>Ga0247843_1000832_pt1 | contig 69193 bp, 45 predicted proteins | sample LaCruzMarch2017__FD_192420 | JGI IMG/M metagenome (GOLD analysis project Ga0247843, IMG submission 192420) | Freshwater microbial communities from meromictic Lake La Cruz, Castile-La Mancha, Spain - LaCruzMarch2017_8m | ecosystem: Environmental > Aquatic > Freshwater > Lake | place: Spain...
CCACGCGGGCCGTGCGGGAGCAGCACCCCGAGCGGCGCTTGGTGGCTGGTGTGGAGTTGCACACTTACAGCAGCCTGAACCGCGTTTTTTTACCCGAATATAAAGGTGCGCTGGATGCCGCCCATGAGGCATTTGTGTTCTACAGCCCGCATACTTTGTCTATGAAACAAATGCCGCCGTTAGACGACAATTTCATCCGCCAGTGCTTCGGGCATCCGGAGTTGAAGGTGTTTACCGATGCAGATGCCATGAACGCGTGGCTGACCACGCAGGATTGGGCCGATACCAACCTGCTGCTCATGTCTTCCGGCACGTTTGGGGGCTGGGATGCGGGGCAACAAGCGCCTGTTTTACTGGGCCTGTCCGGAGGTACCACATTAAACGATTGTTAAATCCGCGAACGTAACCATTCCTTCACACGCATGTTGCCTTTAACGCCTAATTTTACCCCCGATTTAAAACCCTCAACCAAGTGATTTACAAGATAAAACTCAAAAACTACGACGCCCACGTGCTGTTAGACGACCATGTGTATGAGTGGTTGAGTACAGACCCGTATTTCACGGAATTGTCGTTTTTAGACAACCTGCGCCTGCACTCCAGCGGTTGCGCCGTATTCCAAAAGACCTGGAAAAAAGCCGGGCCGGATGGCGGGTACAAAACGGAAACGATTTATTTGCACAAGCTGATCGCCGAGAAATTCCTGTCGGAGCAACGCGAAGGCCCCAAAAAGTTGGTGGGTGCCATCAACGGCGACAAGCTCGACTGCCGGCTCGAAAACCTCATATACCGCTCCCGTTCGGTGGCCAGCCGGCAGCGCAAATCGAGCAGCCAATCGGGTTACACTGGCGTGTACCAGGAGCACAACCGCTACCGCTCGGTCATCTCTGTCGACGGGAAACTCATCCACATCGGTATGTTCGACACCGCCGAGGAAGCGGCCGCCGCTTACAACAAGCTGTCGAAGGAAATTTATGGCGATGATGGGAAGCTGAATAAGGTGAAGTGATGAGGGTTTGTGATGCGAGGTACTTTAAGGACGCCAAAACCTTCCAAAACGCTATCGTTGACTTACTGCGTACTTAATTTAGTCGTAATATTATCAATATCCTGTTCTTTCCTGGTATCTAACGGTAACCGTACTATGGCTTTTGCATCAAAATTCAACTCGTATAAATTTAATTGTCTTACCCTTCTATTGTTTAGTGTATGGTAATACATCACTTTATTTTTTGTGTCATAGCATGAAGTCCAGTTTGTTGCACTTCTTAGCGTTGCATTATCTACATCTCCACCTCCTTCTGCTGCATCACCAACTGGCAGATTGAAGTTATCAAGAATCCTGAATGCTTCATAAATTGTTTCTTTCCCATCTGGGGTAGATCTGGCGGTACTGGCATACGCAGCAACCCTTAACAGCCTGGATGGCGAAGTAAGATCTCCTGGCACACCAAAATATTTATTACCACCCCCAAATTTAACATCAGATAATTTTTCTATTTTTCTTTGAGACAATGGCGTTTCCAATTGTACATAATTCAAAAAGTTTTCCATGTGCCAATCATAAGTCGGCCCATTGGTCACCACGCCAAGCGGCGCGTCGTGGATTTTGGTAACCCCGTTTATAAATTCTATGACAATGGTTTTACCTGAAGCGTCTGTAACCGCAAAATGCAAAGGAGGTGCTATTCCTATTGCAACTTGCACTACACCAATTACATTTATTTTGTTCATGGTTTGCTTTACTTCTTCTACGGAAGCACAATTGGTCAATAAATAAGCAGTAAGCCCAAATTCAGAAATGGTAGCAGCAGCTTTTTTAACATCAAAAGTTGAGTAAACAGCATAACCCTCATGATAAAAAGCATTCACGGTAAGACCTTTTTCATTCATTCCATCCAATAGTAAATCTTTGTGCAATGCATCTATACCTACTGCTCCGTATTTAGTCTTCCATCCTAATGTATTTTCGCCATTAGGACCCTTATCCTGTAAAGAGAAGTTTCTTGGAATAACTACAACCCTGGAAAGGAGGTCAAAAGTGCCCCACTCCATTGTTCGGGCAAATATTACTGATCCATCATTTGCAATTAGCCTCAAGCCTGTACAGGGAAAGACCAACTGAACAGCAAGGAATGAGAGCATTGCGGTAGCGATGATTTTTTTGAATTTCATCTTCATTATTTTAAAGGTTTGTGTGAATTGAACTGTTGAAACCAAGAGAGTGACGTGGATAATTGGTCGGCCAGCATAAACCTACTCAAGCGTCTGCAAACCTAAAACTTTCTCTTGAATCCCGGAAATAAAAGTGGCCCTGATTATACCAAACAGGATATACCGTACCGTCTAAGGTGCATTTTTATCCTCAAATCTATACATCTATGTACTGCCATCAATGCATCCGGTCACCCCTCGGCGTCATATCCAACAACAACTCGGCTTCAAACTGCCGGTAATCCATCCAGCGTCTTTGGGTAGCGTCTTTGCCAAAATACGTTTCGGCCAGCTCCAGAAACAGCCGGTAATGCCCCGCTTCGGCCACCATAAACTTGTGGTACCAGCCCCGCAGGGCCTCATCGGAGCAGTAAAGCGATAACAATCGAAAGCGCTCGCAACTCCGCGCTTCAATCAGCGCGCAGGTGAGCAGTTTTTCAAACAAAGCGGCGTCGCGCGTGCCGCCTTTTTGCTGAAAAGCCAGCAAGGCATTCACATATTCGTCTTTGCGTTGGCGCCCCAGTTTAAGGTTTCTCTTTTTCAACTCTTGCAGCACCATGCGGAAATGCCCCCACTCTTCGGTGACCACAGGAGCCAGGGCTTCCACCATTTCTTCCCGATCCGGATACGCCTGAATGAGCGTGATGCAGGCCGTCGCGGCTTTTTGCTCGCAATACGCGTGGTCGGTGAGTATTTCCCCCAGCTCCATTTCAGCCAGGTTCACCCACCGGGGGTCGGTGGGCAACTGGAGTCCAAGCGTCGTGTTGTGCAGTTCCATGCTGCAAAAATAAGAAAAGGTTGACAGGACAGGATGGGATGAGACAGGACATACAAGATTATCTGGATGAACAGGATTGCGCTGATTAAACCTTTTGGCGGTGGATACATCCAACGGTGGACTTGCCGGGGCATCGGCAGTTGACCAAATCCAATTTCTTCACTCAAACAACTTCCGCATGGCTTCTTTACAACCCTTATCGGGTGCGCTGGGCCGCCGACGGGCTGCCCACCTGTTGCGGCGCACAAGCTACCGGTACACCCGCGCCACCGTTGACCAAATGTCGGGACAAACCGCTTCAACAGTCTTGGATGCACTGCTGAAACTGTACCAGCAAACCCAGGATCAGCCCTACTACGACAACCCGACGACCGCATCCGACATAGAAAAAACGCCCTGGATTCTGCCTCCGGGCTTGCCCCTGCCGCCCAACACCCAGGATTTTATGCTGCGCCGTCCGCTCATCGCCTGGTGGCTCAACGAAGCCTACAACGACCCCGGCATTGGGCACAAAATGCAGTTCTTTTTCCACCAGTACAACATTGTAGCGGCCAACACCCGCACGTCGGCTGTCTTTTTCGACTACTTAGCGCTGCTCCGCTGGGGCGCCCTGGGGAATTTCAAAAAACTGGCTTCCAGGATCATCTGGGACAACGACATGCTGGCCTACCTCAACAACAACGAAAATACAGCCAACAACCCCAATGAGAACTTTGCCCGCGAATTTTTTGAACTCTTTACCATCGGAAAAGGCCCGCAAATTGCACCGGGCGACTACACCAACTACACCGAAGACGACATCGTACAAGCCGCAAGGGTGTTCACCGGACTTCGTACCCTCGGCAACCGCACCAATATTGACCCTGAAACGGGCATTCCAAGGGGTACGCTCAACCTCAACCAGCACGATAAAGGTGCCAAAACCTTTTCCGCCAAATTTCAGGGCCAAACCATCGCCGGCGGAAACAACGCAGCAGGCGTAGACGCCGAATTGGCCGCTTTTGTCGATATGGTATTTGCCCAACCCGAAACGGCCCGAACCACCGTGCGCCGCTTGTACCGGTATTTTGTCAGCCGCAACATCACGTCGGAAATTGAAAACGACATCATCGAACCGCTGTCCGTCATTTTCCGCAACAGCGACTACGAAATGGTGCCCGTACTCCGCGCCTTGTTGGAAAGCCAGCACTTTTACGACGCCGACGACTCGGTGAACACCGACGAAATAGTAGGTGGCATGATCAAATCGCCCCTGGAATTGTCCATGCAGGCCATGTCCTTTTTCAACCTGCCCATTCCGGATCCTGCAACCAACCCACAAACCTTTTACACCCGCTTTTGGAGTCAAACCGTGCTCGACCGCATGCTGGGTGGGGCAGGCATGCCGCTGTTTCAGCCCACTGATGTGGCCGGTTACCCCGGCTATTACCAGGAGCCCGAATACAGTCGCCAGTGGTTCAACTCCAGCACCATCATCGCCCGCTACAAGCTGCCCGCCATATTGCTCACCGGCACGTATCAAATTGGTTCCAACCCCAATGCCAGCATCGGCACCAGACTCAACCTGGCGCCGTGGGTGCGCAACAGCGGCAACATCAGCAACCCTTCCGACCCAAAAACCTTAGTGGAGGAGCTCTTGTGGTACATGCTGCCGGAAGAAGTGGACAACGACCGCTTCAACTACTTTTACTACACGGTATTTCTCGACAATTTGCCGCCGGCCGACTGGACCTACGAGTGGCAAAATTACCTGACCACCAACGACGCCACCGAAGTCACCATCGCGCTCCAGCGCTTAGTGAGCGCCATCATGTATTCACCTGAATATCAAACTCTCTAGTTTTGAGTTTTGAGTTTTGAGTTTTGAGTTTTGAGTTTTGAGTTTTGAGTTTTGAGTTTTGAGTTGGGGGCCCTGCTTTAGTTTTCTCAATTAACCTAAAAATACACCACTCAAAACTCAAAACTCACCACTCAAAACTCACCACTCAAAACTCACCACTCAAAACTCACCACTCAAAACTCACCACTCAAAACTCACCACTCAAAACTCACCACTCAAAACTCACCACTCAAAACTCAAAACTCAAAACTAATAACTCAAAACTGAAAAATGAGAAGAAGAAACTTCCTTAAAATATTTCCGGCCACCACGGTTACGCCGTTTGTGGTCAACGGGTTCAACATGCGCCCGTTTGCCAACAGCCAGATGGCGCGTGTGTTGTCGGGTTGCGAGGGCATCTCGGACCGCGTGCTGGTGCTCATCCAGCTCAAAGGCGGCAACGATGGCGTGAATACCCTCGTGCCCATCGACCAGTACGACACCTACGCCAACCTGAGGCCCAGCATCAAACTGCCTGATGCCGCTTTGATCAATGTAGACACTACCCTGCCCCAGGCCGACCAGGTGGGCCTGCACCCGGCCATGACCGCCCTGAAAAGTTTGTACGACGACGGGCAAGCCACGCTGATTCAGGGCGTTGGGTATCAGGACATGAACCAGTCGCACTTTAAAGGTACCGACTTGTGGTTATCGGGCGGCGACACCACGCCCGATGGCTACAACATCCCTTCCGGCTGGATGGGCCGCGCCCTGCAGGCACTTTTCCCCGATGTGCAAGGAGCACCCACATCTGACATGCCCGACCCGCTGGGCATCCAGGTGGGCGATCCGAATCCGTCACTGGGTTTCCACACCGAGACAGAACATTTGAACGCGCTCAATTTGAGTGGTCAGGATCCAGCGGGGTTTTACTCCCTCATCCAAACCATCGGCGGACTGCCCGTAAGCAACGTACCCGACAGCGATCACGGCGAAGAACTGAAATTCATCATGAACGTGGAGCAAAGCGTGAACCTGTATGCGCAGCGCATCACCGAAACGTTCAACAATGGCTCCAACGCCAACGGCAACTATCCGGACACATCGCTCGCCGCGCAGCTCAAAACCATTGCCAAGCTCATCAGCGGCGGCTGCAAAACCAAAATTTACCTGTGCACCTTAGGCGGGTTTGACACCCACAGCGGCCAGGCCGTAGATGGCGACACCACCAACGGCGCGCATGCCGAACTGTTGTTTACCCTCTCCGAAGCGGTCAAAGCGTTTTTGGATGACCTGAAGTTGCTTGGCCTCGACGACTCGGTGATGGCCTGCACCTTCTCCGAATTTGGCCGTACGGCCGCCGAAAATGGCTCAATAGGCACCGACCACGGCACGCTGGCACCCATTTTTATCTTTGGCAAACACGCAGCAGCCGGTGTGCAGGGCACCAATGTGGATTTGAGCAACCTGACCAACGATGACCAACTCCGGGGCCTGCAATTCGATTACCGCCAGGTGTTCACCACCCTGTTGCAAGACTGGCTGGGGGCCAGCAATTACGTGCTGGAACAAACCATGTTTGAAGGGTTTGCCAAAATGCCCGTGGTAGATCCTGTCGCGGTGGCTGGCCCCGAATGCTACCTGGGGGCCACTTCGGTGTGGGACACGCCGGCACCGGTGCGCGCCATGCGCTTGTACCCCAATCCGGCCAGCGTCAGCGTAGAGATCAGTTACCAGAGCGAGGTGGCTTTCGAAGGGCGTTTGTCGTTGCACAGTTTGGGCGGACGTTTATTGTCCGACACCAAAGTGGTGGTGAACCCGGATTTGAACATGTATTTCATGGACGTGACACAGCTGCCTGCGGGCGTGTACTTTGTGCGGCTGGAAAACATTCGGAGCGGGAAAGCGGAGGTCACCAGATTATCCGTTGTGCGCTAAAGATTGTAGATACGATGTGGACAGGTTTTTTTCAGACCGGACGAGCTGAACGTGGCCGTTTGATCTGAAAATGACCTGTCTACATTAAACACCACAAATTATTCACCCGCTGTTTGTAAGCTAATCTGCAATTCATGCGTTTATGTGGGATGATCAGCTTGACAAACATGAGAACACTTGCATTACTGCTTGCCACCGCATACGTGTACATGCCAACCGGTGTACAGGCACAAAAGTATGCCGATTGTACCTCGGCAATGAATATTTGTAAAAAAGAAACCATTCGCATTGACCGGGCTGGCGGAGAAGGGCAGGACAAAATGGAGGCCGACTTTGTGGCTTGTTTTATGAACGGCGACAACTTGGGCATGGCCGAAGAAAATTCTACGTGGCTCACCTGGGAAATTGCCGAAAGCGGCAGCCTCACCTTCACCATTACCCCGAACAACCGATCCAATGACATCGATTTTGTGGTGTATCGCCTGGCAGCCAAAGGCTCGTGCAAGGGCAAACAAATCGTGCGCTGCATGGCGGCGGGCGATCCACCTGAATTAGCCGGAAGCTCCCCGTGTCTGGGCAAAACCGGACTGAAAGACGGCGAAACCGACACCAGTGAAGACGCCGGGTGCAGCGACGCGGGCGACAACACCTGGCTGGCCCCGCTCAAAACCGTAAAAGGCGAACACTACGCCCTGTTGGTGAGCAACGTATCCGAAGAAGGCCCCGGGTTCACCATCAGCTTTGGCGGCACCGCCAAAATGCCATGCGAAGTGGAAGAACCCGCCATAGCCCGCGTGGATCCGCCCAAACAAAAACCCGTAACGCCTCCACCCCCCCCGCCACTGCCCGATCCGGTGCCTGCGCAGCCTACCGAAATTGGCGGCCGAAAAGTGGAAGTAGGCGAAACCGTCAAACTCAAAAGCCGAAAAATCAAGTTGAAAATCTGGGACAGCCAGGTAGAAGACGGCGACGTCGTATCCGTATTCCTGAACGACAAAAAGGTCATCGACCACCTTTCCCTGACCCTCCGGCCACGGGAGTTTGAAATAGAGCTGCCCACCGGACGCGAACATTACATCACCGTGTTTGCCGATGATTTTGGCAAAGCAGAACCCAATACGGCCACCGTAGAGATTTTTGACGGCATAAAAACCTACACGATTGATTTAGTGTCCACCCGCAGCGAACAAGAAAGCCTGAAGTTGGTTTTGGAGTAATGCGTATCCTCGAAACCTATTTAGCAGCCAACCGCTGCGCCACTAAGGAGTATGCCTGGGAGCCGATTCCGGTAGAAGGGATGTTGCCAACAGAGATCAGTGGCACGCTGTACCGCAACGGCAATGGCCGTTTTGAGCACCATGGCGTGGTGTACAAACATTTGTTTGATGGCGACGGCATGGTATCTGCATTTCGTTTTGAAAATGGCCAACTGTTGTACAGCAACCGATACGTGCGCACCCGGGAATTTGAGGCCGAGGAAAAAGCGGGCCGCATGCTCTTTCGGAGTTTTGGCACCAACACGCCTGGCGGTTTTTTCAAAAATGCGCTCCGCCTGCATTTCAAAAATGCAGCCAACACCAGCATCCGTTACCACGGTGGCAAATTGCTGGCCCTTTGGGAAGGCGGATTGCCGCACGAGATAGACCCCGACACCCTCGAAACCAAAAGCCGCTACCACTATGCGGGTGCCCTGCTCAACCCGTTTTCCTTTTTGGATCGGCAGATCAACCCGGAAATGCCGTTTTCGGCCCACCCAAAAATTCAACCCGATACCGGGGAAATGTTCAACTTCGGCACCCTGGCGGGCGTACAGCAAAGGCTGATGGTGTACCGCGTCAGCCCCGACGGGCAGGCCAAAGTGGCGGATGCGGTGCCCATGCCGGGCGTCACGTTTACCCACGATTTCATACTGACTGCCGGAAACAAACTGGTGTTCTTTTTTACGCCTGTTCAATTTGAGTTGTGGAAAGCATTTTTGGGTTTCCAATCGCCCGTGGAATCCATCAGCGTGCAAAAAGACAAACCAACCAGCATCCTGCTGATCGACAACGGCCAAAGGGAAACTTTTGAAACCGACTTTGGCTTTGTCTTCCATTTTGCCAACGGTTTTGAAACCGAAACAGGTCAAATAGTGGTAGATGCCCTGACCATGCCGGATTTCCCGGACGCCAACTTGTCGGATGCCAATGGTGCATCCTCTCTGGAAGCACCGGCGGGCAAACTGACGCGGTATACCATAGACCGACAAACCAAACAGGTACAAAAAACGGTGCTGAGCCATTGTCCGGTAGAACTGCCCTACATCAACCAGACCCGCGTCGGCAAACCATACCAGTACATTTGGTGCATCGGCGACCCGGAAGGCGTGCGCCGCCCGTATTTGCACAGCATCGTCAAAATAGACACCCACAGCGGCCACGCGGTGGTCAACGACCTGTACCCAAACCTGCCCGGTGAGCCTGTTTTTATTCCGCGCAACAACGCGGTCGGGGAAGACGACGGCTGGTTGGCTTACATGGTTTTCGATCCCGTAGCCATCCAAACGAGCTTGCATATTTGCGACGCCGCAACCCTGCAAACGGTGAGCATCGCTACCTTGCCACACAACACACCCGTCGGGTTTCACGGAACCTGGGTGCCTTCCAACAACCCTCGGGGCTAACGCCCTGGCTCAATACACCACACATGATCGGTTTTCGATTTTCAGACTACAAACCCGGCGATGGGCAAAACACCTTCGACCGGCTGTTCAAAATCTTTCAGGAACTCATGCTCTACACCTCCGGCGATGTGGCAGAGTCCCTGTCGTGGCTCACGGAACTCGATAAAGAGTACAAGCTCACCACCGACGAGTATGGGATGGGCGATTTCATCCGCGACCTGGAAGACAAAGGCTACATCCGCCGCGATGGAGACGGAGAAGGCGGCATGGGCCCAACGTCCAAACTCGAAATCAGCCTGCGCCAAAAAAGCCTCGACGACATTTTTGGCGACCTTAAAAAAGCCAAAACCGGTCGGCACAGCACCGGCTTTATTGGCAATGGCGACGAGTTTACCGCCGATGCAAAACCCTACGAGTTTGGCGATACCCTCGACCAGTTGGCGGTGACCAACTCCCTCAAAAATGCGTACATCAACCACGGCATCGACGAGTTCAAGCTCACTCAGGACGACCTGGAGGTGCACGAGACGTATTACCAAACGCAGATGTCGTCGGTGCTTATGATTGACATTTCGCACTCCATGATCCTGTATGGCGAAGACCGGATCACGCCCGCCAAAAAAGTGGCGCTGGCCCTCGCTGAATTTATCCAGACCCGTTACCCGAAAGACACGCTCGACATCATCGTGTTTGGCAACGACGCCTGGCCCATCGAGCTCAAGGAAGTGCCTTACCTGCAAGTAGGCCCTTACCACACCAACACGGTGGCCGGACTGGAACTGGCCATGGACATCTTGAAACGGCGGCGAAACGCCAACAAGCAGATCTTCATGATCACCGATGGCAAGCCTACCTGCCTGAAGATCGGAAAAAATTACTATAAAAATTCATTTGGCTTGGACCGGAAGATTGTAAACCGCTGCCTTAACCTGGCTATGCACTGTAAAAAGCTGAACATACCGATTACAACCTTCATGATTGCGCGCGATCCGTATCTTGTGCGCTTTGTGGAAGCATTTACCCAAACCAACAACGGCAAGGCTTTCTACTCTTCGCTCCAGGGGCTGGGGTCGTTTGTGCTGGAAAACTACAAAAAACGCAAGCGAAAATGAGGCAAAATCGACTCGTCCTACGAGTATACTCGTAGGACGAGTACAATACGATAAATACACATGTATACACTCCTGATTTCCATTGTTATTGGCGTTTTTGTGGCCATGTTGTTCCTGAACCTGTATTTCCGGGCCAAAGTGCTGAAAGTGTACGGGGTGCTGGTGCGCAACAAAGTGGAATTTGGTGCTGCGCACATTTTCAATCGGGAAAAATTAGAGACAGAAATTTTCCCCAAATACCCGCGCTTTCAAACCGAAATTGAATTGTTTATCCGGCACATGCGCTATTCCATTCAAATGGCATCTGTGCTCATAGCGCTCATTACGGCTTTCGGGGCTATATTGATGTACTTCCGCTGATCAGTTTTGAGTTTTGAGTTTTGAGTTTTGAGTTTTGAGTTTTGAGTTTTGAGTTTTGAGTTTTGAGTGGAGCGCCCTGCTTTAATGTTCGTAGTCAACCCCAAAACGTCCTACTCATAACTCAAAACTCATAATTCAAAACTCTAAACTCATAACTCTAAACTCTAAACTCATAACTCTAAACTCTAAACTCATAACTCTAAACTCAAAACTCATAACTCTAAACTCTAAACTCTAAACTCATAACTCAAAACTAAGCATGAGAATAGGCCTCCTCGGTACCGGCCACCTCGGTAAAATTCACCTGAAATGCATTCTGGCAACTTCCTGCTGGGAGTTGGCCGGTTTTTACGACGTCAATGACGCGCAGGCCAAACAAGCGGCTGAGCAGTATGGTGCCCATCGGTTTGAAACGGTGGACGAACTCCTCCAAGCTGTGGACGCGGTGGACATCGTGACCCCTACCCCGTCGCATTACCAACTTGCCCGACAGGCCCTCCTGAGCGGTAAACACGTATTTATAGAAAAACCAGTGACGGAAACTGTAGCTGAGGGAAAGAAATTGTTGGCATTGGCAGCAAAAACAGGGTTAAAGGTGCAGGTCGGGCATGTGGAACGCTTCAACCCGGCCTTCACAGCCTTGCAAGGCATGGAGTTGAACCCGATGTTTATGGAAAGCCACCGTTTGTCGGTATTTCAACCGCGTGGCACGGAGGTGTCGGTTATTTTGGACTTGATGATTCATGATCTGGATTTGGTGTTGCACCTGGTGAAATCCGACCTGAAAAAACTCAGCGCCAGCGGGGTAGCCGTATTAAGCGATACGCCCGACATTGCCAATGTGCGCCTCGAATTTGCCAACGGCGCAGTAGCCAACCTCACCGCCAGCCGCATTTCCATGAAACAAATGCGCAAAATGCGGCTCTTTCAACCCGACCATTATTTGAGTCTGGACTTTTTGGACAAAAACGTCCAGGTGGTTCGGCTGTTTGACCAAACAGCGCCCAACTTGCCGCCCCAGGATCAATTGATGGAATTTGACACCCACAAGGGTAAAAAGTGGCTCCACCTGCAAATGCCCGAATCGGAACCCGTGAACGCCATTCAGCGGGAATTGGAGACTTTTTACGACTCCATTGTGCACGATACAACGCCCATTGTCTCTTTGCAAGACGGATTTCGGGCGCTCCAGGTGGCGCATCAGATATTAAAGGCCATTGAGGTTCGGAAGGAAGAAGCGTCTTTTTAGTGTTTTATCAAAACAGGATTAAAAAACAAGGGGCTTGACTGTTTGACAACAGCCAAGCCCCTGCTTATATAGCAAGAACGAATTTTTGTTTATTTTACTACCACAAACTGCTTGGTCAAGGTACCTTCAGCTGTAGCGACTTGGGCGATGTACGTACCGGCAGCCAATTGGGCTACAGGATACTGCAGCTGGTCTTTTTGCAAACCTGCTGGACGATCATCGATCAGGATAACGCGGCCGTCAAGTGCTGCTAAAGTGATGGTAGCTGGTGTAACCTGCTCAAAATCGAACTGGAGGGTCAGGTTGTCAAATACCGGGTTGGGCATGATGTTCATGGCGTTTGGCGGAAGCACTTCCTTCGTAGCAATGATTTTCACGAATACGTTCAAACGGATCAAAGCATCCGGGTCGCCGGTAAAGCCACCAAACCACTGGGTTGAATACGTAAAGTCATTTGTGCCGGGCAAAACAGCCTCATTACCGTATGCCTGGAATACCGTGTTGAATGGTGTTTCATACGTAACGGCAGCAAAATAACGGGCATTGGGATCAAGCATTACATTATCCAGACCCGAGTTGAAATCAAGCAGGGGTACTTCGTGCAACTGGTAGTTCACCGCGTCGGCAGGTGCCTGGAAGATACCAAAACCGGCAAACGTCATGCCTGATTCAGGCGGGAACATGGTCGGGTTGAAGTTGCTGAAGTCAGGCAGGATGTCGTCGTTTACGCGGAACAAACTCAGGCTGGCTGCGATTTCGTTGGCTTGCGGATCAGGTGCAGGGTTGCAAGCGTAGGTGAACGTGATGCTGCGGGCTTCAAATGTTCCGAACGTAGCGGGTGCCATAGTGTAGATGTTGCCCCAGCTCCATTTATCGGTCAGGGTACCCGGGCGGGAGGCCTGTACGATGTCGATTTCTTTGGCAAAGACATTTTCAGTTACATAAAAACGGGCTGTAGAGTTGTTGTCCGTCGGGCGGGCATCATCACCATCAGCCGTGACGTTGTACACGATGTTGTAATTGCCAATAACAATGCCGTTGGCTTGTGTGGGTACAAAAAGACCAAAGTCACCAACGACGTCGTTGCTGGCGTCCGTAGTTCTCACCGTATCGCCTACGGCGATGGACAGGATGGTTACGGTGTCGGAGTACAGCACTGCACCCGCTTCTGTTTGCACTTGAGCCACTACTCTTACGTTGGTAGCGGTTTCGGTACCCGTGTTGAGTACGCTGGTTGCAAAGCCGAAGGTGTCGTTGAAAATTTGTGACACCGGGGTTTGCACGCTAAGCGGCGTGTAGAAAGAGTTGACCTGCTTGACGTCGCGGGGGCCGAATGGCGCTACCAGGAACGAGCCGGTTACCGGGCCGCTGTTGAGCAGCGCCAGGATCTGGCCGCTTGCCACTTGCGAAGGGTTTACGCTTGGAATGGTAACTTGAGCAGCAGTTGCACCTGCACCAGGGTTGGGCAACACACAACTGTTTGGGTCTGCCAGGTTGTTCAGCACGATGATGGCCACCGCACCGGCACGTTGAGCCCAGTAGCTCTTGTCGCTGAAAGCGCATACACCACGGCGAGCGATCAAAATTTTGCCTGTGTAATCGTTCAGGATGGTATCGCAAAGCAGCGAGTCTACTTGACCACCTGGTGAGTCATAGCCCCACACCACTTCACCCGTGATGGTATTCAGCACGTCGCCACCCCAGGTAGGGCCGAGGATCTGGCAAGGCGAAGACTGGTCAAAAGTCAGGGTGACACCACCGGCACCGACCAATTCCACCAAAAATTCGTCGTTTTGAGGGCCGCCACCAATTGTTCCCTGGGCTTGCACCAATGATGACGTCGTCATCAAAAGCATGGCAAAAAAGCCACTCCATTTCATTGTCCAATTTTTTTTCATAAGTTGAGCAGTTTGTTTAGTTGGTTGAAAAGCGAAGGCAAAGTTAATTCATTTTAAAATAACACAGGATGCTGGTTTTAAAAATTAACTTATTTGGCAAACCCGATGCAAAAATGAGATGGCCAGATGGCCACACATCCAAAGCCTGTGTACCAACTATATGTGTACAGAAGTAACCTATTGAGGCTAATTCCGAAACTTTAACACTTTTGAACTCAATTTTCTGTTTTTAGCTGCGTTTGTAGGTTTTCTTTCATAATCCATAACACCCACGCAGCGCTCGCGCCAGGCGAGCATCTGACATCCCAGCCTCGAAAATCCAACCGAGTACCGAACGCTGCGCCGGGTTCATAAACCGATTTTTCACCAACCGCCTTCTGCCGTATGGCTTCTTTGAATCCGTTGCCCGGAACCCTGGGTCGCCGGCGTGCCGCGCATTTGTTGCGCCGTACTTCCTTTCGATACACCCGCGCCCGTGTTGACCAATTGGCCGCCCTCTCTGCGGCCGCCGCGTTGGACGACCTGCTCGTTCAACGCCCCCTCTCCCTCCCCGAACCGGTGTTTGCCGCCTCCCCCGGTGCAGCACCCGCCACCTGGATCAACCCGCCTCAACCACCCAACACGCCCTTGCCAGCCGACGACGACTTGCTCCGACGCTACGTCATGGCCTGGTGGACCAACGAGGCCTTGCTCGACGAAGGTGCCGGACACCGCATGGAACTCTTCTGGCATCAGTTCCTGTCTGTGGCAGCCGACAGCGGCACCAGCATGGAATACCACGACCACCTGATGCTCTTGCGCTGGGGCGCTTTGGGCAACTTTAAAACACTGGTCACCAAGATTGTCACCGACAACTGCATGTTGCGGTACATCGACAACAACCAGAACTACGTCAACAACCCAAACGAAAACTTTGCACGCGAATTTTTCGAGCTGCACACCATCGGCCGGGGAGACGCCGCCGGACCGGGCGATTACACCACATACACCGAAGACGACATTGTGGAAGCGGCCCGCGTACTCACCGGTTTCAACAACGCCTTTCGGGTACAATACGCTGATCCGGACACGAGCCTGCCTTCGGGAAAAGGCTATCCGCAAAGCCACGACTTTGGCCCCAAAACCTTCAGTGTGCGTTTTGCAGGCGCATCCATTCAGCCCGCCGGCAGCGACGAAGCAGCCATGTTCGGCGAACTGAATGCGCTGGTAGACATGGTGTTTGCCCAACCCGAAACGGCGCGCAACCTTTGCCGCCGCCTGTACCGTTTCTTTGTTTCCCGAAACATCAGCACCGAGGCAGAGTCGGAGGTCATCGAAACGCTGGCCCAAACGCTCACCACCAATAACTTTGACCTGCTGCCCGTGTTGCGCCAACTCTTTGGCAGCGAGCACTTTTTCGACGCCGACGACAGCACCGCCGACGATGAATTCATTGGGGCACTCATCAAGTCGCCGCTCGATTTATCCCTGCAGGCGTTCTCCTTTTTCAGCCTGCCCATACCCGACCCGGTGGCCGCCAACCAGGATCACTACATGACGTTCTGGAATGGTGCCGTCATAGAGCGCCTCCTCGGGCGCGCCGGCATGGAACTCTTTTTCCCGCCCGACGTGGCCGGTTATCCAGGTTATTTTCAGGATCCGGGCCTCAACCGGCAGTTTTTCAACTCTGCCACCATCATTTCCCGCTACAAACTGCCCGAAGTACTGCTCACCGGCACCAATGCCTGGGGACCCGGGGGCGGCGATTCCATCGGCACAAAATTGGACATTGCCGCATGGGTGCGCGACAGCGGGGTGATCAGCGACCCCTCGGATTCCAACCTGCTGGTGCAGGAACTGGTGCAATACCTTTTCCCGGAAGAACCCGACGCCGAACGCATGGCGTATTTCCGAGACACCATTTTCTTGGACATGCTGCCTCCGGCCGACTGGAACTACGAATGGCAAAACTACCTCAGCTCCGGCAATGACAGCGAGGTGAAAATTCCGCTGGGGCGGCTGCTGAATGCGGTGCTGTATGCACCGGAATACCAGGTCTATTGAGTTTTGAGTTTTGAGTGCTGAGTTTTGAGTTTTGAGTTTTGAGTGCTGAGTTTTGAGTTTTGAGTTTTGAGTTTTGAGTTTTGAGTTGGGGGCGCTGCTTTTGGTTTTTGGAATCAAAACTCAGCACTCAATACTCGTTACTCAAAACTCAGCACTCAAAACTCAAAACTCAAAACTCAGCACTCAAAACTCAGCACTCAAAACTCAAAACTCAGCACTCAAAACTCAGCACTCAAAACTCAGCACTCAAAACTCAAAACTCAGCACTCAAAACTCAAAACTCAGCACTCAAAACTCAAAACTAATCATGAAGCGCAGAAACTTTCTCAAAATATTTCCAGCCGCCAGCGTCACCTCTTTTGCTGTAAACGGCTTTGCCATGACCCCTTTTGCCAACCAGAACCTGGCCCGCATGTTGGCCAATTGCGAGGGCGTAGAAGACCGCGTACTGGTGCTCATCCAGCTCAAAGGCGGCAACGACGGCCTGAATACCATCGTGCCCATTGCACAATACGATGCGTATGCCAAGTTGCGCCCGGAAATAAAAATACCGGATACCGGCCCGGAAAAATACATCACGCTCGACACCAACATGCCCACCCTCAATCGAGTGGGCCTGCACCCGGTGATGAAAGGCATGAAAAGCCTGTACGACAAAGGCTGGGTAAACGTGGTGCAAGGGGTAGGGTACGAAAACCTCAACCAGTCGCACTTTAAAGGGGCCGACCTGTGGTTGTCGGGCGGCGACGGCACCCCCGAAAACTTCAACATCAAGACGGGCTGGATGGGCCGTGCCCTGCAAGCCATGTACCCCGATGTGAAAGGTTCGCCCACCTCCGACATGCCCGACCCGCTGGGCATTCAGATCGGCGACCCCTACCCTTCCCTTGGTTTTCACACCGACACCGAGCACCAGAACGGGTTAACGTTGTACGGACAAGACCCTGCCGGATTCTACTCCCTGGTGCAAACGATCGGCGGGGCACCTATCCCCATGACCCCCGACTCGGAGTACGGTGACGAGCTGGACTACATCATGGGCGTCGAGAAAGCAGTAGATGAGTATTCGGTGCGCATCACTGCAACGTTCAATGCGGGCAGCAACAGCGTGACCAACTACCCACAAACCGGTTTGGCCAACCAGTTGAAAACCATTGCCCGCCTCATGAGCGGCGGCTGCAAAACCAAAATGTACTTGTGCTCCATGGGCGGTTTTGACACCCATGGCTCGCAGGTACCACCCGAAGGCACGGTGCTCGACGGCGGGCACGCTACCCTGCTCAAAAACCTGAGTGACTCCGTGAATTCGTTTTTCAATGACCTGGAAGGACTTGGTTTGGCCGATCAGGTGATGGCCTGCACGTTCTCCGAGTTTGGCCGTTGTGCGCGCGAAAATGGCTCTGCAGGCACCGACCACGGCACCCTGGCACCCGTATTCCTCTTCGGAAAAGGTTGTGAGGGCGGGGTGACCGGCACCAATGTAGACTTGTCTGACCTGAGCGGCGACAACCAGTTGCAAGGCATGCAACACGACTACCGACAGGTGTTCACCACCATCCTGCAGGATTGGCTGGGTGCCGACAACAACGCCCTTGAACAAACGCTGTTTGACGGATACAACAAGTTGCCGTTGGTCAACAGCAAGTTTGTGGTTTCGCCCGACTGCTATTTTGGCACCACCAGTGTGTGGGACACACCCGCGCGGCGTTCGGCCCTGCGTTTGTCGCCCAACCCGGCTACTACCTGCACCGAGGTGGCCTTCCAGAGCGATACGAGTTTCAATGCGCTGATCAGCCTGCACAGCCTTGGAGGCCGATTGGTGTCTACGCACACCGTTCGCATGCATCCGGGCAACAACCTGTTTTACCTCCAGGTGAATGCCTTGCCCGCCGGCCCGTATTTTGTTCGCCTCGAAAACGTAGACAATGGCGCTGCCGAGGTTTGCAAACTGAATGTAGTCCGCTAAACCAACAAAATCCGATAATCAACAATTAATCCATGCGATCAATCTTTCTTTTCCTGCTTACGGCCATCCCAACGGCCTTTACATTTGCGCAAATCCCCAAAGCCTGCGCAGGCAATGCCGGGCCCGCCATCGGGTGCGATGTGGCGTGCATATTTTGCAATTTTGACGGCTACGTCGGTTCCACCATCGGCTACCCATCGGGTGTGGCCGTAGATTTTTGTGGCACGTACGAAAACGGTCAGTGGATCGGCTTCATCGCTGGCGATACGTTTGCCACGTTTACCGCCAAACCCATCAATTGTCTGTTTGGCGACGGCGTGCAAATTGCCTTGTATGCCGACTGCACCAAACCGCCCTTAGACTGCGAAAAAGGGGAAATGGGCGGAGGCAACAAGCCGGTTTCCGTATCGGCCTCCCTGTATCCGGGCTCTAATTATTTTTTGCTGGTAGATGGTTATGCGGGCGACTTGTGCGAATTCAGCATAGAAGTGACGCCCAATGACGCCGTATATGAACCGGCTTTGGCAGAAGCGGGCGAAATTACAGGTCCCGACGAGGTATGCTCCGGCTCCGTGCTGGAGTATTTTGTGCAGCCCGTATACGGTGCAGGCGCTTACATCTGGGACGGCCCTCCCGGCACGCTGGTAAACGGCGATTCGGTGCCTGTGGCGGTAGCCGCACCGGCGGGTAACCTCGTGGTAGTGACCTGGGGCAGCCAGGGGGGCAACCTGTGCGTGCAGGCGGCCAATGCCTGTGAGGTGAATGCGCCCTGTACCGCTGCCCTGCCGGTAACCATGCTGCCCGAAAGCGCCCGTCCGGTATTGGATATAGACACCACGCGGTCTTTGTCTTGCACCGGAGAACCCATAGAGCTGTCGGTGACGGCTACTCCGACCGCGCCATATACCTATATATGGACAGCAGATTCTACCCAGGTCATCATCTCGGCGGGTACCACCACCCCGGAGGTGTCGGCCGAAGGCGTTTACGCCTTGGTGGTCACCAACAGGGAAAACGGTTGCCGCAGCACGGACACGGTTCGGGTAGGCCCGCCCGAGTTGCCCGATGAACCGGCGCTTGATCTGGTACCGGTGTCGTGTTATGGCCGCAATGACGGGGCGATTTACATCCTTGGTGTGGACAACGGCAACGGCCCCTACCGTTTTGCTTTGGACACGGGTGCGTACGCATTCAGGGAAGGATTTGCGTATTTGTTTGCCGGCGATTACCAACTGAACATTCTGGCTGCCGATGGCTGCCTGTGGGATACGGTGATCAGCGTACCGGAACCTGGTGAATTGCTGGTGGACTTGACGGCGGATACCACCATACACTTAGGCGAAACCCTGGAATTGTGGCGCAGCGATTATGTAAACGATCCGTTGCGCATAGTCAAAGCAGACGTATTTCCGCCTGAATTGCAACCCATGTTATGCGCGGGTTGCACCTATCAGCCAACCCGTACATTCAAGTACCTGGTTACGGTGCGGGACTCGAATGATTGTCCGGCTTCCGACGAACGCATGGTGGTGGTAGAAAACGGCAGACAGCTGTTTTTCCCCAATGTATTCCGTCCGGAGGCTGGTTACCCCAACGATCTGTTTGCGGTGTACGGCGGATCCGACGTAGATGAAATCCTGTTGTTTCAGGTATTCGACCGCTGGGGGCAGGTGATACACGAGGTGCAGGGCCTGGCACCCAACGACGAAAGTGCGGGCTGGAACGGCGAAATCAAGGGTGATCCGGCCCTGCCAGGAGTATATATGTACCACGCACAAGTCCGGTTTATAGATGGAGCCGTAGAACGTTTTACAGGAGATGTGACGGTGGTGCGGTAAAACACAACCGATAAATGGACGATTTGCTAACTTTGCACACAAACAGCATACATGGTTTATGGGCAAAAAGGCAAAGGAAGACTTTAACCGCGATGGAGAAGATTGGTATCCACATAATTATAAAGATGGTTTCATTTTTGAGCTGCTTTGTATGGAGCCATCTGAAAATGACATCCAGACAGAATCTGCGTTGCTGAAGGCCCTGGCCTTCAGCAACCGGTTGTGGAACGGTAAGGATCCGAAAGAAGTGGGGGGTAAGGGGCTATTTGGACTTACGGATCAGCAATTGCAAATCAATCTTTTCCTGAAATCGTTGGATACCAGCAAGATGCTTACGGATTACTCCGAAGCAGCGTACATCATACACATTGAAGGAAAACAATACGATGAAATTGAATCTTTCAGGGTTCGGGTGCTGAGGCATCTTCGGCACAACCTCAAATTTAACCACATTCGAATACTGACCGATGATGTCAGCACTTATATAGCCAACCAGCTTTATCCGGAGATCAACAAGGTTGAAAATTTACTTCGCCGATACCTGTCCAAGTTTTTTATTCAACGCGTTGGCCTCAATTGGTGGGAAACGACAGCCACCAAGACCATGCTCGAAAAGGTAAAATACCGCGATGAACGAAAAGACGATTTTTCCGACTTGGTCAATGAAGACGTGTCGCTGGTTGATTTTGATGATCTTGGCGAACTAATTTACAAACAAACCTCCGGGTTTAATCAACCAGAAAAAATCATATCCAAATTGTTAACACTGCAATCATTGGATGAGCTTCGGCATTTTCAGGGCGAACTTCAGGGCAATTACACCAAATATTTTAAAGAATTTTTCCAAAACAAGCATTTTGAACCCCGCTGGAGGGAGTTGTTTAAAATCAGAAACAAGGTAGCGCATCATGGATCTTTATTTAGCCACGATCTGGAGCGAGGGATTCAACTCACCGAGGCGTTGACGGAAATCATCATGGAGGCAGAGGCCAAAATCGATCAAATTGTGTTCAGCATAGAAGAAAAAGAAGCCATACGCAAAGCCAGTATTGAGGCCGCAACCGAACTGGCCGAAACGGAACTGGAGGTCATTGAGGCCCATCCGGAAAATTACTTCCGCGGAGGCCTGAGAGGGCTTAAAGTCGTCGGGAAAATTACCCTGGCAGAAAAAGAACGGTATATTACCGAGGCAGAAATGCTGGATGAATTAGAGGAGGCCTTGAGTGCCAAGTATAACCACTACGTTGGTTTAAAATGGTTTGTGACAACCCATTTATCTGCTAAAAACTTTGTCATTAGCGCATCCTATTCGTTAGCGAACATCCTGATAGACAAAAAAGTAATTGAGATGTACGAGGTAAAAACCACTGACGGGTACTTCATTAAGGCGATCCGCCTTGCGCCGGAAGCAGAGTAGCGCCAGGGGTTCATTCCAGGCTAAGTGATTACAATTCGACCGAAAAGTGGATTAAGTAATTGTAAAACGGCTGCCAAGCTGCATCCTTTGGGTTCCCATACCCGTCCTTTGATGCAGCAGCATTATCTGCCGGAAACATTTGTTCCTTTTACTCAAACACTTATTCTACTATGAGCACTTGGTGTTATTTGCCCAATTGGTGTTTTTTGTTCGTGTTGTTGTTGCCCACCAGGTACGCCCTAAGTCAGGAAACCGCACACATACCCTCTGTTTTTGAGCACCTCACGCAGACCGCAAACCCACAACTGACCATAGACCTCGACTTGACCTACCTGATGCACAACCGAAAAGATTTTGACTATCAAAAGGCCGCTTTAAAAGTGGATGCATCGGGCGAAACTTTTGGCGTGGAAATCCGCATACGGGGCAAGTACCGCCTCAAATTCGGTGAGGTGCCCCCCTTAAAGTTGAAATTCAAAAAAAAGGGACTGGCTGAAAAAGGGCTGGACACCCTGAATGAAATCAAATTGGTGTTGCCCATGCGCACAGACGCGAAGGGAGAGGAAATGCTGCTGCGGGAATACGCCGCTTACCGCATGTTTGAACACTTGAGCCCTTTCGCTTTTCGCGCGCGCCTGGTACAATTGCGGCTGCGCGATACGGAGGTGCCCACCAACATCCTGGTCATGAAAGCCATTTTGCTCGAACACGACGAAGAACTGTGCGCACGCCTTCATGCAGTGGAAGTGGACTCTTTCGGGATTCAGCCCACAGCACTGCAACCCGAACAGGCCGCCTTGGTATCTCTTTTTGAATATATGATTGGCAACACCGACTGGGATATCGCTTCGGTGCGCAACGTCAAGCTGCTGCGCACCGAAGGTCAGGAAAAATTAGTGGTTGTGCCTTACGATTTCGATTTTTCGGGCTTTGTAGATGCTCCTTATGCGGTGCCCTCAACCGAAAGCGGGCTGCGCAACGTGCGCGACCGCAGCCTGATGGCCCAGGGCATTGACGTGGAGTATCTGCTGCGCGCCGTGGAAGTGTTTAAGGCACGTAAAGAGCCCATCATGTCGGTTTGTATGCTCGAAGGATTGCGGAAAAGTGCGGTAAACGACATGCTGAACTACCTCAACGGATTTTACAAGCGCGTGGACGACAGCAACATTTCGCCAAAAACGATCAACGGATTCCGGTAGATTCGTTATTTATTGGCACATTGTTGTGCCGCCCGGCTGCCAATGTTGGTCATGGACTTGGAGCTGACTGTGTTTTCCACCTTGGTAAACTCGTCGGCGTAATTGTTGGCGTAGCATTCGCAAAATGCGTCTTTGCTGATGCCCATGCGTTCGGTGTAGGGGCAATTTTTCAAGGCATAAGCATAGATGTTCTGGCGGCCACGGCAGGCCGGATCGTTTTCCACTGCACGCCAGAACGACATCATTTGCGGTTCGGGCAAGGCGTTGGCACCATTTGTTTTCAATTTGTTTTGCACTTCGCGGGCGTCTATGCGGTTGCTATACGCATCCTGGCGAAAGTTACCGCTTGAAGCTGCATACGGATCCACCATTTGGGTGCCTTCCTGTACCGCTTTTTCGGCTTCAGCCAACAGCTTTTTGTGCGTTTCTGCTTTCAAATTGGCTGCAATGGCCGGGTACTTATCGGTAACACAATCGCAATCGTACACCCAGGTGGTTTGGCACTCCGCATAAATCTTCTGTTGAAGCTCCGTTCTTTTTTGCTGCGCCTGAAGGAGGAGGGCTGTGCATATAATCAGTGTGGTGGTGAGCAGGATTCTCATATTGAAAAAAATGTTTATGATGGTTAAGAAATCAAAAGTTAAGCCTTGGGGTCATTTTCCAAAATGCGCTTGAAACAAGTGCCGGAGGGTAGATCAGATTGGCGTGCGATATGCTGCCTGCCCCGGGGCACTCCTGCCCAGGCTACTTGCAATCCATTTCAATATCGCCCACTACACCCGCATTTTTACACACCAGGATGTTGCCGTAGCCCTCCAGCAGTACCGGATTGGCGTCGGTACCCACCCGGTAGTACAAGCGGTAGTATTGACCAGACTGGAACAGGTTGGCGGATATTTGTTGAGCCACCTGCGTGTTGGTACCCATTGATACGGCTTGTTGAACCAACACTTTGCCCGATTCATCGACAATAACAAATTTCATTCTGGCTGCCTGACCGGTATTGATGCTGCGCGGCGAGAGGTTGAAGCTGCCTTCAAGTCGCACGGGATTAGGGTAAACAGCCAGTTCGGTTACTTCGGTGGCTTGTGTACCCACCAGGTCGATGTTGTCCGCAAAATTCAACAGGGCCTTTTCGTCTGCGGTCAAGGCAATGGCACCCCAGTCGCTGGATTGGTCACAACCATAAATGCCCAGGGGCTGACCGTTTTCGTCGTACAGTTTGATGCAGGAGTAATCAGATTTGGCGTTGCAATCACAAGCAGCATCGCCGTCGTTGTTGCAGGCGATCATCAGCAGTAGGCCCAAAAGCAGGAAAGGGAAGCGCATGCGCATTGAATTTCAAGTGAGCAAAAGGTACAGAAATGGTGTTTATACGGATTTCCATGCTGCGAAAAAACGCTGGCAGCAGAATCAAGACCAAAAGTATGACTTGCGGGTAAATTTTCAAAATGCAAATGTTTACTTTTACTACCTAAAAATCAATAACATGAAAATTAGCCTACTCCCTGTTTTGGCATTGTTGACGATCCAGTCCGCGCTGGCGCAAATCAGCCTGGAACACACTTATCCATACGCCAACGTGCGTCGCCTCAACATTGAGGACAATATTTTTTACGGTGCCGTCGAAAACAACGCCGGAAACGCGACGCTGAGGTGGTTTGACGCGCAGCATCAGGCTTTTTCGGTGGTCAACATGACCCTCACCACCACAATTGCAAACGTCAGCATCTCCAGCGCCAGTACCGGTTTTTACGACAGCGACCCAGGTATTGAAACGGTACTCTCCCTCTTCTCCGGCGCATTTGGAAACACCTTTATAGTAGTTGACGATGATGGAACGGTTTTGTTGGATAAGCCAGACGGTACAGATCGGTTTATGCTGCCGACGGTGTGCAACTGACCGGAATCTTATCTATTCCAGCCTCCCGAAATTGGCCCAAAGGGCAGTATTTCATCTCGGTGCAACATGGGTCAGGCGTGCACACGCAGGTGGCCATAAAAGATTGAGCGGGTATAGACCTGTGCAAAATGATGCATTATTGTTCAATCAAAAGACCATCGGAACGGGCATCTACAGGAACAAACAACACACCATCAATCCATTTGCCTTCCACAACGCCTAAAAGTTTGTTTTCACGCGTTGCCTGAACTTCCTTCGGCATCCTGGTCAGCCCGTGTACAGCGTACATATACCCTTTGTTTTTGGGTTTACCTGATATTCCGCGACCTTCTGATGTATGGTGCAATGTGAGTTTGCCGGCTGAATAAGATGATGTAAAGGTAGTGAGGGTAAATTGTTTTTTTGAAAACGCGTCTGGCACAGCGCCGTCGTCTTCGTATAGTTGGCCGCTGCCGGCACGTGCTTCGGAATGGTGGTAATAATGTATGGTTGTTTTATCAGGGTCGTAATCGTCGGTGCTGTGCATGGGCGCGGCCATGGGCACAAAGGCCCCTGCGCGCACGTACACGGGAATGTGATCCATATTGACCGGCACGAGTAGGGCTTGTCCGCCAGCATAGGCCTGGCCGGTGTAAAAGTCGACCCAGGTGGCCCCTTTAGGGAAATCTACGGTTTGCGTGAGCGCGCCCTTTTCGGTTACGGGCGACACCAAAAATGCGTCGCCCCACAAGTACGTACGGGTATTTCCCAGATGTGCAGGTGCATCGTCGAGGTAAAACAGCGGGCGCATCATGGGCAGCCCCTTGGTGTGGTTTTCCCAGGCGAGCGTGTACACGTAAGGCAACAATTGGTAGCGGAGCTGAATGGAACGCCGTGCGGCTGCTTTGGTGACCTCGTCCCAAAACACGGGTTCGGCGGGCACACTTTCCTGGGCATGGGTGCGAAACACGGGCTGGAACACGCCGTACTGCAACCAGCGGGTGTACAATTCGCTGTCTTTGTAATCGCCAGCAAAACCGCCCAAATCAGAATGCATGTATCCAAGCCCCTGCAAGCCCATGCTGAGTGCTATTTCCACCTGGGGCTGGAGCCCTGCCCAGGAGCGGTTCACGTCGCCCGACCAGGGGATCATGCCGTATCGTTGCGAGCCCACAAAACCGGAGCGCATAAGGATGAGGGGCCTGCGGTCGGGAAAGTCTCTTTGAAAGCCCTCGAAAAGGGTTTTGGCCCACACGTGTCCGTACAGGTTGTGCAGGTGGTCGGCGCGTCCGTTTGCGTGCAGCAAGTCGTCGGGATGCACTTCCGGTTCGCCAAGGTCGCCCCACCAGCCATCTACGCCGCTGGTGGTGTGTCGTTTGTATATGTTCCAAAACCACTGTTGCGTTTCGGGCCTGAAGATGTCGAGCAAACCCGTGTGTCCGAAATAGAAGTCGTACAGGTATGGTTTGCCGTAGGCGTTTTTGCCGAGGAGTCCTTTTTGTACGGTTTCATCGTAGGTTTTTGTGTTTTCAAGGACAAATGGTTCGGTGATGAGCACCGTTTTGACGCCTTGCTTTTTGAAATTGGCCATCATGGCTTCGGGTTGCGGAAAAGAGTCGCGCAGCCATTCAAAATTACCGAGATGGCCTTTGATGTCTGGCCCAAACCAAAACAGGTCGAGCACCACCGCGTCGAGCGGAATGTCGTCTCGCCGGTAAGCGGCCACGGTGTTTTCCACCTGTGCCTGGGTGTGGTAGCCCATGCGCGAGGCGATGTTGCCCAGGGCCCAGCGGGGGGGCAGGGGTTGTCGGCCGGTGAGTTCGGTGTATTGTTCGGCGAGGTCGGGCCAGGCATCGGCTGCCACCACAAGGTAGGCCATGCGGCCGCCCACAGCTTCCATTTGCAGGATGTTGGATTGTGTGGCACCGAGGTCGAGGTAGCCGGACGCGCCGTTATCGAACACCAGCATGTATTTATGGGAAGACACGACCACCGGCAGCGAATAATACATCAAATCGGCCCTGGTTTCGTATCCATAGCTGGCTTTGTTGTACAGCCGGAGCCGTTGGCCGCGCCGGTTCATGCCCAGCACGCGTTCGCCGCCGCCCAGCAGTTGTTCGGTGGTGTCGGGCAGGTGAAAACGAAACCCCCGAAAGGTGCCTGAATCGAAAAATCCGGCTTCTTCTGCGAGGATGGTTCGGTTTTTATAGCGGTATTCGATGCGCAGAGGCTGCTTATGGACGGTTACGGCAAGCCCGGCGGTGCTGTACTCAATGCGGTCGGGGAGCTCCCGCACTTCGGTCCGGACTTTTTTTTTACCAGTACTGGTGGCCACAGCATGGCTTGGCGGATTGACATCGCCTGTGGGTTCAAAAGCCACTTCGACGGCATGATCCGAGTGGGGCGTGATGATCAGGCTGCCGTCATTGGTGCGTATGCGCAGGCCAGAGTCCGTTTTTTCCATGGATTTGAAGCCTCGAGCGTCAGTTGGCGCTTTTTTTTCAAACACATACACCTTGTAGTCCCAGGGTTCAAGGGTCATTTTGGTGCGCGGGGTCAACGTGGTGGGCGTGTTGGAAAAATATTCCCGGTAAATGCCGGCAGCATCGGCCACGCGGAGTTCCACCTGTTGGCGCTGACCTGACAGGTTAACGACGGTGATGACCGTATTTTCATTTTTGCTGCGGCTATAGGCGGCCACAAACGCAGGCTGATCATGGTCTATCTTTTTCAGGTCGCCACCGCTGCGGCCATTCCACAGCGCCGGATTTTCGCTTTTAAGGGCGTTGAGTTGGGTGTAAAATGGCACCAGGGGTTTATCCTTCCAGTCGATGGGGTCTTTTTCAAAAAATTTCAGTCGCCTGTTGAATGCGGCTTCCTGGCCGCTGTAGATCAACGGCATGCCCGGTACCGTATAATACAGCACCGAAAAGGCCTTTACCCCTGCGCCTAAGCGTTCGTACTCTGTGCCTTGCCAGGAGTTTTCGTCGTGGTTGGTGATGAACTGCATGGGAAACGTACCTTGGGGATACGTTCGGGCTGTTTTTTCCAATTGCTCAAAAACAGCGGAAGCGGGCTCCTCTCCCTTGGCAATTTTGTTCATCAGGTGGTGAAACGCCCAGCCATAGTTGGTGTTGAATGCATTGTTGAGCAACCAAAGCGACGCGGCATCTTCGGCCAGCATCCATACATTGGGTTTGACGGCGCGGATGGCCAGGGTGGCGTCCTCCCAAAAATCAACGGCCACTTCGCCCGCCACATCGCACCGAAAACCGTCGATGTCGGCATCCTTGATCCAAAAGAGCATATCGTCTATCATGGCCCGGCGCATGTAGTACTGGTCGAAGTTGAGATCGGCCACATCGGTCCAGTCAAAAGGGGCAATGATCTGGCCCTTGTCGTCGTAGTTGTACCACGTGGGGTGTTGTGCAATCCAGGCGTGGTCGCGCGAGGTGTGGTTGGCCACCCAGTCAATAACCACCTTCATGCCCATGCCATGAGCGCGGGCGACGAGGCGTTTGAAGTCTTCGAGGTTGCCATATTCCGGGTTGATGCCCCGGTAATCCTGCACAGCGTAATAGGAACCGAGGAGTCCTTTGCGGTCTTTGAGGCCAATGGGGTGAATGGGCATGAACCACAGGACATCGACACCCATGTCGCGCAGGCGGGGCAGGTGTTCGCCAAAGGCGTTGAACGTGCCTTCCGGGGTGTATTGGCGCACATTGACCTCATACACCGATGCGTAACGCAGCCAGTCCGGCTCCGGAGTGCGGCTCTCGGCGTACACTGCGGGCGCGGCGCGAAAGTTGGCATCTTTAAGGGGAAAATACACATCCTGATCGCCTGTGGCTTTGCCCACTTTGGTGCCATCATCTGATCGAAACACAAAAACGAGGGCTTTTACATCCGTGTTTTCGGGGGCGCCGTACAGGTCTTTGATGTTGAAACGGATTTGGTACGTGTCGGTACCGGTGCGCTGGAGCTTGAGCTTGTCGAGGTTCTTGCCCCAATCGGCGGGCACAAACTGCCAGTCGGTGGGTTGAGCACTTTTATCTGTGATGAGCCCGGTGTGCATGTATACATCGCCCGAGTGCCCCGACAGGCCCTTGTTGCCTTCGCCAGCCTTGAACGTCAGGGTAATTTCATCGGAAATGCCCGGTTTTGCGGGCGAAAGGGTGACCTGGGCGCACAGGGCGCTGGAAAGGAGCAGGCTAAAAAACAGGATGGGTAGTTTTTTCATGGCTGTAGACTTCGTGTATAAACGGCACAAAGTAGTAGATTTTGGATAAATACGCGCAAAGGTCTACTTAGATGTTGTTTGCGCGTTTTTGTGTATGTTTGTGGTTTATGCAAAGTACATCATTTTTGGCGCCGGATTGGCTGAAAGCGTTTTCCGGCAGGGTGCTGTTAGACGTACGGTCGCCAGCCGAATACGCACAGGGCCATATCCCTGGTGCCCTTTCATTCCCCTTATTTTCAAATGAGGAGCGTGCGGCAGTCGGTACGGCTTACAAACAGGAAGGACCAGAGCCTGCATTTCTGTTGGGTTTGGATTTTGTAGGCCCCAAAATGGCCGGTTTTGTGCGCTCAGCACAGGCATTGGCCCCCGAACGCCGCATCGCCATGTATTGCTGGCGGGGTGGACAGCGCAGTGGCAGCATGGCCTGGTTGTTGCGACAAGGCGGGTTTGACGTGTTGACGCTTCAGGGCGGATACAAAGCCTGGCGCAATGTGGCGCTTGAGCAACTGCACAGCCGACAGTTCATTTTCAAGGTATTGGGCGGACTCACCGGCTCGGGCAAAACGCCCGTGCTGCATGCGCTTGCTGCTTTGGGCGAGCAAGCAATTGACCTTGAGGGCCTTGCCCACCACAAAGGATCGGCGTTCGGTCAGGTTGGGCCACAACCATCGGTGGAGCAATTCGAAAACAACCTGTTTTCCGCATTGGACCATCTGGAGCCCGGCAAGCCCGTATGGATTGAAGACGAAAGCCGCAGCATCGGGCGGGTGTACATTCCAGACCACATCTGGAACCAAATACGCGACGCATCTTTGTATGAAATACACATTCCGCACGAAACCAGGGTGCAGCACATTGCAGAAGAATATGGTCAAATACCCACAGACACCCTGAGCGAAACGTTTACACGCCTCCAAAAAAAATTAGGCGGTCAACACGTCAAAACCGCTTTGGAAGCATTGGCGGTGGGCGATCTGCCCCGGGCAGTGGAGGTGGCTTTGGTGTATTACGACAAAACGTATCGACACCTGATGGAGCTGCGGGACGAAAAAAAGATTCAACGGTTTTATTTCGAGGACTTTGATCCGGTAAAAATGGCCCAAACATTGCTGCAAAAAGTGTAAAAACCCATCATTTACTGCACAATGGCATAAAATAATGCCATTCTTATTTTAAAGAATCGGCCTCGTGCGCTGCATTATTTCCGTTCATGGCCAACGCATAATTGAAACCGGGGTGGATGCTGTAAGCGCCCACTTGCCCGTGTACATCCAGGGCGATGAAACCAATTTGGGCTACTTCGGTTTGCGCAGGGTATTTTTCCACGATGCGTCTGATGGCTATCTCAGCGGCTTTTTGCGGTCCGGCCCCTCGGCGCATTTCCTCTACCAACAGAAAACAACCGAGGGTTTTGAGGGTCAGTTCGCCCAGTCCGGAACAGGATGCTGCGCCTACCGCCCCATCCACGAAGAGTCCGGCGCCAATAACCGGGCTGTCGCCCACCCTGCCGCGCATTTTGAAAGCCTGACCACTGGTGGAACACCCGCCGGCGAGACGTGTTTGTTGATCGAGTGCCAACAGGCCAATGGTGTCGTGCCGTTCAATATTGATGATTGGCTTGTACTCCGACTTGATCAGCCAGTTATTCAATGCCTCTTTAGCCGTAGCGGTCAGCAGATTTTCCTTCGTAAATCCTTCTTCCAGGGCAAATTGCAACGCTCCTGCTCCGGCAAGCATTACGTGTGGTGTTTTTTGCATAACCCTTTTAGCCACACTGATGGGGTGCATGATGTCTTCCAGAAAACACACCGAACCGGCATTTCCTTTTTCATCCATGATGCAGGCATCCAGCGTAACACGCCCGTCCCGATCCGGAAAACCGCCATATCCTACACTGGTATCTTGCGGGTCGGCTTCGGGTATTCGTATGCCTGTTTCTACGGCATCGAGGGCGTAACCCGCGTTGGTGAGCACCTCCCAGGCGGCGGCTGTGGCTTTCACGTTGTTGCCCCAGGTGGCAATGGCAACGGGCAATACCGCATCTGTAAACCGAGGCGGTTGACTGAACGCGTTCCAAAAAAGGGGGCCTAACCATGGTGCCACCATAGAATTTCGTAAAAAGCGACGACGATTATGCAATTTAGGTCGGGAAGGCATCTGTTGTTGGTTTAATGAACTACTTTTGAACCGTAAATGTCTGCCAAAATGCACAAACCCGGGTTAGTTTATTTCTTTGGCCTTTTTGCCTTAATTTTTTTCGAAAACTGCATGAGTCGTACGCTGCCCACAGAAGAAGCCTCGGTCTGGTCAAAAATCAGGCTTGATTTTAAACACATAGACGAAAACGGACTGACAGGCCCGGACGACGGTAAAGTGGCTGTTGATTATGAATTTTGTATTCCACGAGACGAAAAATTGTGGAAAAAGGTGCAAAAAATAGACCGAACGGCACAAAAAAGCACCAGTCGGGGCCGAATAGGCTGCACCTCCGAACAATGGTTGGTGATCGGTACAACGCACCAGGAAAATTATAAAAGGGTACTGTACGACCTGGCTTCTTTGCCCGAAATTGTGCGCATCGAACAAGCTTTCTACGAATAAACGCATGGAAAAACGTCCCCAAGCCTGGCAGGTGCAACGCATTATTACGGCTGCATCTGTGGCGCTGTTTGCCATCAAGTTAGTGGCTTATGGCATGACCAACTCGGTTGCGGTGCTTACCGATGCTTTGGAGAGCACGGTAAATGTGGTCACGGGTTTCATCAGCCTGTACAGCCTGCGCCTGTCGGTCAAACCCCGCGATTTTGACCATCCGTACGGGCACGGCAAAGCCGAGTTGATTTCTGCTTCTTTCGAGGGCCTGCTGATTGTGGTGGCGGGGTTGTTCATGGTATACGAATCATGCATCAACTTGCTGCATCCACACCCCCTGAAGGCGTTGGATTGGGGCATCGGGCTGCTGTCGGCAACCGCCCTGGCCAATTACCTGCTGGGGCACTGGAGCAAACAAGCCGGCAAAAAGCATCATTCCATTGGATTGGAAGCCGGAGGTCGGCATTTGCAAAGCGATACCTGGACAACGATGGGCATTGTAATCGGGCTATTGCTGGCGCTTTTTACCGGCCTGGCGTGGATCGACAGCGCCACCGCACTCATTTTTTCCGGCGTTATTCTGGTGGAGGGCTATAAAATACTGCGACAAACGGTGTCGGGCATTATGGATGAGGCAGACGAGGCGTTGTTGGTTAAAGTGATTGGACTGATGGACAAGGAAAAACGCGATGCCTGGATCGACATGCACAACCTCCGCATTTTGAAGTACGGCCAAATCTTGCACCTCGATTGCCACCTCAGTGTGCCCTGGTATTTCAGCGTTCAACAGGCGCATGTAGAAATGGAGACCTTGAACGCGCTGGTCAGCCAGGAATTTCCGCACAATGTGGAGTTGTTTGTGCACATCGATCCCTGTTTGCCGCCCGATGCCTGCCGCCTGTGCGCCGTGGCGGAATGCCCCGAACGCCTGTCGCCCTTTGAGGCGCGCCTCAACTGGACACTGGAGAACCTGACGGTAAACAGCAGGCACACCCTTTAAAGCAAGCGCGGTACAACGGTTTAGAACCGGGCCTGAATACCGGCTATGAAATTGGTTCCAAACATCGGATAGTTGTACCAGCGTTCGCGTTTATTGTTGAGCACATTGTTGAATTCCACAAAAGCGCCGATGTTTTCCAGGAAATAAAAATGAGCACCAAAATTGAGGTCGAACAGCGAATTGGTCGCCGCTGAATTGCCGTTCTCATCCAGGAATGGAATATCATCGGCTACATACAAATTGCTTTTTAAGGCCAGTTTATCCTCCAACAACGTATACACCAAGCCAAAATTTCCCTCTGTGGAAGGCAAACCCCAGGCTTTCTCGGCAGTGTCCATGTCGTAAATATTCTGGGAAAACGATCCTGTCACCGTGAAATTTTGAAAGGGCACGAGTTTTCCGGAGAATCGAATGGAGTAGATGGAGGCATTGTCGTATTCGGTGACAAACGTGGTGTTGACGGGCACGCCGTTTGCCGTTCGGAATCGGGTTTGAATCAACGCCAGGTCGTCGGCAAATGAATAAGCACCCCGGATGAGGTATTCGAAGAAGCGCAGGTTGCCTTTGATGCCGCCATAAAAATCGGTAAATCGGGTATTGCGGACGGTGGATCCGCGGATGCTCAACCAGGGGTTGTATTCGGTGAGTGTGCGCATGGTATTCTGTCGCAAGTCACCAGAAGCACCAACAAAAAGCTGTACACCGTCGCCCCAAATGCGCAAATTGCCTTCCACATCCGGAAACACGTGAAAGCCATCGGTGCTGCTCACGAGGTTCACACCCGCTTTTACCTTGAAGATGTCGGCGTGGTAGGTAAATGAAGGTTGAATGGCCAGGTTGTTCAGTTTTTGGGTCAACGTGTCTTTGTAATTGTTCATTTCGCCGCGCAGGTTGACGCGCAGCGGGTGTTTTTCGGAAAACCACTTGGTGGCACCGGCGTCGAAATGGAAAGCATTTTCGACGTTTGAAAAGTTATCTTTCAGGTTATAAAAACGGGGTTTGACCCAAAAACTCAGGTCTTGCGCATTGGGAGCCGTGTTGAACAGGTCGACACCCAAATCGAACGTGTTGAATTTTTGGCGTACTGCTGCTTCCTCGAACGAGATTTCGTCGTCGTTGTAACCGTAGTAGTGCAGCCTGTCAAAACTGACCCCTGCATTGGCACCGATGGCCAAGTTGTTGTCTAGATAAAACGTAGCGTTGCCTTTCACATCGTTGTTCTGGAAGCGCTGGTTTTCCTGCTGTTTGTCGTTGTTGCCGCTGTGGTGGCGCGCCCAGATGGTGCCGTCAAAATTATCCGGACTGCCGAAGTAGTAGCCTGCTTCTCCCCAAAACTGGTTGGGTATCCCAGCGCCAATTTTGCCGAAACCGCGAAACGGGTCGGGTGGTTGTAATGTTTTCATGCCGATGGGTTTGAGCGTAGGGGCATTGTACGACACATTCAGCGGATGTGCCGGCACCAGGTACTGCTGTTGTTTAGTGGTGGTGTCGAGGGGCGGCAAGCTGGCCGACACGTTTAATTTAAACGACTCGAGGAGCTGCACCTCAAAGTCTTTGATGATGTCTACGCTTTCATCAGAAATTTGTGCGTTTGCAGCAAATGTGGTCAACGTGGCGACAAACAGCAAGCTGTTTTTATGGAAAACCTTCATAAGGTCAATTTTTTTGAGTTTGTAAAATGCACTGTTCAATCGAAAATTAATTTCCCCCTTCTTCCATTTCCAGCAGGTTGCCTACGCCTTTGGAGCCCTCCGGTTTGGGTGCAGCAGGTCCATTCAGTTTTTCGTATTTGCTCCTGGCGTTGCTCAGTATCTCGGGGTTTCCGCCCCGGTAATTTTCGATTACAGCCTCGAGTGCAGCGGAGGCGCTGTTGTTGTCGCCCTGGGCCTGGTACACATCCGACAGCAAGATGAGGTTTTTGGCAATCCAGTCGTCGTAACCCGCACTGGCCTTATTGGCATCCGATACCAGTTCTTCGGCCTGGGCGAATTGGCGTTGTTTATAATGGATATCGATCATGCGGTGGTAGCTTTCCGCCATGATTTCCGCTGTGGACTGTCGGGTGACTGTTTCGAACAGTGGGAATGCCTTGGCGTATTCACTGTTGTCGTACGCCATTTTGGCCTGATAGTAGGCGGCGGTGGCGCGCTGGTTGTTGTTGGCCATTTCGGAGCCGAGTATTTTGGCGGCGTATTCGTCTACGGCCACGCGCGATTTGGTTTCGTAGGCGGTTTGCAGTATCATCACACGGGCTTCAAATCGGGAGGCATCATTGGGTGCCGCATCTTCCCAACGCCGTGCCATCTTATAGGCTTGTGGGTAGTCTTTCAGGGAATAGCTGATGAGGGCGGCTTTTTCGCTCGATTTGGCGTAGTAGGTGCTGGGGCCACGATCCGACACGGCCATATAGTCTTTTAAGGCGGCGTCATAACGGCCGATGCCGGGCTGGGCATAACATTCGGCGCGGTTGAACAGGGCAGGCAGGGCGTTTGGGCTTTTCGGAAACTGTGCCAGGTACGAGGTATAAGACTGGATGGCTTGCTGGTAATTGCCCCTTTCAAACTGGGTTTGGGCCGAGCGGAAAGTGACGCTGTCTTTGGCTATGTCGCTCACGTCATACCCTGGAATGGTGCTCAGAAAGCTGAAGTACTCGTCGGGTTTGTTGAGGTCGCGCACATAAATTTCCTCGAGGGCTACGAGTGCGTCTTTGGCTTCGGATGTTTCCGGATTGTTGGCAAAAACCTGTTTGTAATAATTGGTGGCGGCAGAGGTATTGCCCTGATTATAGGAGATGAGGCCGAGTTTGAGCAGGCCCTGGTTGACGAGCGGTGATTTGCCCCGGTATTCTGTGGTGAGTTTTTTGAGGGGTACTGTAGCCTCATTCAGCTTGCCGATGCCCAGATAGGTGTCGCCAAGCTGCAGGAGCGACTCATCGGCGTACCGGCTGTTTGGGTATTTGGTAGTGAGTTCATCGAGGAGCACAATTTTATCGAGGGGCTCGTTTTGCAGTCCGCGGATGATGGCTTTTTGGTAAAGTGCGTATTCAAAGCCATCGTACTTGTTTTTCACGGCCTCATCGTAGTACCTCACGGCGTCGGCGTATTTGCCGAGTTTGAAGCTGCAATCTCCTGCCCGGAGCACGGCATCACCCCGAACGCCGTTTTTGATTTGTTCGGATTTGATGGAGGCTTTATTTTGGTTAATGCCCTCGATGCACGATTTGAACTGGGCTTGTGCACCGGGATAATCTTTCAGTTTGAGGAGGTTGTAGCCCTGGATGTATTGACCCATGTAGAGGCTGCTTTCTTCGGGCAGGTCTTTGTAGTTTTTGGCTTGCGCGAGGAAGGCGTTCATGTGGTTTTTGCTGATGGGATATTCTTTTTGTTCGTTGGCGATGGCGCCCATCCAGTAGGAAGCGAGGGTGTTGGTGCGTTTGTCGATTGGGTAGTCGAGGGAGCGGTTGAAATATCTGCGCGCCTCGTCGTGTTGGTTATTTTGGTACAGTTGAATGCCGCGCAGGTAGGCCAATTGCTGGTAAGCGCTGTTGAGTTTGGGGGAGCGATTGGGAATGCCGTCGAGCATGGAGAGTGCCTTGTCGTAGTCGCGGGTATTGATGAGGACTTGTGCCAGGAGGGCCTGTGCGTCATCGTGGTATTTGGAGTTTGCCGGAATTTTTTGGAGGGCGTCTATGGCGTCTCGGTCGTACTTGAGTTCGTAGCTGAGTTTGGCGTAGTTGAACAGGGCATCTTCTTGGACCGATTTGTCGTAAGGCATTTTAGCAGCCTGACCGAAAGCTGTTCGGGCGTTGAATTTGTTGCCTGTTTGGATGTAGCAATCGCCTTTGTGGTAGAAAGCATTTTGGCCGATGAGGCTGTCCTGGTTGCTGAGTTTTTCGAAATTTTCGAGTGCTTTGGGGTATTCGCCAGCGATGTATTGGGTGTAGCCGAGCTGGTAGAAGTCGGCTGGCCGCATTTTTGCGTTGTTGTTTGCGGCGTATTCCAGGAAGGGTCTGGCGCGCTTGAGGTCGCCGAGTTCATAATAAGACTGTCCTACCAACTGATTGATTTCCGACAGGTTGCGCAGGCTGTTGTCTTTTGTGCGGGGTTCGCCGTAGGCAATGACGTCGTTGTATTTTTTCTGTGCAAAGTAAATTTGGCACAGGTAATAAGGGGCGAGGTTTTTATAGGCCGGTGCACCTTCGCATTTTTTAAACGAAGCGGCGGCCTCGTCGTATTTTTTTTCAAAAAACGCACAGCAACCGTAGTAATAGTTGGACGGGATGTACCATTCGCTGGCGGCGTCTTTGCGCAGGGGCTCAAATTCGGCTTTGGCCTGGGGGAACTTTTGGGTTACAAAATAGCTGTAGCCTTTTTTAAAGCGGATTTCCTGGGCAATGTTGCCTGCCTGCGATTCGCCGGGTGCCATGTCATAAAACTTGATGGCCTGTTCGTAGTCTTTGCTGTTGAAATAATAATCGCCAATTTCGAGGGCAGCCTGGCTGGCTATGGGCGAGGGGGAATAGTTGCGCAGGAAGTCGTAAACGAGGCCTTCCGCTTCCGGTTGGCCGAGGCGCACGGCACATTTGGCTTCATACAATTCGGCGAGGCTGTGCATCTCTTCCCACTGGGCTTCGTTGACGGGGCGGAGCTGCTGTTCGTCTACCGCCAGGCGGGTGTTGACGCGTTCGAAGCGCTCCTGCGCCAGTCCATACAAGCGTTGGGCATACAAGTCCAAACCGCGTCGATAGCTGCGTTGGGATTCAGTGTACAGGGTGGTTTGCTGGGCGTGGAGTGCGGCGCAGGTTCCAGCGAGGGTGAGGCACAGAAGGAAGAGGCGTAGGAGCATGTGGGTTTCGGATATAAGAGGTGTTCGGTAAGGCGAATGCAGCAGAAACGTTAAAAACGGGGGTAAAAATATGCAATTCAAAAAAAGGAATGCAACTGGCGTCATTTTGTGGTGGCGCACTCCCGACAAAGTGCGAACTTTGAGGAAAAAGCCTGTCATTATGGATTTTTTTCTGACCATCCTGTTTTCTTTGTTTTCCATTGTGGATCCGCCGGGCGCGATTCCCGTTTACGTAGCACTGACCAGCGAACGCACCAAACCGGAACGCAACAAAATTGCGCTGCACACCAGTTTGTACTTTTTGCTTATTTTGATGAGTTTCTTTCTGGCAGGCGCTTACATCCTGGGTTTTTTTGGCATCACCATACATGCCATGCGGATTGCGGGTGGTATGGCGCTGTTGAGCAGCGGCATCGGGCTGATGAATGGCAATTTTGCGCAGCGCCGCGGGTATGAGTCTGCCGATGGCCAGGCCCCTCAGGATATTGCTTTTTCTCCTATGGCGATGCCGCTTTTGTCGGGCCCGGGGTCTATTTCTTACCTGATTACGCAGTACAAATTGTACTCGAGTTTGCAGGAACGGTTTACCATCGCGGCTGCAATTGTAGCGGTGGCTGTGCTGGTTTGGGGCTCTTTGCGCATTGCGCCTTTGCTCATCAAGGTGCTGGGCCCGGGTGGGTTAAATGCCATCGCACGGATCATGGGCTTTATTGTTATTGCTATTGGGGTGCAGTTTATGGTGGACGGTACAGTGCATCTGGTGGAAGAAGTGGGGTAAGGGTGGCTACTGCTCCAATGTCGTCAACTTACCGTAAAATCAGTGTTGTAAATTATTATATAGAACGAAACTATGTATTTATTTTTTGCCGCGAATTCGCGCAAATTCGCGACAAAAAATAAATACGTGATAAGGCCGCAATCAACTGATAAGTAATCTGTTGACACTGAGTTGACCACATTGGGCTGCCTCTCGCCTCCTTGCTCCCTGGCCTTTGCTCATGGCTCATAGCCTCATAGCCTCATAGCCTCATCATCCCATCATCCCATCATCCCATCTTCCCATCTTCCCCGGATTTCATCCGGGGTTATTCGGGTTCGACCGCTGCGCGGTCTTTTTTTTGACGGTCAGGTAATTTTGGGGGTTTATTAATTTAAATGTTTTACTTTTGTTTTTCGATGCTTTACTTTAAAATCATTTAATACATGAAAACCTACACGCAAATTTTGTATCAGATCGTGTTCAGCACCAAGTACAGGGAACGCACATTGGAGAAAAACGGGCGAGAGGCATTGTTCAAGTGCATTTGGGGTGTGCTGAAGAACAAACGATGCCACCTGTACCGCATCAATGGTGTGGAAGATCATTTGCACATCGTTACGCACATTCACCCATCCGTTTCGTTGGCTAACCTGGTTAAAGACATTAAGTTAGCCAGTTCTGCTTACATCAAGGAGGCCGGTTTGTTTCCGCATTTCCGGGGTTGGCAAGACGGTTATGGTGCCTTTACCTACTCTGTCGAATCCAAACACAACCTGATTGAGTACGTCAAAAGACAGGAAGAACACCACAAAAAAGAACCTACTCGGGAAGAACTCATTCGTTTGCTCAAAGAACACCAAGTTGACTTCGACGAACAATATCTCGACGAATAACCCCATCAGACCGCGCAGCGGTCGAACCCGAATAACCCCGGATGCAATCCGGGGCGGGCGGGTGTAGGCGGGCGGGTGTAGGCGGGCGGGTGTAGGCGTGCGGGTGTAGGCGTGCGGGTGTAGGCGTGCGGGTGGAGGCGTGCGGGTGTAGGCGTGCGGGTGGAGGCGTGCGGGTGGAGGAGAAAGAAAGAAACCAGCCATACACGGTGTCACAATACTCAGCCACCAGCGCGAGTGCACCTCCGGCATGCGTATGAGTGTCTTCACTATAAAAATTGACCTTAACGCATACGAAGGGGTGTAGGGCATACCACAGTTGGGGCGGCTTTACAGTCGGCGTTTCTTGAGGAGTAGTTTCCTGGGGTGCCTTCTGCTTTTGGCCCCTTTTTCTGCTTCCACGGACTGCGTCCGGGGTTATGCGTGTTTGACCGCTGCGCGGTCTGAGGGGCCAGGCGATATTTCAGCTACACTTGTGCTTTTGTGTCCATGCTGCAGTTTTATGCATTTTATACATATCTTACATCCATATTATTATCCGTTCCGGATTCTGCTGTATCTTGTGAAGCCTAACCCAACAACCCATTTTCCTATGCCATACCGCATTTCCGCTGCGCTGCTCTTTGCAAGCCTGACCATGTTGCTCGTCTTTTGCAAATCTGGCAGCCACCGCAGCACCGACACCCAAACCTTAACGCCTGAACCCATCATGCCCACCAGCAAAACCATTATCCCACCCGATGATTATGCAGATGCCTGGCGTCGCATCGACAGCCTGGAGCGCGAAGGCCTGTTTCAAAGCGCCCTCAGCGACGTAGATGCCTTGCTCATTCGCGCACGCATCGATAAAAACGAGTCGCACACCATTAAGGCGTTGTTGTATAAAGGCAAGTACATCACCCAACTGGAAGAAGAGGGTTTTGTAAAGGCCGTCAACCTGCTGGAAGCTGAATTGCCCGTGGCTCCGCCCGCTGAAAAAGCCGTGCTGCACAGCTTGTTGGGTGAACTGTACGCCACATATCTCGAAAACCAGGCCTGGCAACTTCAAAACCGCACGCCCGTACCCGATGGTGAAGGCGGAGACCTCCTCACCTGGTCGGCCGCACAAATCGAGAGCCGCTCCATGGAACACTATTTAGCGTCGATTCAACCCGTGGACGCACTCCGCAAAGTGCCTGTAGATCAATTTCAGGCCATCACCACCGAAGGCAAATTCGACAACACCCCCTCGCCCCTCCGACCCACGCTGTACGACCTGCTGGCCCACCGCGCACTCGACCATTTTGCCAATGAGCGCAACTACCTCACCGAGCCTGCTTACGCCTTTGTGCTCGATGATGCCAAAGCATTTGCGCCAGTCAAGGACTTTATTGGTGCCGATTTTAACACCCAGGACACGACCTCGCGGAAGTGGAAGGCGCTGAAAATACATCAGGAAATCCTGAAAATACACCTCCAGGATACGAACCCCGCCGCCAGCATTGATGCTGATCTCAAACGCCTTGCCTTTGCTTACAACACTTATGCAGGCCAGGATAAAACTGTTTTGTACCGGCAGGCCCTCGAATACCTGCACAAACAACACTACGAAAACCCGGCAAATCCCGAGATCGTGCTGGCACTGGCACAGCAAATTCGCAGCCAGGACGAAAAAAAGTTCCCCAACAAGGAAAACGAAGCCCTCTCCCTGCTCGAAGATGCCATCAGACGCCATCCGGACGCTTATGGCACCAGCTATTGCAACGCTGTAGCAGACGAAATCAAACGCCCATTCCTTAACCTTCGACTCGAGGCCGTAAACCTGCCCGGCGAAGGAGCCCTCGCACTCGTATCTTTCAAAAACATCCAGGAAACGTGGATCAGCGTGTACCGGCTGGATCAAACGGTACAAAACATTTACGAACCGTTTAACCCGGAAGAACTGGCGCGTTGGGCGCAAACCCAAAAACCAATACAACAACGCCAGTGGAAATGGGCAGCCTCCCAAGACTACCTGCTGCACCGAACCGAACTGATGCTGGAGCCCCTGCCAACTGGCCGCTACCTTGTGGTGGCCTCCGGTGCCCAAAACCTCCAGATCGATCAATTGGTGAGCCTGGCCGCTACCGATTATTCCGCCCTGTTGCCGGTTTCTTTCAGCGATTCCAGGGCGTCCACCCTCATGGTGACCGATCGGTTCAGCGGAAAACCGTTGCCCGGTGTCAGCGTTGACTTCTTCCAACAGGAATGGGATCGCAACACCAACACATACAACACCATTTTGGTCAAAACCGACAAAACAGACCAAAATGGTGTATGCAATCCAAACCTGGAACGGCAAAATAATCTTCTCACCCGCTACCGGTATGGCAAGGATACCCTCTGGCAAGGCAGCTATTACAACTACCGACTCGGCGGGCGTGAACAGCCGGAATCCCTTGAAGCGCACTTTTTCACCGACCGCGCCCTGTACCGCCCCGGCCAAACGGTCTATTTCAAAGCCGTATTCCTCCGCCGCGACAAAGACGGTTTACCCCGCATAGAACCCAATCGGAAAGCAAAAGCCCTGTTTTACGACGCAAACCGACAGCAAAAGGGTGAACTGGAAGTCCGCAGCAACGAATATGGCACCATCAATGGCGCATTTGCAGCACCCGCCAGTGGCCTGGCAGGCCAAATGTTTATCCAGATAGAAGGCTTTCAAGGGCAAGCCAATTTTAATGTCGAAGAGTACAAACGACCGAAATTTGAGGTCACTTTTGAACCCACAAAAGACGCCATTCGTTTGGGCGACAAGCTGGTGTTTCAAGGTAAGGCTAAAGCCTATGCAGGCAGCAGCATCGACGGCGCAGCGGTGCGCTATCGTGTTACCCGGCAAGTCCAGTTTCCATACTGGCGCTGGTACTGGGGCGGTTATCCACCCAATATGGGACAAGAAATGGAAATCTCCAACGGATTGGTCCGCACCTCAGCCGATGGCAGCTTTGAAATCCCTTTTGAGGCCATACCCGACCGCAGCATTTCTGCCGGGCAAAAACCGGTATTTACCTACAGCGTGTCGGCCGATGTAACCGACATCAATGGCGAAACCCGCAGCGGCAACTCCAGCGTCACCGTAGGATATGTCGCGCTCAATGCAGCGCTGGAACTGACCGATTCCGCCCCCGAAGACAGCCTGAGAAATGTGCGCATCGCTGCCAACAACTGGGCCGGTCAGCCTCAAAACGCCACCGGTACCGTGACCTTGCAAAAATTGGCTGAACCAAAAATGTTCTTCAAAAATCGCCTGTGGGACAATCCGGCGTTAAAAACCATAGACGAAGCAGTGTTTAAAAATGCGTTTCCGGATTATGCCTGGGACGGTGAGGATAACGTCAACAACTGGAAAAACGAGGGCACAGCCCAAAATACCAACTTTAACACCGCTGAAAAAAGCAGCATCGACCTGTCGGCGCTCGCACCCAAACCAGGCTATTACCGCATTACCCTGCTCACCAAAGATGCCTACGGCATAGATGTGGAGTGGAGCAAAGTAGTCCAAATATGGGACTCCAAACGCCCGGGTGACCGCTTCCGCACCCCCAATGGTGCAGTGGAAACACCCTCCGCTCAGCCTGGCGAAACCGGACGCGTGCTGCTGGGCAGCCGGGTGCCCGAACTGTACTGGTATTTTGCGCCCCAACGCGATGGCCGCCTGGATAAACCCGAATGGTACAAAGTCAACGGCAGCCGGGAAATCAACATACCCGTAGCAGAAAAAGACCGCGGCGGCATCCCGTTGTTTGGATACACGGTGTACCGAAACCGTTTTTACCCGCTGCAATACCAGCAAGTGGCTGTCCCTTGGAGCAACAAACAACTCCAGATCACTTACGAGACTTTCCGCGACAAACTCAAGCCCGGCCAACAGGAAGTGTGGCGCCTCCACATCAGCGGACCACAAAAAGAAAAAGTGGCCTCCGAAATGGTGGCAAGCCTGTATGATGCATCACTCGACCAGTTTTTGCCCCACCAATGGAGTCCAATCGACTTCCCCGGCCACTACCACAGCGTCGTCCCGCAAGCCCAAATCAATACCGCTGAAGGAGCGCCCATTCAGCTGCCATACAAGCAGGTTGACTTGCCCCGCCGACAATATCGGGCGCTCAACTGGTTTGATTTTCCACTATATGGCAGAAGGATGGCCATGCATAAAATGGAGAGGATGATGCAGTCTGCCAGTATGAGTCCAGGCCAATACGGAGCCCTTATGGAATCCAATGTAGCAAAGGACGAATTAGGGCAACCTGTTGTACTATACGATATGGAAGGCGCAGAAGGTGCTGTTGCAGCCTCCCAAAAGCAGGGCATCTCCCCTGCCGCAGAAGGCCAGGTGCGCAAAAACCTGAACGAAACGGTGTTTTTCTTCCCAAACCTGAAAACGGATGCGGAAGGCAACATCGTCATCGAATTTACCATGAACGAAGCACTCACCCGTTGGAAATTTCTCGCATTTGCGCATACAAAGGAATTGCAACAGGCCCTGAGCACCAAAGAGATCGTTACTCAAAAAGAGCTGATGATCCTCGCCAATCCGCCCCGTTTCCTGCGCCAGGGCGACCGCCTCGAATTTGCCGCCAAAGTGAGCAACCTGTCGGCACAAAGCCTGGCGGGCACAGCCCGATTAGAACTCCTGGATGCCCTGAGCCTGGCACCGCTGGACGCTGCATTTGGTTTGAAAACACCACAAGCTGCATTCACTGCGCCTGCGGGTCAAAGCGCACCGTTGAGCTGGTCTGTACAAATACCGGAAGACTTCACCGGTGCCGTAACCTGGCGCCTGACCGCCCAATCGGGTGCGTTTACCGACGGCGAAGAAAGTGTGCTGCCGGTGGTATCGAACCACCAGTTGGTGACCGAAACACTGCCCATCGCCCTGCGTGGTGGCCAATCGGGCACGTTTAGCTTCGAGTCGTTGAAAAACAGCAAGTCCACTACTTTGCGCCACCACCGCTACAGCATCGAATTTTCGAGCAACCCGGTGTGGTACGCCGTGCAGTCGTTGCCCTACCTCATGGAGTACCCTTTTGATTGCAACGAGCAGGTATTCAGCCGTTTTTACGCGAATGCTTTGGCCTCCAATGTCACCGGACGAATGCCCAATTTGCGCCGCATGTATGATCGTTGGAAAATGGAACCCGGACAATCCAACCTGCAAAGCAACCTGAGCAAAAACCAGGAGCTGAAAACGGCCCTGCTGGAAGAGACCCCCTGGGTGCTCGATGCGCAAAGCGAAGCGCAACAAAAACAAAACATCGCGCTGCTGTTTGACCTCAACCGCATGGCCGACGAACAAGCGACCGCCGTCCGCACCCTGCAGGAACGGCAAATGCCTGAGGGTGGGTGGAGCTGGTTTTCGGGTGGACCACCCAACTGGTACATCACACAGCATATCTTGGCCGGTTTCGGTCATTTGGAGCACTTAAATGCGTGGAATGCGCAACAAAACCCCGGCACAGGGGACATGCTGAACAACGCCTTGGCCTACTGCACCCGCGAGGCGGAAAGGGAATACAAAACCCTGGAAAAGGCTGTAGCTTCCGGTACAACCAAACTGGAAAATGACCATTTGCACGGGCTCCTCATCCACTATTTGTACGCACGCTCTTTTTTCCAGCCCAAAAGCGACAACGATCCGGTACACGCATACTACCTGAACCAGGCTGCCCGGTACTGGCTCCAAAAAGGGTTGTACGAACAAGGCATGCTGGCACTGGTGCTGCACCGCGCCGGTCGGCAAACCGAAGCCCAGCGCATCGTGCAGTCGCTCCGGGAGCGCGCCATCCAAAACCCCGAATTGGGCATGTACTGGCCTTTCGACCGCGGGTTTTACTGGTACCAGATGCCCATAGAAACACAGGCACTGCTCATTGAGGTGTTTCATGAAGTGGCTGCCGACGCGCGTTCGGTAGAAGAAATGCGCATCTGGTTGCTGAAAAACAAACAAACCAACCGCTGGGAAAGCACCAAAGCCACAGCGGAAGCGGTGTACGCCCTGCTTTTGGGCACCGGCACGCCAAACACCTGGCTGGACAACACCAAACAGGTCCATGTGACGCTGGGCGGCAAAGCCATAAAAACCGACGAATACGAAGCGGGTACAGGCTACTTCAAGGAGTCGTGGAGTGGCAACGAGATCAAAAACAGCTGGAGTACCATACAAGTGGACAACCCGAATGCCAACATCGTGTGGGGTGCCGCATACTGGCAGTATTTTGAAGACATGGATAAAATCACCGACTTCCGCCAAACGCCGCTCACCATCGTCAAACAATTGTATCGTGAAGAAAACTCGGCTACTGGCCCTGTGCTCAAACCAGTGACCGAAGGGCAGGGCATCCAACCGGGCGACAAACTGAAAGTCCGCATCGAAATCCGCGTAGACCGCGCCATGGAATTTGTACACCTGAAAGACAGTCGTGCTGCCGGACTCGAGCCCCTCAACGTGCTCAGCGGCTACCGCTACCAGGGCGGTCTGGGTTACTATGAAAGTACCCGCGACCTGGCGACTCACTTTTTCATCGACTACCTGCCTAAAGGCACCTTCGTGCTGGAGTACCCGCTGGTGGCCTCCAGCAAAGGCGATTTTTCCAACGGCTCTGCAAGTTTACAATGCATGTACGCACCGGAGTTCAGCAGCCACTCGAAAGGGATGCGGGTTAAGGTGGAGTAACGCACACGTAGGGCTACACCCTACGATAGCATATATCGCCCCTTCAGGGCTCGTTTTTTAGCCCTGAAGGGGCGATATATATTGAACACAGGGTGTAGCCCTGTGGCATCACCGAACACAGGGTGTAGCCCTGTGGCATCACCGAACACAGGGTGTAGCCCTGTGGCATCACCGAACACAGGGTGTAGCCCTGTGACACCGAAACACCACCACATCATGGGACAATCACTCGTAAAAAACTACGTACACCTCGTCTTCAGCACCAAATACCGCCAACCGCTGATACTCCCGTCCTACGAGCAGGAACTCCACAGCTACCTGGGTGGCATCTGCAAAAACCTGGAGTGCCAACCCATCAAAATCGGCGGCTATACAGACCACATCCACATCCTATGCATGCTGTCTAAAAAAATAGCCCTGATGAAATTGCTGGAAGAGGTCAAATCACACTCGTCTAAATGGATGAAAACCAAACACGAGTCCCTACACAACTTTTACTGGCAAGACGGCTATGGCGCATTCTCTGTCAACTATAAAGGCGTGGATCGCGTAAGTGCGTACATCGCCAACCAACACGCCCACCACAACAAAAAAACATTTCAAGACGAGTACCGCTCGCTGCTCGAAAAGTACAAAGTAGAGTACGACGAACGGTATGTGTGGGATTAGCACGCAGCCCGGTTAATCGAAGACACGCGGCGTGGCGTCATGTGCGTTGGATGCATTTTTCAGTACAACCGCATCACCGACTGGTATTTTCCAACACCACAAATGGCACACCGGCACTCAACCAGCGTTTGATCTCTCCGCCGTCGGGCACCACTTCAAACGTAAGTGGCCCAAGTACGAGGTCCATATCCCCATCGCCTTCCAAATCGCCAGCGTCCATTACAATCCAGCGGCCTTGCGTCACCTCGGGAAACGTGCGTGCTTCGTATCCACTTGCTCCATTGTTGTCCAACAACACAAAAGCCGCTTCAGGGCGGTGGCGGTAATCCGGAAAAAAAGACAAAGCAGCGATGTCAAGGTCGCCGTCGCCATCAAAGTCAGCCGGAATGGCGTCATACGCCCCATGTAGTGGGTAAAAAAAACTTTGGGTGTAATTGCCCGCGCCGTCATTGGTGAAAAAGCGCACCCCGTGATAAGGTTTGAGAATGGGTGTATAGTCCGCATTGTCCCCGCAAGTGTACACAATGTCTTCCTTGCCATCGGCATTCACATCCACCAAACGAAACGAACTGGAGCCCCAGGAAGGCGGGAAACGCAACACACACTCCTCCGTAAAGTCCCCGTGCCCGTCGTTGATAAACCGATAGATGCCCTCGTCGCCTTGCCCAAAAAGCGCAATTACATCCAGATGCCCGTCCGCATTCAGGTCGCGCACATAACTTTTGATGGCGCCGGGTTTGTTGCGCAGCAAAATGCGTTCAAAGGCACCGTCTGCCTGTTGTAAATGCAGGGTAAGGCCGCCCGTCCACTTGGCGAACTCGCACACCACCGCGTCGGTCAGGCCGTCCGCATTGAAGTCTGCCCAGGCACTGTGCACGGGCCGCTGAAGGTTTTCCAGCAGCAGTTCGGCCTGGGGTGCGTTGTCGGGTATGTAAATGACGTTGCCCACTGGTGCGTCGGTGGGCGAAAAAGAACCCATGATGGTCACATAAGCCCCCGAAGCATCCCGTTGCAGGCCCACCACTCCTTCCGCTAAATTGGCGGCTTTCTCCACCTGAAGCTTTTGATTGATCCAGTACAGGCGTTGGGTATTGGCGTCGCCGAGGTAAAGCCCGCCACCTGGCCTGAATTGCACCAAAGTGGCGCTTGGGGTTGATAATTTCAGGTCAGGGATGCGCGTGGTGAAATACGGCAGCTTTTTTTCCAACGGTTTTTGGGTGAGGTTGATCAGGGAGTCGGGCGCATTTTTCAGGTAAAATGCCTGTATTTTAGCCCAATCTTCCAAATATACCTGTGGTTGTTCCGGAAAAACATTTGCCTCCCGCACCCGCACCCCTCCCGGCCCGTGTTCAATCAGGCGCATGCGGACGCTGTCGTGCGGATAAATACCCAATTGGTAGCCCATTTGGGGCAATACGGAGCTTTGCCAGATGTGTTTGGGCAGCAAATCGGGCTCCGGATACAGGTGACACGTGCTGCAACGGATTTTGGCCAATTGTTCCCCTTCATCCGGTGGCGTACGGGTGGTAGCGGCCGGTTGGGTATTCCAGAAAAGCCCGGCCGCACAGGCCGCCAGGCAAAATGTGACCGGTAATCGTGTCAAAAACATAAGCAAAACGGTTTAAAACGCAAAATCCATTTAACAAGGCAAAACGATATGATTGCAACAGGAGCGTTTACTTCAATTGTTTAGTGCGCCTTGCTGCACCCAGTCTAGCAAACGTTGCCGCTCCATGGCGGGCATCGATTTGTTCAGGGGCATAAAGCCTGATTCCACATACGACGTTATTTTGTCACCCACACCCGCAACCTCCGCATACGTGGTAAAATTGGTTTGCTTGGTGGATTGGGTATGGCAGCCCACAAACGCACAGTAAGTTTGAATAATCGGCATCACCTCGTATCGGAAACTGACCTCGTTTTGCCCCAGGAAATAGGGTTCCAACAAGACGTCTTCTGCCGGCATCGCCACCTGTCCACGTACGGTATCCACTTGTTTGAGGTGCAATATGTCGCCCTCCCATGCTACAAATCTGCTACCTGGGGGCACATTTGCCCAAATGTCTACCAGGGTTCCTGCTTCATACAAGCCAGATCCGTGACCGTTGACGACGGTCAGTTCGTAGACAGGCTGGTGGGTGCAAGTCACGAAACACACCCCAAAAACCGATATGGTTAATAATCCTCTTAAGCCCATGTGCATGTCAATAGTTTCCACCCACCGTGCGTTTGTTCCACTCTGGCTGAGCGTCAAAAGCAGGCAAATGTACAGGTTTGGTGGTCAGTCCGGTCGTATCGGTCAAAGCCTGCATAAACACCACCAGCGCCCGTTGTTCGGCAGCAGACAAGTCGAGGTGGTCAAATGGCAGTGTCTGGTAAGGCAAATCGATGCCCATACCGGCACCTCCGCCCCGGTTGTAAAAATCGACCACTTCTTCCAGCGTTTTGTACACGCCGTTGTGCATGTAGGGTGCCGTGAGGGCCGCGTTGCGCACGGTGGTTGTTTTAAAACTGTACTTCAGGTGGTCTGCACGATCGCGGGGTACCCCGTTTTCATACCGGCCAAGGTCTGCATCCACCAGCAGCGGCTGTGCATCGGGATTGAGGGGCACGCCGATGACTTCAGATTCGTTTTCGCGGAACGACGGCGGCACCAACCCCGAAAAGGTGGGCGCAAAGTGGCAAGTACCACACAAAGCCTTGCCCATAAACAGGTTGAATCCAAGTTGCACTTCCGGCGCAAGCACCACCTCCTCGCCCCGCAGGTACCGGTCTACCGGACTGTCAAAACTGTTCAACGAGCGCACATAAGCCGCAAGCGCCCGGGTAATGCCTTGCAAGCTCGGTGCCTTCCCGTAAGCTTGCTGGAACGATTGCACATAGCCATTGCTCTTGTTTAGTTTATCCAATATGTCGTAATACGTGGTGTTAAATTCCTTTGGGTTAAAAATCACGTGCTCCGCCTGGGTCTCCAAACGGTTGGTTCTGAAATCATAAAAATATTTATCTGCAAATACACTGTTGAGGAGCGTGGGGGCATTTCGGCCCACATTGCCCTGGTGGTTCATGGCCTCGCTCTTGGCCAAGCCATCGGTAAAAGCCAACTCCGGCCGGTGGCAAGAAGCACAGGCGCGTTCATTATTGGACGACAGTATCGGATCAAAAAACAGCATCCGACCCAATTCCACCACTGCAGCCGGTTCCTGTGGCAACCCTATACCCGCGTAGTAGTGGTCGTTCAGCGTAGACGCCGAAAACATGCTGGCCGACAAATAATTCAAAGGCGTCGGACGATCATCCACCTGGTATATGGTCTCAATGCCCAACGCAAGGTGCAACCGCAACACCTGCCCGTACAACGGCTCCATGTACGTCCGGATAAAACCAAGGCGATCAAACGCATCAAAATCCGAATACCCTTCCAGCGCATGCACCGCCTCGTCAAAATGACGTCCAATGGAATCGGCCAGCACCAAGTGTTCCGGTTTTAAATACTTGAAATACAGCGTTGTGGCCTCCTGCATGGCGCGCAGCGACACAGCCGACTCCGACAAAGACGCGCCCGAACCCGGCGTGTCAAACCCGGTCAATCCCATGGCCGTCACCCGAAACAGCCCTGCTCGCACAGATTCCAGTATCTGCCGGTCTGTAAACGGCAATTGAACCTGCACCTTGCGGATGGGCACAAATTGCTGGACGAGCTTCCTGGTCAATCGCGTGATTTCACCCTTTGACGCTTGCGCCTCTTCGCCATACAGGTGCTCCTCCAATATCTGCATACCCATGGGCTGCACCACTTCTACTTCCGCAATCACGCGGTCTATCCACGGCAGCGGCGGCCCGTTGAGAAAGTCGCGGGTGTTGTCTTCATCCAAATAAGCCAATAAAAATTCTACCCGTTTGTAAGCCGTGCGCACGTCGCGGTAACGGGCCTTCCACGCGTCGGGGCCGGATGCCGGCAAGGCCAGTTCGGCCTCCAACTGTGCCAGGGCTTGTGCGTACGCATCAAGCCCGGCTGAATACCTGGCGCGGACCGCATCGGCCGTTGGGGTGCCCACACTTGCCGGCCGGAGCGCGGACAATACGACCACCGCAAGCGAAATGGAAACAAGGATAAAAATCGATTTTTTCATGTGTGGTACGATAAAAAAACCACAATGTTGCAGGTCGCGGTACCGGAGTTGATTGTTCAAACCCGGCCTGACGACGCACAACATTGTGGTTCAGGTGTTTTACAAGAAAGCGGTGTGCGCTTTCAAATGAATTACTCTACAATCAACTTTACGGTTTCGCCCTTCGCATTTTTAACGAAGTAGATGCCCGACTGGAAGCCAGACAGATCAGCCGTTTGCGTGTTGCGGAATACGCGGATCAACTGGCCCTGCTGGTTGAAAATAGCCACGTCAGATACTTCGTTGAAGTTCAGTTCGCGGGCAACCGGGTTAGGCCATACCTGGAAGCTGTTGTCGTTGGTGAAAGATGGCTCGTCGAGAGACACAACCAGGTTGTTCCAGCCAGTGATGGCGTACGTGAGCGAGTTGGCGTATACGCCCGGGTTGCTGCTGGAAGGGTGCTGCGAGTTAACCAACATGGTTTTGCCATCAGGAGACATCACAGAACCGGTGATTTCAGCACCGGCTGGTGTAGCGGAGATGCGGATCAGGTCGTTTACGGTAGGATTGGCAATGCTCATGTCGAGCAACCACATTTCACACACTACCGGCTTGCTGTCGGGCATACGGCCGTAGGTTACGCCGTTGAGGTCTTCCGAGATGATCATGTATGTTTTGCCGCCTGTTTGCAGGAAGTTCAAACCGTCGGGGTTCGACAGGTGCTTTGCAGGGTAGCTGGCAGCCGGTACGTCTTTTTGTGTAAAGTCTGGTCCACCTTCGATGTGCACAGTCACATTTTCCGTAGCGGGGTCGTAGCACAGTACGCGACCGTAGTAGTCAAGATACTGGGCAGAAGTGTCGGTTACCCCGAAAGAGGCTGCACGAGCAGCGTGGTGCTCGGCAATAACGCCACCTCTGTTGACAGCACTGCGCCAGCTGGAGGTAGCCCCCAGGGCGTCGCGGCCTGTTTCGGTCATGTATACTTTGCCTGTGGCGTAGTCAACTGCCACCCACTCTAAGCGGTTGAACACGGTAGCACCCAATTTGAGGGCTTCTGCCTCAAACGAGAGCATTTTGCTCAGGTTGGTGTTGTCGATTTCCTGCCATTTCGGGCTTTTGGTGTGGCAGTATACGTACGTTTTGCCGTTCACGAAATCGCCAGGTGTATTGGCTACATACTTGGTAAAAATGCCAGGCGTAGCATCTTCGCCGAGGTATGCAGTCGTGTTGTCCTGGGTAATGGCACCACCTTCGAAGTCCTGGCGGCCCCAGTTGTACTGCTTGCGGATGGCAACTGCCTGCTTTGGATCAATTTCTACCATCCAGTTGAGGTTCTGGAATTTTTTGATCTTCTGGCCGTTCATGGTTGGGAACTCCGGTGTTTCCAGGGTGAAATCTGCGGTGTCGCGGAGGAAAGAAGCAGCAGATGTGTTGTTGGAAACGCCCCACTCTTCAGCAGTCCAGATGCGGCCGTCGGGGCCGTTGATGCCTGCGCAGTTCATGCCTGTTTCGCCTACAGTGTTCACGAAGTCTACGTTGAAAAACTTGCCTTTGCGGCCGTCGTTCAGCGTTTGGTTAACCACTACAAGGGTGTCTGTGTTTGCGTCGCGACGCACTTTGAAGGCCGTCATACCGCCACCGTCGCCGATGAACGCGTTAGACTGCTGCATCTCGTGGTTTACGGATACCCAGAACTCGTTGGGGTTGTTCGGGTCGGCGGTTACGCCGATGAAGTCATGCCACTGCTTGGCAGGCACGGCACCAGCCGGGTTGCCGTACGTAGCCGTGGTTTGAACGGTGTCCAACTGGCCCACAAAAAGAATCTGATACTTCAGGGGAGAAGGTGGAAGCACTACGGTTTTGGGCTCATAGTTAGCCGGTACGCTCGGATCGAACGTCAACTGGGCCAGGAGCGAAACACTCATAGCCAGTGTTGTGCAAAGGGTAAAAATTAACTTCTTCATTTTGTGACGGTTTAATAATTGATTTAAGCACAAAGAAAAAGCATGTGTGTTAAGCTACAATTAACTTCCCCAAGGGTTGATTTTATACACAAATAGTTGTTTACACAAAAGTTACAATAAAAATACAAATGATTTTTTTTTGATTTTTTGCACCAACAAAACAATATATTTTCATTGAATTTTAAAGCTATTTTGAAAGGAATACCTTCTTTAGATTATTTCTAAATTTGAAAACAAACAGGTGAAACTGGATGAAATTACTGTGTCTTGTTTTTTTAGCGTCACCTTACAGCATTCAAAAGGCATTAAGCGCAGCACACTCAGGATGGATTTTTGCCTGCACTTTTCGCGCATTTAAAATTCAGTTAACAAACTGATCTGACCTTTACAATGAAAAAAAGGTGCACCGAGTGACTGCATGTTGCCATTCAGGGTGCACACATAATATACCATGAGCAAGCGCCCTTTATCCCATTTGTTACCCTTTTTCCTCGTCCTGTGTGGAGGACTTCCGATCTCCGCACAAGTGACCATCTGGATGGAAGATTTCAGCGGTTACCCCAATGCCACATTGGATTCTCCTGGAAAATGGACTTCTGACGGCACCGACTGTGATGACCCCGGACTCAACATTGGCAACCAGTTTGGCGTGTTCAACGGGCAATTTGTGGTCAATGAGGTAGAAGGAGCACCCTGTTGCGCCGTTGGCGGTGGAAACGACAACCGTTTTGAAACCGTAGGCATCGATATTGCTGATTATTGCGATGTGGAAGTCAGCCTGATAACAGCCGGCTCCGGTGGATTGGACTGCCTGAATGCCGGAGGCCCGCTCTTTGTATGCCTCGGCAACAATGCAATTGACGATTTTCACGACCAGATGCTCATCGAAATTCAGGTAGACGGGGTGGTGGTGCAATCCAAATACATCTGCGGTGTCACCGGACTCGGTGCCGCCAATTTCACCGGCATCACCGGTAATACTTTGGTTATCCGTATTTTTGTCGCCACGAAATTTGGTTCCGAGACCTACACATTCGACAACATTGAGGTAACCGGCAACGCCCCTTCCCCCGTGGCGATCAGCCTGCCCAATACCGTATTTTGCCCTGCTGCCCCGGCAGTTGCCCTCAGCACCAACCAGGGTGGCATCACTGGCGGGTGGACAGGGCCGGGCGTAAACGCCAATAATTTTTCACCCGCCAACGCGGGCGTCGGGGTACATACCCTCACTTTTACCCCGAATGCAGGCCAATGCAGGACACCCAATACCATTGACGTCACTGTGCTGCCTTTCCCGCCCGCTTTTCCAACAGCCATAGAAGATTGCACCTCCCCACTGACCGGACAAGCCGTATTTAACCTGACCTCCCTCAACGACGACGTCAACGGCGCCTCAGGCAACGCCGTTTCCTGGTACTCCAATGCCGCTGGCACCATACCCATACCCAATCCGGCGAATTTCACCACCACCACTTCCGTAACGGTGTATGCACGGGTGACCGACAACAATGGCTGCGTATCCAATCCGGTACCCATAACCGTAACCGTTAATTCCTGCAACATTGCCCTGCCCAACCTGAGTTGCAGCCCGGTTGGCGATGTCAACACCTGCAATGTGTGTGAAGACGCCATTCCCGGTGTTGATGTAACCCTGTATATAAACATCGCCGGCATTCCACCGGGCGGATACGACATCACTGTGACCTACACAGGCCCGTCCGGCGCACAGTCCGAAGTTTTTACCGGCTATACAGGCGGCCCGCTGAATTTCAACATCGAAGAAAACACCACGTTCTCCCTCAGTGAAGTGGTTTGTCCCAATGGCTGCATCGACCAGTTTGGGTTGGGCGATCAGGTCAATTTTCAACTCGTTCAAACACCCCAGATCAACAATCCCGGCCCACAATCGGCTTGCAATGCCTACACCCTTCCACCCATAACCGGGCAAAACCTCCCTCCCGGTGTGGCCTATTTCACCTTGCCCAACGGAGGCGGTGTCAAATTCCTGCCCGGCGGTGTGATCACCGACTCTACCCTGCTGTACATATTTGCCAACAACGGTGCGTGCTCCGATCAGGAATCGTTTCCTGTAAATATTACGCCTGTATCAGACACCACTTTGTTGCTAAAAACAACTTGCGACACGGCACAGGCGGGCATCACCGTGCAAACCTTGCAAAACGCCTCAGGCTGCGACAGCATCGTGGTCACCACTACCACGCTGGTCGGTAGCGACACCACCTTCCTGGCCCTCAACAGTTGTAATCCACAGGATACTGGCATCGTCGTAACCGTGTTACAGGGTCTGGTTTGCGACAGCGTGGTGATCACTGTCACCAGTTTGTTGCCCTCCAGTGTCACCATTGAAAACCTGATTACCTGCAACCAGGCCAACGCCGGTTCGGACACGTTGTTCTTATCCAATGTTTTTGGCTGTGACAGCGTAGTCATTTCCAACACCGTCTATGTGGCGGCCGACACGAACCTCATCGTTCAATACAGCTGCAATCCGCAAGACACTGGCGTGGTGTCCAATTTCATTTCCACAGCGCCCTGTGGCACCTGGAACATTACCACCACGTTGCTTGCGCCCACCAATGTGGTCTCCATAAACAACGGCACGTGCAACCAGGCGCTCGTTGGTATCGATACCGTTGCCCTTGTCAACCAGTTTGGCTGCGACAGTTTGATCATCACCACCACCATATTTACGGCGGCAGATACGACCCTGATCCAGTTGGGCAGTTGCAACCCGCAAGACACCGGTGTGGTCGTGCAATTGTTGCAAGGCGTGCTTTGCGACAGTTTTGTCATTACCCAGACCACCCTCTTGCCGGCTGACACCGTACAGTTGCAACGCGCCAGTTGTAACCCTGCAGCCGTGGGTGTGGTCGACAGCGTTTTCATCAACGCATTCGGGTGCAGCAGCCTCGCGGTGATCACCACCACCCTCTTGCCGGCTGACACCGTACTCATGCAGATCAGCAGTTGCGATTCGGCACAAGTGGGCGTGGTGGATAGTTTTTATTTTAACACATTTGGTTGCCTGAGCATCGTCCGGAGAATTACCACCCTGTTGCCGTCTGACGTTGTACCAATTCAGCGTATTACATGTGACCCCGCGTTGGCAGGCGTGGTCGACAGCATGTTTGTAAACAGCTTTGGATGCAACAGCCTGGCGGTAATCACCACCACCTTGTTGCTTCCGGATACCATATACCGGACAATTTTCACCTGTGATTCCCTGATTGCGGGCATTACGGACAGCCTGGTAATTGATCCTGCCGGGTGTCAAACACACGTGATCACAGCGATGACATACACCGCGCCGCTGTATACAAACATAAAAGATACCTTATGCACTGGCGACAGTTTATGGATCAACGGAGTAGCCTACCATGAGGGCAACCCGAGCGATACGGTGGTGTTGAAAAACGCGTTGAGCGGCTGCGATTCTGCTGTTTTGTACATCGATTTACGTTTCGAAGACCTGTTGGCTGTACTTACGTGGGTTAACCCGAATTGCAAACAGGAGGAGGGTCTTGTGATCGTTGAAGACATAAATGGCCAGCAAACGCCCTATATGCTTCAGGTGGACAACGACTCACCCATGTCCTTTGACACCTTGCCGTATGCTTTTTATTTGCCCGTGGGCAACCATGACATAACCATACCCGGTACGGGCACCTGCGCGTGGACACAATCCATTGACATACAACCAGCGCCGTCATTGTTTATCGACCTGGGGCTCGACGAAATAATCAACCTAGGTGAAGCTGTGTTTCTTTCCCCGTCCACAAACTTCTTCCCCGCATCATTTGCCTGGCAGGCAACCGATACCCTCCCGTGTTACACGTGTCCGGAGTTGCTGTTTCAACCCACCCAAAGCATGTTGGTGACCCTGTTGGCAACCGATTCATCGGGGTGTACGGCCAGCGATTCCATGCAGATTACCGTGTCGGCCAACAGGCTGGTGTATTTACCCAATGTGTTTAGCCCGGAAAGTGCCGACGGCCTGAACGACGTCTTTTTTCTGTCGGCCGCCGCGGGGCAAGTGCGCAAAATTGTTGATTTTCAAATTTTTGATCGTTGGGGCGGACTAATATTCGGCCGAAAGAACATTTTGCCCAATGACCGAAGTCAAGGGTGGGACGGCACCTACAAGGGAGATGACATGATGCCGGGGGTGTACATTTATTATCTGGAAGTGGAGTTTTCCGACGGTGTGACCGAAGTGCGGGAAGGAGATGTGACCTTACTGCGATAAAGGGCGCGGGGTTAAAACCGCAGCACGTATTTTTGTGTTTTATTCAGTCCAATCCTGATACACATGAATGACATGCTGAAAAACCTTGAACAATCCATCCTTAATCGCATCCTGATCATCGATGGCGCTATGGGCACCATGATCCAGCGCTACGGCCTGCAGGAAGACGATTTCCGGGGAAGCCTGTTTGCCCGACACCACGCCGATCTGCAGGGCAACAACGATTTGCTGAGCCTCACCCGGCCCGATGTGGTGGAAGAAATACACCGGCAATACCTCGATGCCGGTGCCGACCTGATTGAAACCAATACGTTTAACGCCACCAGCATTTCACAGGCCGACTACGACTTGAGTGATCAGGCCTACGCCATCAATCTGGCTGCTGCGCAAATTGCCCGCCGGGCAGTCGACGCCTTCTCCACACCCGAAAAACCCCGTTTTGTGTGCGGTGCCATGGGCCCGTTGAACAAAACCCTGTCCATGTCGCCCGACGTGAACAACCCGGGGTTCCGAGCAATCTCGTTTACAGAAGCCAAAAACGCGTATGCCGAACAAGTGCGCGGACTGATCGATGGCGGCGTGCAGCTCATCCTGGTGGAAACCATTTTTGATACGCTCAACTGCAAGGCCGCCCTGTATGCCATAGATGAGGTGTTTGAAGAAAAAGGCGTCAAATTGCCGATTATGATCTCGGGCACCATCACCGACGCGTCGGGACGTACCTTGTCCGGTCAAACCGTGGAAGCGTTCTGGATTTCGGTCAAACACGCCAGGCCTTTTTCCATCGGGCTCAACTGCGCGCTGGGTGCCGAGGAAATGCGGCCCCACTTAGAGGCGTTGAGCCGCATGGCCGATTGCTACGTATCGGCGTATCCGAATGCCGGTTTGCCCAACGAGTTTGGCGAATACGACCAGACCCCACATGAAATGTGCGGATTGGTGAGCGAATTTGCGGCGTCGGGCCTGGTCAACATCGTCGGCGGCTGCTGCGGCACCACCCCGGAACACATTCGGCACATTGCCAGGCACGTGCAGGGGGTGTCCCCGCGCCGTCCGGCCGATCCCCTACCCTACTCCATGTACAGCGGCCTGGAGCCCTTGATTGTGCGTGAGGAGACCAATTTTGTAAACATCGGCGAGCGGACAAACGTGACCGGCTCCGCCAAATTTTCCAAACTCATCCTCGAAGGCAACTACAACGAGGCCCTCAGCGTGGCCCGCCAGCAGATGGAAGGTGGCGCACAAATCATCGACGTCAACATGGACGAAGGCCTGTTGGACTCCCAGCGCGCCATGGTCGAGTTTTTGAACATGGTGCAGGCCGAGCCCGACATTGCCAGGTTGCCCATCATGGTGGATTCCTCCAAATTCAGCGTCATTGAGGCGGGCTTGCAGTGTTTGCAGGGCAAAAGCATCGTCAACTCCATTTCGCTCAAAGAAGGTGAAGCCGAATTCATCCGCCAGGCCAAAATTTGCCGCCGCTATGGCGCGGCAGTGGTCGTCATGGCTTTTGATGAAGCAGGCCAGGCCGACACCATTGAGCGCAAGGTGAGCATCTGCACACGTGCCTACCGCATCCTGACCGATCAAATCGGGTTTGACGCGCACGACATCATTTTTGATCCCAATATTTTTGCCGTAGCCACCGGCATCGACGAGCACAACGAGTACGCCATCAACTATATAGAAGCCACCCGACAGATCAAAGCCCTTTGCCCGGGCGCCAAAGTCAGTGGCGGGGTGAGCAACCTCTCCTTCTCCTTTCGGGGCAACAACCGCGTGCGCGAAGCCATGCACGCTGCCTTTCTCTACCATGCCATTCGTGCAGGTATGGACATGGGCATCGTCAACGCGGGCCTCATCGAGGTGTATGCAGAAATTCCCAAAGACCTGCTCCTCCGCATTGAAGACGTGCTGTTCAACCGCCACCCCGACGCCACCGAGGCCCTCGTGCGCATGGCCGAGGGTTTCAAAGACAGCGGCGGCCGTTCGGTCGAAAAAGACCTCGCCTGGCGCGAAAGTTCGGTGGAACAACGCATCACTCACGCCCTCGTCAGGGGCATCACCGAATTTATAGACGTAGACATTGAGGAGGCCCGCATGAAATACCCGGCCCCGCTGCACGTCATTGAAGGGCCACTCATGGACGGGATGAATGTTGTGGGCGACCTGTTCGGTGCCGGCAAAATGTTTCTCCCTCAGGTAGTCAAAAGCGCGCGAGTCATGAAAACTGCCGTAGCCTACCTGACGCCCTTTATTGAAGCCGAAAAAGGCGGCGGTCAGCGCCAGGCGGCGGGTAAAATATTGCTCGCTACGGTAAAAGGAGACGTGCACGACATCGGCAAAAACATCGTCGGGGTGGTGCTTGGCTGCAATAATTACGACATCGTCGACCTCGGCGTGATGGTGCCTGTCGATAAAATACTCAACGCCGCCATCGAACACCAGGTGGATGTGATCGGGCTGTCGGGACTCATCACGCCATCGCTCGACGAAATGGTGTACGTGGCCCGCGAAATGCAGCGCAGAAACATCCGCCTGCCATTGCTCATCGGCGGGGCTACCACGTCGAAGACCCACACCGCCGTCAAAATCGAACCCGAGTACACCCATGCTCCCGTGGTGCACGTGCTCGACGCCAGCCGCAGCGTGGCCGTGGTGAGCAGCTTGCTGACCCAAAACGAATCGGAAAACCGGCAGTTCATCGACGGCATCAAAGCAGACTACGTTCGCGTGCGCGAAGCCCGCGCAGGCAGGCAATCGGCCAAATCGCTCGTGCCCATTGAAGAGGCCCGAAGGCAAAAATTCCAGCTCGACCCCGGTGCCTACACGCCCGTCAGACCAGGCTTTTTGGGGGTAAAAACCTTTGACGATTATCCGTTAGAAGACCTGGTGCCTTATATTGACTGGACTCCCTTTTTCCAGAGCTGGCAGCTTGCGGGCAAATACCCCGCTATCCTGACAGACGAGGTAGTGGGCAAAGAAGCCACCCAACTGTTTGAGGATGCTCAAACAATGCTGCACACCATTGTGCAGGAAAAATGGCTGACGGCCCGGGCAGTTATTGGTTTTTTTCCGGCCAACGCCGTAGAAGACGATCAGGTGGAATTGCACACCGAGGAATCCGATGCCCCAACGGTAGTCACCCTGAACTTCCTCCGCCAGCAGGTTAAAAAAGCAGACGGGCAACCCAATCTGAGTTTGGCAGACTACGTGTTGCCCAGGACCGACACCAATTCGAGTACCCAAACCGACTACCTCGGCGCATTCGCCGTAACTGCCGGCATAGGCATTGAGGAGCACGTGGCGCGTTTTGAGGCGGCCCTCGACGACTACAACGCCATTTTGCTCAAGGCATTGGCTGACCGGCTGGCCGAGGCCTTCGCCGAACGCATGCACCACCGCGTACGCACCGAGTTTTGGGGCTATGCGGCGGATGAACAACTTGACAACGATGCTTTGATCGCTGAAAAATACCAGGGCATACGGCCGGCACCGGGGTACCCCGCTTGTCCGGAACACACCGAAAAACGCACCCTCTGGGCCTTGTTGAAGCCCGACGACATCGGCATCACCCTCACCGAGAGTTGCGCCATGTACCCGGCGGCGGCCGTCAGCGGATGGTATTTTGCTCATCCGCAGGCCAAATATTTTGGCATCAGCCAGATCGGACGCGACCAGGCCGAGGAATACGCCGCACGCAAAGGGTGGAAGCAGGACGAGATGGAAAAATGGCTCGGACCAGTGTTATAAGGGGCAACAGAATATTAATAGCGCTATTTCGCGCAAAAACGAGTAACTTTGCTACTCAATTTTGCGCATGATAGACGCCCTCATTTCTTCGAAGACCCGCATCAAGTTGTTGTTGAAGTTCTTTTTGAACAGCAACACCACTGCCTATCTGCGCAATTTGGAAAGTGAGTTTGGCGATTCGACCAATGCCATCCGCATTGAGCTCAATCGCATGGAAGAGGCCGGTCTGCTGTTGTCTGCCGCAGACGGCAACAAAAAGATTTTCCGCGCCAACGTCCGCCACCCCCTGTTCCGGGAAATCCACACCATCCTGCTCAAACACATTGGGCTCGACCGCATTGTGGAAGATGTCGTCAAAAACCTGGGCGACATCCGCCAGGTGTACCTCATCGGTGAATTTTCCCGCGGACTCGACAGCCCGGTTATTGACCTGATCATTGTGGGTAACCTCGACAAGCGCTACCTGCTTGAGCTGATCGAAAAGGCAGAAAAACTGGTGCACCGCAAAATTCGATACCTGATTTATTCGCCGGAAGAAGCCGAAAACATGGATTGGAGTCAATACGACCCCAGGCCACTCCTGCTTTGGAACGGCTTTCCGGATAAAAAGTCCTTCAACAAGACAACTTGAGTCCTTTATATGCGGCAGCACGGTCAACCGCAAGCATTGTGTGCACACCGCCAAAACCATGCGCCCCGGCGCATCACCGCAGACCCGCAAATAAGTGCGCCATGCCCACTTATGAAGCGCGAAGCGTTTTTTAAGTGGACTTTTTAACACACAAAACAGCAAGAACGAACCATTATGAACCACCAATCAGATACAGCACACGCAGCACCACCGATGCAAATGGTGGATTTAAAAACCCAGATGAAGCACATCCGGGAGGCCCTGGATCGGGAACTGGCGGAGGTGTTGGACAGCACCATGTTTATCGGCGGCACTAAAGTGAATGCCTTTCGGGAAAACCTGGAGCAATACCTCGGGGTAAAACACGTGATTCCCTGCGCCAACGGCACCGACGCCCTGCAGATCGCCATGATGGCCCTCGATCTGAAACCGGGCGACGAGGTCATTGTACCCGCCTTTACCTACGTGGCCACCGCTGAAGTCATCGGACTGCTCGGCCTCACGCCTGTTATGGTTGACGTTGACCTGAATACCTTCAACATGACCCCCGAACTGGCAGCTGCGGCCATCACGCCCCGCACCAAAGCCATTGTGCCGGTGCATTTGTTCGGACAAAGCGTGGATATGGCCGGCATATTGGCCCTTGCAGAAAAGCATGGGCTGTATGTGATTGAAGACAACGCACAGGCCATTGGTGCCGACTACATTTTTCCCGACGGCCGAAAAGCCAAAACCGGGAGCATGGGGCATTTTGGCTGCACCTCGTTTTTTCCGTCCAAAAATCTGGGTTGCTACGGCGACGGCGGTGCCCTCATGACCAACGACGACGAACTGGCCGCCCGGGCCCGCATGATTGCCAACCACGGCCAGTCCAAGCAGTATTACCACGATCGGCTGGGGGTCAACTCCCGCCTCGATGCGTTTCAGGCCGCCATCCTCAACGTCAAATTGCCCCACCTCGACGCCTACAACGAGGCCCGGCGCCAGGCGGCTGATGCTTTCGATGCTGCATTTGCCGACATGCCGCAGCTGATTACCCCGTTCAGGGCACCGTTTAGTACCCATGTATTTCACCAGTACACCTTGTGCCTGTCGCCCCAGGCCCTGCGCGAGGTGCGCAACGGCAGTGAGCTCCGCGAGGCCCTGCGCGCGCATTTGCAACCCCTTGGCATACCCGCCATGATCTACTACCCGGTACCGCTGTACGAGCAGCAGGCTTTTGCGGCGCACTGGAGAGGAGGTGCATTACCGGTGACCGAAACGTTGTGCGACACCGTCTTTTCGCTGCCCATGCACAGCGAACATACCCCCGAAACCATTGCCCGGGTGGTGCAGGGCGTCCGTACATTTTGGGGTGCAGGATAAATTAATCTATACCGCACAGGGTAAATGGAATGACTTTTGCAGGAAGGTCATAAAAATGACCACTCCGTAAGCCGGCGCCAATCGCCGGGTGGGCAAAGCGTTAACCAAAGAAACATAAACCCTTGTTAGTCAAAAACATTATGTGGGACTATGCAGGCCGATTCAGCCTGCTGTTCGCCAATTTGGCCGTCATGAGCGTGTTGAGCCGCATCCTGTCGCCCGCCGAATACGGCACCGTGGGCATTGTGGTGGCCATCAGCGGCCTTGCTTCCATCATCCTGGAGTTTGGATTCAACTCGGCCATCATTCAAAAAAGCGAGTTGGAAGAAGTGCACCTCAGCACCATTTTCTACTTAGTGTTGATGGGCAGTGTGGCCATATACGGCATTGTTTTTTTCCTGTCGCCCGTGATCGCCGATTTTTACCGGATACCGGAGATTACGGCGATGTTGCGGGTGAGTGCGCTGAGTTTCATCGTCAATGCCTGGAACCTGGTACCGAGCGCCCTGATCACCCGCAACATGATGTTCAAGGAGCAGAGCATCCGCAATGTGGGCCTTACGGTGCTGGTGGGTGTGGTGGCCATCGGGCTGGCTTATATGGGTTGGGGTGCGTGGGCGCTGGTGTTTCAAACCCTGTTGAGCACCTTCATTTTGGTGCTGGTCAACGTGTGGCTCACCAGGTGGAGGCCGCGACGCCTGTTCAACCTCGGTGCCATTGCCCAAATGTTTCATTACAGCAAGTACCTGTTTTTCTCCGGTGCCATGGATGCGGTGTTCACGCGGCTCGACGCCCTGCTCATTGGCAAGGCCCTCAACGTGCAGAGCGTCGGGTTTTACTCCCGCGCGCGCGGCATGGAAAACATGGTGCAAGGCATCACCACGTCCAGCCTGAACGCCGTGATGTTCCCTTATTTTTCCAAAATGCAGGACGACGAGGCGCAGATCATTTCGCTTTTTCACCGTTTTTTCAACATCATCGCCACCGTTATTTTTCTGTTTACCGGATTGGCGTACATCAATGCCCCCTGGCTTTTCGATCTTTTATTTGGCCAACAATGGCGCATTTCGGCCGGGTATTACCGAATCATGGCCCTTAGCGCCTTTGCTTTTCCCCTCAGCGCACTCATGCTTAGCGTAGTAAGCGCCCGGGGGAACAGTAAAGATTTCTTTAAAGCAGAAATTGGGAAAAAACTTATTTTTGCACCGGTTTTCGGATTAATATTCTGGAGCCTCGATGCTTTCCTGTATACGTGGGTGTTGGCGCTGTTTATTGCCTTTGGGATCAACCTGCATTTCCTGACCAAATCCATTGCCATTCGACCCTGGACGTACTGGCAAATTGTGCTCAAATTCACCTTTTTTTTGGCATGTTTTTTGGTTATATACCACATCATTATGCCTTTTTTGGGGCTTAGTGATTATGCCTTTTTGCCGGCCATTTTGGTCAGTATAATATTTGTTCTGTACTTTTCGGCGGGTGTATATTTCATCGCACCGGAACCTTTTAATCTTGCCAAGCAGCAATTTTTCCAACTTATAAACCAAATACAAGGGCGCTTAGCTGCCCGGTAAACAAATCATGATCAACGTAACGAAACCGTATTTGCCTCCTTTTGAAGAGTATGTCGGGTATCTGGAGGGCATCTGGCAGCGCAACTGGCTCACCAACAATGGCCCACTCGTCAACGAACTGGAGTTGCAGATTAAAGAACACCTGGGGTTATCCCACCTGCTGTATTGCAGCAATGGCACCATTGCGTTGCAAATGGCCATCAAGGCGCTCGACCTCAAAGGCGAGATCATCACCACGCCGTTCAGCTATGTGGCCACCACCAGTTGCATTGCCTGGGAAGGGTGCACGCCGGTGTTTGTCGACATTGACCCCAAAACGATGAACATCAATCCGGAGCTCATTGAGGGTGCCATCACCAAAAACACGGTGGGCATCATGGCCACGCACGTGTACGGCAATCCGTGTGACATAGATGCCATACAAGCAGTGGCCGACAAGCACGGATTGAAGGTAATCTACGACGCTGCGCACTGTTTTGGCACCCGCTATAAAGGCAAAAGTGTGCTGGAATACGGCGACGTGAGCACGTGCAGTTTTCACGCCACCAAGTTGTTCCACACCATAGAAGGCGGCTCCGTCAGTTCCCCCAGTGCCGAAATTACCCGCAAATTAGCCCTGTTGCGCAACTTTGGCCACACCAGTCCGGTAGACTTTGACGGCGTGGGCATCAACGCCAAAAACTCTGAATACCACGCGGCCATGGGCTTAGCCATGATGCAGCGCATCGACGAGATTTGCAATGCCCGCAAAGAACAATGGTTGCGCTACCAGGACTTGCTCAAAAACATGCCCCTGCATACCATTAAAATAGACGTGGAAAAGACACAGTTCAACTACGCCTATTTTCCCATGGTTTTTGAAACTGAAGCATTGCTGCTCAAAACCGTAGAGGCACTCAACACGCACTACGTCTATCCAAGGCGGTATTTCTTCCCTTCGCTCAACAAACTCAACTACGTAGAGCAGCGCCCCTGTCCGGTGTCAGAAGACCTTTCTACCCGCGTGCTCTGCCTGCCTTTGTTTCACCAACTTAGCAAACCCGAGCAGGAGCTCATTTGCCGCGTCATCCTGCGGGCAGCCCGATACGACCAATGAAAATTGCCATCATGCAACCCTATTTTCTGCCATACATCGGCTATTTTCAGCTGATTCATGCCGCAGACAGGTTTGTCATTTATGACAACATTCAGTACACCAAAAAAGGGTGGATCAACCGCAACCGCATTTTGCAAAACGGCAAAGACGAGTACATCTCCCTGCCGATCAAAAAGGACTCGGACTACCTCGATGTGCGCGAGCGCTACTTAGCCGATACGTTTGTCAAAGACAGCCAGGATGTGCTCCGCAAAATTGCTGGTTTGTACCGCAAAGCGCCTCATTTTAACGAAGTGTACGCGCTGTTGGAGGGCATTTACCGGTTTGAAAACCCGAATTTGTTCGAGTTTATTTTTCACTCCCTGCAGGAAGTGTGCGGATACCTCGGCATCCAAACCGAGTTCGTGGTGTCGTCTACCGTACCCATAGACCACCAGGTGCTGAAAGCGGAAGACAAAGTGCTTTCGCTGTGCAAAGCGCTGGATGCAAGCGTGTACATCAACCCCATTGGGGGCACCGAACTCTACCAGCGCGCTGTTTTTTCAGCTCAAAACATTGATTTACAGTTTCTTAAAGCTAATCCGCTCGAGTATCCACAATTTAAACACGAATTCGTGCCCTGGTTGTCCATCCTAGATGTCATGATGTTTAACACCGTGGAAACAATTCGGGCACACCTTGATGATGGGTACACCATCGTGACGAATTAATCCGCCTTTAACTACCTTCTTCTTATGCTCTTTAAATGGAACAAACTGGGTCGTGTATTCGATCCAACAGCAGTTAAAGACCGGTACTTCATCAACGAATTTGCCCAGGCACCGCATGTCGTGGTCTTTGATGATTTCATCCGCGTCTATTTCTCCTGCAGGCCGCCGGCAGATGAACACGGCCAGTACGTAAGCTACTCTTCGTGGCTTGATCTTGACCGCAAAGACCTGTTCAAGGTCTTGCGCATCGCTGAACACCCGATTTTGCCGCTGGGCGAGCTGGGTACTTTTGACGAATTTGGCACGTACCCGGTCTCTGTTGTGCGACACGGCGACGAGATGCGCGCCTATTACGCGGGCTGGACCCGTTGCGAATCGGTACCGTTCAACGTCGCCATTGGCATGGCCGTGAGCCACGACGAGGGACAAACCTTCGAGCGCATTGGCCCGGGGCCCATCCTCTCGTACTCGCACGACGAACCGTTTATCCTCAGCGGCCCCAAAATTCGGCGGTTTAACGACAAATGGTACCTGTTCTACATTGCCGGTAAAAAATGGATCATGGACAATGGTCGGCCCGAGCCGGTGTACCGCATCCGGTTGGCCATTTCAGACGACGGCATCAACTTCCAAAAAGTAGAACGCGACCTGATTGAAACCAAATTAGAGGCCGACGAAGCGCAGGCCAGTCCCGACGTGTTTTTCCGCGATGGCCGCTACCACATGTTTTTCTGCTACCGCAACAGCACCGGCTACCGCAGCCGCGAGCGCGGGTACCGCATTGGCTATGCCTGGTCTGAGGATTTGTTGAACTGGCATCGCGACGACGCCCAAACCAACATGGACATTTCGGAAGAGGGTTTTGACGACGAGATGGTCAGCTACCCGCACGTGTTTGAACTCGACGGGGAAACGTACATGTTTTACCTCGGCAATGGCGTTGGGCGTTTCGGATTTGGCGCAGCCAGGCTGGAGCGGTAGTCCCCTGCCCCTCCAGATTTGTTAATCCGTACACCCCCCATTATTAACCAATAATTAAAACGACCATCATGCTTTGGCATAAACTCGGCAAAATATTTGACGTTCAAAACCACGGTCTGGACTTCGACGTAAAATTATACGCACAAGGACCGCAAGCGGTCACATTCAACGACCACATCCGCATCTACTTTTCGACCCGGCGCGTAGACCCTGTCAACGGAAAATTTTACAGCGACATTGCTTTTATCGACATGGACAAAGGCTTTAAAAACATCATTGGCCATTCCAAAAAACCTGTGATTCCGCTCGGCGGGCTGGGCACTTTTGACGAACACGGCATTTTCCCCATCAGCCCCATGCGCCACAACGGCGAAATTTGGGCCTACACCACCGGGTGGAGCCGGCGCACCTCGGTTTCGGTAGAAACTTCTACCGGATTGGCCATTAGTAGAGACAATGGCACGACTTTTGAACGCTATGGCACAGGGCCGGTGCTGACTTCATCTTTGAACGAACCCATGCTTGTCGGTGATTCTTTCGTGCGCGAGTTCAACGGTACGTACCACATGTGGTACATGTTTGGCAAAAAATGGAACATGGCGAATGAAAATGAACCCCCTTCACGCATTTACAAATTAGCTTATGCCAAATCGCCTGATGGCATCCATTGGCACAAAGAAGAGGCCGTGCAAATTGTACCCGACGTGCTCGGTGAAACCGAATGCCAGGCCCTGCCGACTGTAATCAAAATCGGGGATCGGTACCACATGTACTTCTGCTACCGCCATTCGACCGATTTCCGCGTCAATGCCGACAGGGGTTACCGCCTTGGCTATGCCTGGTCCGACGACCTTAAAAACTGGACCCGCGACGATGCACAGGCTGGTATTGGGCTTTCGGAAAACGACTGGGATTCGGAAATGATGTGTTATCCGAACCTGTTTGAAATTGAAGGTAAAATTTACCTCCTCTACAACGGAAATGAATTCGGCAAACACGGATTCGGCATTGCTGAATTAGTATCGGCTTAAACATGGAAAACAAGGGTTTCTCTTTTCGGACGAATACAGCCAACGCTGCACACATCAGCGCGCACCTGCGCAGCTGCAGCGAACAGTTTAACCCGCCTTTACACCAAAAAGTAGACATTGATGCGTATTCGGCTAAATTGGCCGAATACGCAGTGTTGTTTGAAGCGTGGGACGAAGACCTGCTTGTCGGACTGGTCGCCGCTTATTACAACGACAAGGTGAACCGCACTGGTTTCATTACCAACGTGAGCACCATGCGCCAGTACGCCGGAAAAGGAATCGCTTCGGCCCTCCTGGTGTCCTGCATTCAATATGGTCAACAACAGGACTTCCGAACCCTTCAACTGGAAGTCAACCCGCAAAGCCACTCCGCCATAAACCTGTACCACAAATATAATTTCACGCTCCTGGAAAAAAGTACCCCTGAGGTGCTACACATGAGCCTGACACTCTGAAAACCAACTCATCATGGAAAACAAACCATTAGTCAGCATTTGCATGATCACCTACGCCCACGGCCCGTTTATCGCCACGGCCCTGGAAAGTGTTGTCATGCAAAAAACCAGTTTCCCTTTTGAATTAGTCATCGGTGAAGACGATGGCCCCGACAATACCCGCGCCATCTGCGAGGTATATGCACAACAATATCCGGACATCATCCGGCTGCTTCCCCATGAAAAGAACATGGGCAACCACCCGAATTTCATCCGCACCTTGTACAACTGCACAGGCAAATACATCGCCCTGCTGGAAGGGGATGACTACTGGACCGACCCCTACAAACTCCAAAAGCAGGTTGACCTGATGGAGAGTGACCCGTCGCTGGCGTTTACTTTCCACAATGTACACATCCTGGAAAACGATGACGTGGCAGGGCAGGTATACCCCGGCGATCGCAAAAATGTGGTCACGATAAAAGATACCCTCAACCACGACTACTTCCAGACCTGCTCGGTGCTCTTCCGTGCAGACCTGCTCTTTGCCATACCCCGTGCAGAAGCCAAGCAGTGGATTTTTAACGACATTACCCTCTACTGCCTCCTGCTGCGCAAAAGCGGCATGCGGGCGCAATATATTCCCGAAGTGATGGGCACCTACCGCATTCACCCGGGCGGCGTGTGGTCTATGGCCAATATCCAGAAAAAGTATACCCACTCCCAAAAAGCAGAGGTGCTGCTCCTGGACCGGTACTACCAGGAACCCGAACTGCGGCCCTTGCTGGCCAAACGGGAAATGGACTACTACAACCTGTTCATGATCGAAACCGCCAAGGCCTGCGACTGGAAGCTCATGAACACCTGCCTCCGTCAATATGCCTACTGGAGCATGCGGGCGGCTCCCCTGAAAATCTGGCGCGCAGCCCTGCCTTTTGCCTACTACGTCCGCGCTTTACTGTTCAAAAACCGCCCCAAAAAAACCATGTCGGTGACCTACGGCGAAAAGCCGAAAAAAAGGAAAAGCGCTCTTTCCTGATGGAATGCGGAATACGGAATACGGAATGCGGAATACGGAATACGGAATACGGAATACGGAATTTGCACATTCGCTCTGTTTTTTTGCTACATTATTGGGAATGATGCATAAAATCCGAAATGATGAGAAAATTCCGCATTCCGCATTCCGCATTCCGTATTCGCCATTCCGTAT
>Ga0247843_1000834_pt1 | contig 69044 bp, 60 predicted proteins | sample LaCruzMarch2017__FD_192420 | JGI IMG/M metagenome (GOLD analysis project Ga0247843, IMG submission 192420) | Freshwater microbial communities from meromictic Lake La Cruz, Castile-La Mancha, Spain - LaCruzMarch2017_8m | ecosystem: Environmental > Aquatic > Freshwater > Lake | place: Spain...
CACCAAATCTCGGGGCGCTGCACCCCTGCTTTGGCATACACCTGCTTGAACTGCTGGGTGCCCCATTGCTGCACCTCGGCACTCAAAGGCGAGCCGGTCGCGCCCAAGGCGCGGATGCTGTCCAAGCCGGGGATGCTGGCCAAGTCCAAGCCCGCCTTCATGCAGTTGGTGAAAAACGCCGCACCGCCACCAAAGAAAGTGATTTTTTCTTGCGCGGCATAACGCCACAACACACCCCAATCCGGCTTGTCTTTCGAGCCGCCAGGGTTGCCGTCGTAAATCACGCAGGTGGTGCCGCTGAGCAGCCCGCTCAGTTGCGCGTTCCACATGACCCAACCAGTCGAGCTGTACCAAAGAAAACGCTCGCCCCAGGAATTGGGCTGGTAACTGCAGGCCACGTCGTAATGCAGGTTTTTGTGCGCCATGCCATTGACCAGCGTGCCGCCGTGGTCATGCACCAAGGGTTTAGGCAGGCCGGTGGTGCCGCTCGAATACACAATCCACAGCGGGTGGTTGAACGGCATCCACTGCGGCGCAAAGGCTTGCACCGCCGCGTCTTGGCGCTGCATGACTTCGGCCCAGTCGGTGCTGTCGGCCAAAGGCGGCATGCCGCCCAGGTTTTGATACAGCACCACATGGGTCACACTGGGCAGGGCCGCCCGCAATTCATGGACCACGCTGATGCGCTCGTGGTCTTTGCCGCCATAGGTGACCCCGTCCACCCCGATCAATACCTTGGGCGTGATTTGCTTGAAGCGGTCGACCACGGCGTTGGTGCCCATGTCGGGCGCACACACACTCCAAATGCCGCCGATGCTCACCACCGCCAAAAACGCCACCATGGTCTCGGGGATGTTGGGTAGGTAGGCCGCCACCCGGTCACCGGGCTGGACGCCTTGGGCTTGCAGGTGCAACGCCAGTGTTGCGACTTGTCGTTTCAACTCGGGCCACGACAGTTCGCGGCGTTGGCCACGTTCGTTGTTGCTGATGATGGCGGGCATGCCCGCCGCGTGCGCCGCATCCACATGGCGCAGCACTTGTTGGGCGTAGTTCACTTGGGCACCCACAAACCACCGCGCGCCAGGCATCACATTGCGCTCGAGCACCATGCTGTGCGGGGTGGGCGATTGCAAATCAAGGTAGTCCCAGACCGATTGCCAAAAGTCCTCGAGTTGGGTGACCGACCATTGCCACATGTCTGGGTAGTCCTGAAACTGCAGTTGACGCTGCTCGGCCAACCACTGCTGGTACAAGCGTATTTGAGGGACAAACGGGGGCGGGGGATGGGCAGTGTTCATGCGACAACAGGTTATCAGTCTTCACTCGGACTGCGCATGGGCATTGCCCCTAAGATGCGGGCTGATTTTCAAGCAGGCGATACCATGGCCATTTGGACCAAACCGATCAGCATTCAAATCCTCACAGATAACCACCACCAGACGGCCTGCGAAAGCCTGGGCATGGAGTTTCTTGAAGTCGGTCCCGATTTCATCCGTGGACGCATCCCAGTAGACCACCGCACCAAACAGCCCTATGGCGTGATCCATGGCGGCGCCAATGTGTTGTTGGCTGAAACCTTGGGTTCTTGCGGCGCTTTTTATTCCTGCCCGGTGGATCACCGCGCGGTCGGCTTGGATATCAATGCCAACCACATCCGCGGTGTGGCCAGCGGTTGGGTCACGGGCATTGCTCGGCCAGTTCATATCGGTCGCAGCACCCAGGTCTGGCAAATCGACATGACAGATGACGAAGGCCGCATCAGTTGCGTGTCGCGCCTGACCATGTCGGTGTTGTCGCCTCGTTGAGGCTGTGTTGACCATGGGCCACTTTGACATGCCGCCTCTGCTCTTTGCCTGCCTGCGGGCCGTCAGCCTGAGTTGCTGCTTGGCTTGGCCCTGCTGGGCCCAAAGCCCTGCTGCGACGGCGCTGCCGGCGGTCTCCACCCTGCCTGAAGCCATGGCCAAGCTCGAACCCAGCCTGGCCTACCGTAACCAATCGCTCTACACCTATTTCGGGTTTGATGTCTACCTGGTCAGTTTGTGGACCGCCCCTGACTTCCAGCCCGAAGCTGGCGAGAACCAGCGGTTGGCGCTGGAATTGAACTACCTGCGCCATTTCGCCGCCAAAGACATTGCCAAACGCTCACTCCAAGAAATGCGCCGGGTCGGGGCTTTCTCTGCGGTTCAAGAAAAGCAGTGGCTGAGCGACATGCAGCGGGTCTTTCCCAATGTACGCAGAGGGGACCGACTGCTGGGCTTGCATCGTCCGGGTGAATCCGCCGTGTTTTGGCACAACGGGGAACCTCGGGGAGAGATCCGCGATCCAGAATTTGCACGGCTGTTCTTTGGCATCTGGCTGTCGCCCCGAACCTCCGCGCCGGCCTTGCGCGAGGCCTTGCTGGCGCCCTGACCGACCCCGCTTCTCCCTCATCTGCCCAGGTCAAATCAACTTGAATCGGTGGGCCAGCTCAAAAAATAGGATCTCCTTGTTTAAAAGAATGTTCCTATGAAGTTGCTGGCTGTTGTGATTGGTTGTTCACCGGTTTTTGCGTTTGCACAACAAGATGCGCAGGCTTTACTTGCCTGCCGCCATCCTTTCGCTTTTCCAATACACGTCGTCGCCACCGTTCATTCGATTGAGCACACGGGCAAGCACAAACATCAGGTCTGACAAGCGGTTGAGGTACTGACGCGGGGTGTCGTTCAAGGCCTCCTCTGCGCCGAGTGCCACCACCGCCCGCTCAGCACGTCGCGCCACGGTGCGGCATACGTGTGAAAAAGCCGCTGCCCGGCTGCCCGCAGGCAAGATGAACTCTTGCAGTTTGGGCAAGGCTTGGTTGTGCGCTTCCAGCGCCTGGTCCAACGCCAGCACCGCTTCCGTTTTGAGCAGTTCAAAGCCGGGTATGCTCAACTCGCCACCCAAGTTGAAGAGTTGGTGCTGCACCTCGACCAAGACACTGCGGACGCCCTCGGGCATGTCCTCGCACAACAGCACGCCGATATGCGAGTTGAGTTCATCGACCTCGCCCATGGCATGCACCCGCAGGCTGTTTTTGCTGACGCGGCGGTTGTCGCCCAAGCCGGTAGTGCCATCGTCGCCGGTACGGGTGGTGATTTGTGTGAGTCGGTTGCCCATGTGCCTTTACCTGTTGGTTTTCTGTATTCTCTCAGCCAAACACAAGTGACACCCAAACCCCGCAAAAGTATGGTTTCTTTCTAGAATGTCATGTCTAGGAGTCAAGCCATGAACGCACCCCACACTGCCCAGCACCTGATGCCCGCTGTCCACCAACGCCTTGTGCCGCAGGTGTTCTTGGATGCCCTTCGGGCGGCTTTTGGCGACCGATGCTCTACCGCCCAAGTCGTCTGCGAGCAGCACGGACGCGATGAGTCGGCCTACACCATGGTCCCGCCGCCGGCCGCCGTGGTGTTCGCACTCAGCACCGAGGATGTGTCTCGCGCGGTCACGTTGGCCGCCGACCATGGCGTGCCGGTCATCCCGTTTGGCGTCGGTTCGTCCTTGGAAGGCCATCTGCTGGCGGTTGAAGGCGGTATCAGCATCGACCTCAGCCGAATGAACCAGGTGCTCTCCCTCAACCCCGAAGACCTGACGGTCACGGTGCAAGCCGGTGTCACCCGCAAGCAGCTCAATGAAGAGATCAAAAGCACAGGGCTTTTTTTCCCGATCGATCCGGGCGCGGACGCCTCGATTGGCGGCATGAGCGCGACCCGCGCCAGCGGCACGAACGCGGTTCGCTACGGCACGATGCGCGAAAACGTATTGGGCCTGCAAGTGGTCACCGCCAGCGGCGAAGTCATCCGCACCGGCACCCGCGCCCGCAAGTCCTCGGCCGGCTACGACCTGACCCGCCTGATGGTGGGCAGCGAAGGCACGCTAGGCGTGATCACCGAAATCACCTTGAAGCTCTACCCCTTGCCCGAGGCGGTGTCGGCTGCGACTTGCTCGTTTCCTTCGATTGAAGCGGCGGTGCGCACCACGATCCAAATCATCCAAATCGGCATACCGATTGCCCGTGTCGAATTGATCGATGCCAACGCGGTGCGCATGGTCAACGCGCATTCCAAGCTCACGCTGTCCGAGCAGCCGATGCTGCTCATGGAGTTCCACGGCTCACCCGCGAGCGTGAAAGAGCAAGCCGAGACGGTGCAAGAGATTGCCAACGACCACCAAGGCCATGCGTTTGAATGGGCAACCACGCCCGAAGAACGCACCCGCTTGTGGACCGCGCGGCACAACACCTACTTTGCAGGCATCCAAAGTCGCCCGGGCTGTCGCGTCATCAGCACCGACACCTGTGTGCCGATCTCCCGCTTGGCCGACTGCCTGCTCGCGTCCGTGGCCGAGGTGGACGCCTCGGGCATTCCTTATTTTTTGGTCGGCCATGTGGGCGACGGCAATTTCCACTTTGGCTATTTGATCGATACCGACAGCGCCGAAGAACGCGCTACCGCCGAAACGCTCAACCACCAGTTGGTGGCTCGCGCCCTGGCCTTGGAAGGCACTTGCACCGGTGAACACGGCATTGGCTTGCACAAGATGGATTTCTTGGTGAGCGAGGCAGGCAGCGGCGCGGTGAGCATGATGCGCACCATCAAGCATGCGCTCGACCCGAAAAACATCATGAACCCGGGGAAGGTGTTTATCTACTGACGACCTGGTTTGCGCCGCGCTCGATCACCACGGTGCTGTCGAGCAAGCCACTCGAGTGGTTCAGGTCAGACTGGGAAATCAATACGGATAGCTCTGCGCCCTTGAGATGATGCAGTACTTCGGCAATGCGTATCGACAAGGCAGGCGCCACCCCCTCGAACGGTTCATCCAGCAACAGCAGGCGCTTACCCACCGCCAATGCGCGGCCCAGCGCCACCAGTTTTTGCTGCCCGCCTGAGAGCAACAAGGCACGCCGGTCGGCCATGTCTTTCAACTCGGGCAGCACCTGGTAAACAAAGCGCATGCGGTCTTGCACCACCAAGGTTTTGCTGACCCACAGCGGGATCAGCATGTTTTCTTCCACGGTCAGCTCGGGCACCAGGCCACGGTCTTCAGGCATGTAGCCCACGCCCAAACCGGCACGCGCCTCGGGTGGCAGCTGGCTGAGGTCCTGTCCGTCCCAACGCAACAGGCCTTGGCGAACAGCCAAATGGCCCATGATGCTGCGCATGGTGCTGGTTTTGCCCGCACCGTTGCGCCCAACCAAACCCACCATTTGGCCTTGGGGAAGCGACAGTGAGAAGCCACGCAACACCTGCGCCGAGGCGATGTCCACATGCAGATCCTGCAGCTCAAGCATGGCTGGCCTCCTGCGGGTCGCGCTCTCCGGTGACGTAGCGGCGCACATCGGCATTGGCCAAGGCGACAGCGGGCAGATCATCGGCAATGATTCGACCACTGTAAAAAGCAATCACCCGGTCGCAGTAGCGGCTCACGATGTCCATGTCGTGCTCCACAAACAAGGCGGTCAGCTGCTGGCCATCGAGCGCCTGCATCACGGTGTCCATCATGGGGAATTTTTCCTCGGCGGCCACGCCGCTGGTGGGCTCATCCAACAGCAGCAGTTTGGGGGAACCGGTCATTGCCAGCGCAATGTCCACCAATTTCCGCATGCCGCCGGGCAGCTCAGCCACCAAGCGGTGTCGCTGCTCGAGCAGGTTGAAACGCGACAACACCGTCTCGGCGCGTTCACGCGATTGCGCGGTAGACGCCGCGCGCCAAAGCGACAAGCGGTTGTCGTGGCAGGTTTGCGCCACCAGCATGTTCTCCAAGACCGACAGGGTCGGGTAGAGCTGCGGGATTTGAAACGAGCGCGCCACACCAAGTCGGGTGATTTGGCGCGGGTTCATGCCGGTGATGTCTTGTCCGTCAAACTCTATCCGCCCTTCATCAGGCGGGATATACCCGGTGATCATGTTGACGAAGGTGGTTTTGCCCGCACCGTTGCTGCCGATCAGGCTGATGCGTTCGCTGGTGCGAATCAGCACCTGCAGGTCATGGGCCGCGACCACCGCGCCAAACCGCTTGTGCAAGCCTTGTGCGTGCAGCAACAAGCCGCTCATGGCGCTTGCTCCTTTTTTCTGTTCCACAGCGAGCCCAAGCCTTGTGGCAGAAAGCGAATCACCAGCAACAAAAACAAGCCCAGCGCAAACTGCCAAGTGGTGGGGAAGTACAAGCTGGAGAAAGAGCGCACCACCTCCAGCACCGCCGCCGACAGCAGCACCGCCACCACGCTCTGGCTGCCGGCCAAAATCGCTACAAACACATACTCACCCGAGCTTGTCCAATAACTGAAATTGGGGTCGATATGGCCCAGCGCCATGACCGCCAAAGCGCCACCCATGCCAGCCAAAAAAGCCGCCAACAAGAAATTGATCGCCATGGTCTGACTCACCGAGCCGCCCATGTACTCGACCCGCAGTTCGTTGTCGCGGATCGCGCGGGTGACCAAACCCCGGGTCGAGGCAAAGTACAACCTGGCCAGCACACCCACCACCACCACAAAGCCCAAGGTCACCGCCAGCAAGGTGAAGCCCACCTGGTGGTCTGCCAATGCTTGGCCGAAGAAAGTGACCCGGCCCATGTTGAAACCATCGGAGCCACCTAGGGATTCGGTTTTCACCAACATGCCGTAGCCCACCATCGACAAGGCCAAGGTCAGCATGGAGAAGAAAATCCCCCGGTAGCGCGCCAACAAAGGTGCAAACGGCGCGGTGACCAGCATCGCCACCAAACCACCCATCAGCGGCAAACCGACAGCATCGCTCCAGCCCCAGTGCATGAACACCAAGGCCACGGCATAACCCCCCAAGGCCGCCATCAGGCCCTGACCAAAAGGCACCACACCACCGCGCATCAGCAACACAATGCCCAAGGACACCAGGCCATTGGCCATGGCCATGGTCAGCATGAACTGCAACCACTTGGGCAGCCACCAGCCCAGGCCCAAGCCAGCGAGCAAAATCAAGAGTGCGCGAACAAACAAAGGCCCCATGGTCAAATTTTTCTCGCTTGAATCCGCTGAAACAGGCCTTGCGGGCGGAACATCAAGACCAGCGCCATGACCAAATACACCGAGAACAACTCAGCGGCCGGCATCAGGTGAACCGCCAACGCACGCGCCAGACCGACGATCAGCGCGCCGATGGCCGCGCCTTCGATGCTGCCCAGCCCGCCGATGATGACCACGGCGAAGGAAATGATGATCACGCCCACCGACACGCCGGGCTGCACCGAGATCATGGGTGCGGTAAATGCGCCACCGAGGGCCGCCAGGAAAATACCGATGGCAAAGGCAACCATGTAAACCCGCGACACCCGGATGCCCATGCTCGAGGCGATTTCTGGGCTGTGGATCACGGCGGCAACGATCTTGCCAAAGCGTGTGCGGTTCAAGCCCCACCAGACCGCCACGCCCACCAGCAAGGCCAAGGCCATCAAAAACAAGTCATAACCAACATAGCTTTGGCTGCCGATGTCAACCGTGCCAAACAAGCCGTAGGGCTCAGACACGTAGAAAGGATTGGCGCCCCAGATCAGCTTGGTCAGGTCCTCCAACATCAGGAACATGGCGTAGGTGACCAAGACCAAGAGCACCTCGTCGCGGCCGTAATAAAAACGCAACAAGCCGCGTTCGGTGAGTGGCGCCACCAACAAAGCCACCGCCAAGGCCGCCGCCAACATGGCCAACAAGGAGAGATAGGGCGAAGCGTTCAGGGTGCTGACCGCGGCAACCGCACTGGCCGCAGCATACGCCCCAAGCGCGTAAAAACTGCCATGCGCGATGTTGAGGATTTTGAGCACCCCAAACACCAAGGTCAGGCCCAAGGCGACAATGAACAGCCATGCGGCATAGCTCAAGCCGTCCACCAAAATCGTCAAAACCAATTGCATGTTTTCAACCCGCCTGGCTACGCCAGACATTTATTTGCACTTGGCACCTGCAAAGCCCGACTTGAGCCAGTCTTCCGACTTCACGTTCAAGGGCGGGTTCACACATTCAGCATCAAAGCGCTGGATGTCTTGCAACAGCACCATTTTTTTGGATTCGTCCCATTTCGTGCGGCCAATCGCGGTGTCTTGAATCGCTTGCTGCCCGTTGGACAGTGCCATGCGGATTTTGCCGGCCGGCGACATCCACTCGCTGCCACGCAATGAAGCCGCCAGCATTTCGGTGGTGGGTTTTTGCCCCTTGTTTTGCGCCATGGCTTTTTCAGCGGCCAGCTTCAAGCCCATCAAGGCCTGCGCCATGCGGTACGGCGCTTGCACGGGGTAAACATTGTTGGCTTTGGTGTAGGTGTCCCACCACCAGGTGTTGAGCGGTGAGGGCGGTGCCATCAAACCGTAAGCGCCTCGTGCGCCAAGGATGGTGCCGTCAGGAACTTTGTTGCCCAGACCGGGCAGCACATGGTCACCAGCGGCCAACACCACTTGCGATTTTTTGAACAGGCCGCGAGGTCCGGCTTGCAAGATGAAGGCCTGTAAATCGCCGCCCCACAAACTGGAATGCACCAGGTCGGCGGGCTTGGACATCAGGGCTGAAATTTCCGTGCCGTATTGACCCGCGCCAAACTTGGGCAACTGGTCGACACCGGATTTGGCCTCTGGGTACAGCGCGGCCATGGACAACATGAAGTCTTTGCGCGAGTCTTGGCCCCAGGCGTAGTCTTGGTTGATCATGTTGTAGGTTTTGACCGGGATCTTGCGTGCCTTCAAGTAGCGCGCCAGGGCCACGTTGTCCATGGTGGCATGGGCTGCTGTGCGAAACACATAGCGAAAACTGTTGTCCTCGAAAATACGAGGCGTGCCGCAGTCGTAGAGGATCAAGAATTTTTTCAGCTCTTCGGCCACCGGGGCCACCGCCAGGCAGTCACCTGAGCCAACATAACCGACCACCACATCTACCTTTTCACGCTCGTACAGGTTACGCAACTCTTGCACCTGTTTGGTCGCGCCACCGGCCTCGTCCACGTAAATCGCTTCGATTTGCAGGCCACCGATGCCCACTTTGTTGTAAGGCGCAGGCGCTTGGCCTTTGTTGAAAGCCTCTACCAACACCTTGGCGCCGTTGACCGCGGGGATGCCAAAGCTTTCAGCGGCTTGGCCGGAGAGAAAACTGACGATGCCGATTTTGAAGGTTTCTTGGGCTTGAGCGGCACCGAACAACAGGCCGACAGCCGACACAAGCATGGAACGGCACAAAAAACGGCACAAAGAAAACGGCATGTTGACAACTCCTGACACAAACTGGGTGAGGCCGCCTTACAGCGACGATGTGAACCTCTGAGGATACCCCGTCCCAGACCCGGGGCAGGGCAGTACTAACACTAGCCGCGCAGTTTATCGATCAGGCCATTCAAGGCGTCGAGCGAACCAAAGTCGATCGCGACCTCGCCCATTTGCTCGATGCGTCCATGGCGCTTGACTTGTTTTTTCACCCGGATTTCCACTTGTGCGGTCAGCAAATCGGACAGCTCTTCTTCCAGCCGCTTCAAGTCGCGGGGTTTGTCTTTCTTTGGTTTTTGGGTCTGCAAAGAAAACTCGGCGCCGAGTTTTTTCACCAGGCTCTCGGTTTCACGCACCGACATTTTTTTGGCAATGATTTGGTTGGCTGCGGTTATTTGCGCCGCGCGGTCCAAGCCCAGCAGGGCGCGCGCATGGCCCATGTCCAGGTCGCCCGCCATCAACATGCCCTGCACCGGCTCGGCCAGGTTCAACAAACGCAACAGGTTGCTGGCGGCACTGCGCGAGCGTCCAACCGCCTGAGCAGCCTGCTCATGGGTCAGGCCAAACTCCTTGATCAGGCGCTGCATGCCCTGCGCCTCCTCCAGCGGGTTGAGATCCTCGCGCTGCATGTTTTCGATCAAGGCCATGGCCGCCGCGGCTTGGTCAGGCACATCGCGCACCAGCACCGGCACCTCGGTCAAGCCAGCGAGTTTCGAGGCGCGAAAGCGCCGCTCGCCGGCGATGATTTCATACTTGCCTGCATTGGCGCCGCTGCTGATCAAGCGCACCAAGATCGGCTGCATCACGCCCTGGGTTTTGATGCTCTCGGCCAGTTCGTACAACGCCCCTTCGTCCATGCGGGTACGAGGCTGATAGACGCCAGGCACCATCTCGTCAAGTGACAGGCTCGCGGGCGCACTCTCGCTGGCGGCCAAGTTGCTGCTTTCCGATGCGGTTGGACCCAGCAAGGCTTCCAGACCCCGGCCCAAGCCTTTGATTTTTTTCGTTGCCATTTGCGTCTCGTTAAGCGGCTGAGCCGCTTCTCCGTTAAAAGTGTTTGAACCGCTCGACCAGTTCATTGGCGAAATCGATGAAGGATTGGCTGCCTTTGGCGGCGGGGTCAAACACCACACCTGGCAAACCATAGCTGGGCGCCTCGGCCAAACGCACGTTGCGAGGTATCAGGGTGTTGAACACCTTGTCCCCAAAATGCCCCTTGAGTTGATCGCTCACCTGTTGCTGCAAGGTGATCCGCGGGTCGAACATGACACGCAGCAAGCCGATGATTTTCAAATCATGGTTGAGGTTGGCATGCACCTGTTTGATGGTGTTGACCAAGTCGGTCAGTCCCTCGAGCGCAAAGTATTCGCATTGCATCGGCACGATCACGCCATGCGCAGAACACAAGCCGTTGAGGGTCAACATCGACAGCGAGGGCGGACAGTCAATCAGCACCACCTCGTACTCGTGGTGCACCAGGGCCAGCGCGGCTTTCAGGCGCATTTCACGCTGCGCTAGGTTCACCAACTCGACCTCGGCACCGGCCAAATCACGATTGGCCCCGAGCACATGGTAGGTGGGCATGTCGGGCTTGGCCGCGGCCTCACCCCAGACGCTGCTGACCCGCGCTTGGGCAATGTCGGCCTCGCCAAGCAACACGTCATAAACCGAGTGGGCCAATTGACGCTTGTCGACGCCCGAACCCATGGTGGCATTGCCCTGTGGGTCCAAATCCACCATCAATACCCGCTGACCGATGGCCGCCAAGGCGGCAGCCAAATTGATGGTGGTGGTGGTTTTTCCCACACCGCCTTTTTGATTGGCAACACAAAAGATTTTCGACATGCGGCGGCGCCTGAGTATCACTTGGGGTGGTGAGTGTAACCGCCCAAGCTGGCATGTTTCACGTGAAACAGACCTTGGGCTCGGGCCATGGCCATGGCTCAGGGCTGCATCGCCGGGCGCATCCAGACCAGGCAACGCTGCGCATTTAGGCCAGGCACTTGCAAAACCTGGACTTCTTCGAGCAACACCGAGGCTGGCAGCAGTGCGATTTCATCCTCAGGGATTTTGCCCTTCATCGCCATCCACGCCCCGTTCGAGGCCAAGGCCGGCCGCGACCAGGCGGTGAAGTCCGCCAGGGAAGCAAATGCACGAGAGGTAACCAGCTCAAAAGGGTCGCTCACATCCTCTACCCGGGCATGCATGCCATGCAAATTGGTCAAGCCCAAACTGTGTGCGGCCGTCTGGATGAAAGCAGCCTTTTTGGCCACGGCGTCCACCGCTGTCACTTGGATATCTGGGCAACTCAGAGCGATCACCACCGCCGGCAGGCCGCCGCCAGAGCCAACATCCAAGACGCTTTTCAGCGCGGGCATGCGTTCGGTCATGGGGCCAATCACCGACAAACAGTCCAGCACATGGTGGGTCAGCACCTGGTCTGGTTCACGCAGCGCAGTCAGGTTATAGACCTTGTTCCATTTCAGCAGCAGGCTGAGGTAGGCCAGGAGTTGCGCCTGTTGGACGTCGTTCAAACCGAGTCGCAGTTCGCCCAAGCCCTGCCGCAAACCAGCGGCCTGGAGACGGCTCACGCCGAGGCCTTGGTACTGGCCGATGAAAAGCCGCCGTGTTTGGCGCGGCGCAAATGGATCAGCAGCAGGGAGATGGCTGCTGGGGTCACGCCAGACATGCGCGAGGCTTGGCCCAGGGTTTCCGGGCGGTGCTTGTCGAGTTTTTGGCGGACCTCGATGCTCAGCGCGGGGATCGCCATGTAATCCAGTGCTGGCGGCAAAGGCATGTGTTCGTAATGCGCAGCCCGCTCAACCTCGTCGCGCTGACGGTCGATATAGCCCGAATACTTGGCGGCAATGTCGATTTGCTCGATCACTGTTTCACGTGAAACATCGTCCAACGCATCGATCTCAGGGCTGGCAAAGCGCCCATTATCCAGGCTCATCAGCTTAGGGTAGCTGACGTCCGGGCGGCGCAGCAAATCCGCCAGGCTATGTTCGTGTTGGATGGCCCGACCCAACACCCGCTCGGATTCGGCTGGCAACAGGTTTTTCGGATTGACCCAGGTCGAAGCCAATCGCTGTGTTTCACGTGAAACAGCGTCCCGCTTGCGGCAAAACGCATCCCACTGCGCATCACCCACCAGACCCATGTCGCGGGCCTGCTCGGTCAGTCTGGCGTCTGCATTGTCTTCACGCAGCTGCAACCTGAACTCGGCGCGGCTGGTGAACATGCGGTAGGGCTCGAGCACGCCTTGGTTGACCAGGTCGTCGACCAACACGCCCAAGTAGGCTTGGTCACGCCCGGGCGTCCAAGCTGGTTTGCCGATCACCTGCAAGGCGGCGTTCGCACCGGCATACAAGCCCTGGGCCGCGGCTTCTTCATAGCCTGTCGTGCCGTTGATCTGACCTGCGAAAAACAGGCCGTCGATCGACTTGGTCTCAAAGCTGCGTTTGAGCTCGCGCGGGTCAAAGTAGTCATACTCGATGGCATACCCGGGACGCAAAATGTGGGCGTTTTCCAGGCCTTTGATCGAACGCACCAAGGCATATTGGATGTCAAACGGCAGACTGGTCGAGATGCCGTTGGGGTAGTACTCGTGGGTGCTCAGGCCCTCGGGTTCCAGAAAAATCTGGTGGCTGGCTTTGTCAGCAAACCGGTTGATCTTGTCTTCCACGCTAGGGCAATAGCGCGGTCCAACGCCCTCGATCTTGCCGGTGAACATCGGGCTGCGGTCAAAGCCCGAGCGGATGATCTCATGGGTAAGCTCGTTGGTGTGGGTGATCCAACAGGCCATTTGCGCTGGATGCATGTCTTGTCGGCCCATGAAACTGAACACCGGCAGTAGGGCAGATTCACCGCCGGGCATGCCGTCGCCGGCTTGAGCCAAGCATTGGCTGAAATCAATGGTCCGGCCATCCAGCCGCGGGGGCGTGCCTGTTTTCAAACGGCCTTGCGGCAGCTTGAGCTCTTTCAAACGGGCGGACAAACGCATCGCCGGCGGGTCGCCTGCACGCCCAGCCGAATGGTTTTCCAATCCCACATGGATCTTGCCATCCAAGAAAGTTCCAGCCGTCAGCACCACCGCCTTGGCGTCAAAACGCAAGCCGATTTGCGTGACAACCCCCACCACCCTTGAGCCCTCGATCACCAAATCGTCCACCGCCTGCTGGAACAGCCAAAGCTTGGGCTGGTTTTCCAGGCGGTGGCGGATCGCCGCTCTGTACAACACCCGGTCGGCTTGCGCCCGGGTGGCACGAACCGCCGGGCCTTTGGAGCGGTTCAAGATACGAAACTGGATGCCCGCCTGATCGGTGGCCAAGGCCATCGCACCGCCCATCGCATCGACTTCCTTGACCAAATGGCCTTTGCCGATGCCGCCGATCGACGGGTTGCAACTCATCTGCCCCAAGGTTTCGATGTTGTGTGTGAGCAGCAGGGTGCGGCAACCCATGCGCGCACTCGCGAGCGCTGCCTCGGTGCCGGCATGGCCGGCGCCGACCACGATCACATCAAACTGCGCTGGGTAAAGCATGTGTTGCCTTTGTAAATCAGCGATTTTAAATGGCGGCGGATTGGCTCAGACAGTGACACAATCTAAGCCAGAAACACAACGGTCAGAGGAGACGAAATGCACATCCCATCCATGAAAGAACTCGTCAGTGAAGAGGAGTGGCAACTGCGCTGCGACCTGGCGGCCGCCTACCGGTTGGTCGCGATGTACGGTTGGAGTGACCTGGTGTTCACCCACATCAGCCTGCGCTTGCCCGACAGTGTGACCGGCGGAGAAGCGCATTTTTTGATCAACCCCTATGGCTTGATGTTTGACGAAATCACCGCCTCGAGCTTGGTCAAAGTCGACATGGCTTGCAACAAAATGTTGCCCAGCGAGTTCCCGGTCAACCCGGCTGGCTTCACGATCCACAGCGCGATCCACGCGGTGCGTCACGACGCACAGTGTGTCATGCACACCCATACCAAGGCCGGTGTGGCGGTGAGCGCGCTGCAGTCTGGGGTGCTGCCGATCAGTCAGCAATCGACCTTTGTCGTCAACCACATCGCCTACCATGACTACGAAGGATTGGCCTTGCGTGGCGACGAGATCCCTCGCCTGCAAGCCGACCTGGGTAACAAGAAATACCTGATGCTGCGCAACCACGGTTTGCTCACCACAGGCAAGAGCGCGGCCGATGCGTTCCTCAATATGTACATCCTGGAAACCACCTGTCAGATCCAGATCGCAGCCCAAGCCTGTGGCCCGTTGATCATGATTCCAAGCACCATCACCGACAACATGGCCGAGGTCATGAAAACCGCCACCGCCGGTCAAGGCGCGGGCATTGCATGGCCTGCCTTGCTGCGCAAACTCGATCGACACGACAACAGTTATCGCAGCTGAGGGTCTTGCGGCGCAGCCAGGGCGAGAAAGCCCGGCTGTCCCCTTGTTCAAACGTCGATGTTGGCAGCACGCAGCGCATTGCTCTCGATGAACACACGACGCGGCTCAACCTCGTCGCCCATCAACATGGTAAACACCCGATCGGCTTCGATCGCGTCATCGATTTGCACGCGCAGCAAACGACGTACCGCGGGGTCCATGGTGGTTTCCCACAGTTGCTGGGGATTCATCTCTCCCAAGCCCTTGTAACGCTGGCGCGCCGTGGCATGCTCGGCTTGTACGATCAACCATTTCATGGCTTGGCGGAAATCAGACACCCGTTCTTCTTTGCGGCGCTCGCCTTCACCGCGCTCGACACGCGCAGCTTCGCCGATCAGGTTGCGGAAGGTGTTGGCCGCTTCGGCCAGGGCGGCGTAATCCGCGCCATGCACAAAGTCTTGGGTGATCACGCTGCTTTTGACATTGCCATGGTGGTGACGGCTCAAACGCAGAATCGGCTTGTCGGTACGCACGTCAAACTCTGCGCTGGCTTCTGAGCCGCTACCGAGTTCGCGCAACTTGATTTGCATGGCGGTAGCCGAGGCCTGGGCTTGCGCCAAGGTGTCAAGGTTCAAAGACACGCCATCGGCCACGGCACGCAAAGCCTCGCCATCCATGATGCTGCTCAAGCGGGCAATCACCGCTTCTGCCACCTGGTGCTTGCGCGCCAACTCGGCCAGGGTCTCACCCGTGAGGGTTTGCGGATTCGCGCCACCGGTGTGCAAGGCGGCGTCTTTCAAGGCGATGCGGATCAAGAACATGTCCAAGGCCAACTGGTCCTTGAGGTATTGCTCCTCTTTGCCGACTTTGACTTTGTACAACGGTGGCTGGGCGATGTAGATATGACCGCGCTCGACCAGCTCGGGCATTTGCCGGTAAAAGAAAGTCAGCAGCAAGGTGCGGATGTGCGCACCGTCCACGTCCGCATCGGTCATGATGATGATGCGGTGGTAGCGCAGCTTGTCGATATTGAAATCGTCGTTACCGGATTTGCCCGAATCGGCACTTACTTTGCCTATGCCAGTACCCAACGCGGTGATCAGGGTCAAAATTTCATTGCTGGTCAACAACTTTTCGTAACGCGCTTTCTCCACATTCAAAATCTTGCCACGCAGGGGCAGAATCGCCTGAAACTTTCTGTCGCGGCCTTGTTTGGCCGAACCACCAGCAGAATCGCCCTCGACGATGTAAATTTCGCACAGCGCCGGGTCTTTTTCTTGGCAGTCAGCCAGCTTGCCGGGCAAACCCATGCCGTCGAGCACACCTTTACGCCGGGTCATCTCACGCGCTTTGCGCGCGGCCTCGCGGGCGCGAGCTGCGTCAAGGATCTTGCCGCAAATCATCTTGGCGTCGTTGGGACGTTCTTGCAAATAGTCACCCAAAACCTTGCCGACGATGTCTTCCACCGGGGCGCGCACTTCACTCGACACCAACTTGTCTTTGGTTTGGCTGCTGAACTTCGGCTCTGGCACTTTGACAGACAAGACGCAGCACAAGCCTTCGCGCATGTCGTCGCCGGTGACTTCAACCTTGGCTTTTTTAGCCAACTCGTTTTCTTCGATGTATTTGTTGATGACACGGGTCATCGCCGCACGCAAACCCGTCAAATGGGTGCCGCCATCGCGTTGGGGGATGTTGTTGGTAAAGCACAGCACGCTCTCGTTGTAGCTTTCGTTCCATTGCATGGCCACTTCCACACCGATGTGTGTGCCGGGGATGCCGCCATAGGTCTCGGCGGGGCGCTCACCTTCGGCATAAAACGCATTGGGGTGCAAAATCTTTTTGCCCGCATTGATGAACTGCACAAAACCAGCCACGCCACCAGCACCGGAATAATCGTCGCTCTTACCGGTACGCTCATCGATCAAGCGGATGCGCACGCCGTTATTGAGGTAGCTGAGTTCACGCAAGCGCTTACTCAAAATCTCATAGTGAAACTCATGGTTTTGAACAAAGATGTCGGTGTCGGGCAAGAAATGCACCTCGGTACCGCGCTTGTCTGTCTCACCCGTGATCCGCATTGGCGAGATTTCCACGCCATCGACCATTTCAAGCAAGCGGTTTTGCACAAAGCCTTTGGCAAACTCGATGGTATGAACCTTGCCATCCCGCCGCACCACCAAGCGCAGCCACTTGCTCAGCGCGTTCACGCAAGACACACCTACACCGTGCAAACCACCAGACACCTTGTAACTGTTTTGGTTGAACTTGCCACCGGCATGCAACTCAGTCAGGGCAATTTCAGAGGCGCTGCGCTTGGGTTCATGCTTGTCATCCATCTTGACACCGGTGGGGATACCACGACCGTTGTCGGTGACGCTGATCGAATTGTCCGAATGGATCGTGACCACGATGTCATCACAGTGCCCGGCCAGGGCTTCGTCAATCGAGTTGTCAACCACCTCAAAAACCAGGTGATGCAATCCGGTGCCGTCCGAGGTGTCGCCGATATACATGCCTGGGCGCTTACGAACAGCCTCCAGACCCTCCAGGATTTGAATCGAGCTTTCTCCATAGCCTTGATCGACGTTTGGCAAAGACGGGGCTTGGCCGTCAGTAGGTTCAGTGCTGCTGGTCGTCATATTCACCATTCATCAGGTGCGGGTGCACGAAAAAAATACAAAATCAGGATGCAAACCGCCGCATCAAATGCGCATGGGCATGACCACGTACTTGAAATAATCATTGTCTGGGATGGTCACCAGCACCGAACTGTTCGAGTCGGCGAGGTCCATGCGCACCATGTCTTCACCCATATTGACCAACACATCGATCAGGTATGACACGTTGAAACCAATCTCAATGCTGTCGCCACCATAGTCGATTTCGATTTCATCGACCGCCTCTTCCTGTTCGGCATTGCTCGATACCACCCGCAACAAACCTGGCTCTATGTTGATCCGCACGCCCTTGAATTTATCGCTGGTCAAGATTGCAATCCGTTGCAAACTGATTAGCAATGCTTGACGACCCAAGGTCACGCTGTTTTTGTGGTTCTTTGGGATGACTCGGTTGTAATCAGGGAACTTGCCTTCGACCAGTTTGGTGACGAATTCAGCGCCATCAAAAGTGAACCGTGCCTGGTTTGGCGCGAACTGCATGTCGATGCTGCCGTCTTTGTCGGATAACAAACGCAGCAATTCCAAGACGGTTTTACGCGGCAAGATGACTTCTTGCTTGGGTACTTCACGCTCGAGAACCGCAGAGGTGAATGCCAAGCGGTGTCCGTCGGTAGCTACCAGGCTGAGATGTTTGCCTTCTGCCACAAACAAAATACCGTTGAGGTAGTAACGGATGTCGTGCACCGCCATTGAAAACGAAATTTGCTGCAACAGTGTTTTCAGGGTTTTTTGCGGGATGCTGAACAACGGACCAAAACTGGCTGAGGCTTGCACCAAGGGGAAATCTTCGGCGGGCAAGGTTTGTAAGGTGAATCGGCTTTTGCCACTTTTGAGCAGCAATTTGGTTTGATTTGATTCGAGGGTCACCGACTGGTCACTGGGCATGGAACGCAAGATATCCATGAGTTTTCGCGCACCCACAGTGGTGCTGAAATCGCCACTGTCACCGCCCAACGATGCCTGCGTTTGTATTTGGATTTCTAAGTCGCTGGTGGTGAGTTGCACAACGCTGCCTGTTTTACGCAGCATCACATTGGCCAAAATCGGCAGGGTGTGGCGTCGCTCAACAATGCCTCCAACCGATTGCAATGCAGCAAGAATCTGCTCTTGGGTGGCTTTCAAGACAATCATGTCATCCTCTTCTTAAATTCTTTATATTTCAATAGTGGTAGTAGGTAAGGCAAGGGGTTTTCTGGGGACAAGGCTATTTTCTACTGGTATTTCAACAACTTGGTGACCCAAAAACACTGTTGGTAAGCAGTCTGCTCGATAACAGTCAAAAGGGGATAACTTTGATGAATCGGTTCGCTCTGTGGATAACCCAAGGCTTATGCCAGCTTTGTGCACAGGGATTGGTGTGTTCAAAAGCATTCATCAGCCTTTCAATGTTTGTTCTAACACATGCAACTGTTGGTTGAGCTCACTCAGCGTCAGCCGTTCGCCAGAAATTTTGCGTACCGCATGAAGTACGGTGGTGTGGTCACGCCCGCCGAACAGTTCACCGATTTCGGGTAGGCTTTTTTGGGTCAGCTCTTTGGCCAGGTACATGGCTATTTGGCGTGGGCGGGCAATCGAAGCAGGCCGCTTTTTGGAATACATATCGGCGACTTTGATTTTGTAATAGTCAGCCACGGTTTTTTGGATATTTTCCACAGAAATTTGGCGGTTTTGGATCGACAGCAGGTCGCGCAAAGCGTCGCGTGCGAGCTGAATTGAGACTTCTTTTTGGTTGAAACGTGAATAAGCCAAAATTTTACGCAAAGCACCTTCGAGTTCACGCACGTTTGAGCGTACGTTTTTGGCGACGAAAAAAGCCACTTCTTCGGGCATGTCAGCGCCTTCTGAGCGGGCTTTGTTGATCAAAATTGCTACTCGCATTTCCAACTCCGGCGGTTCAATCGCTACCGTCAAGCCCGAATCAAAGCGAGAAACCAGGCGTTCGTGAATGTCGGCCAGTCCCTTGGGATAGGTGTCGCTGGTCATCACAATATGAGATTTTTTGGCCAGCAATGCCTCAAAAGCGTTGAAAAATTCTTCCTGGGTGCGGTCTTTGTTCGCAAAAAACTGCACATCGTCAATCAGCAACAAGTCCAGGGAGTGGTAATGGTGCTTGAATTCATCAAAGGTTTTGCGTTGGTAGGCCTTGACCACGTCGGAGACAAATTGCTCAGCGTGGATATACAAAACTTTGGCGTCGGGTTTGTTTTGTAGCAATTGGTTGCCAACCGCGTGCATCAAATGGGTTTTGCCCAAACCCACTCCACCATAGATGAACAAGGGGTTGTAAAGTTGCCCGGGCACATTGGCCACATGCATGGCGGCGGCGCGCGCCATCCGGTTGGCAGAGCCCTCAACCAGGTTGTCAAAGCACAAGCTGCTGTTGAGCCGGTTTTTAAATACATTCAAGGCCGGCTCTACTGCCGATAGGCTGCTGGGACCCATGTCCTCGGGCTCGTTGACGTGTTGACGGACCGCTTGGCGAACCGGCGCATCTTTGGTTTCCAGCACAAAGTCCAGGCCGATATCTTGGCCATAGGATTGGCTGAGCAAAGCAGTGATCCGACCAGCATATTGGGCTCGAATCCAATCGAGCTTGAAGCGGTTGGCCACCACCACCCGCATGCGGGTGAAATCTTCACTGACCGAGGCCTGCAAAGGCTTTATCCACGTGTTGAACTGTTGCTCTGGCAATTCCTGAGCCAGTTGGTCAATGCAGCTCTGCCACAAGACTTGACCGGCATCGGCTTGCTCAGAAGAGGGTGTTGTCGATGGCGAGCTCATGCCATGGCGTCAGCGTTAGAGAAACTGTGGATAGTTTGAAGAAGGGGATGCATTTGGCATACTTTATCAAAAATTTATCCACAGATTGGTTAATTACCCGTGTGGAATGTACAAAATTACAAGCCCAGTCAGATTTTGCAGGCAGATTCTCGGACAAGCGGTTGAAATTTAGAGATAATCAATGGTTTTCCTTATTCGCAGAGATTGACTATGAAACGCACTTACCAACCTTCAAAGACGCGCCGTGCGCGCACCCACGGCTTTTTGGTCCGCATGAAAACCCGTGGTGGTCGTGCCGTTATCAATGCCCGTCGTGCCAAAGGCCGTAAACGCCTGGCTGTCTGATTGTCAGGCCGTGTGCACAAAATCACCCAGCGCGCTGACTTTGATGGCGTGATGGGCGCAGGCGTTGCGGTCAACACAACGCACTTTGCCTTGCACCAGCGCAGCCCGGCTCTGGTGTCACGTATCGGTGCAGTGGTGCCCAAGCGCTTGGCCAAACGTGCGGTTACGCGCAACACCATCAAAAGGCAAATCTACAGTCTGGCTGCACAATGTTTGTCCCCAACAGACAATGCCGACAGAGTGGTGCGTTTACGGCGTGAATTTGACCGCCGCGTCTACACCAGTGCCACCTCGCCAGCTTTGCGCTCGGCGGTTCGAAGCGAGCTCATGCAACTGTTCACCCATGCCCCCAAGCCATGATGCAGCGATTCTTGATTGCCCTTGTCAAAGCCTACCGGTTCTTCCTCAGTCCCTGGCTGGGTTCGGCCTGCCGATTTGAGCCGACTTGCTCACGCTATGCGATCCAAGCACTCGCCCGGCATGGGGCGGCCGGCGGCACTTACTTGACCTTGCGGCGCCTGGGCCGTTGTCATCCCTGGTGCGCCGGCGGCCATGACCCGGTGCCTGACGCCCTGTTCAAAACACACTCCACCTCCTAACCACCACGCATATGAACGATATTCGCCGCACCATCCTCTGGGTTGTATTTGGTTTTTCTTTGGTGATGTTGTGGGACCAGTGGCAAATCCATAACGGCAACCCACCCACCTTTTTCCCCAGCGCAGTCAAGCCAGCCGATCCAGCCAAGCCGGTGTCTGGTGGTGTGGATGCCAGCACACCTGCGCCGAGCAACGTGACCGCCCTACCGCAAACCACGAGCAGCCCGCCAGCGGTGAGCCGTGAGCGTCACGAAGTCAGCACCGACCTGTTGAAACTGACTTTTGACAGCGAAGGCGGCAATCTGATTGGCGCTGAATTGCTCAAACACACCGATGCACAGCGTTCGGGCAGCCCGGTGAAACTGCTCGACGACAGCAAAGAGCGTGTCTACATGGCACAAACCGGCCTGATCGCAGCCGTCGGTAACCAAGGCTTGCCCAACCACAAAACCCCGATGCGTCTGGTCGCTGGCAGCAACCTCAAAGACGGTGAGCAAGAAACACAGGTGCGGTTTGAGTCACCCGTTGTCGGCGATGTCAAGCTGGTCAAAACCTACACCTTGCGCCGCGGCAGTTACACCCTGAGCGTGCAGCACGACATCATCAATACCGGCACCACAGCCATCAACCCGCAGGTGTATGTGCAACTGGTTCGCGACGGCAACAAGCTCGAAGGCGAGTCGGCTTTTTACTCCACGTTCACAGGCCCAGCGGTCTACACCAGCGAGAAAAAATTCCAAAAAGTGGAGTTCTCCGACATTGAAAAGAATAATGCCGAATTCGAGAAACAAAGCTCGCAGGGTTATCTCGCGATGGTGCAGCATTACTTCGCCAGTGCTTGGCTGTTGGATGACGGGCAGCAAAGGGAGATCTTTGCCCGAAAAATTGACCAAAACCTGTATGCCGCCGGCATGGTGGCGCCCTTGCCCAGTGTCGCGCCCAACAGCCAGCTGACACAAACCGCACGCCTGTTCCTTGGCCCGCAAGAGGAAAAAACCCTGGAGGCGGTTTATCCCGGCCTGGAGTTGGTCAAAGACTATGGCTGGCTCACCATCTTGTCCAAGCCATTGTTTTGGCTGCTGTACGAGCTGAATCTGCTGATTGGCAATTGGGGTTGGTCGATCGTGGCCTTGGTGGTGGTGCTCAAAGCCGCTTTCTATTGGCTCAATGCCCAGGCCTATAAAAGCATGGGCAAGATGAAAGCCATCAATCCCAAGATCATGGAAATGCGTGAGCGCTTGAAGGACAACCCGCAGCAAATGCAGACAGAGATGATGAAGATTTACCGGGAAGAAAAAGTCAACCCCTTGGGCGGGTGTTTGCCGATTGCGGTGCAAATCCCTTTTTTCATCGCTTTGTACTGGGTTTTGCTGGCCTCGGTGGAAATGAGAAATGCGCCTTGGATCGGCTGGGTAAACGACCTGGCTGTGCCAGACCCCTGGTTCATCCTGCCCTTGCTGATGACCGCCACATCCATGCTCCAAACATGGCTCAACCCGACGCCGCCTGACCCGATCCAAGCCAAGTTGATGTGGTTCATGCCATTGGCCTTCAGTGTGATGTTCTTTTTCTTCCCTGCGGGTTTGGTGCTGTACTGGTTGTCCAACAACGTCTTATCGATTGCGCAGCAATGGATGATCAACCGGCAATTGGGCGTGAATTGATGCGCCACCCAGACGCCGGCGTCTGAAGGCCATGCTCGCCAAACGCGGTGCACCGATCATGGCGATTGCCACGCCGCCGGGGCGGGGTGCCGTGGGTGTGGTTCGCATCAGCGGCAAAGATTTGCAGCTGTTTGCACAAACGCTGTGTCAAACCAACCCCCAACCTCGCCATGCCCACTTGGTGCATTTGCAAGATGAATACGGCCAAGCGATAGACCAGTTGTTGGCCTTGTATTTCCCAGGACCGCACAGTTACACCGGCGAAGATGTGTTGGAGCTGCAGTGTCACGGGGGAACCGTGGTGCTGCACATGGTGATGGCCCATTGCTTGGCCCTGGCGCAAGGCCTCAACGCGCAAGGGCAGGCCCTGCTGGCAGACCTGCGAATGGCCGAGCCGGGTGAATTCACCCAGCGCGCCTACCTCAACCACAAGATCGATCTGGCACAAGCCGAGGCCGTGGCGGACTTGATCGATGCCCAGACCCAAGCCGCGGTGCGCAGCGCCGGACGCTCATTGCAAGGCGTGTTTTCCAACCAAGTTCATGCCTTGACACAAGCCTTGGTGCAGGTGCGGATGCAAATCGAAGCCAGTTTGGACTTTCCAGAAGAAGACATCGATTTCATCGAGCAGCTGGGCGTGTCGCGACAGCTGAGCGAGTTGCAAGCCCAGTTGGCAAGCTTGTTGGCGCAAGCTGAACAAGGGGCGTTGTTGCGCGACGGCTTGAAATTGGTGATTGCCGGACAGCCCAATGCCGGCAAAAGTTCTTTGCTCAATGCCTTGGCAGGCGCCGAGCTGGCGATCGTCACACCGATTGCGGGCACCACCCGTGATGTGCTGGGGCAGTCGATTCAGATCGAGGGTGTGCCGATCCATGTGCTCGATACCGCTGGCCTGCGCGACATGCATTTGGCCGATGCGGTTGAACAAATCGGCATAGACCGCGCCTGGGGGCAAATCCAACAAGCCGACATGGTGCTTTTGCTCAACGATTTGAGCCGGGCCCAGGACGCCCCTTATCAAACCCAGCAAAGGGAGTTGCTCGCTCAGATACACCAGCGCATGCCGGCACGAACCCAGCTGCTACAGGTAGACAACAAGGCAGACACCTGCAGCCTTGCAGCAGGCTTGGCGGCCGATCAGGTGTTGCGGATTTCAGCCAAAACCGGCCACGGTCTGGCTGAGCTGCGTCAACACATCCTGCGCTTGGCCGGCTGGTCCCCGCAAACCCAAGAAGGTGTTTTCACCGCGCGCACCAGGCATCTGCAAGCATTGCGACAGGCGGGGCAGCATTTGCAAGCGGCAGCGACGCATCTGACCCACCGCTCGCCAGCACTGGACCTGTTGGCTGAAGAGTGCCGACTCGCGCAGCAGGCTATGGCCAGTTTGACGGGTGACTTCACGGCAGACGACTTGCTGGGCGAGATTTTTTCTCGCTTTTGCATCGGCAAATAAGCCAAGGCCTGACAAAAAGCATAATCAGCAAACATGACCATCCAACAGCCATCAACAAACCAGCATGTGCTGTCACTTGCACGAGACACCATGGCGATTGAAGCAGAAGCGATCCTGGCGGTGCAGCAGCGCTTGGGCGAGGCTTTTGTGCAAACCGTGCAAGCGGTTTTGCTGGTGCGTGGGCGCGTGGTGGTGATGGGCATGGGCAAAAGCGGCCACATAGGTCGCAAGATCGCCGCCACCTTGGCATCGACGGGAACCCCAGCATTTTTTGTGCATCCCGCCGAGGCCAGTCACGGCGACTTGGGCATGGTCAAACAAGAAGACCTGGTGTTGGCCTTGTCCAACAGCGGCGAGAGTGAAGAGCTGTCCGCTATCTTGCCGATCATCAAGCGCCAAGGCATAGCGATGGTGGCGATCACCGGTAACCTGCAATCGACTCTGGCCCAACATGCCAACTGGGTGCTCGACTGCAGTGTCAACAAAGAAGCCTGTCCCTTGAACCTGGCGCCCACAGCCAGCACCACTGCGCAGCTGGCATTGGGTGACGCGTTGGCGGTGGCGGTGCTCGATGCCCGCGGCTTCAAGGCCGATGACTTTGCCCGGTCGCACCCGGGCGGCAGCTTGGGTAGGCGACTGCTGACCCATGTCTCGGATGTGATGCGCCAAGGCGATGATGTGCCCCAGGTGTTGCCAAGCGCCTCTTTTGGCGAGCTGATGCGAGAGATGAGTCGCAAAGGCTTGGGCGCTTCGGCCGTGGTCGATGCCCAGTTAAAAGTGCTGGGCATATTCACCGACGGTGATTTGCGCCGTTTGATTGAAAAAGGCGCTGACATGCGCCAACTCACCGCGGCCGATGTGATGCACCCCAATCCGGTGACATTGACAAACACCGCTTTGGCGGCGCAAGCCGCCGAGCTGATGGAGGTCAAACGCATCACCAGCATCATGGTGGTCAATCCGCAAGGTCAGCTGTGCGGCTTTGTCAACACCAACGATTTGATGCGCGCGAAAGTGATTTGACATGCACCAGGCGCGATTCTCAGCTGCTTTGTTGGCACAAGCCAAAAGTATCCGTGTCTTGCTGCTCGATGTCGATGGTGTATTGACCGACGGCGGTTTGTATTTCAATGAGCACGGCGAGTCGACCAAGCGTTTCCATACCCTGGATGGGCAGGGTTTGAAAATGCTAAAAAGGGCGGGAATCCAGGCCGTGGTGATATCGGGGCGCGACAGCCCGGCCTTGCGCATGCGCTTGGCAGACTTGCAGATGGAGCATGCCCGGTTCGCGGTGGAAGACAAAAGGGTCGCCGCCGATCAATGTTTACAGGCCTTGGGTGCGGACTGGCAGCAAGCGGCTGCCATGGGCGACGACTGGCCGGACTTGGCCATGATGCTGCCCAGTGCCATGGCCTTTGCGCCTGCCAACGCACACTCTGAGGTGCTGTCTCGCGCCCACCATGTGACCCAAGCCAGCGGCGGCCAAGGCGCGGTGCGTGAGGTGTGTGATTTGTTGTTGCAAGCCAGTGGCCACTACCCTGCATACCTCAGCGAGGCCTTGGCGTGAAAAGACTCGGGCCGCTCATTGGCGCCAATCGCCCTGCGGCCTGGCGGCCGATCCACCGAACACTGCAGGCTGTGTTGGCATGGCTGCCCCTGTTGGGTCTGGGCCTCTTGTTGTTGGCGACGGTTTGGTTGTTGCGCACGGCACCTCAGGTCTTGACGCAGGTCACCGAAAAAAAGCCGCTTGAGATACCTGATTACGATGTGCGGGATTTTGCAATGCGGGTCTATGCCCTGGATGGCCAACTCAAAAATGAAATGCAAGGGGAGTTGGCCCAACATTTCGCGGCCAGTAACAACACCTTGGTGCAACAACCGCGGTTCATGTCGTATTCCAAGCAGGGCAATGTCAGCCAGGGGCAGGCCAAGCAGGCATTGACCAATGAAGATGGCAGCGAGTTGCAGTTGATGGGCGAGGTTCAACTGCAAAGGCAAGCCACAGCAGATCAACCGGATGCCTTGACCGTGACAGGTGAGTTTTTGCACTTCTTCGCCAACACCGATGAGGTCAAAAGCCATATGCCGGTTCAAGCAGTCAGAGGAAAGAACACCTTCAAGGGTGACAGCATGCATGCCGACAACCTCAATCAAGTCATCCAATTGCAAGGGCGGGTCAACACCGTACTGACCCCGAAATCCGTTTCGCCATGAAAAAAGGCCTCGAAAGAGGCCTTTGTTGTAGGTGCGGGCAGATCAGTATTCGTTGCGACCGCCGCCGCCTTCACGACGTCCGCCACCACCACCGTAACCGCCGCCGCCGTCACGACGTCCGCCACCACCGCCACCACCGCCGTCACCACCACCGCCACCGCCACCGCCACCGCCGTAACCACCACCACCACCGCCGTAGCCGCCACCACCGCCGTAGCCGCCACCACCGCCACTGCGGGGGGGACGAGGCTCCATCGGGCGCGCTTCATTCACGACCAAGCTGCGACCACCCAAAGGCTGGCCATTCATGCCACTGATGGCAGCTTGCGCTTCTGCATCGTTGGCCATTTCCACAAAACCAAAGCCTTTGGAGCGACCAGTGTCGCGCTCCATCATGACTTTGGCGCTGGTGACAGAGCCAAATTGACCAAAAGATTGTTCCAAGTCGCCATCGCGCACGGAATACGGCAGGTTGCCGACGTACAGTTTGTTGCCCATTCAGGGACTCCATAAAAACGAATAAAAAAGCGATGGAGTCCCGATTGCACCTGCCCACGAAAGCCAAGAAGCGAAACTAGCCGATCACCACACACACCGCGCGCGCACCCCTGTGCAGACATGCAGACCGGGTTATTATGAAGCAGAAAACCAGTATAAAACCGAGTGTTTATCCTCAAATGGTGCGTAAAGACAGCAAAAAAACCACATAACTCACCAGCTGGTGTCGTGTTTTGGGCTGGAATTGACTCTATGGAGGCTCAAGCCAACAGCAAGGCGTCTATCCGCACTACCAGGGCATCGCGCTCAAACGGCTTGAGCAAGATGCCTTGCAAACCCGCGTCCTGAAAACGTTTCAAATCGTCGGGGTTGACATTGGCGGTCAAGCCCAACACCGGCGGGGCGGCTTTGTCCGTCGTTTTGACAAGGGCATGCAAAGCGCGGGTGGTTTCTATGCCATCCATGCCGGGCATCACCATGTCCATCAGCACCAGGTCAAAAGGTTGCTGCTTGAGCCGTTCGATGGCTTGCTCACCACTGCTGGCTTGCGTGATGCTGGCTTTCGGCCATGTGGCCTGCAAGACATGCTGCAGCAATAAACGGTTGACCGCCAGGTCATCGACCACCAAAAAATGCCAGCCATGGGCGGTCGAGCGAAGTGCTTGGGTCGGCGAGCGCAGCAAGGGGGCAGGTGGGTCGACTGCGCGCAACGGCAGCCAAAACCAAAACACCGAACCATGGCCTGACTCGCTGTGAAAACCCATGTGGCCTCCCAGCAGTTGAACCAAGCGCTGAGAGATGGTCAAGCCCAAACCACTGCCGCCATAGCGACGCTGGATGCTGGCATCGGCCTGGTGGAAGCGCTCGAACAAGCGGGCTTGTTGTGCCGCCGGAATGCCGATGCCGGTGTCCTTGACACTGAACTTGACCCCCTCATCCACCACACGAACCTCCAGCACCACTTCGCCTTGGTGGGTGAACTTGATCGCGTTACCCAGCAAGTTGACCAAAACCTGTGTCAAGCGGTGTCGGTCACTGACCACCCAGTCGGGAACATCGTCTGCGATGGTGCAGAGGTAGCGCACCGGTAATTCGTCGATGCGTGGCTTGAACAAATCAAAGGCGGTTTGCAACACCTGACGCAATGGCATGGTGGCCAGGTCTGCGCGTAACTGGCCTGACTTGAACTGGCTGTAGTCCAACACATCGTTGATCACGGTCATCAAGTGGCTGGCCGACTGGCGCGTGTGTTCCAGCACCTGTGTGGCCCGCGGCTTGTTCGACACGGCAGAGAGCAAAAAAGCGTTCAAGCCCAAAATCGCATTCATCGGGGTGCGCAGTTCATGGCTGACAGAGGCAATGAAATGCTCGCGCATTTGCAAGGTGTGCTCCAGCTCTTTTTGAGACTCTTCCAGCGCCGAGCGACGGGCATTGAGCTCGGTCATGGTGAGACGGTGACGTTGATCGAAAAACAAAAACACAACAACCAAACAGATGCAAATGAAAGAGTAATCCATGAATGAGCTGGCCGACTGGTCCGCATGTGTGCCCAACCACACACCGAAGTCACCCGATGGCTGAAGCTGCCATTGGAGAAAAATCAAAACCAACACCACTGCAAACCAGCATGCGCCCATGAGCCGCCCGGCGACAAAGTAATTCGCGACCACGATCACACCCAGCCAGTTCATGACGCTGGAGTAAAGGCCGCCGATCATCAGACACTGGAGGCTCACCTCGGTGGCGGCCAGCACCGAACTGATTTGCAACACCAGCGGCAGAGACAGACCGCGGTAATGCAGCAGCAACAACCCGCCCCAGATTAAAGCGGTGACGACCATCAACAACTGCAGCATCGGCAAGGGGGAAGTAACAGCGGTTGAAATATCGGATGCACAAGCGATGGCCATCACGAAATAAACATACCAACGAGGGTTGCGCACCGCAGCTTGCGAAGCCGGCAAGTTCAGAAGCAGCCAAGTGCGAAATGGCTCAAGCATGCATGGCTCCCAAATGACGGCTCAGGCAATGGCGCAAGGTGGCCGCGTCCAAGGGTTTCATCAGTACATCGTTCATGCCCACTTGCAAACAACGCTGCACATCATGCGATTGGCTGTTGGCAGTCAGGCCAATGACTGGCAAGCGTCGAAAGCCGGGCAGCAGGCGCAGGCGGCGGGTGGTTTCTGGCCCATCCATGTCGGGCATCACCATGTCCATCAGCACCAGGTCAACTGTCTGGCTCTCCAACAGGGAAAGTGCCTGCGCACCACTGCTGGCTTGTTGAACCACCGACTGCGGCAAAACCTTTTGCAGCATCAGTGCCACCACCAATTGGTTCATCGGGTTGTCGTCAACCACCAACACCCGGTAGGCCAGCGACATATCGGCTGGCGCAGGTTCGGATGACATGATCGGTGGCGCGGCTGCTTGCAGCGGCCACTCAAACCACACCAATGTCCCTTGCGGATGCACCTGTTCGATCCCGATGGTGCCGCCGGCCCGGCGTACCAGCCGGTCACAGATGGCCAAACCCAAGCCAGAGCCACCGTACTGACGGTGCGTGTCGATGTCGGCATGTTCAAAGCGGCTAAATACATTTTGCAAACGCTCGGGTGAGATGCCAATCCCGGTGTCTTGCACCTCGAACCGGATCTGTTCGCTCAAACGTTTGACAGCCAGCACAATGCTGCCACTGTGGGTGAACTTCACCGCGTTGCCCAGCAATTGCGCCAGCACCTGCAACAAACGCTGCTGGTCAAGCCACAAACCATCGGGCATCTCGGCGTCAACATGGATATGCAAGCCCAAGCCCTTGGCGGCAGCGGCTGGGGCAATCGCCTGGGTTGCGGTCATGACCAAGCTTGGCAGGTGGCAATTCGATGGGTGCAGGCTGATCTGGGAGGCCTCCAGCTGTGAAATGTCCAATATGTCATTGACCACCTTGAGCAGTTGCTTGGTCGATTCACGGATATGCAGCACCAGCGTGTGCAGTTCGCGTTGCTCGACCAACTCGGTTTGCAACACATCATTGAGGCCCAAAATTGCATTCATCGGGGTGCGCAGTTCATGACCAACCGAAGCGATGAATTCGTCTTTGTGGCTTTGCGCTTGCAGCAGGGCCAGGCGGGTTTCTTCCAGGTCGGCATTGCGCTGCGCCACTTCACGCCGTTTGCTGCTGTGCATCCAGTCATAAATACACACCGCCAGCATCAACAGGCTCAACACATTCAGGCGCGAGGCCAAGGCATGGTGAACCGGAAACAAGGAGGGATCCACCTCGCCCGATACCCAGGCATGGGACACGGCAAGGGTTTGCAGCAGGTGTGAGACGATCACCAAAGCCAGCCAGCCCAGGGCTTGTTTTGGACCAAACAACATGAGTGCCAGTACAGGAACCAGCGGCATCCAACCCATATTGGGCGAATTCACGCCACCATTGATCGCTGAAATCAGGTTGATGAACAAAAACACAATGACCAAAAAAGCATGAGAGGCAAAGGTCACCGCGTTGAAAAAAAACACCATGCACAACAACACCACAAATGCCATGGCTTCATACAAGTTGTAAATCTTGCCCGAGGTGGTTTGTGGCTCAAAGTAAAAAACCAAGGCGTTGATCATGCCCACCGTCAAGCCAAACAACAAAAAGGCGCGGCGGGACACCCCCGGCCAATGCTGGGTTTTGTCCAAAATCAGTTGACCCAAACGGTCAAGGGATGCAGGCAAAGAAGTGGGCATAGGCCATGGTTATACTTTGTATCAGCGCCGATTTGCTTGAGCTTGCGGGCGCTTTAACAAGTTCAGCTAAAGACGTCAGTCCAACCGGTGTCGTTTTTAGCATTGCCGGACCTTTTGGATGTCATTCATTGCCCGCCCCCAGTCGATGTTGTTTGACCAGCCTTTGCAGCTGCAGGGCGGCGGTGTGTTACCTCAATACCAACTCAGTTTTGAAACCTATGGCGAACTCAATACAGCGCGTGACAACGCGGTATTGATTTGCCATGCCTTGAACGCGTCACACCATGTGGCCGGCTTCTATGAAGGGCAGCCCAAGAGCGAGGGCTGGTGGGACAACATGATTGGCCCGGGCAAACCGGTCGACACCCAGCGGTTTTTTGTCATCGGAGTGAACAACCTAGGCTCGTGTTTCGGCTCGACAGGGCCGATGCACACCAACCCAGAAACCGGCCGTGTCTACGGGGCCGACTTCCCGGTGGTGACTGTGGAAGACTGGGTGCAAGCCCAAGCGCGACTTTTGGATGCTTTGGGTATTGTTCAATTGGCGGCCGTCATGGGCGGCAGTCTGGGCGGCATGCAGGCGCTGAGCTGGAGTTTGCAATTCCCAGACCGCTTGCGCCATGCGGTGGTGATTGCCAGTGCGCCCAACTTGAACGCGGAAAACATCGCCTTCAATGAGGTGGCTCGACGCGCCATCATCACCGACCCGGATTTCCACGGCGGCCATTTTTACGCCCATGGTGTGCTGCCTAAACGCGGCTTGCGGATTGCGCGGATGCTGGGCCATATCACCTATTTGAGCGACGACGTGATGAACACCAAATTTGGCCGCATGTTGCAAAGCGGCGAGATGTTGAAATACAGCACCCAAGAGATTGAGTTCCAAATCGAAAGCTACCTGCGCCACCAAGGCGACAAGTTCAGCGAGTATTTTGATGCCAACACCTATTTGCTGATCACCCGCGCCCTGGACTACTTTGACCCGGCTCGCGCGTTCAACAACAACCTGACCGCAGCCTTGGCGCGGGCAAGCGCGCAGTTTTTGTTGGTGAGCTTCACCACCGATTGGCGCTTTGCTCCCTTGCGCAGCCGAGAAATGGTGCAAGCCTTGGTGGCCAACCAGCGGCAGGTGAGCTATGCCGACATCGATGCGCCGAATGGCCATGATGCGTTTTTATTGGACGACCCCCGTTACCTGTCTTTGGTGCGGGCGTATTTCGAGGGCATACAGACAGGAGCTGCAGCATGAACACGGTGTTGCGTGACGCGGTGACCCGCATGGTGCCCTTTGGCAGCCGGGTCTTGGACCTGGGTTGTGGCCATGGCGAGTTGTTAGCCCATCTGCAGCAGCACCATGGATGCAGCGGCTATGGGGTGGAGATCGATGACGCCAATGTGCTGGCCTGCGCCAAGCGCGGCGTGCAAGTCATTCAGCTCAACCTGGACCAAGGCTTGGCCATGTTTGGTGACCAAAGCTTTGATGTGGTGCTGCAAATCGACACCTTGCAGCACCTGCGTAACGCAGAAACCATGCTGCGCGAAACCGTGCGCGTTGGCCGCATGGGCATCATCACCTTCCCCAACTTCGCCCACTGGCCCAACCGCTTGAAGGTGTTGCAAGGCCACATGCCGGTCACGAAAAACCTGCCATTCCAGTGGTACGACACACCTAATATTCGAGTGGCCACCTTTGCTGATTTTCAAACCCTGGCCCACCAAAACCACCTGCGCATACAAGATGCCTTTGGTTTGCAAGAGCATTCACCTGTGCGTTGGTGGCCGAATGGCCGCGCTGCCACGGCTGTGTTTCAATTGACGGCTCAACCCCATTGAAGTTTCCATGACCACGATTGCTGCCCAACATGCGTTTCACCCCACCACTGACGAGTGGATACGCGCAGACCACTGCCTGGCGCGCTACCACTGGCCAGCGCCTGAGCGCACCCCGAAAGCACAGGTGTTGTTGGTGCATGGTTTGGGTGAGCACATGGGCCGCTACAACCATGTGGCCTTTGCCCTGCAGCAGGCGGGGTATGCCGTGACCGGTTATGACCATGTTGGCCATGGCTTGTCCAGCGGTGTCAGAGGCGATGTCGCCACGCCCAACCAGCTGGTGGAGGATTTGGCCGCGGTGGTGGCAGACATCCAGCAGCAGCCAAGGCGTCAACCCCTGGTGTTGTTGGGCCACAGCTTGGGTGGTTTGGTGGTGCAACGTGCGGTGGCGCAAGCCGCTAGCCGGGCTGACGCGGTGGTGATGAGTTCGCCCGCGTTGGCGGCTTTCACCAACCCGGTACAAAAATTGTTGCTGGCCACTTTGCCCAGGTACTTTCCGCATTTGCGGGTGAGCAACGGACTGCCATTGGCATGGCTGGCGCGTGACGCCAAGGTGGTGCGAGCCTACCGTGAAGACCGCTTGGTGCATGACAAAATCTCCGCCGGCTTGGCAGCTTGGTTGATCTCCCAAGCCGAGCTAGCGGTGCAGCAGGCAGCGGACTGGCACACACCATCCTTGCTTATTTATGCTGGCCAAGACCGCTGTGTGAATCCGCAGGGCAGCGAGCAATTTGCCAAAGCCGCGCCGCCCCAGTGGTTGCAATCGCATTGCTACAACGTGATGTATCACGAAATATTCAATGATCCTGAAAAACACCAGGTGTTGAGCAAGCTGGTGGGCTGGTTGGACGAGCGCTTTGCATAGCAGCAAAGCCACTACAACAGCTGTGCCAGCACAGCCAAAGGCGCGGTCTCTGCCCGCAACACCCGGCTGCCCAAACCGACGGATTGAAAACCTTTGGCCCTTGCCCAGGCCTCTTCCTCGGCATTCAAACCGCCTTCTGGGCCGCTGAGCAAGGTCAGCGCGCTGGGGTGTTGCCCCCAAGCGTTTTGCCAGGACTGCCGATCGGCTTGAAAAGACAAGATGCAGCGCAGCGACTGGGACGGCTCGGGCAGGCCGCCCAACCAATCCCGCAAAGGCACAGGCGCATCAATCAACGGCACCCGGTTTCTGCCCGATTGGGCACAAGCGGCTTGTGCAATGCCCTGCCAGTGGCCAAGGCGCTTCAAGGCCCGCTCGCCACTCAAGCGCAGCACCGTGTGCTGGGTCATCAAGGGTGTGATGCGCGCCACCCCCAGCTCGGTGGCTTTTTCCACCAGCCAGTCCATGCGCTCGTTGGCCGGCATGCCCAGCGCCACATGGGTTTGGCAGGCCGACTCCCGCTCGCTGGGGTCGTGTGCCAGCACCTCAGCGTCCACCGTGTGTTTGCCCATGCGCACAATGCGCGCGGTGTGGCTGCCGCCTTGGCCATTGAACAAGCTGATTTCATCGCCGGGCTGCAAGCGAAGCACCTGCACATGGCGCGCGGTGTCATCGGGCAGTTGCAAAGCAAGCCCTGGGTGCAGGGCGCAGGCGGCGTGAAAGCGTGGCATGCCTCAGACCCGCCCAAAGGCATAGCCCGTGACCGCGGCTGCGCCTTCGATTTGGTCGAGCAAGCGCAGCAAAGGCGTGAGCTCACGGTAGCGACTGGCGGTGGCGCGCATATAGCCGATGAAGCGCGGGGTGTCGGCCAGGTATTTTGGTTTGCCGTCACGCAAGCTCAGGCGGGCGAAGATGCCAGCGACCTTCAAGTGACGCTGCAAACCCATCCATTCCACCGCGCGGTAAAACGCCCCGAAGTCGCTGTGCCAGTCCTCGAAGTCCAGCAACCCCGCGGCTCGGGCTTGTTGCCAATAGCGAACCGTGGTGTCCAAACACACGTCCTCGTCCCAGCTGACAAACGCATCGCGCATCAGGCTGGCAATGTCATAGGTGACAGGGCCGTAGACCGCGTCTTGGAAGTCCAGCACGCCCAAGCGCTGCTGCTTGGGGTCGTCGGCCACCATCAGGTTGCGCGGCATGAAGTCGCGGTGCACGAACACCCGCGGCGCGGCCAGGTTGTGGGCCACCAAACGGTCAAACACGGTTTGCAACTGCAGTTGCTGCGGCTCGGTTAAGCGGATCTGTTTGTGCTGTCCGATGTACCAATCCGGAAAGAGCTGCAACTCGCGGCGAAGCAAGGCCTCGTCGTAGGCCGGCAACACCCCTGGCTTGGAGGCTTGTTGCCACAGCACCAGGGCGTCGACCGCTTGTTCAAACAAGGCTTGCCGACGCGGCGCAGCCGCGTCTTGCAATACCTGCATCATGGTCTGGCTGCCCAGGTCGTCCAGCAGCATGAAGCCTTGGAGCTCGTCCCGGGCCAGCACCTGCGGGGCATGCAAGCCCGCTTGTGTCATCAGCCGGGCAATGCGGACAAACGGCTCGCTGTTTTCTTTGTCTGGCGGTGCGTCCATCAGGATGAAGCTGCCCGCGGCACCATCGACGCGGAAATAACGCCGAAAGCTCGCGTCGGCCGAGGCCATCCGCACGCTGGCCGGGTGCAGGGCGTGCTGCGGGGCCACGGCTTGCAGCCATTGCGAGAAGGCTTGGGCGCGTGAGGCGTCGGTCCAGCCCAGCGCGGCAACCGCTTCAGGGACAGGCAAAGCAGCGGAGGCGGAGGGGTTGAAGGTGCTCATGGATAATCCAAATTCTACAAACAGCGCTGTTGCCAGCGACTCCTCTCTTTCATGCGCATGTTTTTTCACACGTCGGTGCTTGCCCGCTTGCTGCCATGGATGGGCCTGTGGGCCCTCAGTGCCGCCGCGCAAACCCCGCAATTGAAAGACACCGACCTGTTGCAAAGCTTGGACCAGCCCAGCGCAGCACAGGCCAGCGGGCAACCCCCCCAGCCACCCAGCAGGCCGCTCAAGCTCAAGCCCAGCCTGGGGTTGACCGAAACACCCACGCGTGCTGAGCGAGAGCGTCAGCCCACGTATGTGCAAAGCGACAGGGTCACAGGCCAATCAGATGTGCGCACCGTCTTGGAAGGACAGGTGCAATTGCGCCGAGGCGACACCTTGATCCGTGCCGACCGCATCGACTATCTGCAGTCACTGGACCAAGCCACCGCCACCGGTCATGTCTATATGAACCGTGCGGGCAGCCGTTATGAGGGCGAGTTCTTGGAGTTGTCTGTGGACGCGATGCAGGGCTTTGTTTTGCAGCCGCGTTACCAATTCCTGCGCAACCAAGGCCACGGAACAGCCCAGCGCTTGGACTTCCAAGATGACAAAAACGCGGTGGCCAGCCAAGCCACTTACACCACCTGCACCCGAAAGCCCGGCCCATCTTGGTTGCCCGATTGGTTCATGAAGGCTGACCGTATCAGCTTTGACCTGGATAAAAACGAAGCGGTGGCCACCGATGCCTTGTTGAGCTTCAAAGGCTTGCCACTGTTGCCGATTCCTTCATTCAGCTTTCCCCTGAACAATGACCGCAAGTCGGGTTTTTTGCCGCCCACCTTTGGCGTGGACAGCCTAGGCGGTGTGGAGGTGAGCCAACCGTATTACTTCAACCTCGCTCCCAACCGCGACCTGACCGTCACCGCCACGCCCATGACCCGCCGCGGCGTGAAGTTCAGCAATGAATTCAGGTACATGGAGCGCCCTATGCCGCTGCCGCCGTTTCAAGGCACTGCGCGGCTCGAGCTCATGCCGACAGATGACTTGCGTGGCCGAGCCCGCTGGGGCCTGAGCATGAGCCACGCCGGCTGGGGTGATCTGAGCCAACCGATCGGGTTTGGTTTCAACCTCAACCGGGTGAGTGACGCCAATTACTGGCGCGACTTTGCCTCGGTCAGCGGTGACCCGCTGGCCCAGCGTATTTTGCCCAACAGCGCCAACTTGACCTGGGCGCGAGGCAGCTTGACCACCGGCCTGAATCTGCTCAAGTGGCAGACCATGCAAGACGCCGACCCCTTGGCCGCGATCGCCCCGCCGTTTGACCGCTTGCCACAGTTGAATGCCAACTACCTGCGCGCCGACCTGCCAGGCGGCTTCGACTGGAATCTGGGGGGCGAGCTCACCCGCTTCAGCGCAGACCGCAGTTTGTATTGCAACCTGTCTGGCAACCAACTTAGCAGCGCCTGTTTGCAACCGAATTCGGTTCGCATGGTGGTGACCAATCAACTGAGCAGACCGGTGTTGGTGCCCTATGGCTATGTCACCCCCAAGGTGATCTTGCACGCCCGCCAATACCAGTACGACAGCGCCTATTCAGGCATCTATGGCACCAGCGCCGCCACGCAAACCGGCAGCGCGGTGGTGCCCACCCTCAGCTTGGATACCGGCGCGGTGCTGGAACGCTCTGCCAAGTTGTTTGGCTTGCAATGGACACAAACCTTGGAGCCGCGGGCCTTTTACGTGAACACACCCACACGCACCCAAAACGACCTGCCTAATTACGATACCGGTTTCAATGACTTCAACTTTGCCAGCGTGTTCACCGAAAACGCCTTCTCAGGCAACGACCGCATTTCTGACACCCACACTTTCACCGTGGGCACCACCTCGCGTTTGATCAACCCAGACACCGGGGCAGAGGGCGCGCGGTTTGGTCTGGCCCAGCGCTTTCGACTGAGCGACCAAGAGGTTTTGTTGAGCCCGACGGACACCCCGATCAGGGGCAGCTACAGCGATGTGTTGGCCGGCGCGAGCATCTACATCACGCCGCGCTTGAGTCTCGACAGCATGTTGCAATACAACCCGGTGCTGCGCACCGCTGAGCGAGAGTCACTCGCCGCGCGCTACAACCCGAGTGGTTACCGCGCCATCAGCGCCGCCTATCGTCACCAGCGCCTGTCCTCTGAAACCGCCGAAACCGCTTGGCAGTGGCCACTCAACGACCTGTGGGGAGACCGTGGAGTGGACCAACGCCAGGGCCGCGGTTTGGGCGAACAGCAGTGGTACAGCCTGGGCCGCTTCAGCTACAACTTGAAAGAAAAACGCTTGGTCGACTCGATGTTGGGCTTTGAATACGATGCCGGTTGCTGGGTGGCGCGTGCGGCCATGACCCGCAACCAAATCTCCTTGACCAGCGCGACCACCCGCTTGATGTTCCAATTGGAGTTGAACGATTTTTCAAAGTTGGGCGTAGGCAGTGTTTCAACATTCAGAGACAATATTTCCCGTTACCAACATTTGCGTGAGCCGTTCCGGCTCGCGCCCAGCCGATTTGGCCAATATGACTGACAAACCCATGCCCTTTACCTCTCGAATCACCCTGGCCCTGCTGTGCGCCGTCATGGCGCTCACCGCGCTGGCCCCGGTGCAGGCGCAAGCCCTCAAGCCGGTGAAACCCCGGTCACCCAACGGCTTGAGCCTGTCCAAGCCAGAGCCGGCGATACCGCCAAGCGTGGTCAGTGCCCAGGTGCCCAAGGCGCTCGACTTCATTGTGGCGGTGGTGGACAACGAGCCGATCACCAACCTGGATGTCAACCGCCTGGCAGCGATGGCCGACCCTGCTGCCGCCAAAATCAACCGCAACGCCTTGCTGATGGAAGTGACGGAAACCTTGATCGACGAGGCCGCGCAACTCGGGGTTGCCCGGCAATCAGGCCTGCAAGTCAGTCCCGAAGAGCTCGATGCCGCCGTTGCCAGCACCGCCCAGCGCAACCAACTGAGCGTGGAAGACATGCGCCAGCGCCTGCAAGTGCAGGGCATTTCCTGGGAGCAGTACCGGGGCCAAATTCGTCGGCAAATTTTGTTGCAACGGGTACGCGAGCGCGAGGTCACCGGGCGCATCAAGATCCAAGACTTTGAGGTGGATGCGTTTTTGCGTGAAAGCAAGCTCACGCAAGCTGGCGCCAATGCCGATATCCACATTGCCCACATCTTGATTGCGGTGCCCGAAAAAGCCTCGGCAGACGACGTGGCCAAGCTGATGACCAAGGCCGATGAGGCCATGACCCGGCTCAAGGCCGGCGAAGACTTTGGCAAGCTCGCCGCCCAAGTCTCGCAAGCGCCTGACCGCGCCAGCGGTGGTCAATTGGGCTTGCGCAGCCCCGACCGCTACCCCCCTTTGTTTGCGGATGCGGTCAAGACTTTGGCGGTGGGCGCTGTGACCGGTCCGGTGCGATCTGGCGCGGGTTTTCACATCCTCAAGTTGCTCGAGCGCCGCAGCACCGACAGCCTGCCGACAACCATCACCCAAACCCGTGCCCGTCACATCCTGTTGCGCCCGGGCGGCAAGCTCAGCCAAGATGCAGCGCGTGCCCAGCTGGCCACCTTCAAAAAGCAAATCGAAACCGGCTTGGCCAATTTTGAAGACCTGGCGCGGGTCCATTCGCAAGACGGTAGCGCTGAGCAAGGCGGTGACCTGGGTTGGGCCAATCCGGGCATGATGGTGCCGGAGTTCGAGGTCACCATGAACAATCTGTCGCCCGGGCAAATCGCCGACCCACTGGTGTCTCGCTTTGGCGTGCACCTGGTGCAGGTGCTGGAGCGGCGCGAGGCGCCCTTGAGCCTGCGTGACCAACAGGACTTGGCGCGCAATATCCTGCGCGAACGCAAGTTTGACCAGGCTTACAAAACCTGGGAGAGCGAGGTGCGCGGCCGCGCCTATGTGGAATACCGTGAAACGCCGCAATAAGTTGCGCCCTGCTTGATGGCCCAACACCTCGCCCGCAAGCGCTTTGGTCAGCATTTCTTGACCGATGCCGCGGTGATCGAGCAGATCGTGCAGGCCATCGCGCCGCAGCGCGGCGAACCCATGGTCGAGATCGGCCCGGGTTTGGCCGCCATGACCCAGCCCCTGGTCGAACGCTTGGGCAAGCTGCACGTGATCGAGCTTGACCGTGACTTGGCGGTTCGCTTGCGCCAACACCCCCAGCTGCAAGTCACCGAGTCGGATGTGCTCAAGGTCGATTTTTCTGCGCTGGCGCACAGCATGCCAACCACCGGGCTCAGGGTGGTGGGCAACCTGCCCTACAACATCTCCACGCCCATTTTGTTTCACCTGCTCGAGCACGTGGCGGTGGTGAAAGACCAGCACTTCATGCTGCAAAAAGAAGTCGTCGAGCGCATGGTGGCCCAACCTTCCACCGCCAACTACGGCCGCTTGAGCGTCATGCTGCAGTGGCGTTACGACATGGAGAGGGTGCTCTTGGTGGGCCCGCAAGCGTTCAATCCGCCCCCACGCGTGGACAGCGCGGTGGTGCGCATGACACCCTGGGCAGAGCCTGCGGTGTTGGATCTGCGCTTGCTCAGCGAGTTGGTGCAGGTCGCCTTCAGCCAGCGGCGTAAGTTGTTGCGCCACACCTTGGGCAAGTGGCTCCAGGCGCGTGGTTTCAGCGGGAACTTCGAGGTCCAGCGGCGCGCTGAAGAGGTCGCGGTGGCTGAGTATGTTGCTTTGGCGCAGGCTGTCTCAGCTTGACAGGCTGGCCAGCAACTCTTCTCGCATCAGGCGTTTCATCAATTTGCCGTTGGCGTTGCGCGGCAAAGGGGTGTCGCGCAGGGTGAAGCTCTCGGGCACTTTCTCGCGTGACAAGCGGGTGCTACAAAACGCGCTGAGTTCGGCCTGGTCTACCGCGTGGCGCAGCGAGATGAAGGCATGTACCCGCTCGCCCAAGACCGGACAAGGCTTGGCCACGATGGCGCATTCGGCCACGGCCGGGTGCTCGTACAGCGTGTTCTCCACCTCGATGCAGTAAATCTTGTAGCCGCCGCGGTTGAGCATGTCTTTTTTGCGGTCGAGGATGCGCACATAACCATCGGCATCGATGCTGCCCATGTCGCCCGACTTCCAGTAGCCGTCGACAAACTCCTGGGCCGTGGCCTCGGGGTTGTGCCAATAGCCTGCCACCACCATCGGTCCCTTGATCCAAATCTCGCCCATCTCGCCCGCGGGCAAGTCGCGGCCATCGTCGTCCACCACTTTCATCTCGGCGCAGGGCACAGGCAGACCCACGGTGTCGTTGTGCCTGGCGGTTTCGCCCGGCGGCATCATGGTCGCAGGCGAGGTGGTTTCGGTAGCGCCATAGCAATTCATCAGCACCAACTGCGGCAGTTTGGCCGCCAGCGCCTCGATGCTGGCCACCGGCATCGGTGCGCCGCCATAGGCGCCGACGCGCCAAGCCTGCAAATCGAGTTGCCCAAAAGCGTCTTGCAACAAACACAGGTTGTACATGGCCGGCACCATCAGGCTGTGGGTCATACGCTCGCGCACCGCCAGGTCCAAAAACAAAGGCGCTTTGAACATGGGCAGGATCACCAGCTTGCCAGTGGCATGCAGCAGGGTGGTGACCAGCGCTACCAAACCGGTGACATGGCTCAGCGGCACCGCCGCGATGCTGCAATCCTGTGGCCCCAGCCCCATGCCGATTTGGAAATGCATGCAGGAATGCACCACGCCAACGTGGCTCAGCATCGCGCCCTTGGGCCGACCGGTGGTGCCCGAGGTGTACAAAATCACCACCGTGTCCTCTTCATCCACCAGGGCAGCCGAGGTCTGTGGTGTATCGGCCAACAGGCCGTGAAAGTCCAGCGCATCGGCGCAACCATCGAAACTCACGCGCCACTTCAGGCCAGGCAGGCTCGCCGCGTCAGGCAACACGCTGTGCAAAGCCGCGTCATGCACCAGCATGGCCGCGCCGCAATGCTCGAGCATGTAGTGCAAGCCAGGGGTTTGTTCACGGATGCTCAAAGGCACGGTGACAGCGCCCAAGCGGGTGGCGGCCAACAGGCTCAGCACAAATTCGATTCGGTTGCTCAGCAGCAAGGCGATGCGGTCACCGGCTTGCACGCCCAAGGCGCGCCAACCGGCGGCCACGCGGCCGACTTGCTGGTCGAGCGCTGCATACGTCAGTCGGGTGTCTTCACAGACCAGGGCTGTGCCCTGGGGGTTGCGCGCCACCGCGTTGGCCAGCAAGGCATGCACGCTGCGTGGGCGTTCAGGAAAGCAGCGCACCTGCCGGGTGCCGGCAAAGTGCGACTCCCGGGCGATCGTTGGCCAGTGCAGGGCAGGGTGTGTCATGCGGCTGGCCGGGCAAATCAAGCGGCCAAGCGCTTGGCGATGGCCGCTTTGGTGGCCGGCAGTTGAGGCGGCAAGTGGTGTGCGAGTTGCTGGAACAAGGCTTCATGCAGGTTCAGTTCTTGCGTCCAAGCGGCTTTGTCGACATGGGTCACGCTGTTGAATTGCTCGGCTGTGAAGTTCAGGCCAGTCCAGTTCAACTCGTTGAAGTGGGGGCTGATGCCAAACACGTTTTCCGTGCCTTGCGCCGTGCCTTCGATGCGGTCGATCATCCACTTCAGTACGCGCATGTTCTCGCCGTAGCCAGGCCAGACAAACTGGCCGTCTTCGCCCTTGCGGAACCAGTTGACGCAGTAAATGGCGGGCAGCTTGGCGCCGCTGGCTTGGAGCTTTTGGCCCAGTTGCAACCAGTGCTGGAAATAGTCGCTCATGTTGTAGCCCATGAAAGGCAGCATGGCAAACGGGTCGCGGCGCACCACGCCTTGTTGGCCTGCAGCAGCAGCGGTGGTTTCCGAACCCATGGTGGCCGCCATGTACACGCCTTCCACCCAATCACGCGCTTCGGTGACCAAGGGCACGGTGGTCGAGCGACGACCACCGAAGATGAAGGCGTCGATGGTGACGCCTGCCGGGTCGTCCCAGGCGCTGTCGAGCGCGGGGTTGTTGGTGGCGGCCACGGTAAAGCGGGCGTTGGGATGCGCGGCTTTGACGCCGGTTTCCTTGGCGATCGCAGGCGTCCAGTCTTTGCCTTGCCAGTCGATGCAGTGCGCAGGCGCGTCGCTCATGCCTTCCCACCAGACATCGCCATCGTCGGTCAGTGCCACGTTGGTGAAGATCACGTCTTGGTGCAAGCTGGCCATGCAGTTCGGGTTGGTCATGGTGTTGGTGCCGGGGGCGACGCCAAAGTAACCTGCCTCGGGGTTGATCGCGCGCAAGCGGCCGTCGGCACCGGGTTTGATCCAGGCAATGTCGTCACCGATGGTGGTGACTTTCCAGCCGGGCATGCCCGCCGGCGGGATCAGCATGGCGAAATTGGTTTTGCCGCAGGCGCTGGGGAAGGCTGCTGCCACATGGAATTTTTTGCCCTCGGGGTTGGTCACACCCAAGATCAGCATGTGCTCGGCCAACCAACCCTGGTCGCGGCCCATGTTCGAGGCGATGCGCAGCGCGAAACACTTTTTGCCCAACAGCGCATTGCCACCGTAGCCCGAGCCGTAAGACCAGATTTCACGTGTTTCGGGGTAGTGCACGATGTACTTGGTGGTGTTGCAAGGCCAGCTGACGTCTTGGTCGCCGGCTTTCAAAGGCGCGCCCACGGTATGCACGCAAGGCACGAACTCGCCGTGCTCGCCCAGCACCTGGTAGACCGCTTTGCCCATGCGGGTCATGATCTTCATGTTGACCGCGACATAGGCGCTGTCGGAGAGCTCGATGCCGATATGGGCAATCGGGCTGCCCAGGGGCCCCATGCTGAAGGGCACCACATACATGGTGCGCCCCGCCATGCAACCGTCAAACAGCGGTTGCAGGGTTTGGCGCATCTCAGCCGGGTCCATCCAGTTGTTGGTCGGACCGGCGTTTTCTTTTTTGGCCGAGCAAATGTAAGTGCGGTCTTCCACGCGGGCCACGTCCGAGGGGTCGGAGCAGGCCAGAAACGAGTTGGGGCGTTTCGCGGGGTTGAGCTTTTTGAAGGTGCCGGTGTCCACCAGTTGTTGGCACAAGGCATCGTATTCGGCTTGGCTGCCATCGCACCAATGGACGGCGTCGGGTTTGCACAAGGCCACCATGTCGGCGACCCAGGTGATGAGTTTTTGGTTTTTCACAAAAGATGGGGCAGTGAGCCCCGCGCTTGCAAGGGCGGTGGTGGTCATGTTTGTCTCCTGCTTTTTATAGGTTGAGCTCAGCCCCCTGCGTACAAGGGACTCAGCGCAAGCCAATAAAAAAGCGCCATCGGACTGGCGCTGTCACGCTGTGCGGCTGGGTCAGACCTCAGGCCATGAAAACGGCGATGAAGGCCAGCAAGAAAATCAGCACGCCGCCACCGATGGGCAGCACATAGGGCATGTAAGGAACGATCGATTCAACAACATCTTCGTCGACTTGATCATTTGGCTGTTCATTGGACATGGGGAACCTTTTTTGTAAAAGGGCGATTCTAAAACACCCGCCTGTCCAAAACCTTATGATCCCCAAACCACCAGCGTCTCATTGGCGACCATGTCCGACCCCAAAAAATACACCCGTGGCCAGGCATTGCCTGGCATTTTGAAGCAGCGTATCGCCGTCTTGGACGGCGCCATGGGCACCATGATCCAACGGTTCAAGCTGAGTGAGGCCCAGTACCGGGGCCAAGGTTTCAGCGGCCCAGGCAGCCAGGGCGAGCGTTTCAGCGACTTTCACCGCGATATCAAGGGCAACAACGAGCTTCTGAGTCTGACCCGCCCGGACGTGATCCGTGACATCCACGAAGGCTATTTGGCCGCTGGCGCCGACATGTTGGAAACCAACACCTTTGGCGCGACCACCATCGCCCAGGCCGATTACGACATGGCCGACTTGGCTATAGAGATGAACCGCGCCTCGGCCCGCATTGCCCGCACTGCCTGCGACCAATTCAGCACCCCCGACAAGCCGCGCTTTGCCTTGGGCGCTTTGGGCCCAACCCCGAAAACCGCCAGCATCAGCCCGGACGTGAACGACCCCGGTGCCCGCAATGTGAATTTCGAGGAACTGCGCCAAGCCTATTTCGAGCAAGTGCAGGCGCTGGTGGAAGGCGGCGTGGACGCGCTGCTGCTGGAAACCATCTTTGACACCCTGAACGCCAAGGCAGCGCTGTTTGCCATCGACGAATACTTTGACGCCAGTGGCGAGCGGCTGCCGCTGATCATCAGCGGCACCGTGACCGATGCCTCGGGGCGCATCCTGAGCGGCCAAACCGTCACCGCTTTTTGGCACAGCGTGCGTCACGCCCAACCCTTGGCCGTGGGTCTGAACTGCGCTTTGGGTGCGGCGCTGATGCGCCCCTATATCCAAGAGCTGGCCAAGGTAGCGGGTGACACCTTCATCAGCTGCTACCCGAACGCCGGCTTGCCCAACCCGATGAGCGACACCGGCTTTGACGAAACGCCGGAGGTGACCAGCCGTTTGCTGCACGAGTTTGCCGCCGAGGGCTTGGTGAACATCGTGGGCGGCTGCTGCGGCACCACGCCCGAACACATCGCCGCCATCGGGCAAGCGGTAGGACCTTTGCGGCCCAGGCTGTTTCACGCCTGAGCTTCATGCGCGGCTCTCAGGCCTTGGACGCCAGCGCATGCGCCATGGTCTTGCCCAGCTCCACGCCCCACTGGTCAAACGCATGAATGCCCCAAACCGAGGCTTGGCAAAACACCTTGTGCTCGTACAAGGCGATCAGCGCGCCCAAACCAAAGGGCGTGAGTTGCTCGAGCCACAGCACGGTGCTGGGTATGTTGCCGGTAAAGCTGCGGTGCGGCGCGAGTCGGTCTGCCTCGGCCGGGTGCATGCCGCTTTCGCGCAGCATCTGGGCAGTCTCTGCCACGCTTCTGCCCAGCGCTAAGGCTTGGGTTTGCGCTTGCAAGTTCAGCAACACCACCCGCTGGTGCTCTGCCGACAGGGGCAAGCCGGCATGCCCTTGGCGCACGCCTATGAAGTCCACGGGCACCAGGTGTTGGCCTTGGTGCAAGAGTTGAAAATAAGCATGTTGACCATCGATACCCAAACCGCCCCACAACACCGGCGCAGTGCCCACGCTGGCGATGCTGCCGTCCACATGCACCCGTTTGCCATTGGATTCCATGTCCATTTGCTGCAAGAACGGCACCAAGCGGCCCAGTGGCGCGGCGTAAGGCGCAAGGTGGTGGGTGGTGGCACCCAAGAAATTGCGGTTCCAAACGCCCCACAAGGCCATGAGCAAAGGCAGGTTGTGGGAGGCCGGTGTGTCGGTGAAATGCCGGTCCATCGCTTGGCCGCCCGCCAGCATCTGCATGAAAGCATCGCGACCGATGGCGATGGCCAAGGGCAAGCCGATCGCCGACCAGAGCGAGTAACGCCCACCTACCCAATCCCAAAACACAAAGCAGTGGTCGGGCAAAAAACCATCGGCTTGGGCCAAGGCGGGTTTGGCGGTGACCGCCACCAGTTGACCCGGCAACTGCGCGGCGCTGCAGCCCGCTTCTTGCAACCACCGTTTGGCAGACACAGCCAAGGTCAGGGTTTCTTGGGTCGTGAAGGTTTTGCTTTGCACGATGAACAAGGTGCGACCGGGGTCGAGTGGGGCCAGGGTGGTGGCCAAACACCAGGGATCGACATTGGAGACGTAATGCACTCGCAGCGCAGGCGTTTGCACGTCGGGCGACAACTGGCTCAGGGCTTCGGTGGCCATGCGCGGCCCGAGGTCTGAGCCGCCAATCCCGAGGTTCACCACGTCGGTGATGGTTTGCCGGTCAAATCCTTGGCGGCCGCCTTGGCGGAGTTGTTCCGCAAAGCCGGTGAAGCGGGCGAGCTCGCGCTGCACGTCTTGGGTGATGGCCGTGCCCCAAGGCGCAGGCGCTTGCCCTGGCAAATCAGCGGCATGGCTGCCGCGCAAGGCCATGTGCAAAGCCGGGCGTTGTTCGGTGGCATTGACCGTCTCGCCCCTGAACATGGCTTGCGCTTGCGATAACACCTGACACTCATCGGCAAGTTGCAGCAGGGCTTGCATGACCTCAGGCGTCACGCGTTGGCGCGACGCGTCGGCATGGATGTCAGCGGCATCAAACTGCAGGCTGGCGTTGCGCAAACGGTCTTGCAGGAGATCGCGCAAATGCGGCAGCGGTTGGCCAGCCAGGGCTTGCAGGCGTTGCCAAGCGGCGCGTTGTTCTGGGCGGGTGAAATGGTTCATGGTCAAGCCGCATTGTTAACCGAGATCGGCTGTCTGCGCCAAAGCGCACCCAGCAAAATACCCCGGTTTCGCGCCGGCGCCACCGGCTTGACGCTAAAATAGCCATATCCAAGGAGCGTTGCAGCTTCACTCGAAGCCAGGCTTGGGTCTTTTCTCGCAACGACGCTCACCTGTTTTGTTTTCCTCAGGTGAGTCCATGCATACCCGATCACATCCCGTACCACCCATGAAGCTCGCTGGCCTAGAGCCGGTGCTGATTGGCGCCAGCCATGCCGTTGGCGAAGAAGAGATGGCCCAGGATGTTGCCGGCGTCCAACAGCAAGCCAGCTTCGTCAATATCGGCGAGCGCACCAACGTCACGGGCTCCAAGGCCTTTGCCCGCATGGTCTTGAACGACGAGTACGAACAAGCACTGGCGGTGGCGCGTCAGCAGGTGGAAAACGGCGCGCAAATCATCGACATCAACATGGACGAGGCGATGCTCGACAGCCAGGCGGCCATGGTGCGGTTTTTGAACCTGATTGCGTCTGAGCCCGACATCGCGCGGGTGCCGATCATGATCGACAGCTCCAAATGGTCGGTGATAGAAGCCGGCTTGCGCTGCATCCAAGGCAAGGGCATCGTCAACTCGATCAGCATGAAGGAGGGCTTGGACGAGTTCAAGCGCCAAGCCAAGCTGATCCGCCGCTACGGTGCGGCTGCGGTGGTGATGGCTTTTGACGAAAAAGGCCAAGCCGACACCTACCAACGCAAGGTGGAAATTTGCGAACGCGCTTACCGGGTGTTGGTCGACCAGGTGGGCTTTGCACCCGAGGACATCATTTTCGACCCGAATATTTTTGCGATTGCCACCGGCATTGAAGAGCATGACAACTACGCGGTGGATTTCATCAACGCCACCCGCTGGATCAAAGAGAACCTGCCCGGCGCGAAAGTCAGTGGCGGTGTGTCCAATGTCTCTTTCAGTTTCCGCGGCAACGACCCGGTGCGAGAAGCGATTCACACCGTGTTCCTCTACCACGCGATCAAAGCCGGCATGGACATGGGCATTGTCAACGCGGGCATGGTGGGGGTGTACGACGACCTCGAGCCCAGGCTGCGCGAACGGGTCGAAGATGTGGTGCTCAACCGAACGCCACAGTACAAAGATGGCGAAGAACACCTCACCGCTGGTGAGCGTTTGATCGAAGTGGCCGAAACTGCCAAGGGCGCGGCCAAAGACATCAGCGCCAAACTCGCTTGGCGTGGCACGCCAGAGGCACCGGCGAGCGTCTCGCACAAACTCAGCCACGCGCTGGTGCATGGCATCACCGAGTTCATCAACGAAGACACCGAAGCCGCCTACCAAGAGGTGTTGGCCCGTGGCGGCCGTCCGCTGCACGTGATCGAAGGCCCACTCATGGACGGCATGAATGTGGTGGGCGATTTGTTTGGCCAAGGCAAGATGTTTTTGCCGCAGGTGGTGAAGTCCGCCCGGGTGATGAAGCAAGCCGTGGCGCACCTGATTCCCTACATCGAAGAAGAAAAACGCTTGCAAGAAGCCGCCGGCGAAGACGTGAAAACCAAGGGCAAGATCGTGATCGCCACGGTCAAGGGCGATGTGCATGACATTGGCAAAAACATCGTCACCGTTGTGCTTCAGTGCAACAACTTTGACGTGGTCAACATGGGCGTGATGGTGCCCTGCCACGAAATCTTGGCGAGAGCCAAGGTCGAAGGCGCGGACATCATTGGCTTGTCAGGTCTGATCACCCCCAGCCTGGAGGAGATGCAGTACGTCGCTGCCGAAATGCAAAAGGACGACCATTTCCGCTTGCGCAAAATCCCACTGCTGATTGGTGGCGCGACCTGCAGCCGTGTCCACACCGCCGTCAAAATCGCGCCGCATTACGAAGGCCCGGTGGTCTATGTGCCAGACGCCTCTCGCAGCGTCGGCGTGGCCCAGGGCCTGTTGAGCGACCAAGCCGCGCAATACCTCGAAGAGCTCAACGCCGACTACGCCCGGGTGCGCGAGCAGCATGCCAACAAAAAGCAAACCCCTTTGCTGCCGCTGACCAAAGCGCGGGCCAATGCCGCGGCGATCGATTGGTCGGCCTTCCAACCCACCCACCCGCGGTTCATCGGTAAGCGGGTATTCAAAAACTTTGACCTAGGCGAGCTCGAACCCTTCATCGACTGGAGCCCGTTCTTCCAAACCTGGGACTTGGCCGGCCCTTTCCCCGCCATCTTGAAAGACGAGGTGGTCGGCACCGAGGCCCAACGCGTGTTCAGCGATGGCAAGCGCATGCTCAAGCGCTTGATCGAAGGCCGTTGGTTGCAAGCGCATGCGGTGGTCGGTTTGTACCCCGCCAACAGCGTGGGCGACGATATCGTGCTCTGGACCGATGAGCGCCGCACCGACATTGCCCTCACCTGGCACGGCTTGCGCCAACAAACCGAAAAGCCTGTGCATGACGGTGTGCAAAACCCCAACCGTTGCCTGTCTGACTTTGTCGCGCCGATTGACCAAGGCGCAGACCATGTGGGTCTGTTCTCGGTGACCGCTGGTCTGGGGGTGGACGCGAAAGAGAAATACTTCATGGACGACCATGACGACTACAGCGCGATCATGCTCAAAGCCTTGGCCGATCGTTTGGCCGAGGCGTTTGCCGAGTGCATGCATGCGCGGGTGCGCCGCGACCTGTGGGGCTACGCGGCGGCGGAAACCTTGACCAACGAAGAACTGATCAAAGAGCAATACCGAGGCATCCGACCCGCACCTGGCTATCCGGCTTGCCCCGACCACAGCGTGAAAAAACAGATGTTCGAGTTGCTGCAATGCCAAGACATTGGCATGACGCTCACCGAGAGCTTGGCCATGACGCCCGCGGCCAGCGTCAGCGGTTTTTACCTGTCGCATCCGGAGGCCACCTATTTCAATGTAGGCCGCATCGGCGACGACCAGGTGCTGGACTTGGCGCAGCGCCAAGGCGTGGCCGAGAAAGACTTGCAGCGTTTGCTCGCCCCCAACCTTTGAAAAGCCCATGAAAAAAACCACCTGGTTTGCACCAGGTGGTTGTGAGCGTTGTCAGTGGTGATCTAGGAAAGGTGGTTTCAGCGACCGTAGGCGGTTTCGCCGTGTGAGCTGATGTCCAAGCCTTCGCGCTCTTCCTCTTCGGTCACGCGCAGACCCAGCACCATGTCCACCAGTTTGTAAGCGATGACCGAGACCACGCCAGACCAGACGATGGTGGTGAGGACGGCTTGCGCTTGGATCCATACTTGACCGCCGATCGAGTAGCTTGGGTTGACTGCATTGGCGACATAGTCAAAGACGCCGGTACCACCCAAAGAAGGGGCTGCAAACACGCCGGTCAACAAGGCACCGACGATACCGCCGACACCGTGTACCCCGAACACATCCAAGCTGTCGTCTGCACCGAGCATGCGTTTGAGTCCGCTGACACCCCACAAGCAGAGCAGGCCAGCCAGCAAACCGATGACGACCGCGCCGCCAGGGCCCACGAAACCACAAGCCGGGGTGATCGCCACCAAACCAGCCACTGCGCCCGAGGCCGCGCCCAACATCGATGCCTTGCCCTTGGCGACCGCCTCACCCGCGATCCAAGACAAGGTGGCCGCCGCCGTGGCAACCATGGTGTTGACGAAGGCCAGGGCAGTCAATCCATTGGCTTCCAGGTTTGAGCCGGCGTTGAAACCAAACCAGCCCACCCACAACAGGGCTGCACCGACCATGGTCAAGGTCAGGCTGTGAGGTGCCATGGATTCTTTGCCGTAACCGATGCGTTTGCCGACCATGTAAGCACCGACCAAACCAGCGACAGCGGCGTTGATATGCACCACCGTGCCGCCGGCGAAGTCGAGCGCGCCTTTGGCCCACAACCAGCCCGCAGCCGCGGTGACTTTCTCCAGGGAAGCCGCGTCGGTGATCGCGTCAGGGCCGTCCCAATACCAGACCATGTGGGCCACTGGCAGGTAGCTGAAGGTGAACCACAAGGCACAAAACACCAGCACGGCAGAGAACTTCATGCGCTCAGCAAACGCACCCACGATCAAGGCGCAGGTGATGGCTGCAAAAGTCGCTTGGAAAGCCACGAACGACAGCTCGGGAATGTAGACACCTTTGCTGAAGGTGGCGCCCAGGGATTCCACGGTCACGCCTTTGAGCAACAGTTTGTCAAAGGTGCCAAAGAACGGGTTGCTGGCGGTGAAAGCCACACTGTAGCCATACAGCACCCACAACACATAAATGAGCGAGGACACCACAAATACCTGCATCAAGACAGACAGCATGTTTTTCGAGCGAACCAAGCCGCCGTAGAACAAAGCCAGGCCGGGGATGGTCATCAGGATGACCAGCACGGTGGCCACAGTCATCCAAGCGGTGTCGCCTTTATTGGGCACGGGTGCAGGCGCTGCGGCGGGTTCAGCGGGTGCTGCTGCCGCAGCTGTCACAGCCGTGGCTTCAGCCGCCGGTTTGGCCGGTGCATCTTCGGCCAGGGCAACGCCGGAGGCGAAGACCAGGCCCAGGCCCAGGGCCAAAGTGGCAAGTAGTTTTTTCATGATGGTTGTCCTTGTCAAATGAATCAAATGGCCGCTGTGCCAGTTTCACCGGTGCGAATGCGCACCACTTGTTCCAGGCTGCTGACGAAAATCTTGCCGTCGCCGATCTTGCCGGTGCGGGCCGCTTTTTCGATCGCTTCAATTGCTTGGTCAAGCAAATCCGCGTTAACCGCGGCTTCGATCTTTATTTTGGGTAGAAAGTCCACCACGTATTCCGCACCGCGGTAGAGCTCGGTGTGGCCTTTTTGTCGGCCAAAGCCTTTGACTTCGGTGACGGTGATGCCTTGTACCCCGATGGCCGACAAGGCTTCGCGTACCTCGTCGAGCTTGAAGGGTTTGATGATGGCCGTGATCAGTTTCATGGGTTCTCCTTGGGTCATGGGTCTGCACGCGAAATGAAAGCCAAGCGTTCAAAAACGCGCAGTGCAACTACCACCTAGCAGGCTCTGTGCCAAGCACACTCTCAGGCAATGAACGCCAGCCGAGCCATAAACGCACCCAATCAGTGCGCACCAGGCGGCTCAAGCGCACACAAACAGGGCGCGCACCAACACAGGGAGGATGCCATGGGCTTTGCGCAAGTGCACAGTTGTGCGGTGTTGGGGCTGCGTGCACCGCGGGTCACGGTCGAGGTGCACATGGCCAACGGCTTGCCCAGCTTCACCATGGTCGGCTTGGCCGATACCGAGGTTCGGGAAGCGCGCGAGCGGGTGCGCTCGGCCATCCAAAACAGTGGCTTGGATTTCCCCACCAACCAGCGGATCACGGTCAACCTCGCGCCGGCTGACTTGCCCAAAGACTCCGGGCGGTTTGATTTGCCGATTGCCATGGGCATCTTGGCCGCCAGTGGCCAGGTCGATGCGCAGGCCTTGCAGCACCATGTCTTGGCCGGTGAGCTGTCCTTGTCAGGCGAGTTGCGGCCAGTGCGAGGCGCCTTGGCCATGGCGATCGCGCTGCAACTGCACCGGGCCGACTTGAAATGGGTGCTGCCACCCGACAGTGCCGAAGAGGCCGCTTGGCTGCCCAGTGCGCAGGTTTACCGTGCCCTGCATTTGCGTGATGTGGCGCAGGCCTTGGCGGTGTCGCCCTGCGACCAACCGCTGCCCGGGTGGACACGCCTGCATACGTCTGCCACCACGGCGCAGGAACCGACAGCACCGGACATGCAAGACGTTCGCGGCCAAGCCAGTGCCAAGCGCGCCTTGGAGATCGCGGCTGCAGGTGGCCACAGCCTGTTGCTGGTGGGCCCCCCTGGTGCTGGCAAATCGATGCTGGCTCAGCGCTTGGTCGGCTTGCTGCCGCGGCTGGATCACGCGCAAGCGCTGGAGTCAGCGGCCATCTTGAGTGTGGCCGGTTTGTTTCAACCAAATCGCTGGGGCCAGCGGGTGTTTCGCCAGCCACACCACAGCGCCACCATGGCGGCTTTGGTTGGCGGCGGCGTGCCGCCGCGCCCGGGTGAAATCTCTTTGGCACACCACGGTGTATTGTTTTTGGACGAACTGCCCGAGTTTTCGCGACACGCCTTGGAAGCCCTGCGCGAGCCCCTGGAAACCGCTCGCATCACCTTGGCTCGCGCCGGTCATCAGGTCGATTACCCCGCGCGATGCCAACTCATCGCGGCGATGAACCCATGCCCTTGCGGTTACCTTGGCGCGGGCAAACCGGTGTGCAAATGCACGCCTGAGCAAATCCACAAATATGCAGCTCGCTTGAGCGGTCCTTTGCTCGACCGGATTGACATGCGGGTCGAGGTCATGTCCTTGGCACCAGAGTGGATGCTGCAGATGCCGGCGGGACCAAGCAGTGCCGATGTCCGGGCGCGTTGTGAGGCAGCCCACCAGCGCGCACTCAAGCGTCAAGGGATCAGCAACCAGGCGCTGACCTCGGTGCAAGTGCAGGGCTTGGCCATCGAGCCCGCCGCGCAAGCCGGTTTGTTGAAATGCGCAAGTGAGCAAGGCTGGTCTGCACGCGCAGTGCACCGAAGTTTGCGGGTGGCGCAAACCATTGCCGACCTGTCCGAGTCGGCCAGCATAGAACACAGCCATGTGGCGCAAGCGCTGCATTACCGGCAGGTGTGTTGAGTGAACCTGGCGGCCGCTTAGAACGGAATATCGTCGTCCATGTCGTCAAAGCCGGATTTGGCAGGGGCAGAGGCAGCCGCCCGGGGTGCAGCGGGTGGAGCACTTCGCGCTGTCGCCCGGCTGCCGCCGTCTTCGCTGGGACCACCCATGCCTTCGCGGCCACCCAGAAGCTGCAATTCGGTAGCGATGATGTCCACGGTTTGCTTTTCCTGACCGGTGGTCTTGTCCGTATAGGAGCCGTATTTCAAGCGTCCTTCAACATAGATAGGGCGACCTTTTTTGACGTATTCACCGGCGATTTCAGCCAAGCGGTCATAAAAAGTGATGCGGTGCCATTGGGTTTCTTCGAGCATTTCTCCGCTGTTCTTGTCCTTGCGACGGGTGCTGGTAGCGATGGACACATTGGCTACGGCTTGGCCGCTTGGCAGATAACGCACCTCGGGGTCGCGCCCGCAGTTGCCCAGCAAAATCACTTTGTTCACGGATGCCATGTGTGTTCCTCGTAAGTAGGGGGTAGGTATGAAGGCAGATTATGCGTCCAGCGCCTCAAGCCCTGCCGTGCGCTGCGCCCCTCGAACCAGGTGATCGGCTCACATAGCGGGTTCCCCAAGCCACGGCCAGCCACACCAGCATCACGGCTGCGCTGGCGCTGAAAACACCTACCGCGCCTATCGATTTGAGCAACAGCCCACCACATGCGCCGCCAGCGAAAATACCCAGCGACTGTAAGGTGTTGTAGACACCCAGTGCCGCACCGCGAGCGCCCGCAGGTGCCAAACGGGAAGCCAAGCTGGGTTGACTGGCCTCGAGCACATTGAAGCCGCAGAAAAACACAAACAACAGCAATGTCAATAGCCACAACGGTGGCTGATCCGTGCTGATCCAGGCCCAAGCGGCTTGAACCAGCATGACCAGCGCAATGCAAAACAAAAACAAGGGGCGCAACAGGCCGCGTCGTTCCAACGGAAACAAGGTGATGCCCATCACCACAAAGGACAGCAAAACCGCTGGTAAATACACCCAGCCATGGTCTGCGCTCGCGACACCGGCTTGGATCAAGAGCGCAGGAATCGCCACCCAAGAGGCGAGTTGCACCGCGTACAAAGCAAAAACGCCAAAGTTCAGGCGGATCAAATCCGGGTGCACCAACAAATCCCACAAGCCGTGGCCGGGCGTGTTGAGAAGCGGCAAGGGTGTTTCAGGGGGCGTCCACCAGCGCACGATCGCCACACCTGCCAGGGCCAGTAACAAAGTGACCGCAAAAATAGCGGGCAATCCACCCCAGCCCGACAGCAAAGGCCCGAGCACCAAGGACAGTGCAAACATCAAACCGATGCTGGCACCCACCAAGGCAGTGCCCTTGGTGCGCACCTGGTCACGGGTTTGGTCGGCCAAGAGCGCGGTCACGGCAGCAGAAATCGCCCCGGCGCCTTGCAGTGCTCGCCCCAGCGCCAAACCGGTCACGCTGGTGGCCATGGCACCGATCAAACTGCCCAAGGCCAACAGCGCCAAGCCTATATAGATGATGCGTTTGCGGCCAAATCTGTCTGCTGCCATGCCAAACGGGATTTGCAAACAGGCTTGCACCAAGCCATACACCCCCATGGCCATGCCAATGGCTGACAAATCGTCGCCGCCCTGGTAGTGGCGTGCCTCGAGCATGAACACCGGCATCACCATGAACAGGCCGAGCATGCGCATGGCGTAAATACTGGCCAGGGAAAACGCAGAACGCCGTTCGTCTGGCGTCATGCGCTCGGGGGCAGGTGTGTGGGAGGCGTTGGCGGACAAGGCGTTGAAGCAGACAGGAGTGAACAAGACACATTGTCACCCAAGGGCGCACCCGTATCATGCTTGCATGGCCAAAGACAAAACCCTTTTCAGTTGCAGCGATTGCGGTGGCACCAGCCCGAAATGGCTGGGCAAATGCCCGCATTGCAACGCCTGGAACACCTTGGTCGAGGCGGTGGTGAGCGACAGTGGGATCAGCAAAAACCGTTACAGCGAGCGCACGGGCTTAGCCCCGGCCTCGGCGGTCATGGCCTTGAGCGCGATCGAAGCACAAGACATGCAGCGCACCCCGACTGGCCAAGACGAGCTAGACCGGGTCTTGGGCGGCGGCATGGTCGAAGGTGGCGTGGTGCTGATCGGCGGCGACCCCGGCATTGGCAAATCCACCTTGCTCTTGCAGGCCTTGGACGGTTTGCAGCGCAGTGGACAACACACCTTGTATGTCACCGGCGAGGAGTCGGGCGCGCAAGTGGCACTGCGGGCCAGGCGTTTGGGCTTGGACCACAGCCAGGTGAATCTGCTGGCCGAAACCCAGCTCGAAAAAATCATCGCCACGCTGCAAGCGCAGTCGCCGCAAGTGGCGGTGATCGACTCGATCCAAACCGTCTATTCCGACCAACTCACCAGTGCGCCCGGCTCGGTGGCGCAGGTGCGCGAATGCGCGGCCCACTTGACCCGCATGGCCAAGGCCAGCGGCACCACCGTGGTCTTGGTGGGCCATGTCACCAAAGAAGGCGCGCTGGCTGGCCCTCGGGTGCTCGAGCACATGGTCGACACTGTGCTGTACTTTGAGGGCGATACCCATTCCAGCTACCGACTGGTGCGGGCCATCAAAAACCGTTTTGGCGCGGTCAATGAGATTGGCGTGTTTGCCATGACCGAAAAAGGCTTGAAGGGCGTGAGCAACCCGAGCGCTATTTTTCTCAGCCAACACAGCGAACCGGTGCCAGGCAGCTGCGTCATGGTCACCTTGGAAGGCACTCGCCCTTTGTTGGTGGAAATACAAGCCCTGGTCGACAGTGGCGGACCCAGCCCGCGCCGCCTAAGCGTGGGCTTGGACCGCGACCGCCTCGCCATGCTGCTGGCGGTGTTGCACCGCCACGCCGGCGTGGCCTGCATGGACCAAGACGTGTTTGTCAATGCGGTGGGCGGGGTGCGCATCAGCGAGCCCGCCGCCGACTTGGCCGTGATGCTCGCCATCCAAAGCAGCTTGCGCGGCAAGCCCCTGCCGCGCGGTTTTTTGGCGTTTGGTGAAGTCGGTTTGGCTGGCGAAGTGCGGCCTGCGCCGCGCGGCCAAGAGCGCTTGAAAGAAGCCGCCAAGCTGGGCTTCAGCGTCGCGCTCATCCCCAAAGCCAACCTGCCCAAAAAGCCGATCGAGGGCCTGACCATCCATGCGGTTGAGCGGGTTGACGAAGCGGTCAAGGTGCTGCGCCAGCTGGACTGAACACACAGGCGCGCTGTCTGTGCATGCTTGAAAAAAACGCAGAGGCTTCATGCCCGAGCATGCCACTGGCCAGGTGTCAAAATGTGTCCATGAACGCGCGCAACTTTTGGATACCGCTGGGCCTGGCTGGCCTTTTGTATCTGTCCTTTCGGGCTTTTGGTTGGTGGGGCTTCTCGCTGGTCTCTAGCGGCATCATTTTTTGGCTCTTGCAGCACACCTCGCGTTTGATGCGCACCATGGAGCGCGCAGCTCAGCAGCCGCTGGGGGTGGTGGGCAGCGCGGTCATGTTAAACAGCCAGTTGCACCCAGGCATGCGTTTGTTGCAGGTCATCGGACTCAGCGGCAGCCTGGGCAAACAGACCTCCCCCTCAGCCCAACAGACCGAGGTGTTCACCTGGCATGACGCATCGGGCGACAGTGTCAGCTGCACTTTCCAAGACGGCCGATTGACCGACTGGGCATTGACACGGCAGGCGTAACCAGGGCGCAGGTGGCTGGGGCTTAAAATCACCGGTCTTTGATGTCTGCCCTCCCCGAAAGGATTTTCATGAGTGCCCTGCCACCTCCCATGCACGACCGTGACGGCAAGATTTGGATGGACGGCGATCTGGTCGATTGGCGCGACGCGAAAATCCATGTGCTCAGCCACACCCTGCACTATGGTTGCGGCGCCTTTGAGGGGGTGCGGGCCTATGACACCGCCCAAGGCACGGCTATTTTCCGTTTGCAAGAGCACACCGAGCGCCTGTTCAACAGCGCCAAAATTTTGCGCATGAAAATTCCTTTCAGCCAAGAAGAGGTGAACGAAGTGCAACGTACCGTGGTGCGCGAAAACAATCTCAAAAGCGGCTATATCCGACCGCTCACCTGGATCGGCTCGCAAAAACTCGGCGTGTCGCCCAAGGGCAACCAAATTCACCTGATGGTGGCCGCTTGGACCTGGGGTGCTTACCTGGGCGAAGACGGCATGAAGCGCGGCATCCGGGTGAAAACCAGCAGCTACACCCGCCACCATGTCAACATCACCATGACGCAGGCCAAGGCGGTGAGCAACTACACCAACTCGATCCTGGCCAACATGGAAGCGCTGGACGATGGGTACGACGAGGCTTTGTTGCTCGACGCTACAGGCTTTGTGTCCGAGGGTGCGGGTGAAAATCTGTTCGTCATCAAAGGCGGCGTGATCTACACGCCCGACTTGTCGGCTGGCGCCTTGAACGGCATCACCCGCAACACGGTGTTTCACATCGCCAAAGACCTGGGGCTGGAGATCGTGCAAAAGCGCATCACCCGCGACGAGGTCTATATTGCTGACGAAGCGTTTTTCACCGGCACCGCCGCTGAGGTCACGCCAATCCGCGAACTCGACCGCATCGAGATCGGCAGCGGCAGCCGCGGCCCGGTCACCGAGAAAATCCAAAGCGCGTTTTTTGACATCGTCAACGGGCGCAACCCAAAATACGCCCATTGGCTCACCAAGGTGTGACATGCAAAACCCGATCCAGCTTTTGGCCAAGGACCTCAACAGCCACGGCGGCGTGTTCTGCCCCAACCCCAAAGCAGGCATGCAGCTGTGGAACTCCCATCCCAAGGTGTTCCTGGACCTGAGCCACACCGGCCAAGCCAAGTGCCCATATTGCAGCACCGAGTACCGCCTCAAAGACGGCGAGCACTTGGCCTCGCATTGATGGGAATCTGATCCCCATCCAAGCCATGACAGCCAGCCTGGTGATCGCGCCGCAATGGATTGGCGATGCGGTGATGACCGAGCCGCTGATGCGCTGCTTGGCCGAGCGCGGCGAACAGATCACGGTGGCCGCCTTGCCCTGGGTGGCGCCGATCTACCGCGCCATGCCCAGTGTGCGCGAAGTCATCGAGCTGCCGTTCCAACACGGCGGCCTGCAGTGGTCGGCTAGGCGCACCATGGCCCTGGCGCTCAAGGGACGTTTCGAGCGCGCCTACCTTGGCCCCAATTCCCTCAAAAGCGCTTTGCTGCCCTGGTGGGCGGGCATCCCTGAGCGCATCGGCTACCACGGCGAGTCACGCTACGGCGTGTTGACCCGCCGCTTGCCCAACCCACCTCGGCACAGCCGGGGCTCGATGGTGGCGCATTACCTGGCCTTGGCCAACAGCCGGTCACCGACCCATATGCAGCTGACCCCACGTTTGGCGCTACCGCTCGAACTGCTCAAAACTTGTTTGCAAGCGCAGCAACTGACCACGGCTTCTTACCTGGTGATGGTGCCGGGTGCCGAATACGGCCCGGCCAAACGCTGGCCCGCACAACACTTTGCGGCCTTGGCCGCACAGATGCGCATGCCAGTCATGTTGTTGGGTTCGGCCAAAGAGGCAGACTTGTGCGCTGACATTGTGTCGATGAGCCAAGCGCTGGGCGCCACGCAGGTGCGCTCGTTGGCAGGCACGACCAGCCTGAGCCAGGCCATGGCGCTGATCGCCGCCGCCCACTCGGTGGTCAGCAACGACTCGGGTTTGATGCATGTGGCTGCTGCGTTTGGCGTGCCGCAGGTGGTGGTGTTTGGCTCGTCCAGCCCGCTGCACACCCCGCCCTTGAGTGACCGCGCCCGGGTGCTTTGGCTGAAAAACCAAGCCGACTATCAACCAGCATTGGACTGTGCGCCTTGTTTTGAACGCACTTGCCCGTTGGGCCACAACCGCTGTCTCAACGACATCAGCCCCGCCATGGTGGTAAAGGCTTGGCAAGCAGCGGTGGCAGCTTAAAGGCTCATCGGGAAGGCATCTCCCCTGGAATGTGCAGGTTCACTATGATGGCGGGTTGCCCGTCAGAAATGTAAAGCCGTGAATTCACCCAATGATGCCAATTACCTCAGCCACCACCTTGGTGGGCGGGGCGCGTTTGGCCAGATCAGCATTCGAGGTGCGCGCACCCACAATCTGAAAAACATCGATGTTGATATTCCGCGCAACCAGTTGGTGGTGATCACCGGCTTGTCCGGTTCGGGCAAATCCAGCCTGGCGTTTGACACCTTGTATGCCGAGGGTCAGCGCCGCTATGTGGAGAGTCTCTCGGCCTATGCCCGGCAGTTTTTGCAACGCATGGACAAGCCCGATGTCGATCTGATTGAAGGTCTGTCACCGGCGATCGCGATCGAGCAAAAAGCCACCAGCCACAACCCACGCTCCACCGTCGGCACCGTCACCGAGATCCACGACTACCTGCGCTTGTTGTTTGCCCGCGCGGGCACGCCGCACTGCCCCGAGCACGGTGTGCCGCTGCAGTCGTCCAGCGTGGCACAAATGGTGGATGCGGTGTTGGCCATGCCACCCGAGGCGCGCATCATGGTGATGGCCCCGGTGGCACGCGACCGCAAGGGCGAATTCGCCGAGGTGTTCACCCAGATGCAAGCCCAAGGCTTTGTGCGGTTTCGCATCGACGGCCAGGTGGTCGAGTTGGCCGAGCTGCCTGTCTTGGAAAAAAAAGAGAAACACGACATCGACCTGGTGGTCGACCGGCTCAAGGTGCGCCCCGACATGGCGACCCGCTTGGCCGAGAGCTTGGAGACCGCGCTGCGCCTGGCCGACGGCCGCGCCCTGGTGCTCAACATGGACAGCGGCGCCGAGCATGCGTTCAACGCCCGGTTTGCTTGTCCCCAGTGCAATTACGCGATCGGCGAACTCGAGCCACGCCTGTTCTCTTTCAATTCGCCTTTGGGCGCATGCCCAGCTTGCGAAGGCTTGGGCGAGCAAAGTTTTTTCGATCCTGTGCGCATCGTGGCTTTTCCCACGCTCAGCTTGGCCAGCGGTGCGATCAAAGGCTGGGACAAACGCAACGCCTATTACTTCGCGATGCTGCAAAGCCTGGCCAAGCATTACGGCTTCGATGTTGAAGTGCCGTTTGAAAACCTCAGCCAGCAGGTCCAGCAAGTGGTCTTGTTTGGCTCGGGCGAGGAAGAAATCAAGTTCAGCTATGTGCTTGAGTCGGGTGCGCGCGCCGGGCGCAAGACCAGCAAGCTGCATGCGTTCGAAGGCATCGTGAACAACATCAGCCGCCGCTACCACGACACCGACTCGGTGCTGGTGCGCGACGAGTTGTCGCGTTACCGAGGCCACCGCCCTTGCTTGGCCTGCGAAGGTACCCGTTTGCGCACCGAGGCGCGCCATGTGCGCCTGGGTGAAGGCCTGTCTGCGCGTACCTTGCACGAGGTGAGCCACATCACCTTGGCCGAATGCCAAGCCTATTTCCAAGGCCTCAGCCTGCAAGGCAACAAGGCCGATATTGGCGACAAGGTGATCCGCGAAATCGCCAACCGTTTGAAATTTCTGAACGACGTGGGCCTGACCTACCTAAGCTTGTCGCGCAGCGCAGACACGCTCTCGGGGGGCGAGTCGCAACGTATCCGTTTGGCTTCGCAAATCGGCTCGGGCCTGACCGGCGTCATGTATGTGCTCGATGAGCCCAGTATCGGTTTGCACCAGCGCGACAACGACCGCTTGATCGACACCTTGAAACACCTGCGCGACATCGGCAACAGCGTGCTGGTGGTCGAGCATGACGAGGACATGATCCGCGCCGCCGACCATTGCATCGACATGGGGCCGGGGGCGGGTGTGCATGGCGGGCGAGTCATGGCGCAAGGCACGGCGGCCGAGATCGAAGCCAACCCCGATTCGCTGACCGGTCGCTTTTTGTCTGGCCGCTTGGCGATTGCGGTACCAGACCAGCGCCGCGCATGGCAGTACCAACAGCCCAGCTTGCCCCAGGCCGCGCCGGTGAAAAACGTGTTTGGTGCCCTGCCTGTCGCGCTGGCCGATACACGCGCCAAACAAACCATCACCATCGTCGGTGCCCAAGGTCACAATCTGCAAAATGTCACGGTCGAATTCCCCGTGGGCTTGCTCACCTGTGTCACTGGCGTGTCGGGATCGGGCAAATCCACTTTGGTCAACGACACCTTGTATGCGGCGGCGGCCAAACAAATCCACCGCGCCCATGAAGAGCCTGCGGCGCATGAAGACCTTTTGGGTCTGTACCACTTTGACAAGGTCATCAATGTCGATCAGTCGCCGATTGGCCGCACACCCCGCTCCAACCCGGCCACGTACACCGGCTTGTTCTCGCCCCTGCGTGAGCTGATGGCCGAGGTGCCGATGTCGCGCGAGCGCGGCTATGGGCCGGGACGTTTTTCATTCAATGTCGAAGGCGGTCGCTGCAGCGCTTGCCAGGGCGACGGTATGGTCAAAGTGGAGATGCACTTCTTGCCCGACGTTTATGTCCCTTGTGATGTTTGCCACGGTCAGCGCTACAACCGCGAGACCTTGGAGGTGCAATACAAGGGCCAGAACATTGCGCAAATATTGCACATGACCGTTGAAGACGCCTTGGTTTTTTTCAGTGCGGTACCGACCCTGGCGCGCAAGCTGCAAACCTTGATGGACGTGGGCTTGGGTTACATCCGTTTGGGCCAAGCCGCCACCACCTTGTCGGGTGGTGAAGCGCAGCGGGTCAAACTGGCGCTGGAGTTGTCACGCCGAGACACCGGGCGCACCTTGTACATCTTGGACGAGCCCACCACCGGTTTGCATTTCGCCGACATCGATTTGCTTTTGAAGGTCTTGCATCAATTGGTCGCGGCGGGCAACACCATGGTGGTGATTGAACACAATTTGGATGTGATTAAAACCGCCGATTGGGTGGTCGACATGGGCCCCGAAGGTGGCAGTGGCGGTGGCCAAGTGGTGGCTGTCGGCACCCCTGAACAAGTGGCGGACAACCCAGCGAGCATGACCGGGCATTACCTCCAGCGCTTGCTTGGCAAACGCTGATCAAACCGCAGCCAGGCGCAGCTGCTCGCGCGTGGCGCTGGCTGCCAAGCGGGCGGCCTGCGCAAAATCCAAACCACCTGAAGCATACAAAACAGCGCGTGATGAATTGACGATGATGTTGCCACTGACGCGTCCCTCTGTCTTGCGCAAGCCTGCTTTGACTGTGGCCAGCGGGTCGCCGCCTTGGGCGCCCACGCCTGGGATCAGCAAAGGCAGGGTCGGTGCGATCTGGCGCACGCGTTCAATCTCTGCTGGGTAGGTCGCTCCCACCACCAAACCGAGTTGGCCGTTGAGGTTCCAGGGACCTTGGGCCAAACGCGCGATGTGTTCATAAAGCAATGGTTGGCCTTCGAGCCCAGCCAAGCGTTGGTTTTGCAAATCGTCGCCACCAGGGTTGGAGGTGCGGCAGAGCAAAAATGCGCCCTTGCCGTGGCGACGCAAATAGGGCTTGATCGAGTCCAAGCCCATGAACGGAGACAAGGTCACCGCATCCGCGCCATACCGCTCAAACGCTTCGATCGCGTATTGCTCAGCGGTGGAGCCAATGTCACCGCGTTTGGCATCCAAGATCACCGGCACATGGGGCGCAACCTCGCGGACATGGCGGATCAGTTGCTCGAGCTGGGCTTCGGCGCGGTGCGCCGCAAAGTAAGCGATTTGCGGTTTGAAGGCGCACACCAGGTCATGGGTGGCGTCAACCACCTGGGCACAAAAATCATATATCTGGCGGGGATCGTTCCTCAGGGCGGCTGGGAACTTTTGGGGCTCGGGGTCCAGGCCAACGCACAGCAGCGACTGGGCTTGATGGCTGGCCTGTTGCAGCATGTCGGTGAAGTTCATGTCACCGATTGTAGAAGTCAGCCATGCTGGATCAGTCAGGGTGCACCTGTTGCTTGGCCAGGCACAGGTCAGCCCAGGCCTTGGCTTTGTCAGCGGGGCTGCGCAGCAAATACCTGGGGTGGTAACTCACCACCACCGGGCGGCCATGCGCACGGTGCACTTGGCCGCGCAACTTGCCCAGTGGCTGCGATGCGGCATCGCCCAAGCCCGGCGTCAGCAATGCTTGTGCCGCAAATCGACCCAAGGCCAAGATCACCTTGGGTTGCAGCAGCTCGATTTGCCGCTGCAAGTAGGCATGGCAAATCGCGATTTCTTCGGCGCTGGGGTTGCGGTTGTCCGGAGGGTGGCATTTCACCGCGCTGGTGACCACGGTGTGCTCAGGCCCAGTGTGGTTGGCGTGTCGAGACAAACCCACGGCCTGCAGCATCGCGTCCAGCAACTCACCTTCCTCACCCACAAAGGCGTGGCCTGCCAGGTCCTCGGCATCGGTGGGCGCGTCACCCACGATCAACCAGTCTGAAGCCTGGCCAGGCGCGGCCGAGCCACTGGCAAACAGGCTGTGCTGCCGCCCCTGGCACAAGCCACAGGCTTGGCAAGCCTGGGCCGCCTGGGACAGCGCTGGCCAATCTAACTGGGCCAATCCGACAGGCAGGGGCGAGAAGGCCACCGGCAGGTTGGACAAGGTCACCGGTGTGGCTGCCAGCTTTTGCACAGGCAATCCGGTTGCGGGGGTTTGCTTCTGGGCCGGCGATGGCAGTCGGGTGGGCAGCATGTTCCCGCTGGGCGGCGACCACACGCGCACGCCGATTTCGGCCAAGATGGCGCGTTGCCGGTTATCGAGGTTCAGCCGCATGGCCTAAACCTTAACACTGCAAGCCCATGACCACCGCGTCCTCGCGCTGCTCAAGGTTCAGGGGATAGTAGTTTTTGCGCAAACCCTCTTGCACAAAACCCTGCGCTTGGTAGAGCGCGATCGCGCGGTGGTTGTTGGCGCGCACCTCGAGCCAAATGGTTTTGGCTTCTCGGCTGCGGGCCCAGTCGAGCAAGGCCTGCAGCATCATGCGAGCCAAACCTTGGCGCTGCAAGTCCGGGGCCACGGTGAGATTGAGCAAATGCACCTCGTCCACCCCGCGCATGGCCACCAGGTAGCAAGCCAACGCTTCGCCGCTGAACCATACCGGCATGTGGTAGCCAGCGGCGATCGAGTCGATGAAATTGCCACGTGTCCATGGGTGGGAATACGCGCCTTGTTCGAGGTGCAGTACCTGGGTCAGGTGGTCTGCGGACATCGGCTCGGGTGGGTTCAAACTCGGCCCAAGCGGTTTGTCGGGGGCTGCGCCCCACCAGCGCTTCATGCAGAGGCCGCTTTCAAGGCGGCGCGTTCTGCGGCGGTCAGAGCCACTTGGTCGCGCACATACACCGGAGCGGCCAGTTCAGGGGAAACCGCTTCGCCACGCTGCCAAGCCAAGGCGGCCAAACGCAGCATCGCAGTGGCGGTGGGCCATTGCATCTGCATGTCTGCGCCTGCATCCACCAGATGTTGCAAACCTGCCGCATGCGATTGGGCAGCATTGCCCGCCAGCACAATGGCTTGGCCATGCCATACCAGCGGCCATGCCAATGCCGCCGCCGTGGTGAGGCTGGGTGCTTGCACGATCCGCCAAGCCTGGCCTTCCCAGGCATAAGCCGCGGCATACACCTGGCCCATGCGGGCGTCCATCACGCTCAAGACGCGCTGGCCGCGCTGGCCGCGCGGGCAGGCGGCCTCGGCCACGCACAACAAGCTGTCGATCGGCAGCAGGGGCAGATTGGCACCCAAGGCCAAGCCCTGGGCCACGGCACACGCGCTGCGTAAACCGGTGAACGCGCCTGGGCCTTGGCCAAACGCGATCGCGTCGAGTTGTTGCAAAGCCGTGCCTGCTTGTGCCAGCAAAGCCAGGATGGCGGGGATCAGGCTGGCAGAGGACTGCTGTCCACCCGCCCCGTCATGGCTCCATCGCTGGTCTTGCACTTGGAGTGCCAAGCTCATGCGCTCGGTGCTGGTGTCAATCGCCAAGAGCTTCATGCGGTCGCCTTGGCCAAGGGTGCTTTGCGGATCCCGAACAAAATACCAGCAGTCACCAACGACAAGCCCAAGAGCAAATGCAGGCCCAAGGGCTCACCCAAAAACACCACCGCGCCCAGCGCAGACAAACCTGGCACCAGGGAGGTGATCATGGTCGAGCGCACTGGGCCAAAGTAGCGAATCATTTGGGTGAAGGTGATGCCCGAGATGACCACCGAGCCACCACCTTGGAACGCTGCTTGGAACAGCAACTCATTCAAGGGGGCGGTCAGCAAATGGCTGGGAATGCTGTCAGTCAACGCCAGCAGGCTGTAGATCGGCACAAAACTGAAAAATGCAAAACAGGTGATGGCGATGGTGGCGGGTACCGCCTGCAAGCTGTGCAGGCGGCTGATCACACTGTAGGCAGACCAACTCAAACTCGCGCTCAAAAAGAACAGGTCACCCAGCCAGACAGTGCCACCATCAAACGCGTGCAGCAAACTTCTGCCACCGACCAGCATGCCACCGCTGAGGATCAAGACCAAACCGGCCAAGCGGTTGCCATGCAAGCGTTCAGCCAACAAAAGCAAGGCCAACAGGCTGGTCCACACTGGTAAAAAACCTGGCATCAAGACCGAGGCATGCGCGGCAGGCGCGAGGAAAAAACCGCTGTAGCTGAGCAAGGCATAAGCCAAGCCCCCGAAAAAACCGACCCGCACCGTCAGGCCCAGGGGCAAGGGAGACAGACCACCAAAAGAGCCGCGGTTTTCGCCGCGCTTGCGTGCTTGGCGGCTGAGCCAGTAGCCCCAGGGGAGCAGCACCAGGCTGGCGCCGACGATACGCGCCCAAGCCATGTCCAGTGGCAGCAAATGGCCAGAGGCGGAGGCGCGGGCGATGACGATGAAGGCGCTCCAAATCGACACAGTGATGACCGCAGAGAGCAGGCCAACGGTTCGAGGCGAGAGCTGCCGCAGGCGCAAAAAGGGTGAATGCATCCAGCGATTATCCGTGTTGCAGCAGTGGGTTTCATAATCTACGGATGTGCTGTCTCCCCAGTGTTTACTGCCTGTCATCCCTGCGCTTGGGCCAACGCACCCGTCGCCATGGGCTGGCGCTGCTGGCCTGGCTCATGCTTTGTGTCGGTGCGCAAGCGTGGGGCCAAGCCACCCTGGGCGCCTTGCCCCCGGCGGTCGAGGACGCCTTGCAACGCGCCAAACTGCCGCGCGAGGCTTTGAGTGTCGTGGTCTTGCCCGTGGGCGCTGCAGGCCCTGTGCGTTTATCGCACCAAGCCGAGGCATTGCGCAACCCGGCTTCCCTCATGAAGCTGGTCACCACCAGCGCTGCTTTGGACCTGCTCGGCCCCGCGTTCACCTGGCGCACCCCGGTGTTCATCGAGGGCAGCCTTCGCCAAGGCGTGTTGCAGGGTAACGTCTACTTGCAAGGCAGTGGCGACCCCAAGCTGGGCGTCGAGCAGCTGTGGTTGGCGATGCGGCGGCTGCAGGGCTTGGGCATTCGCCAGATCCAGGGTGATATCGTGATCGACCGCAGTGTGTTCTCTTTGCCCCCGCACGATCCCGCAGGCTTTGACGGTGAACCACTGCGCCCCTACAACGCCGCGCCCGATGCCTTGTTGGTCAATTTAAAGTCCTTGATGATCCAGTTCGTGCCCGACCCAGCCAACCAGCTCGCGCATGTGCATCTGGAGCCACCACTCGCGGGTGTTCAAGTGCAAGCAACCGTGCCTTTGATGGGCGGCGATTGCAACGATTACCGCGCCGCCTTGAAACCCGAGTTTGGCAACCCATTGCAAGTGCGTTTCATGGGCGGATTTCCGTCGGCTTGCAGCGACAAGCTGTGGTCAGTGGCTTATGCCGACCCTGACCGGTTCGCGTCGCGTGCCGTACTGGGCATGTGGCAACACTTGGGCGGCCACCTCGTTGGCACTGTGCGCGATGGTGTGGTGCCTGTGGGCTTGAAGCCGGTGTTCGTGCTGGAGTCACCCACCTTGGGCGAGGTGGTGCGCGACATCAACAAGTTCAGCAACAACGTGATGGCCGAGCAGTTGTTTTTGAGCATGGCTTTGCAAAAGCGCGGCCTGGCCACGCCCGCTTTGGCCAAAGAGGCGGTGGAGGCTTGGTGGCGTGAACGCATCGGCACGCCACTGCCCCTATTGGACAACGGCTCGGGTTTGAGCCGGGAACAACGCATCAGCGCACAGGCCTTGGCGTTTTTGCTGCAATGGAATTGGCGACAAGCCTTCATGCCCGAGTTGATCGCATCCCTGCCCTTGACCGGCGTGGACGGCACCTTCAAGCGCAGTAAAAGCAGTGCGACCGCGCACTTGAAGACCGGCAGCTTGAAGGACGTCATGGGCATTGCCGGTTATGTGGATGGGCAAAACGGGCAACGGTTTGTGTTGGTCGCGATACTCAACCACGCCAACGCCAACCAAGCCAGACCGGTGATGGATGCTTTGATCGACTGGACCGCCGGGCGCTGATCAAGCCGCGGCCCGCTGCAACCTGTCCCGCACCCCATCCCAAGCCTCACCCGCAGGCGGCGCCTCGACCCAAATTTCCTGCACCCCTTGCGCATCCAAGTCACGCAGCTGCGCGAACAACACCTGCGCATATCCCGCGGCATCGCTGGGCATGACCGCATGCAACACATCCACCCCCTGGGGCAAACGGCTGCGAGCCAAAACCGCCACCCGCACAGCGCTTGGCAGCAGACGCGAAATGTCTGCCTTGTTGATCAAACGCAAGCGCGCACGCGGCGCGTAATGCGAGGCCAAGCTGCCAGGTGCAGCGGGCGCAGACCCAGCCACTGCCTTGCCCACCGACCCGCTATGCAGGCCGTCTTGCGCGACCAAGACCGCTGTACCGCAGGCCTGTGACAGCTGCGAGGCGGTCAACATGCCCGGGCGCAGCAACACCGGATGGTCACGGCTGCAGTCAACGATGGTGGATTCGATACCGACATCGCATGCGCCGCCATCGAGCACCAGCACATGTGGAAACGCTGCAGACACATGTGCCGCGGTGGTGGGGCTCACGCTGCCAAACAGGTTGGCACTGGGAGCAGCCGCGCCCTGCACACCCAGTGCTTGTGCCGCCTGCAGCACGGCTTGTGCCAACCGGTGTGAGGGACAACGCAGCGCAATAGTCAGGTGGCCACCGGCAGCAGCATCGGCCACCCCAACACGTTTGGGCAAGATCAAGGTGAGCGGGCCTGGCCAACACTCGCGCATCAAGGCTTGGGCAAAGTCGGGCACATGGCTGGCAAACACCCGCACTTGCGAGGCATCCCAGACATGCACGATCAGGGGGTGGTCTGCCGGGCGGCCCTTGGTTTGAAAAATCTGGGCCACCGCGGCGGGGTTGTTGGCGTCCGCGGCCAAGCCGTAAACCGTCTCGGTCGGCAGACCGATCAATTCACCGCGTGCCAGGGCCTGCGCGGCTTGCAGGGCCTGGTCTGGCGTGGCGTTCACCACGCAGCGATGCCCAGCAACTGGGCCGCTTGCAGCGCCACGTGTTTGGCAGTGTCAGGGCTCGCTGCAGTGATGGTCAGGTGACCCATTTTGCGCCCGCGCCGTGCCTCGGTTTTGCCATACAGGTGCAAGTGCACGCCTGGCAAAGCCAATACGCTGGCCCAGGGTGGTTCGGTGGCTTGGGTGCCGTTTGCAATCCAAAGGTCGCCCAACAGGTTCAGCATGACGCTGGCGCTGTGCAAACGCGGCTGCACCAGCGGCAAGCCCGCCATGCAGCGCACTTGCAGCTCAAACTGCGACACGTCGCAGCTGTCGATGCTGTGGTGACCGCTGTTGTGCGGGCGAGGCGCAACCTCGTTGACCACCAGAGGGCCCAAAGCCCTGCGTTCAGGGCCGTCTTGCAGCAAGAAAAACTCGACGCACAACACACCCACATAGTTCAAACCGCGCGCCACCTCATAAGCCGCTTGCACAGCTTGTTGTTCGGTAGCGGCAGGCAAGGCGTTTTCAAACACCTCGGTCAATGCCAAAATGCCGTCACGGTGTAGGTTTACTTGCACCGGCAAGTGCACCATCTGACCATCAAAACCGCGCGCCAACACACCGAGCCT
>Ga0247843_1000835_pt1 | contig 69015 bp, 69 predicted proteins | sample LaCruzMarch2017__FD_192420 | JGI IMG/M metagenome (GOLD analysis project Ga0247843, IMG submission 192420) | Freshwater microbial communities from meromictic Lake La Cruz, Castile-La Mancha, Spain - LaCruzMarch2017_8m | ecosystem: Environmental > Aquatic > Freshwater > Lake | place: Spain...
TGAACTGCTCAGGATTCTAAATAACGTGGCACAACATCGAGGAAATCGACTGGCACACAATCATGGAAATCGAGTGGCACAGTATTCAGGAAATTGGGTGGCACAATATGCGGGAAATTCGACACTTTTTCATTTGCCCAACTAAAAAACCGCCTTTTTAGTTGTTCTTTTGAAATGTACTTTTGATCTAATATGAAGCGCAAAATCGCCATATTTCGTCTTTCGATTTTGCCATAAAGCTCCTTTGATAATTTCTTTTTGGGCTCCTCAATTGGTTGTGGCTGAGTGTCCACTTTTTTTACCGGCCCTACGTGCATTGGTTTTCCCAAAACCTTTTCGACTATTACTTTTGGTTTTGGGAAAGTTTGTTTTTGATCAAAATTCTTTGTTTCAATTTTTTTATTCCAGTTCATGTTAAACATTTTATTAGTTTCCATTTTTGTTATTGATGTTTGTTTTTCCAAGCAGTTCGTACTTAGACAGTGGTTCGACTAAAAATAGGTCGGGATAAAGGCGGGTTTCGGTTTTGAGGATCTTGACTACATTTTCTTTTTCACAAAGATACAAAACTTTTGAGAACGGCCTCTCTTTAGAAGTCGCTCTCAGTATGCTTAAGTACTTCGATATTTTTTGCCGATATCGAGCAAGCGACTTCTGAGCAATCTCAAGTTCGAGTGCCTTTTTCTCTCCCGTATTTCTAACTATGATCGCATCAGGTACCCAGCGACCAGTGAGTCCACCTGTAAGCTGGAGATTACTCCTCAGCAATCTATCCGAAAGCCAATCTGAAACTTCTCCGGAAGCTTCAAGAGCGACCCTTAGTTCTCCAAGTAACCGATCGTGCACAAAGGTTTTTTGATCAAAACCAGATGAAGGTTTTAGGTTCGCAGCAGGATCTAATATCTGCCTAAGAACTTGGTATGCCTTTTTGCCTGCTGAAAAGAATTTTGTTCTTTCCGAGAAAGCATAGACTCCGACTAAAAACCCCGAACTCTGAAGTTGAAAAAGTCTTTTTTTTGCCCAGGCTTTAGATGCAGCTTCTTCTTCGGTCCTGGTCTTTCGAAAAAATTTTTCAAAAACCATTTCTAAAGATGCAAATTTCATTTCAACGATGAATTTTATCACCTTTATATCCCTGGAAGTTATCTCCAGCGGATACTCAAAGTTCCTCTCCAAGCTGGGTTTGCTTTTCGAAGAAAACTCAAAAAGTTTCTCATTTTCCCCTAAATCTAGTTCTTTAAAATCATCACAATTTATCTTTTCAATTCCCATTTAGTTACCTTTCAAAGAAGAGGGTCCGCCCTCCTCATTTCAATTAAGGCAGTTTGTTCAACATTGTCCGAAGAGCTTGCTGACCCCCCGACCGAGAACATCGTGGAGGACGGGGGGTCAGGAAGATCGAAGGACCAATCAGTTCAACTAACTGCCGGATTTTTAGGTTCTTTGAGGCGGACCCGGCGTGACCAGATCCACCACTATTTGAGACGAGCTTAGAGATGAGTTGCTGAAATCAAAAAAATTCAAATAGCCAAGCTATAGCCAAACATAGCCAAGCGATGTGATTTCGTGTGATTTTCCGTGACGTAGAATCGTCACAGAACCTCGTAACTCATTGAAAACACTTATTCAGTGTTATCGTTAGTTTGACTTTTTTTTGGGCTGTTTGTGCGGAGAATTTTGGGGTGACCGACGGGGCTTGAACCCGCGACCCTGGGAATCACAATCCCATGCTCTACCAACTGAGCTACGGCCACCACATGTATGAACAGAACAGACGAACGAAACAAAAGAACAGAACTGATTGGTATACCCGAGGCAGCAAACTCAGACAAGATGCAGCTTAGTAGTCGCACTTAGTCACAAGGGACTTGGCAGAACATTTCCATTCGTGGGCTCTTAAAGAATAGGCATCAACCCACTCCCCTTCGGCGGAACACCTACGCCGAATGCACTGAACTCCAGCACCTGGCTTGCAATCCTTCTTCGAAGCACTCCCCTCGCAAACCCACGCACAATCCTGCAAGCGACCCGCTGGATTTTTGCAGATCACTGTTGGATCCGGAGGAGGCGCCTTTTTTGCTTTTTGCGCGATAAAATTTTTCTCAAGCTGCTTGAGCGGCGCTAAAAAAGCCTCACTCTCTTTCCCTGCAAGTTTTGAGATTTTGCCGACATTGCCTTTGGCTACTTTTTTCCCATGCATCAGAATGTCATAGGCAATCTCGCCGTTTTCTAGGACTCCCTGAAAAAAGGTCGAATCTTTCTCAAAGAGAGGTTGATAAAGCTCACTCGAAAGTCCTCGAAAGGCCAAACTTCCTTTTAAAATATCCACGGAAAATCGGGCTTCTTTCGGAAGCATTGTGAACACATAATCGCCGCGTCCTATAGAGTCCGTAAATAGTGGCGATTTCAAAACACGTACGGCTTCGCTCTGAATCACGAGGCGCATACGACCTTTTTTTAGTAATAAATTTTCGATATTTCCAGTCTCCGGATCAATCACAGGAAGATCGAACTCCGCTCCTGGATAAAGGAAAATGGAATCTTCTTCTGACAAATCAACACGCACCAAAGCTTCTTCTGAGAGATTGAACAAAGCTTTTTCCCTTAAGATCATTTTCACTTTGAGTTCAGTTTCTTTTTCAGGCTTCCCTGTCACCACCGAAGCTTTTCCAATGATCGCTCCGATGGCGGGAAATTTAGATGTTTTAAAGCGAAGACTTTCGCCGTCTAAAGGTTTCAATTGCTCTGCAGAGACAGTAATCCCGCAACCCAGAACTGCCAAGACCATCACTAGCACACTTCCAATGAAACATTTCATCTCAACAGCCTCATTTTCGCCTTTGAATTTCCCAGATTTTCGCCCAGCGAATGAACACCGAGTAGGCCGCACCCACCGCAATAACAAAACCAGGATAACCATCCATAAATCCCAACTTTAAAAAATAACACTCAATAAATTTAACCCAGGGCTTCGTCATCGCTTTGAAAAAAGAAAACTTCTTTCCCGCTTTGACATAATCCTGCGCTTGCAATGTCGAGTATCGATCGTTGGTCATCACTTGCTGTGATAAATCACGAAAAACATAATGTTCTAAATCGGACTTAAAAAAAGCTTGCTGTTTGCCCTCGACACTTTCGTGGATTTCAGCTTCGTTCCACATGGAATGTTTGCGGTGAAAAAGGCGGGGTTGACGATCTGGATACCAACCGCCGTGTTTAATCCAACGACTGAGGTGAAATGATTTTCTTGGAAAGTAATAAACCGTGTCGGGCTGCAATGAGGAAAAATTCTCGAGGATTTCTTTTTGGAGCTCTTGACTTAAGGCCTCGTCCGCATCCAAAGCCAAGATCCAATCTTGCTGAGCTTGAAGGGCCGCAAACTTTTTTTGGCGACCAAAGCCCTGCCAAGGAGGATGAATCACACGCGCACCGAAAGACTCAGCGACCTCACTGGTTTTGTCGAAACTTTCATTTTCCGCCACAAGCACTTCAGCTACAAAACGAGCAGATTGAATACAGCGCCCTATGTTATGGGCTTCGTTCCGCGCAATGACGACAAGACTCATAGGAAGTTGCACCTTTTGAGGTTCAGTCTTGATCCCGCCCTTGTCAACCGGGCCTTGAAAACCTATGATGCAGACCCTGAGGAGGAATTCACTATGAAACCACCAACAAATGGCTTTCTGACCAATTTTTTTAGCAGAACTGCCTACGTGCTTTCTGTGGGAATTTTCGTTTTTTTTGCTTTGGCCACTCAGCCTACTTTTGGCTATATCGAAATCGCAGAATCCAATGAAGTCGTCCAAGAAGGTAACTATAAGTTTGGAGGCCTCCTACAAGGCCGCCTTTCCGATGGTGGCGGTGCCAATGTAACAGCTTTTGTTGATGGCAACATTCGTGAAGAACTCAGCTGGAGGGGCTTTCTTGGCGGAGGCAATATGGATTTTTATGCCGGAGGTTCCGCAAAGTGGGTTCCGATCCCAGATTATAAAAAACAACCCGCTATTGGCGGAAAAGTGGAAGTCAACTTTGGTCGAGCTAAATCCAACAATACTTTTGTGGTTCGTGCAGTCCCTATCGTGAGCAAAAAATTCGCATGGCAAGAACAAAATTGGGTTCCCTATGCCGGTCTTCCTCTCGGAGTCTCTGCAGCTGGAGGAAAGTCTGATTTTTTCGCAAACTTAGCAGCAGGTACTGAAGTGAAGCTTCAAGATTTGGAAGATTTCGAATTCAACGCGGAAATCGGAATCGGACTGACAAATAGCTTTTCTTACCTGAGCATAGGAGTCACCTATTTACTCGACTCAAATAGAGCGCGACGATAGGGAATGTTCGGACTTCAACTAATCAAAGTCTGAACCCAAAGGAGACCCCCCCATGTTTGGCTTCTTCAAGGACGAAGGATCCGCAGCCGCAGATTTGTATGTGGATCTCGGCACGGAGAACACTCTGATTGCACTCCGCGGAAAGGGAATTGTTCTGAATGAACCTTCCCTCATCGCTTGCACAGAAATCCGACCTGGCCAAAGAAAAATAATCGCTATCGGCCTTGCCGCAAAAGAAAAAGGCTCGCAGTCCGCTGGAAATATTTTTACCACTCGCCCCTTACGCGAAGGCGTCATCGCAGACATCGACACAACCGAAGCCATGCTTCGCTACTTTTTGAAACGCACGAATATGGTCGGCTTTATGAAGCGCCCACGCCTATTGATGTCTCTTCCCTACGGAGTCACAGAGGTAGAAAAGCGTGCAGCTATCAAAGCGGGCAAAGCCGCTGGAGCAAGACAAGTGATCCTTATTGATGAGCCAATGGCGGCGGCAGTGGGAGCTAATCTTCCAATTGAAGAACCACAGGGTTCAATGGTGGTCGACATTGGAGGAGGCACCACTGAAGTTGCAATTATTGCTCTCTCAGATATTGTTTTTTGCCAAAGCATTCGTGCTGGCGGACACAAATTTGATCACTGCATTTTGAACTATTTGAAAACTTATAAAAAGTTGATCATCACCGAGGCCGTCGCGGAACAGCTGAAGCTGGAACTCGGTACAGCCTGCCCTAAAAAAGATATTCGCAGTTCCGAAGTCAAAGGTCGAAATTCTGAAACAGGCGCCGTGCAAACAATTGAAGTGACTTCTGAAGACGTGGGTAATGCTCTTGATGAACCCATCGGGGAAATCATCGCTGCCATCAATAATGTGCTTGGACAAACTCCTCCGGAATTGGTCGGCGACTTGATTGAAGCCGGAATCGTACTGACCGGTGGAGGCGCTCTCATCCGAGACATCGATTTGCGCTTTCGAAATGAGGTCCGACTGCCCGTTCGCAGAGCAGATGATCCACTTTTCACTCTGGTCCGAGGAGGCGAGATGATCCTCTCGAACCCAGAACTTCTGGATAAAATACAACTAGAAGTGTAGGCTGGGGCCTCCCCATGGAAGGAGACCCCAAAAAATGCCCACAACAAAACCCACCGCGATGATTGCGTCCCTCAAATTTCTATTGAGCTCGCTACTCAGTCTTTCGCTTGCAGCGGGCTGTGCTTCGGCGGATAAACCGACCGAACTCGCACTGCTGCCGCCCCCTGAAGCTGCCAAAAGTCCGTCCTCTGAAATGGAACTCAAAGTCGTTCCTTCGACAGCGGCTTCCGCTAAAGCAAAAGCAGGACTTCCCCTCGCCGAGACCCAAGTGGGTGACCTAAAGAACGAAACCATTCCAGCCGCGGCATTGGCGCCACTAAAAAGCGATCCAACCAACGATCAAAGCCAAGCCCTGCCTGCCGAAAGTGCGCAAGAAATAAAGCCTCACTCCAAAGCGGTAGCTGATTCGGCAGCTCATTCTGCCGCTCTTTCGGCAGTTCCCTCAGCAGCAAAGCAAGAGCACAAGCAGCCGCATCACGCAAAAGCCGTCGGCATCGAGCCCACAAAAGCCCTGAAGTGGTTAAAAAACGGAAATCAGCGCTTTTTGAAAAAGAATTTTCGCAAAGATGGTCAATCCCGCCTCGACGTGGCCAGGCTCAACCTGGGACAGAAACCGCATACAATTGTACTTTCATGTTCGGACTCTCGAGTCCCTCCCGAAATCGTTTTCGATCAAAAACTAGGTGAGATTTTTGTGGTTCGAACAGCAGGTGAAACTTTAGATTCTTCCGGAATTGCCTCAATCGAATATGCAGTCGCTCATTTAGGAGCCCGCCTGATTTTAGTCATGGGCCACACTTCTTGTGGAGCCGTAAAGGCCGCTATCGGCACTCTGAATGGCAGCGATGCGGGTTCCGAACATCTGAATAAACTTGTCAGCGACATACATCCCCGCCTGAAAGCGGCCGGCCTTGGAACCGATGCCAGTGGAAATCTGAGTAAAGAATCCTGGGCCAACGCCAAGGGCGTTGCAAAAGATTTAGTGGCTCGCTCAGCCCTCTTAGCCGATGCCGTTAAAAGTGGTGATCTTCAAATCACAAGTTCGCTTTATAATTTAGATTCCGGATCCGTTGATTTCGAGTAAGCTGTAAAGTCCTTCAAAAAATTATAGGAAAACATCATGAGCCGAAAAATCATCCTCACTGCAGCCCTTCCCTATGCCAATGGAAATCTTCATGTGGGTCACATGATGGAATATTTGATGGCTGACATTTGGGTGCGCTTTCAAAAACAGTTCGGTAATGATTGCCTCTATATTTGTGGAGCCGACACCCACGGCACACCGATTATGATCGAAGCTCGGAAAAGAGGAATCACCCCAGAACAGCTGATCGAAGGGAAATACAAAGAACACTCTCAGGTCTTTGCCGACTTTCAAGTGCAATTTTCAAATTTTTCCTCAACCAATTCCGAAGAAAATAAAATTCTCTGCGAAGCTATTTTTAAGAAAGCGCAAGAAAAAGGCCATATCTTAGAAAAACCAGTGGAGCAGCTTTATTGCTCCAACGACAAAATGTTTCTGCCCGATCGGTTTGTAAAAGGCACCTGCCCCAAGTGCGGAGCCCTCGATCAGTACGGTGATTCCTGCGATGTGTGCGGAGCCACTTATTCGCCGACAGAAATGAAAGACGCCGCATGTTCTGTTTGCGGCACAACACCCATTCAAAAAACAACTCAGCATTTGTTTTTTCAGCTGGAGCATTTTCGAACTTTCCTGATGGAATGGCTGCCAAAGCACACGGCTCCGGAAGTCGCTAACAAAATGCTGGAATGGTTCAATGAGCCCCTCAGAAACTGGGACATTACTCGTGACAACCCGTATTTTGGTTTTGAAATTCCAGGTTATCCGGGGAAGTTTTTCTATGTGTGGGTCGATGCCCCGATGGGTTATGTCTCCAGCACGAAGGAATATTGCCAAAGGAATGGTTTGGATTTTGATTCTTACTGGAAGTCCGAAAAAAGCGAAGTCTATCATTTGATCGGAAAAGACATCACTTACTTCCACACTTTGTTTTGGCCCGCACTGCTCAAGACCGCGGACCTTCGCACTCCCACTCAAGTGTGGGCCCATGGACATTTACTTGTGAATGGGAAAAAAATGTCTAAGTCCAAGGGAACCATGATTCCCGCACGAACCTATTTAGACCATTTAAACCCTGCCTACCTGAGATACTATTACGCTTCAAAAATGAATTCTACGATGGATGATTTGGATTTGAATTTGGAAGATTTTGTGCAGCGAGTGAACTCAGATCTGGTGGGTAAAATCACAAACCTGGGATCGCGTGGGGCCCAAATGCTGAAAAAGCGTTTGGACGGGAAACTCTGTCCCATGGACAAAGATGGCCAAGCGCTTTTCGAAAAAGCTGCCGCCAAATCTGAAATGATTGCCGAGTTCTATGAAAAGAGAGATTTTTCTAAAGCAATCTCGGAAATTCGCGGAATTGCTGACGACGCCAATCGCTATTTCGATGAGAAAGCCCCTTGGAAAAAAATTGATGCCGAGCCTGAAGAAGTTCGAAAAGTTCTGACCTCTACCCTGAATATTTTTAAAGCCATCGCCATTTTTTTGAAACCTGTCCTACCTGACTATACAGCAAAAGTTGAAAAGCTGTTCGCCGCCAAAAACGAGTGGAACTGGCATTCTGCGAAGACCGCCATCGTACACGGCGAAATCGGCGACTACGAACATTTGATGCAAAGAATTGAAGCCGATGCTGTGAAAAATCTAATCGCTGCGACGGAGGTGAAAAAGAAGGTCGCCGCTTCGGCGACGGAAGCCTCTGCATCCGCTGGACCTGCAGCGAAAACGGCGGCTGCAAATCCACCGGCAGAAATTGAAATGGACGACTTTTCAAAAGTGGACCTTCGCATCGCCAAGATTATTAAAGCCGAAGCAGTTCCAGAGGCAGACAAATTGCTCAAGCTGACGGTAGATGTGGGTCCAATCGGGCAAAAAACGATCTTTGCGGGAATCAAAAGTGCTTATCAGCCAGAAGCCTTGGAAGGCCGACTGACAATGATCGTAGCGAATCTAAAGCCTCGTAAGATGAAATTTGGGCTGAGCGAAGGAATGGTTCTTGCCGCAGGTGGCGGTGGCAGCGAGCTTTTTATTTTAAGTCCTGATTCTGGTGCAAAACCTGGTGACAAAGTGAAGTAGCTCTCGCTATTTCAAGGCTGTGAAACCAGCAGATTCTTTGATCGACGACATTGAAAAGAAAACTCTTCTAAAGATTTTAAATCTTGGCCGGAGCATAGAGACCGGCCATGAGGCCCAAAGCCTCAGGCCCCTGCCACAGGCGCCGCTTTCGCAAATCCTCCTCCTCGCTAGCAGTCTCGCCTATTCTCCCTCATTGGCCGTTCAAAGAATTGCGGAAATGGCCGACCAAATTCATCCAGAAATGGATCTGAGAAAGTTTCAGAATTTTCTGGTCCCCATCGAAAGGTATTTGGATCGCTCAGCAAAGGACCACGACTTTATCATTGGATCAGCAGATCGGTTGTCAGCCAAGGCGATCCGGCGTCCCTTGGTTGCAGTCATGGATCATTTTCGATCTGCATTTAATGTGGGCTCCATGTTCCGAGCCGCAGATGCTTTTGGTTTTGAAGCCCTTCACCTGGTGGGCTATACGCCCTCACCGCTGCAAGCTTCTGTTCAAAAGACCGCGCTGGGATCGGACCAATCTGTGCCGTGGAAGCAGTGGGATCGGTTGGATGACTGCCTCCGTGAACTAAGAGCTTTGGATTATGAAATTGTGGGTCTTGAGACTTCATCCGATTCTATTCCTATCTACGATTTTCGATTTGGGAAAAAGACGGCTCTTCTTCTTGGAAACGAAAGATTTGGAATCAATCCTTCGGATTTAGCCTCCTGCGATCGCAAACTGCAGATCCCGATGCAGGGAATAAAAAATTCTCTGAATGTGGTCAGCGCCTTTTCCATCGCAAGTTTTGAATGGAGCCGGCAAAACTTATGAAGCCCATTGGTTATTTTCGCTCTGAGCTTAAGAAAAAGTACGAAGTCCCAAGACAAGGAAACTATTCCCAAACTGATAAACTGGCCTTCGTCGAAATTGAAAATGGTTTTGATTTTGAACAGTCGACTGGGGACTTAAAAGGCTTTAGTCATCTTTGGCTGATTTATCTTTTTCATCAGGCGCATCATTTCAAGCCCATGGTTTTGCCTCCGACCAGCGATCAAAAGCGGGGCCTATTTGCCACACGGTCCCCCCACCGCCCCAATCCCATTGGACTTTCTGTCGTGGAGCTTGTTCAAATTGAAGGCCGCAGGCTTTGGGTGAAAAACTTTGATCTGATTGATGGAACGCCCATTCTCGATCTAAAACCCTATGTCCCAGTCTATGATTCGATTCCCGACGCCGCTTTGGGTTGGACTTCGGAACCCACCATTCAATACGGTGTGAAGCTTTCTGCTTTGGCTGAAGAACAAATACCCTACGCGCAGCCGGGCCTCAGGCAAACTTTAGAGCTTCAGCTGGTGCATCAGCCCTTTGATTCTCACCGGAGAAGATTCATGCGTGTGGATCCCGACGAGAAATTTGATAAGGATCTCAGAGATGGTCTCAAAGAAAATCTTAAAGAGACTTTGACCGGGACCTACCTTTACTCCATCGGCACCTGGCGCGTGACCTGTTATCTTCAAGCGGATCAGAATTGGCTGATACAAGAAATACACTCCGGCTATTCTGATCTTGAGCTCACAAACCTCAGCAAGGGACTTTCGATCGACAAATATGGCGACTCAAAACTGCACCTGCAATTCGTAGAGCGCTTTCAAAAATACTTAGGGTGAATCTTTTGGATTTTCTATCCGAAGCTGGCAAACAGCCGCTGCAATGGCCTGAGACCGGCAAGCATCACTTTCAATAAAAAGTTCGTGCTGACATTTTTGAGGAGGACTTTGAACTTCGGTGACCTGGCACTTGCTTCCGAATGAATTGCAGACTTTTCTTGCTTCACTGTTGTCGACGTAGGTATCTTCCGCAGCCAAAATCACCCTCAGGGAAAAGCTTGAGGACTTTATCAACTCTAGATTTTCAGCCTTCATCATTTCCTGACGAGCACTATTATATTTATCTAAAAAACTCAAAGTGCCACAAAGTCGAAATTGCATGGCTTGTTCCCCTAAAGGATTTTTGTCAGCTGGCTGACCAAATAAAAACCTGTGTTGATGGCTGGTGACATCATCTGGGACGTCTGGACTATTGCTCAGACACAAAAGGCAGTCTTTGGTTTCCAAAGGGGATGCAGCTTTGCAAATGCGCCAGGCTTTGCGCCGATCGCTGTTTAAAGCGTCCCGAAATATGTTTGGATTACGAACATTGTGAATTTTAAAGACCGGAGCCGAAAGGACAATTCCCTTCGCTTTAAAATTATCCTTAAAAAGCTGCGCTGCTCGCATCACAACTACCGTTCCCATGGAGTGAGCTATCAGCTGAGGCGAAACTCCCGTTTCCATCCCTATTTTCTGGATCATTCGATTCAGGTCCTCGGCCATTTGATCAAAAGAGCCGATGTCCGAAGGATGAGCCTTCTGTCCACCACGAAGTGAAATCTTTCTGTTAGGATGATAGGGACCTGCAGCTCCCTGTCCTCGATGATCCAGAACATAGATAGGTCCATACCCAAATCGAATCAAATCATCGGCCATTTCAGCATATTTTGAGGAAGCTTCCTTAAAACCTGGAACAATCAAAATGGGTCTTTTATCTTGTTCGGAATTTCGAAAGCTACGCAGGCGCGCTGCCTTTGAGCCCTCAGGTTCAGTGAGTTCAGAGTTGCGAATCTGCTGATAATAAATATTGGAAATTTCCGCATTCGATCTTTCCTGACTTTCCTTTGGCAGCTGCGCTTGGACTTCTTGAAGGCAGCGCTCGTAGCTCTGGGTTTTTGAAAGTGCCGCAGGCCCGGTGAAAGCTAAAATTAAAATTGTGCCCAATGCTATTTCGAATTTAACCATTGTATGCCTCATATCAGAGATCTCTATGCAAACTTCGTGTCCATAGTATGACGTCAAGTTATTGTCAGAAAATTAAGGCTTCAGTTTCTGAAAAGGGCTTTTTGAGCCAATTCAATTCTTCTTTAGCTCCATTTGATTCATTGAGATCGTTAAAAAAACTAGGAACTGTCGAAACGCTGGACACCCTCCTTCTCATTCTGTTTGTTGAAGTCAACGATTCAAGAGTTCTGCAGTCCTAATTTTAGCGGAGGGGGGTATGGGTCAAACGAAACAATCGGCATTTGGGCGGAAAATGCGAAAAACTCTCTGCCGAAAAGTTCTTGATGGCCTAGGGCCCTTATGCAAGCCTGAAGACTATGAAATACTTTTTCCGTGCCCTACTCACATTCATGATTGTGTCGATCTTGGCCACAGCTCAGCTCGAAGATCGTTTGGAATCTCTTCGATTGCTGGCCCCAATGAATCAAGAACTCAACACCTTTTCAGAATCCGTGAATGCTCTTGCGAAGAAACGCCAGGACAGCCTTCTTCGCAGTGAAACCGCAAAACGCATTGGCTTTTCACGTATCCAAATTCCCAAAGTTCAAGACTCTGATCAAATCTCCGATAGCGACTCTGATCAAATCTTTCAGCAAATAAAGGTCGAAGAACGCCAAAGTTTAGTGCTTGGCCTTTTTCCAGATCTCGAAGTTGAAGTGATTCGCACAAAAACAATCACCCATCCCAATCAGATAAAGACTTGGGTGGGACATGTTCGTTCAGATCCCTACAGCTTTGTCGTACTTTCCTTTGATCCTCGGGGTCTGGTTGGGTACCTCAATATTCACGGCCAAACTTTTTCGATTTCACCAATGGGTGAAGGCTTGCATTTAATTTCTGAAAACAAACTCAACAAATTGGGAGGCACAGAGCCCGATTCATTCCCACCCCCCACCTTGACGGCAGACCCTGCGGTCAAACCTTTGGCCGATACCTTCAACGACGGCACTTTCGTCGACATTATGGGACTCTACTCAGCAACAGCTCTTTCCAATGATCCAAGCATTGTGACGACGATTACAAATATCATTGCGGCGACGAATGAATCCCTTGCAAAATCCTGCGTGAAGTTCCGATTGCGCCTAGTTCATACCGGCCTCTCATCCCACGATGAATCAATCAGCGGTGGAAATTTGCTCAACTGTATGGCGGATGCGACCGATGGATGTTTGGATGACATCCCTGCGCTCAGAGCCACTCACGGTGCCGATATTGTCAGTATGTTCCAATGGGCACCGACGGCGGTGGGTTACATTCCAAGCATCGGTCTTTCCAATCCTGCGGCGGGTTTCAATGCTCTAGGACTAGAGGGCGGCCTCAACACTGAATCCTTTTTACATGAATTTGGCCACAACATGGGAATCAATCATGATCGCTATTCTGAAGATGTTTCCCTTCATGACTATGCCGATCCGAAAGGTGCCGCCTACGATTACATCGACACGGCCAATGGATTTTCTACGAACACAAGCAGGGGATCTTCTTGTTACTACTCGGAACTGGGCTGCTTTTTTTCTGGTTACTATTCAAATCCGCGAGTTCTTCGCTACGGACACCCGATGGGTATCCCAGGAATTTCTGACGGAGTCTCTATAGCAAATCAGATGGCCGTCCATCTTGCTAATTATGCACAGGCCATCACTGATCACGATCCTGACCTCAGCGGATGTCAAATGACGGCGGAAGCCCCAAAGAGTTCACCTCAGTGTTTTATTTCAACAGCGGCATTTGGTTCTTCTTTGCATCCTTATGTCGAAGACCTTCGAATTTTTCGGGATCGAAGACTGAATTCCAATGAGTTGGGGAAAACTTTTGTTGAGTTTTATTATCGGGTGTCCCCTGGTCTTGCGGCACTGATTTCAAACAATCCTTCACTTCAACTTCCATCAAGAATGCTGCTGGCTCCAATGATTTGGTTCATTCTAGATCCATTGAAGGCTAGTTTGGTCGCATTATTGGCATTGGTCTTTGTGCTGTCACCCAGCTTGGTCAGGAGATTCCGATGATTCTTTCTTTGAATCACCTCTCCTTGTGTTTGTGCTTATCCCTCTCTTTTTCTTTATTGTTTTATCCCATCGAAGCCTTAACCCAAGTCGCAAGCCAAGCGCTTTTCGGCCTTGATTCGACGGACAATCCTGCGGCCATTACCACAGGTGGTGATCAAATTCGTGTGCTTGCTCAATCGAGTTCTGGCACCGGAGTATTTAATGAAAATGTTTACGAGCGGGAAAAATACAAGACAACAGCCAGTGCGGCTCTGCTGACCATCAAACAAGCGGGCCTTGGAATTCAGTTAAAGTTTGTCCCGACAGCCAAACGCGAGATCGACGAAGTCACGGAGTATTCTCGAATTTCTTCAAACGTCAATCAAACTTCAAATCAATTGGGACTTGCCTATCAACCAATGGATTTGCTGGGTATCGGTCTTGGGTATCAGGCTGTAAATGAAAAATACGACAACTATCAAATTTCACAAACTGCTCTGAAATTGGGGGGCGTGCTTTCTCTTCCTGTGGGTCTACATTTAGGACTCATGACCAACTTGAACACTTACAGTGAAGCCGCGCAAGAAACCCGATCTCGATTTGAACCTGCACTCGGAGTTGGTTGGAAATTGGATGCGGATCTTTTACAACTTCGTTTGGAAGCTTCTTTAGCAAAAGCCCCCGAAGTCTACCGACAAAGCAGCACAAAAGATGGACCCGGTTATCTTCGAGCCTGGAGCCAATCTCGTTTATCCATCGAGGCCGCCTACAACCTCATTGTCACAAATTTGGCGGTGGGCTGGGATCAAAGATCTCGAACCTATACAGCATTGGAATCAGGAAATGAGGAAACTGAAAACGAAAGTACAATGTATCTCGGCAGCCTCTTTGCCGCGAATCGCTTCGGAGTCTTTCTCAGTCAAACAAAACAGACCAATACCCTAGCTAAACATCAAAAATCCATTACTAGCAATCGACTTTCCTTGGCGCTGACCTTTTGAGAATTCGCCAAATGGGATTTTCCTCACGACTGAAGGCTCACCGTCATCTTCTGACGTTGGAGACTTTGAAATTTATTGTTGAATACTTGCAGGATGAAAACGCCAGCCAGGCTGCTGTTCGTGCGGGAATCCCCGAGACCTATGCTTCCCGCCAGGGTGCTTGGCTAAAAAAACTACCTCTGGTGCGAGCTGCCTTGGAAAAAGAATTCGACGAACGAGATCTGCGGCAGCTCAAGAAAGCCATCCTTGAAATTGAAGAACGCATGGACAAATGCAAAGAAATTTTGGGAGTTGGAGACATAGATTGATTCGAATTTTTATTGATGCCGATGGCTGTCCCGTAAAAGATGAAGTCTATAAAGTCGCAGAACGCTATCAATTACCCGTTGTGCTTGTGGCGAACAAACGTTTGAACCTACCTTTAAACCCACTTTTGAAGATGGTTGTCGTCCAAGGGGAATTTGATGCTGCGGACGATTGGATTGTGGAAAATGCTCTGCCCAATGAAATCCTTATCACGGCAGATATTCTACTGGCAGATCGCTGTGTAAAAAAAGGCCTTCGCGTGATCGGCAATAAGGGCGAAGAATTCACCGAAGATAATGTCGGTTCCGCTGTCGCCAATCGCGAATTGATGCAAAATCTTAGGCACATGGGCGAAATGCGCGGAGGCCCCGCACCAATGGATAAGAAAGCAAAGTCGCGCTTTCTAGCGACTCTTGATCAAGTGATCCAATCGCTTAAAAATAAAGGATGCTTGTAGGGCGATTCGCAAAATTCTTTTGAGAATCGCCCAATAGAGCTGTTTTTTGCGATCAGTACTTAGCGATCAGTTGCGCAATCAATAGAGCAACAACAGACATCACCTTGATCAGAATGGCAACACCTGGACCAGAAGTGTCTTTGAATGGATCACCAACGGTGTCCCCAACGACTGCATTCTTGTGAACCTCAGAACCCTTTTTGTGGCCTGGCAGTCCACCCTTTTCAATGAACTTCTTGGCATTGTCCCAAGCACCACCGGCATTCGCCATAAAGAGGGCCATCGTCGCACCGACAGCCAAACCACCCGCAAGCATTCCCGCCAAAGCTTGAGGGCCTAGCAAAAAGCCAATAGCCACTGGAGCAAGCACTGCAATCATTCCCGGTAGAATCATTTCAACCAGAGCTGCTTGAGTCGCAATATCAACAATCTTAGCAGGTTCTGGTTCCGCCTTACCCTGAAGAAGGCCAGGGATCTCTTTAAACTGACGAGCAATTTCTTGCACGATCCGCTGAGCCGCACGGCCCACTGCCATCATCGTTGTCGATCCAACGAGGAAAGGCAGAATCGAACCTAAAAGCATTCCGATCAGGACTCCACTGGACGTCAAGTCCAGGGACATCTTTGCCATTCCCGCAGCCTCTCTGACATGATTCACTTCCATATTGAAGGCAGAGAATAGAGCTACAACTGTCAAAACTGCAGAGCCAATCGCAAAACCTTTTCCAATGGCCGCAGTCGTGTTTCCAACAGCATCCAGTTCATCGGTGATGGCGCGAACATCAGGACCCAATCCCGACATTTCAGAAATCCCACCCGCATTGTCTGCAATGGGTCCATAGGCATCCACAGTCATCACAACTGCAGTTCCGGCAAGCATTCCCACTGCTGACAGAGCAATACCATAAAGACCGAGTGCTCGGTCCGCGACATAGGCAGCGATCACAACAACCAGCATAGGAATCGCAACGGATTCCATACCCACAGCAAGTCCACGAATCACACCGGTTGCTGCGCCTGTGAGGTTGGCTTCTGCAACTTGGCGAATGGGTTTCATGGCTGTGTAATACTCAGTGATCAATCCGATCAAGGCACCGCCAAAGGCTCCCGCTGCCAAGGCCACAGTCACAGCCTGAGTCAAACCAAACATGGGCATCAAAATAAATGAAGCGATGGTCAAAAGAATCGGAGGAAAAATCAAAGCATTTCGCAGAACCACGGCGGGACTCAGATGCGACAGCATCCGAGCAGCCAGAATGACAACAATTGAAATAATCATTCCAAGTCCGGATAACAAAAGTGGAATCGCAACAGCCATCCAGCGAGCAGATTCATCCATCTCTCCGATAAAAAGCCCATTCAAATCAGAAAGCTTAATTGTGAGTGCAATCGCCATCGCTGCGACAATTGCGGCAACCATGGATTCATAAATATCTGCACCCATCCCTGCGACGTCACCAACGTTGTCCCCAACGTTATCGGCGATGACACCAGGATTTCGAGGATCATCCTCAGGAATACCTTCAACAACTTTTCCAGCGATATCGGAACCAACATCAGCAGCCTTGGTATAGATACCGCCGCCGATCCTTGCAAAGAGTGCAATCGAACTTGCTCCAACTGCGAAAGAATGCAGAAGGGTTCCAATTTCACTTGAATCCTTGAAAAAATAGTAAAGGACTCCGAGTCCCAAGAGTCCCAATCCGGCAACAGCTAGACCCATGACTCCGCCGCCATCCAAAGCAATCAAAAGAGCTTTTGCTTTTGAACCCGTAGCTGCCGCTTGGGTTGTTCGCACATTCGCAAAGGTCGCCGCCTTCATTCCGAAAAATCCAGCCAGCAAAGATAAAAAAGCTCCAGCGATAAATGACAAGGCTGAATTTAAACCCAAGGCATAACCAAGTGCTGCTCCAACAACAATCGCGTAAACAAAGAGGACTTTGTATTCTCGCATTAGAAATGCCATTGCCCCTTCGCGGATATAGCCGGCAATGCGATTCATTGTTTCATTTCCGGTGGGCTGACTTTTAACCCTCACATAAAGCCAAAGTGCCAGCACGAGGCCGACGGCTCCAGAGATCAGGGGAATAAGGAGCAAAGATGCTTTCATAGATTCCATGAGGGCGAGTCCTTTCGTTTTTTCTGTGCGAACACAAAGGGATACGAAAAAGGCGCAAAGCTGTCAATCCAGATGAAATTGCTAAGGAAGTGATCTATGCTGAATTTCCTTATGGGAAGAAAACGCAGGAACCATCAAATTTATTCAAGTCCCGAGGACCGTCTCAGATGGGCGGCCTCACTTCCCCTCAAACTGACTCATTTAATGGCAGAAAATAAAATGGGCCTTCGCTCGAGCGCCTTCCTCACTTCCGAGATCCTACAAATTTATTGCGAAGATCTAAAAATAGTTCGAGCGGGACCTCGAAGTCGTGAAAACCAGCTCGCTTCAGGCGAGAAATCATCCTTCGCTTTTTCAAATTCTTTTTTGGGCACCAGATGGAAAGGAATTCCTGAACGCATTCAGGAGGCTCTTGAAAAGTGGGAGGCCGGCCTTTGGCCGATAGAACTTTATTTCCGTCCCCTCGAACCTCTTGAAGTTCTGCAGCAACTAGAAGCTGGAAAGCGAGGACTTTCAATCCTTCACACCGCAGAGGATTTGGCTTCATTGGTCGAGGAAAAATTCGATGCCCTTGGATTTATCATTCACGACCTCATGCATGCCTATCAATTTTTCCACGACCCCGCTTCCAACCAAGGACAGCGGAAGTTCGCCCGAGCACTGCTGACCTGGTTGAATGAATTGCGAATACAGCGGCCTGACAGCTGGACAATCTTGATGAAAGATGAGGCTTTCAACTACCTGATGTCAGACATGAACAGCCATCCCACCCACCTCAAGCAAACTCTTCAGCATATCTGCTATCAGTTGAATATCAGCAGTCTTTTCATTTCGTTCTCAAAGCATTGGATCCCGATGACAGAAATTGTTCCTTCCTCTGAAAACATCACAATTAATGGATCGATTCTTTGCCTCTAGTTGCCCTCAACTAAAACTTTGAATAAACGGGGTGCAGATGTGGCCCCCCCACATTGTGAAAGTTCAAGCAGGGGAGATTTTAGGAAGATGCGCTCCGAACCAGAGCGAGGATCTAGGATGGATCACTTCTCCCCAGCTTGGCAAATGCGAAGATCTCTTTTGCTCCCATCGAAGTTTGTAAAGCGGAGCCGCTTGCTCCTAGAGCTTTCGAAATTTCGATGGGAGTTTTTTTATTTTTTCCCGGCCTTAGTGGTCGTCGCAGAATTCGTCGACTGAGAAACTTTAGTCGTTTGAGCTTTCGAAAATAAATCAGCGAAAGTTCCCATATTCTGTGGAGTGGCTTTAAAATCGGTCCAATTCGCAGCATCTGCATCGCCGCCACCACCTAAAGAAATCTTCTTTTCATCAAACAGAATCTGATCAATACGAGCTTGAACAAGGTCGCCCTTCTTTTTATTTTCGAGCTCTTTACCTTCAGCAAGTTCACGCCATTTTGACTTCGGGAACAAAGCCGTGACGCCGGCCTCTAGCTGAACAAAGAGGCCATAGGCTTCCTTACGAACAACTGTGCCCTGAACATTTTGGCCCACTTTATATTTTTCCATCACTCGAAGCCAAGGATCAGATTCACCTCCGGCCTGTTTCACTGAGAAAGAAAGCTTCAGTCGATCAGCTTCCTCTTCAGCTCGCAAAAGACTGACTTGAACCACTTGATCTATCGAAAGCAAATCCGAAGCATGTTCCACCCGCCCCCAAGCAAGCTCAGAGATTGGTACAAGCCCTTGCAGACCCCCTTCGATTTCAACGAAGGCACCGTATTTTTCCAAACGAGTCACTTTGCCAGTGAAAATATCACCGACCTTATGCTTTTCTAGAAAGTCAGACTCAGCTTCGACTTTCATTCCTTCCAAAACTTTACGCCGACTCACGACGACTTTGCGACCGTCTTCACCATACTCGATGACTCGAAAGTCATAGCGCTTTCCAACATAAGTTTGAACATCTTTATCCACCCGCAAATCAATTTGAGAAAGCGGACAAAAGGCGGTTTGGCTGCCGATCTTGACTCGAAATCCACCTTTAACAGCTTCGACGACTTTGCCGTCCACAGGTAGCTCCATATCGAAAGCATCTTCAAGGTTAACCCCATCTTCCGCCTGAGAAGTGGACGATCGAGCCCCTTCTTTTCTAAGAAGTATCTGTCCGCCTTTTTGAGCAACGACCTTCACAGAAACAAACTCACCTTTTTTGTATTTCCAATTTCCTTGCTCATCCTTCAGATCCGACGAAGGAATCAAGCCATCAACAGGTGTTCCCGTAGAAACAAAGCACTGATCTTTTCCTAAAGTTAGAAGCTCGCCTGACAGCACCTGTCCCACTCTCACTTTGCCGATCTGAGTGCTTGCTGCAAAGAGAGATTCAAAATCCGCAGCTGGAGCCACAACACTTTCATCACCAAAAATATCGCCAATAGGTTTTTTTGCCATAAGGTTCCTCAGTTTTTCTTTGTCTTTGTCTTTGGGGAAATCACTAGGTCTAACGAAAAGGATTTTTGATCACCTTTTTTTGTATTCAGAATCTTCAAGTTCCAGGGCTCTCGAACAGCTGATCGGCGCGAGCTGATCACTGTAAAATTAAAGGCCTCGGCTGTCCCAGCCACCTGATCCGGATTCGGAAAATCAATCCAATTGCTTGGAAATACCTTCGCATGAATTGGGCTGCTGACGATTTCATAAGTTTCATAGCCCAGCAGCTGCGAAGGCACCCGAGTCACTTCGGAGGAATGGCGATCACCAGACAGCAGAACAACTTGTTTTCCCGCCGACTTAATCATCTTCATCGTGCGAGAAAAAGATTTTGGATGTCTGGCATCGAAAGATTCAAAGGGCTGATAAGTCCCCAACCATTGATCGCCCTTGGCCAACCACAGCTGAGAATTTTGGTCTTCTTTCAAGGCATTCAAAAGCCAAATTTCCTGCTCACTACCCAAATGAATGTCTTCTTTAGGAACTTCAATGCTTTGGTCTTTACACAAAGGGTGGGTCCGATTTTTTAAGCATGCAGGGCTTGGTCCACCCTCGGACCGATAAGAACGTGCATCCAATAAATAAAAACTATGCGGGCCAATTTTCCAGAGCGAGGAAACTCCGGGTCCAACTTGAAAACCTTCACCCTGATCTGCTTGAGGGTAAAAGGCCTGAAAGACTTTTTTCACTTCACTCCGAAAAGGATAATCTCGTCCGCCGTTGTTCATGCCAAAATCATGATCATCCCAAAGCGCCACCATCGGGATCAGTTTTTTTTCGCGAAAGATTTGCAATCGATTGCGGGTCTCTGCATAGCGCCGCCAAACGACTTCGGGGCTCACATACTTTTCACCTTTTTTTCTTTCGGAATCGGCATAGGAATTATCTCCAATCGCCAAAATCCACTCCGGTGCTTGTCTGGAAAGACTTTCCCACATTTCCTTTTGTTCTGGATAACGATCATCGCTGCAACTAACGACCGCAAAGGAGTCTCCCTCTGCATTGGCAAGGATGGTTTGGAAAGTACGCTGATCAATGAGCTCACCAGAAGCCGCTCTGATGAAAAACTCATATTCTTGATTTTGACGAAGCTTATTAATTTGAAATTCATCGATGATGAAGGAACTGCCCGCCCAAGAATGAGAGCGCAGGGGCCTCAGGAGCACTTCCTCAGAAGGGACGATTCCTCTGATAGCAGCGGTCCCGCTCGAAGGCGAATCAGCGCTGGTTATTCCAGCGAGGTTGTAGGAATAATTCAAAGACTGATCCGAAGTTCTTAGGACATTAATTCTCACCCAGTCTTTGCCGGAAACCCCCTGCATCACAGCCTGGCCAGGAAGTGTGGCTGCAACAAGAGATTTGCCCACCGGAGACTTCGCCACAGCCGACTCTTTTTCGGACGATAAGTGACCGCAGGCCACACCACTCAAACCCAAAAGAACCAACAATACCCAAGATTTGATCATGCTTTGTACCCCAGAAAAAAGGATTTGAGAGAATCAGCGGGGTCATCCAAAGTCAAAAGGATTCAATTGCGCGAATTCACAGGTAGTGAACAAAAATTCGATGCGCTTATTTTTAGTGCAATTATCTGATTAGCGGCGCATTCCGACAGTGCTTCGTTCGCAGTGTTTTTCGTTGGACCAATCGAGCTTAGGAGTCTGCACTGTCAGCCCTTTAAGAATCATATCGTAGTGAGAGATGACATCTTTATTGAGCAGATAAATTTCTGGCCACCGCACACTTGTGCCAAATGTTTGCAGAGATAACTGCTGCAAAGTCACGCCCTCTGCGACTTCTGTAGAGCTCAGTTCGACTCCACCCATATCTTTGTAAGAGCGCTGAATTTGATCATAAAATTTTTGCCGGTCAACTTCAAATGTGGAGGTTTTCATTCGATGAGACTGCATCCGCTTCAGTGCCGGATGCCAAGGAACACAGACTCCCGCCGCAGAGGATTCGGCTGAGGCAATTTTTCGAGCTTCTGAGACCACTGTCACACCAGCCTCAGTCACTCCAGTTAGATCCGAACTAGCTTGGCCCGTATCGGCGGCCAGTCGCTGTTCTGCTTTCTGCTGCAGCTCAACCTTTTTTTCGACTTCTTGAACCATTTGAGCAAGTTCAGGTGGAGCTTCTACAATCACACCCTGCTTGGTCGATTCTTCAACTGCTTTGTCAGTATCAAAATTGTTTTCAGCGAGGATTCGAAGCACCTCGGTCTCGGGCTTGACCTCTGGAGGCGCTGGCTCGGGAGTGGTCTCGATCACTACAACATCTTGTTGAATTTTTTTAAACTGAGCAGACATTTTTGATTTTCGAGCACCCGACGAACAGCTGAGGACAAAGATTGAGCTGGTAAAAAAAAGCGTCACAAAAGCCAATCGACCTAAGTTAACAACTTTATAGTTTTTCCCCATCAGCCACCCTACCAACGATAACCATAGCCTAAATAGGCCCGTCCTGCGCCGGTTGAGACCCTCGTTTTTGAATATTCGTAAGTTGTCGCGAATAATGCCCAGCCTCCCTCAAAATAGCTTGCCTGGCTGATATCTATTCTAGCAACTGCCTTCAGCTGAAAGCCATTGGCCTTTGTGCCAGATTTAAGAGGAACGGCATAATAGACGGCGGAGAAATTCGCCCACTTTGGCTTTTTTAAGAAATCAAAAACTCCGACTAAGTAGTTGAACCAGGTTGGTAAACTTCGATTCCAAAAAATTCCGACCCCACCCATCCAAGTGGGTTCAGTCTCGCGATACTTCACCTGAAAAAAACTGGTCTGAAGGCCCACGGATTCGGTCCACCCTTCCACACCGGGTGTGAAGCGGTAATACAGATCCAGATAACTCGTTTCATATTTCTCCTCGGGTTTGGAACTCACGACGGTCTTCATGTACCCAGCAGAAAGACCCCAGCGTTGTCGACTCCAGGAGGCTGAACTCCATAGGTCCTCGAACCAATGAATTAAATTAAGATCCAAGGCCGCAGAAGCCGCTAGCTTTGAGCTCAGCGATAGGCCAAGTCGTCCTGACATATAGGTCGAAAAACCGCGGTAAACTTCGTAGTCAAAAACAGTTGTTTTGTTTTTAGCACCCGAGATATTCGAATTCCTTAAAAAAATGCGGGCTCGATTCTGCTGATACTTTTTTGGAGACTTAAATTCCCATTTAAACTCGTCTTCATAGAATTCAACCAAGTTTTCTTTGCTATCCAAAATTTGACCTTTTTTATGAGGACCCCAAAGTTTGATCGAAGAATGATAGGTCGCCTTCGGTGCAGGTTCATTGAGGTAAATGCGATCGCTTTCAGTGGGCAAAGCTTTCAAATTCAACTTTTGATGGACCACCGAATTCCGTGGGCCTTTCAAATTTAAAAATGGAATTTGCGAGGGCAATACGACTCGAGAAAATTTTCTTAAGTCACCAATGGTCGCTTCGAACAGGGCCCCACGATCTTCGGTCAAGACATCTGCCTGCCCTGCCGCCACCCCATCATACATCACCATTTCAATTTTTTTGTCTTTGCGAAGAAACACCTCGTAGATTTTTGCCGTGGGAACTTTCGAGGACCATCGAAAAGAAAGTCCACTCGCTGACGCGAAAGTCATCTCAAAAGTACCCTTTCGAGGCTGATATTCGCCTTTTCCTGACTGAACTTTCCCGTCTATCGTGAAGCGACCTTGCTTAAGGTCACTGGATCGATTCGCAGGTCCACAAAAAATTTGGGTGTCAGTGATCTGGGTCCCACTACTCCCCTTTTCGGCTTGTTCGTCCCACAAACAGAGCTGCAGTTTTTTTAGATTAGCCAGATCACCCGTCAAAGCCAGAATCACTTGGCCAGCTGCAGATCCATTTTGCGTATCAGAATTCAGTGAAATATCATTATCAATTTTCAAATTCATTCCTGCTACAGCAATTTCGGATTCGACCAAAACTTCGCCTTGTTCATCAAGGACCACCAATCGAGAGGGCGACATCTGCTCAGGATCCCAGCCGAGGGTCATTTGAGCTTGGTCTTTTTTCGCGGAATCAACAGCATAGGAAAACGCAAATTTATCAAAAGAAAAATCGCGGTGACCAAAAGAAAAATCCTTGTCTGTCCGATCGAACAACAACAAAGGTGCCCCCAACTTTGCACCGATTGCTGTTGGTGAAAATCGAAGCGGAACCAAGTCTTCCGGAGCAGGCATTTCAGATTCAGTTCTTCCCAACTTCTGCGCGTCACTCGTGGATTTTGGATTCGCCGCTGAAGATTCTTCGGCAGAGGCAGCTTCGCTTTCATTCGTGGACTCACCTGCAGATTCAACTGATGGAGAATTTGTTGCGTCTGTTTGACCCATCGACTGGTAAGAAATCAAAATCAGGGAAGTCGTCAGCAGAATGAAGGATTGTTTCATCAAAGCAGCACCTCAAGGTTGTCGACAGTTCTTTTGACCTGTCTTTAGAACCGAGAAATATATCCGGTCGCTCAACAAGCTTATCTTTCAGTATTATTAGGCATTTGAGAATATATGCTTCTCAAATCAGACTATGGTCGTGAAAAAATCCTCAATCACTGTGCTCTTTCCGCTTTCATTTACGATCGCTAAATGAAACCGAGAGGCTCCATGCTTTCCACAAAACCAAAGCCAGGCGCGCTGAAGACGACCAATCTGTGACTGCTGAATCGGAACTTCACCATTTCTTGATAATTTCTGAGACTTCACTTCGACCAACAGCCAATCGAAAGACTCGCGCTCCTGTCGGCTTCGCGGTCGATGATTCAGTTGTGCATTTTGCTGAAATTTTGGCTGCGAGTTTTGCTGCTTGTTCCAGCGAAACACGAGGTCAATTTCCCCATAAGGCGACTTCATCCTCTGCTGATGAAGCAAAAAACCTTGCTTCAAAAAGTGCTCAATCACTTTTTGTTCACTGAGGAGGCCAAGAGCCCCGCGATGATCGCGAGCTGAGCTAGACGCCTTTGAAGGATCGACGGTGGTGGATGGTGGCTCCGTATTCTTGGAGGGCTTTGCGATGGACTTCAACTCCGTATCCTTTGTTCGCCGCAAATCCGTAAGCGGGAAAAGCTTTGTCCATCTCAATCATCATGCGATCGCGAACGACCTTGGCTACAATCGAAGCAGCAGAAATCAATTTTATTTTCTGATCACCCTTTATCACAGCCTGCTGAGGGGAGTGTTTCCATTCCCGCAGTTTGAGGTGACCGTCCACATAAACCAAATCCAACTTTTCCAACTGCAGACGCAGTTTTTCAAGTGCACGAACAATCGCGAGCTGACTTGCCCAGAGAATGTTGAGCTCATCGATTTCCTCCACAGAAGCAAATCCCACAGCCCAAAAATGATCTTGTTGAATCGTTTTGAAAAGTTCTTCCCGCCGAGATTCAGATAGAGTTTTCGAATCGCGAAATTTTTCAATCCCATTGAGAGATCGAAAAACGACAGCTCCGCCAACGACGGGTCCAGCGAGACAGCCTCGGCCAACTTCATCGGCTCCGGCCAAAAATTGGCCGGGCTTATACTCAGTAAATATTAAATTTTGAGGTAACAAACCTACTCAGCAGTAGGTGTTTCAGATTCTTGAGCTGAAGAAGAAGAAACCAATTCAGACTCAATTTTTGCAGCTTTACCTTCCAAAGATCGGAGGTAATAAAGCTTAGAACGTCGGACTTTTCCCGTATTGAGTTTTTCAACGCGATCTAAAATCGGACTTCCAAAGGGAAAGGTTCTTTCAACGCCAACACCAGCAGAAATTTTTCGAACAGTGAATGACCGAGTGGGGCCTGCGCCTCCCAGTTTCAACACAGTACCTTTGAAAACCTGAACACGCTCTTTTTCACCTTCTCGAACTTTAACGTAGACGTTGACCATGTCACCGGGACGGAACTCAGAGATTTCCATGTTTTGTGGTTTTTCAACAATCTTGCGAACCAGATCATTGCCACGAAGACGTCCGTCTTTTCCGGCCTTTACAGGAGCCGCAGCTTTTCGAGCCGTAATGGCCTTAGAATACTTGGCTTTTTTAGCCTCACGAACGGGGCCGCCCTTGTCAGATGATTTAGCTTTTTTGTCTTTTGCTGGTGCTTCTTTCTTTGCCACGTTCAATGCTCCCGATCTGCAGTTTACAAAAATAAAGGATCAAAATAAAAAGTCTGCTTTTTTGCAGACTCGAACAGCTAACATGAGCCCATAAGTCGGTCAAGATAGATGCTTACGGCAGAACGCACTGAAAGATGACGGAAATCTCGGGGTGGAGCCCCCTTGATACTTTCTAAAACACCATCCAGTCCCTGCATGTATTCGTCTGTCATTCCATAGCCCGTACCGAACAGCAGGAACACCGGCGTTTGATCCTCCCAAATGACTTTTTTCATCTCATCGATACTGAATTCCTTCACACCCGGCACAGGCCGAGCGTGAGTCCCTATGCGAAGGCACTTCTTCGATCCAAGTTCTTGAGTCCATTGCTGGACGGCGGATTCAAGGCTATCTGCTGTCCTCACTCGCTCCAAAGAGGCCTTCCGAACAGAGTTGTACTTTGCACCATCGCCGGCCCGCCAGTGATCTAAGACCCTTTCAACGAACATCAGTTGATCTTTCATCGGGTGCACTAAAAAATAGGCATCTACTCCGTAAACCGTGCCGGCTCGGGCAATATCATGGATATCAAAGTTAGTGATATTGGTCGCGATGATGCGTTTATGAGAATCCTTGATGGGATAGTGCAGCAGGCCAAGAGCAAGCTTTGGATAGCTCATCGTCGAACCTCCGAAGTTTCCTGCAAAAAAGCCTGTAAAAAAGCCTGACAGATCTCCGGCTGAATCCCGCAAGCCTGGATTTCCGTAGAAGACAGTTTTTTAAATTCTTTTTTTATTAACTCACGCTCTGAGGGCGTCAGCGGATATTTTTCAAAAAGATCTCGCCGTTTTTGAAAAGTCACAAGGAGGCCCAAAAGCTCGCGCCACTTCTGGATCCGCAGATGATCCCCAGAAGTCAATGCCTCGGGCACCGCCAGGCCCCAAATTTCCCTTGGGCGAGTGTACAAAGGTGCTTCCAGGCGGTTTTGACTGAAACTATCTTGATCAACTGAATCCGGTGAGCCGAGGACCCCGGGCAAATGCCGAATCACTGCGTCCAGCACAATCATCAAAGGAATTTCCCCGCCTGAAACAACATAGTCGCCCACGGAAACTTCCTGATCCACTTGAGTCTGTATCAATCTTTGATCGATGCCACCATAACGTCCGCAAATAAAAATCATCTGAGAATTCTTTGACCAGTCCCTGGCCATTTTTTGATTGAACACCTGCCCCTGAGCGCTGAGGTAAATCACCGGAGCCTGAGGCGACTTCTGCTTAAGGTCTGAGATCGCTTGCCCAAGAGGCTCGGCCATCATGACCATTCCATCCCCGCCTCCAAATGGACGGTCATCAACGCTTTGATGCACATCTTTGGTGTAAGAGCGAGGATTCACGAATTCATATTCAAAAAGATTTTTCTTGGCGGCCTGGCCGATCACTCCCCAACGGAAAAAGCTTTCCAGAAAATCTGGGAACAAAGAAACAATGGAATATTTGGGATTCATTCCTCTGCCTGCCAAAGTCCTTGGGGCAGATCCATTTGTACAATTTTTTGGTCGAACAAAATCTCTTTTAAAAAAGCTTCGACGAAAGGAATTTCTACTTTTCGCCCCTCACAATTCACCACAAGTAAATCTTGCGGTCCATTGGAAGAAAATCCAACGATCGGCCCGACAGTTTCCAGACCATCTTTAACTAGAAAGCCTTCGATCTCAGAAAGAAAAACGGGTTCACCTTTTTTTGACGTGAACACATCTTCTGAAATAAAAACAAGACGACCAGCGATGGCTTCAGCGGCCTCGCGGCTTTCAAGTGACTTCAATTTAAAAATGAATTGGTTCTCAGAACCAGACCACTTTTCAATTTCAAAACTTTCAAGGAGGCTGGAATCTTTCAGCCGCATCGGATTTTTTGCTGCGACTTGAGGCCTCGCAGAGGGCTCTGTCAAAACTGAAATATCTTTAGGAGAGACAAACAATTTTGGAGTTTTTTCGATCCATTCATCAGGATGAAGAGACAGGCTAATATGAACTTCGCCTTTGAGTCCACGGGGGCTTCGAACTTTACCAATCGATAAAAAGCCCGGTCCCTCGCCGCTGGACAAATCTTTCAATCACCTACTCGACGATCTCAAGAACGCTGCGCTTGTTCATTTTGGTTGAAGCCGCAGTCAAAATAGTACGCATCGAACGAGCCGTCCGGCCCTGCTTACCAATCACTTTACCTAAATCTGTCTTTGCGACTTTAAGTTCGACGACCGTGGTTTGTTCGCCGGCGACTTCGTTGACTTCCACTTCGTTCGGAACATCAACCAAGGATTTCGCCATGAACTCAACGAGGTCTTTAAGGTTTGAAGAACTCATATCAAAGGCCTCCGCAAAGCCCGCAGGCCCTTAAGGAACTGCAAGCATGATTCAATATCAAACTGACACCAAACAAAAGATTCCAATCAAATAAATGAATATTTTAATAGTTCACCACTGAGCTACTGAATATTTAGACTCACTACTAAATATTTACTCTTTAACAAGAGCCCGAGCTTTTTTGATGACGTACTCAGCGCGATCCGAGGGAAGTGCGCCTTTCTTCATCCACTGGTCTACTTTTTCCAGATCCACAGCGACTTCTTTTTCCTGACCACGAGGAGTCGGAACGTAAGTGCCTAGGATATCAAGGTATTTGCTTGTTACATAGCGACGAGAATCCGCCACAGTCAAACGGTACCTAGGGTCATGCTTTTTTCCAATTCGAGCCAAGCGAATCACTACTGCCATATATAATCACCTCAAAAGATTCACGTTTATCAGGTCGGTAAAAGTAATGTTTAGTCAAAGCGATGGCAAGGGTTAAAATGGGAATCCCTTGCCGCCTTTCTTGAATTTCATCATTTGGGACATCATTTTCTTGGATTCTTCGAACTGCTTCACCAGTTTATTCAAGTCAGAGACCTGAGTTCCCGACCCAGAGGCAATCCGTCTGCGACGCGAAGCGTTTAGCACGTCCGGATTCTTTCGCTCCTGCCTGGTCATCGAATGAATCATCGCCTCCACCTTCTTTAGTTCCTTATCTGGAGGGGGCAATTGATCCAATTTGCCTTTAATTTCATTCATTCCCGGCAAAAACTTCAGCATGGATTCAATGCCGCCCATTTTCTTGAGCATTTGAATTTGCGAAAGAAAATCCTCGAAAGTGAATTCATTCTTCATCATCTTTCGAGCAGATTCTTTAGCCGTTTTCTCATCGACGAATTCTTGGGCCCGCTCCACCAAAGTCAAAACATCGCCCATATCCAGAATGCGCCCCGCCAAACGATCGGGGTGAAAAACTTCCAAAGCCGCAACCTTTTCGCCAGTTCCAAGAAATTTGATCGGAATCCCGATCATTTCACGAATTGATAAGGCAGCCCCGCCCCGGGCATCCCCATCCACTTTGGTCAGAACTAAGCCTGTCAGCTGAAGCTTCTCATGGAAGCCTGTCGCAACCTGCACTGACTGCTGTCCCAGCATGGCATCCGCTACCAATAATGTCTCGTGAGGGGCCCAGATCCCTTTCAGGCGTTGGAGCTCCGACATCAGTTCATCATCCACCTGAAGGCGGCCAGCCGTATCCACGATGACAACTTCGATCAAATTATCGCGAACCCAATTGATGGACTGCTGAAGAATTTCTTCGGGTTTTTGCCCGGCTTGCGACGGAAAAACGGGAATATTATTTTGCTTACCCAAGATTTGTAGCTGCTCAATGGCGGCCGGGCGATAAATATCCGCGGGAACAAGACCGGGTTTTTTTCCCAATTTTTGCCGAATAAAAAGTGCTAGCTTAGCCGCCGTAGTGGTTTTTCCCACCCCTTGAAGACCCACTAAAAATATCACTGCAGGTTTTTCACGGCAGTTAAGATCAGCGGCACCGCCTCCGAGAATCTGTACGAGCTCTTCATGCACAATTTTTACGAATTGCTGTTCAGGATTGATGCTGGAAATGACCTCTGCGCCGAGGGCCTTTTGCTTCACACGATCGATGAAAGTTTTAACGACCTTAAAGTGAACGTCGGCTTCTAAGAAGTTCATGCGAATTTCTTTGATCACTTCTTCGATATTGGCTTCGCTGATTTTGTGCTGGCCGCGGACTCGTTTCAGCGTGGAATTCATTTTTTCACTCAGTCGATCAAACATACCTAATCCTTCGCTGGCCCGATCTTAGCGAGCCCTTGAAATTGAAGTCGCGAAATCCACGGTGGGATTTTCTTTCTTAGCCCAATTTAAATCCCACTCTTGATTCAGCAAAAGTACAGGCTGATCGATGGCGTCACGGTAAAGTGTAAAACTTCCCTTCAACTGCTCGACGGCGTGGCCTTCTTCAGACCTTGGCCAGCGAGCCACTGTGAAAGGCAATCGATTCAGTCGCACTTCCAAATTGTATTCGTCCTGCAGCCGGTGGGTAAGAACTTCGAACTGAAGCTCCCCGACCACGCCGATGATAGGGTCTTGGGCGCCGATCACGGGATCAACAAAAAGCTGAATGGCGCCTTCTTCAGAGAGATGCTGTAGGGCATCCAGCATTTTTCTGCGCCTCATTGCATCGCCGACCGACATTTTTGCAAAAAGTTCGGGAGCAAATTTCGGAATGTCTTCGAAAATAATTTTAGTTTCAGATCCGACAGAATCACCAATAGCGAAATTGCCAGTATCGTTCACACCGACAATGTCACCGGCGAAGGCGATGTCGACGGTCTCTCGCTCGGAGGCCACATATTGATTGGAATAGGACAGCCGGATATCTTTTTCCAAACGCGAATGTCTAATTTTCATGCCGCGTTCAAACTTTCCAGAGCACAGCCGGATGAAAGCCACACGGTCGCGGTGCCTACGGTCCATGTTGGCTTGAATTTTAAAAACAAAGCCGGTCATATTTGAATCAAGGATGTCGACGGCGTTTCCCTCACGAGTCCTGCGTTCTTGAGGTCCAGGAGCAAACTGGCAAAAGAATTGAAGGAAGTGATTCACACCAAAGTTTTGTTTGGCTGTTCCCCAAGTGAGTGGGCTGATTTCCCCCCGCAAAAATTTATCTTTATCGAAGGCAGGAAGAACGCCTTCGATTAATTCAAGTTCCTCTAGAGTCTGTTCATAGATTTCGGGACGGACTTTTTCTTTCCAGTCCCCGTCTTTAAAACTTTGAACTGGAATGACTTGGACTTCGTCGCCTTCGCGGCGCTGATCGTACAGAATCACTTCTTTGCGCAAGCGATGGTACAAGCCGCAGAACCTTGCGCCGATGCCAATGGGCCAAGTCAGGGGGAAACAAGACATTTTCAGAGTGGATTCCACTTCATCAATCAGGTCCAGAGGGGCTTTCCCCTCGCGGTCGAGTTTGTTGATGAAAGTAAAAATAGGAATTTGGCGAAAGCGACAAACATCATAAAGTTTTTTCGTTCGTTCTTCCACACCCTTGGCGACGTCAATCAACATGCAGGCAGAATCGACGGCCATCAAAACCCGGTAAGTATCCTCAGAGAAATCTTTATGGCCGGGAGTATCCAGCAAATTCACCCGAAGTTTGTCATAATCGAAAGTCATCACCGAGGAAGTGATGGAAATTCCCCGCTGCTTTTCCATTTCCATCCAGTCGGAGGTCGCAGCCTTCGTGCCAGATTTGCCACGAACTTCACCGGCTTCATGAATCACTCCACCATGATAGAGCAGCTTTTCCGTGAGAGTGGTCTTCCCCGCATCCGGATGAGAAATAATCGCAAATGTTCTTCGTCGCAGAATTTCCGCAGCGTCTGGCCCGGCGAGTCGCATGATGCTCCTTAGAAAGCTTAATATTCATTCAAGAGTGAATAATCTGTCAAACTGCCCTCCCAATCAGAAAAAATCAAGGAACACCTTTGAGACAGGCATTTGGTTGCCAAGCTTTGAAAGACTGGGTAGGTGAAAGACTAACTTTGAAGCTGCGGGTTTGTAGCCCGACCATTGCCCTCAAGGAGAGTCTAATGAGTTCTTCATCAGCCAACCCCTGGTTCGTCACCACTTTCTATTTTTTTAAAACCATTCCAAAAGACAAAATTCCAGAAGTGAAAGATTCTTTGATCGCGAAAGGACTATCCTTGGGAATGGAAGGCCTTTTTATTTTGGCTGAAGAAGGTTTGAATTCGACCTGTTCGGCTCCAAACAAAGGGGCCTTGGAAGAATTCAAGTCTTGGCTGCGCCAGAAATTCGATGTGGCTGATTTGATATTTAAAGATTCCAAGGCGCCTTACCCTCCATTCCGGAAGTTTAAGGTGAAAATACGAAATGAAATAGTCACCCTTCACAGGCCAGGATTGGTGCCGGCAGCTGAAACTGTTCGGGGAACTGAATCCCATTTGACTCCCGAAAAATGGAATGAAGTTTTAAAAACTGAGCAAGACTTCGTCTTGATCGACACGCGCAATTGGTACGAATTCGAAGTCGGCAGTTTTAAGGGCGCAGTGAATCCTAACATTACGGAATTCACTTCTTTTCCAGAGTTTGTTGAGGAGCTTGGCGTTCCTAAAGACAAAAAGATGCTGATTTTTTGCACTGGTGGTATCCGCTGCGAAAAAGGAATTTTGGACCTTCAAGAAAAAGGCTATGAAAAAGTATTTCAACTGCAGGGTGGAATTTTAAAGTATATCGAAGAATTTCCCAATCAAGAATTTGAAGGAGAATGTTTTGTTTTTGATCACCGCGTGGCCGTGAATCAAAAGCTAGAACCGTCCACTCGGTTTGAACTTTGCCCCCACTGTGGTCAGCCTGGTGAAACTGTCATTCAATGTGTACGCTGCACTACTGAAACAAAGATCTGCAAGCGCTGTGCTGAATTGGAATTGGTGAAAGAAGTCTGCTCTAAAAATTGCGCTCATTTTTGGAAACTGAATCCAGGCAAAAAGGGACATCGGCAAATTCCGGTGTGGGAGCGCAAACAGGAAGTCTCCGAGCGAAGTCCTGAGCCTGTGGAATTGGTTCTAGGAACTTAGAAGATCTGCATTCGTGGTCATCCTTAGTTTACTATTAAAATAGTAAAGCCCCGAGATAGCGATTGAGAGATTGAGAACAACCAAAAAGTGCTAAAGAAATTATTGTCCCCTTGAATCTGAACTGGGAGACTTATTATAAGCAGCTTCTCTAGGCCTAAGCTGAATATATGCCGTTACCACCATGAAAAGTGAGAGACGGTGAAAGTTGCTAGCCAACCGCGCAAATCGCAGCAATACAGTCCCTTGCGTTAGTCCATAAAGCGTCGGGAAGTATTAGAAACTGTCATTCGAGATTCTTTAAGGAGTAATGTTTCTTTTTACGAAACATATATTTCTATATTGTTTCTTTTTTATTCATGCTGGAAATGGCAAGTTCTCCTCACGCCGCAATCCTGTGGCGGTCACAAGGAGACAGATATGATCGAAAAACACAGTGCTCGAGTTTTAATCGGAGCCATGAACCTTTTAGTAGTCGGCAGTCCAATGCTGCCGAGTCATGTATCTCATGCAGCAACGGCCGATCAGAAGATTGAAAAGCTGAATATTGCCTCAATCAAGTCCATTGAAAGCTCTTGGCTGAAAATTCCAAATGCATGCAAAGCCCGTGGTTTCAACGCCAGCCCAGCTACCATAGAAAACAAAGTCCTCAGCTCTCACATTCAAAATATCTACGCGTCTTTCGGAGTTTGATCCTATGGAGCCGAAAATCATTCGATTTTCTTCGGAGGAGGTTGATCTCCTCCGAAGACGGTTCATGAAACTTGCTGAGATCACAACTTTAGGGGCTGATATCAAGCTCGCTTCTAGAATCGCAAGCTATGGTATTTTTCGAGAGATCGGCACAGTCAACGATGAGCTGGCTCGTTTCATCTTTGATGTTCCAAGGGCTCAACCTGTTCGCTTGGAATCTTTAAAAGCAGAATTGGTTGAATGGAATGGACTCTTTGGATTGCGGGTGTTTTCCTTGGACAGCCATCAATTGGAATTGAGAACAAAAGGATTCTACGAAGTCGTTCATCCCGAAATTTCTAAAAATGAAGATGGAACACTTCACTCACTGTTTATTTTCCCTGAGATAATTAACAAAATCGCACAAAACGAAGGGGTTGAATTAGTGCTTGTGAAGTCCTGGGGAGCAAATTCAATTTTTGGCGGCTTTGATCCATCAAAAGGCTACTATCAAACGAATTTTTGGGAAATTGAAAATAATGATGCTCTCAAGTTTGCAGATCTTGTTCGGCAAAGAAAAATTGCCTTCATGGGAACCCATGATTTAGTCGCCCACATTGCAGGTATTGATCGAAATCATTGGCCGCTTCTTGCGAAAAATGCCGAAAGGGTGTTTCAGGCGATTCATTCGTATTTCCAATCAGCCCCTAAGCCAAGTGTGTCCGCTCTTATTCTGCCATACACGATCGGCGTCGTTCTGGATGATCTTGCGCAGCCGCCTAGCTATAGTTCTAATCACCATCTTGCTGTTTTAGATGAATTACTTAGGAAAATTTCGAGAAATGAAATCCCTGCAAACTTACCGACTCTCCTAACGCAGTTTCCAATGAGCTTTCAAAAAATTATAGATCTGTCTCGAACAAAATATATCGAACAGAGGCCTACTGAAATTAAAGCAGCGGTCAATGATCTGGTTCAGGAGATCCTCAATGCTTCACTAAAATATCCTGCTTAGATACTCTCCCAAATCTTACTCATCCAACCCAATGCATCTGGGTCTCTGCAGATGAGTTTAACGGATTGATGGCAACGGTATGGACAGCCTGTGACATTCAGGTGAACGAGATCGAGTTCTTTCACATAGTAGTCAGGAAGATATGCGAGAGTGTGTCCGCGCTGAAGGAGCTTATCCATTATTTTTAGTCCGCTGGCCCGGTAGCGAATCTGTCTCGGGAATTTGTCATCTCGCCATCCGTCCAATGAAGCGGAATTTGAAATCTTGCCTAGCATCGCGAATTCAGGCGATACGAACGAATATTTTAAAACTTCTTCGACGGGAATTTTTGAGGTCTGAGAGAATTTTTCAAAAAGTGGATGCTTCCTGGATGCGCAGGTTTTGAATTCAACCTTGGCTAAGGTTTTCGCCTTGAGACCTTGAGGCACTTCGCCAGTGAGGATGCCAAAGTGAACTTCGCCATCTTCTATTTGCTGTCTGACTTTGGCTTCAGAGCGAGTTAAAAATTGGAATCTCGAATGAGCATAGACCTTCTGAATATTTTCAGAAAGATTAATACCAAAATGAGTGTGAAGGATCTCTTCAGCACTAATGACCACGTTGAGAGTTCCTTTTTGGCCACCCAGTTCAATTTTTGCATCTTCTTCGAGCTGTACGATGAGAGCCGCCCGTTTCTTCAGAGCTAAACCCTCGGGCGTGAGTCGAATATTTCGGCCTTGCTTGTAGAAGAGAGAAATCCCTAGTTCGTCCTCAAGGCGGGAGATCGCTTTACTGAGAGAGCCTGGAGATACATTTAAATCCTCAGAGGCTCGATGCACATTTTCATTCTGGGCAACCGCCAAAAAGTAACGTAATTCAAATATTTCCATAATCGAAACATATATTTAATATACGTTTCTTTTTCAAGAGGTATATTTTGAATCACGGACAGATGACAAATGGTCGAAGCGATACTCGTGGGCGAAGCTATCAAATGCCTTCAGTATCGCCTTTCCCTTGAACTTTTCTTTTCTTAATTTGAACCACAGGAAGAAGTGCAGCTACTCAGAGAGTATCCATCCGCAGTGCATTTGTCCCAGCAGCTTCTCGAACCGCCTCCAGTGTTGACTCCGCAAGTGGAAACACAACTTGAAAGAGAATAGCCATCAGCTCTGCATTTATCCCAACAGGCAGCCTGTCCGCCGCTATTCTTGGTACCACAAGACGAAGAGCAGCTTGAGATCGAGTAGCCATCAGCTTTACATTTTTTCCAGCATGCACGCGATGATTCTTCACTGGAAGTTCCGCAGTTCGACACACAAGAGCTCAACGAGTAGCCATCAGCGGTGCATTTAGTCCAACAGCCAGAACCTCTGCCATGACCCTCATCGCAATTTTGATTTCGCATGGACTTAAGCAGCAGCGGTTGCAAATTCAGTTTGACCTTGTTCAGTTCCCTATCTTTTTGAATGTCTCTCTGTTGCAGTTGAGCATCTTGCAAAGCATCTTTCTGAAAAAGGAAAGCATCCTGACTTGGCAAGGCGGCGCTCAATGTGGGCATGGCTAAGCAAAGACAGGCTAAAAGTAGAGCTATTTTCATAAATTCCTCCGTTGGGTCGGGATTTGCAAAGAAGATGCCTCCATTGAAGAATCCATTTTGACACCGACATCCCCAGCGCCAAGCTCCGCAGGCCTAAAGAGGTCTCTCGTCGGAACTAGCGATGATTCCAAGTTCACTGAGACACTCTGAATAGTTAGCTTCTCTATCAATCCGCGGGGCATGGGTCCGTGCCAATACCATTGGTTGGTGTTCGGGTTTCGCAAGTTTTAAGTTGAGGAAATCGCCGTCAGAATGCGGCTCATTCAGGCTTGGTTAGAATCGCAGGTATCACGGACATCGCAGGCATCGCAGGCATTGCGGACATCAGATCAGCCGTCGAACCCGAAATGGACTGATTCTTCTGCTGTCCTTGCGCTGTATTTGCCTTGCTGATTCAGGATCAGGGGGTACCGGTCCATGAAGCAGCAATCATTTCAAAAAACAAATTGGGATCATCGATTCTGCTATGGAGGCGAGCTCCGAAAATCCAGGCAGGGCCGGGGAATGAGACCCTTATCGACTCGCGATCCCCTGCATATCGTATTAAAAGTAAGAGCTGGGGAATTGAAAAAGGGACTAAAGAATCCCGTGACCCATACCCTGGTTCTGCGCTTGCTCAAAAAGTATTCGAAAAAATTTTTCATCAAAGTCGAGCAGTTCTCAGTGAACGCGGACCATATTCACCTTTTGGTCCGCTGCTCTAAACGGAGTTTCTTTCACAATTTTTTTAGAGTCTTTGCGGGTCAGGTTGCTCAGCAGGCGACTCATACCTTCAGCACAAAGAAAGAGGGAAAAAGTTTTTGGAAAGCCCGGCCTTGGAGCCGTGTGATCAGGGGCTACAAGGCTTACCTACAAGTTAGAGGCTATGTGAAACTGAATGCCTTGGAAGCTTCGGGAAAAGTGGCTTATCGAAAAGAAAGAACTCGAGGCCTTTCGCTCGAGCAACTGCGGGAGCTTTGGTCCTGAGTCAAAGTCCAACGCCCTACCCAACGCTAGAGAGCTGAACAAGCAGCTCCCGAACAAAGCTCCAATTAGTTCCTATCAAGGTTTAGCTTTCACCCACTGAAATGGTCCGAATTCGACTTGGTAACTATTTGATTCTTTTTGTATTTATTTAGTTCATTGGGTGACGGGAATCGCTTTTATTGATTTATTTTTCAGGGATCGATGACTTTGTAACATTCGGTGGTCCGTCTTTTTGAATCAGTCCAGAGCTTGGGTTTGGCTCTCGCCTTGCAATTAAGGTTAGTAGAAGAGTTCAAACAAACAAAACTGAATAGGAGTCGAACGTGAAACACCAATTAATCGCTTTTTCTATGACACTTTTTTTAGCTTTCACAGCTCAGGCGAAATCACCATATACCAAAAAATACACCTGTGGAGATAAATATGAACTAGATATCACTTACGGAGAAACATGGAAAGACGATATTCGTGTAAGCTATAGGGATTTAGAGAGTCGTCAGAATTCAAATACCGCGACATTCATTCACCATATTGAAGCTGCTAAAACTCATCATGAATATATGCGAAATCAAAAAAACAGCAATCTGGTAAATTTTGTTCAAATTCACAAAAAGGCAAGATTCACGGAAGTGACGTTTGGTAATGTCGAATGCAGTGAAGTAACGATATGTAACTAAAGGCCCTTGGGCTTGCATGCTTCACAAGAGTCCAAGCACACCATCAGCGTCAAAAATTCACGCCGATTCCAAGATCGATGGCGGGCAAGGCAGAAGGAAACTCGCTCGCTCGGACAGCGGACAATTCAGTTCCGCTGGTGTCTTTGATGGAGAGGTCGCCCCAGCCGGAAAGATTGATGACTCCAAGACCCACCTTGATATCCAAAAAGCCCAAGAAAAAATGCCGACCTGCTGTGATCAGCATCGCATTTGCTGAAGAAGATCCTTCCACAGAAGTCACATTGCTAGAGGCTTTTCCTTTCAGAGTCAGTTTTCCCAGACCGCCGGTGAGGTACCAACTGCTGATGCCCAAACCATTGCTGTAAAGGCCAGCTTTCGCTAAATATTGAGTTCCCGTGACAGTCACTGTTGTGCCCAAAGAATCTGGATAGCTAAGTCCGACGGTCCAGTAGGAAACTCCGACAACAAAATTATTGATTCCGAAAAGGACGTTGGCTCCATCCGCAAGGGAATAGCCGACGTGAAAAGTTGAAGCCCCAGCTGCAGAGGGGATAGCACTGGCCAGAAAAAGAGCCAAAGCCATTTTTTTTACTCTCTTGAAACAAGGTTTGATCACATTCATATTCTAAGTTTCCTTTCAGAGGCCGATTGTTCCTTCATCGCTTTTTCGATTTCTTCGCGGGAATGGACGCGGCCTTTACCCACACCAGGGCAAAAAGCAGCCACTTCATTTTTCCAAGTTTTTGCGTCCATCACTTCTGGCCAAAAAGGCCAGGTACGGCACTGGGTGGGCCGGGCTTCATAGATTGAGCAAGCTTTGCCTTTTAGAAATTGGCATTCTGGTTTTTCTTCTTTGAGGCGAAACATGCCTTGAGATTTTTCGCAGTGTTTGCGAGTGAATTCTATGGTGCTGAGCTTGAGTTGTTTTGCCATCCGGCGACGGTCGCGCAGAGTCAGCCAAACAAAGCCGTATTCCCCATGGGACACACAGCATTTGCCAGAGCCCTGACATTCAAATCGAATTCCGTCTTCCCACCATTTTTTTTGCTGCGCCATTAGTTTCTAAGCCTAACGGCGCCGATCAATGATGGGAAGCCCACTTGCGAAAAGATTCAGGGCATCATCTGCAAATTTTCAGATCCTCATTCGGAGATCATCAATTACTGGCAACCGATCACTATTTTCGTGGTTTTAGCAGAATCCGCCTTCGCGTCTGTCTTAGCATCGACCGCTGCCTGCGAGATCACAATCCGGGAACCTGCCAAGAGGGCGATACCTCGTAAGTTTTGATTCACAGTCGTGGCGTCTTTGTGACAAGTCACTTCCAGCTTTGCGGATTTCAGTTCAGCTCCTTCAGCAATGATGGCTTCAAAAGAAGTGGCCTTACCTGCAGAAAGAAGGCTGATTAGACCAACAGACTCTGAAGCTTTCTTAAGATCGGCTTCGCTTTTTTCCGCATGGCAAGATACAGCTTGTGCTTGATCCTCAGATTTTTCGTTGGCGGCGGCAAGCATCACTCGAGAACCATTCAAAAGAGTAATGGCTGACTTCGACGACTTGGCTAAATCCGCGGAAGCCACGCAGCTAACTTTTGTAGCAATCGATTGATTATTTCCAGATTCCAACTTCAAATTCAAGCTGACTTCCGGAGGATTCACCAAGGCAGCCTGCGTTCCTGCTGCGGGAGCCTGTTCGGGAGCTGCTTCCAATGCGCCAGTTTCCACTTCGACTTCATCTTCGATGGTCTTCCCTGTATCTTTTGGTGCTTCGATTTTTGGAGTGCCGGTCCCGACGGAAGCTTCCACCTCGGGTTCCTCATCCTCTGCCTCTGGAGTGGTTACTTTAGGGGTTTCTACTTTGGGAGTTTCTACTTTAGGAGCTTCTACTTTTGGAATTTCGACTTTAGGCGCTTCGACCTTAGGCGCTTCCGTCGGAGGCACGACTACGGGAGCAACCGCTCCGGCTTCGGCTTTTTTCTTAGCCTCTGCATCTGCTTCGGCTTTGAGTTCAGCTTTGAGCTTAGCCAAATCTGCCGCACGTTCTTTTTCTTTTGCAGCCTTTTGCTCGGCTTCCTCTTTTGCTTTCTTCGCGGTCTCAGCGTCTGCTTTCAATTTCGCGGGGTCCAGCTGAGTGGCATCTGAATAACCAGCTTTGAACTTGGGCTTATCGCTGCATCCCGCGCTCAGCAATGACAAAACTGCCATGCAAACGATCACAGATGAGGAGGTAAGATGCTTCAACATAGGGACTCCCTTCGTCGAACTTTCAGACACTGCGCCTGAAAGAGGCACCGGGACTTCAAACCAACAACATTCTTGAGCTGTGGGCTCGAATTGAACTTCACAATGTTAAGTGAAGTACTCCGGCTGCGACCTTAGGAGCAAATAGTCAGCCAGAAGAAAGAAGCTTGTCTTGTGCATTAAGGGCTCCGCGAGCGAAATATCCTCGAGAGCAAATGAAAAATATTCAGAGATGAAAAGACAATTGATAGCAGTCAAAAGACTACTATCAGCTATAAGATTTTGTTGAACTAGGCTTTTTTAGCTCGGAGCATCCTTTTCTTCTTCTGAAGTCGCTTTGATTTATGGCGAATGCTTTTGTTGCGAACTTTAGATTTGCCGGACTTCTTAGATTTTTTGCCTGGTTTCGCCATTGCCATGAGATGTGCTCCTGTAACCGTTCAGTAATTTTTCAGTAATGCTTCAGTATGTCTTCAAAAAAGATAAGTTCGAAATAAAGCTCATGAGTCATGCATCAGTCAAGTGAGCAGCCACGTCCATTTGCGTCGACAGGACTCATAAGCACTGATAACTTGAAGAAATGTTGAAGGTCCTTCATTTACTTTCGCAGACTGAGCTCACTGGCTCCGAAGTCTATGCGAAAGTCATCAGCGATTCTCAAAAGAAACTGGGATATCAGCTTGTTTTTGTATCAGATGCCTTTCACTTAGAATTACAGGGCAATTGCTATTCACTTCCAATTTCTGATGGCGGCCTTCTCTCCCGTTTGAAGAATGCGGCCCATTTGCGCAAGATCATTCAAAAGCATTCGATCAATCTGATTCATTGTCACTCGCGGGCGGCTTGCCGCGTGGCTTTTGCGGCTCGGGAAGGCTTGGGATTTGGCATCGGTACCAGCCTGAATCCTTTTCAACGGAGACCAACCTCCCTAAAAAATTTAGCCGTGGTTTCTACTCTGCATGGGGAACAGCACTTTTCTTGGTCGAAACGATGGCATGATATTTACGGTGATACCGTCGTCTGCGTTGCGGAGCCCATTCGCGAACAGTTGATTCAGCAATTTCGGATGGCTCCAGAAAAAATCAAAGTTCTGCGGAATCCTTTGGCCTGGGCGGTGAGGGTAAAATCTCAGCGATCAGCCGAAAATGCCGGCTCAGCCGATAATGTCGACCCAGCTGCGACTGCGGGCTCAAGCTCAGATAGGCGAGTAGCTTTGAATACAAAAATTCGCGTCTTGATCGCGGGCCGTGATTCTGGCCCTAAAGGCGAACGCCTCAGAAAGCTTCTTGAAAACGAAGTCTCAGGATGGCACAAAAAATTTCCACAAATTGAAATTTCAGTTCTTCAGGCAGGAACTTTGACCCGCGATTTCTTGAATAAACCAGGCTGTGAGGACTGGCATTGGGTGCAAGCACCTTCGGGACTGGAAGAACTTTACCAGGCCAGCGAGATTGTCATTGGCGGAGGACGCATTGCCCTTGAGGCCACCTCGAAAGGCTGCGAAACAATTGCTTTTGGTGAAAAGAAAATTATCGGCTGGTTAAAAGACTCCAATTGGAGCCTCGCCGTGGATTCCAATTTTGGAGATATGGGCATAGTGGAAGAATTTAATTCCGGCGCTATCACTGCCGCACTTGCTGAGATTGTAAATGTAAAAAAGGACGGAATCTCTGTTCACGAAGTTTCAACCGAGATCGTCCAGGGCACTTGCGGCCTTCAAGAAAAAAATTTCGCCCCCTTTGACTTGAAGACAATCACTGCGCGACTGGACGAGGTCTATCGTGGCGCACTCCTGTCTCGTGTGGCCCCGAATCTGCCGATTCTGATGTACCATAAAGTGGTGCCGGAAACTTCCTCGGCCAAACACCGCATTTTTGTGACTACGAAGACTTTTGAAAAGCATCTGCAATTTTTCAAAAGCTTTGGTTTTCAGACTTTGACTTTCCAAGAGCTGCAGCAGTTTTGGAGCGGCAGTAAACCATTAACTGACTTTCCCCGCCGTCCTTTAGTGCTGACCTTTGATGATGGCTATCGTAATGTTCTTGAAAATGCGGCTCCCCTTTTGAAAAAGTTTGGAATGAAGGCGAGTCTTTTTATCCTGTCAGATCGCTCTCTGCTTAAAAATAATTGGGATGAGCCAGATCCAAATGAAAATCCTGAACACTCGAGGCTCATGGACCAAGAAGATTTGCAGCGCCTGAGGACCTATGGTTTTGAGCTTGAGTCCCATGGAGTGGATCATAAAAACTTCACTCAGCTGAATGAAGACCAAGTTTTTGATCAGTTAAAGAAATCAAAACTTCAAATCGAGGCTGACTTCAGTATCGAAGTTTCTGCGGCAGCCTATCCCTTTGGTGCGATCGACGGTCGCCTTCCGGCTTTGGCAAAAAAAGCGGGCTATAGTTTCGCGGTGAACACGGATCAAGGGGGCCTTCGTTGGTTCGATGAACCTCACTCCCTTTTCCGTATCAATATTTTCCCTGAGGATTCTTGGTTCGACCTCTGGCGAAAAACTTTGCCCTGGTACCGCCGCCGCTATTATCGACGCCGTAATCGCTAGCCGCCGCAGTGATTCACCATATGTTAGGAGGTGCCTTTTAGTTTTTCACTTTCCCGGAAAGAAATTTTGATACTGGACTATAGGACTTTCATCACGGAGCCGAAAGTCCTTATATGCATCAGAGTTCATCAGCTTCGACCTCCCTTGTATTTCTGTTTTGTGCCACCTTACTGGCACCTCACTCGGCTTCGGCCTACCTTTTGAGGTACTATTTCCCGACTCAGTTGGACGGTGAAATCCAGGTTCTTAATAAAAGCGATCAAGATCTTGATCTGTGGATTGGGCACCCCACAATTACAAATCCTCAAACGGGTGAGCTCATCTACGAACAAATTTACCGAGTCATGGCTACATCCAAACGTCGTTTTTCGCTCAAGAATTTAAGGCAGCATGCTTTTGTGCAGGTAAAAATCCATGAGGAAGATCAAAACTCCCTCATCGTGCGCCTCCGCAGGCCCGACGGGGAAATTTTTGAAGTGGGCCCCGGCCACAGTCAAAACTTTAGCGGACGCCCCTCTTCGCGCTTGGAATCATTGCTAATCACAAATATGAGCGAACTCAGCCAAAAAGTTCAGATTAAAAGAACTACTACTCCAGGAATAGGCTCCTCGAATTCAATGACTGAGTCTCTAAATTTACCCGGGCAAGGACATCTTGTTATTGAACAAAACCTCCCCGCCACCAACATTCAAGTTGAGGGGGAACTGCCCCTCTTCGTGGCTTGGACTGGCAAAGATGATTTTGAACTGCTTTCCCCGAAAGCTCCGGAAAATTTTTCTCGAAAACCAAAAGGTGTGCGTTTTGTCCTTGCCGATTCGACCAAACAAGAAAGCTTTATTGTGGATCTAGAAGATGAAAAAATGATTGCCGAGGCTCGCTCGCAGCTGCGCCGACCAGCCGATGATCAAAAAACCATCCTCTTTGCTTTGCCAGATTTTGGCAGTGATGGCATGAACCAGAACTGGATGCACCCTCACCGTCCCGCCTGGTCCTGGCATATTCGAAAAGTCTTTCAATTTGGTCAGTTTGGCTCGGACAGCTGCAATGGCACTCCAAGCCTTGTGGAAGATTTTCTTTCTCAGTGGATTACCAGCGAACGCGCGATCTGCTTTCGAGACTACCGCGTGGTCCGCGAGCTTCCTTGAGCCATCAAATGAATTTAGGCTGAACGTTTTATACCACGAGAAACTAAGATACTGTCTGCCGCAAACATTCCTGTCTCCAAAGCACCTTCCATGTAACCAGACCTTTCAGAACTGGTGTGCTCTCCACAAAAAAACAAGCGGTTATTCAATTCAGGATTTCGTTCAGTGCCCATGAACTCGGTGTACTGCCCTGGCTTGACACAGATGTAAGAACCGAGTGTGTTTTGATTTTGGCTCCAATTGGCGACAATTTGCTGGCCAGAGAAATGATTCTGAAAGTGTTGGTTCCAAGCCCCCAGATCCTTGATTACCGAGTCTTTTGTTTGCGTCGTTAAGCCCAGTCCGTGCTTTCCACCGGCAAAGCAGGTGATGATACCGGCTTGACCCTTCTGAAGTCGACTTGTTTCCCAAAATTCCTGCCCGCCACTTTGATCCATGAAGAGGGAACCAGAAAAGGATCTTTGAACCAGCTTGCGGTTCAACCAAAATCTTGAAGAAAAACCGGACATAATTTTGGTGTTGGTTCCGTATCCAAGATTTTTAATGCTCGCAAGCTTCAATGGATTCAGCCCAAGATTTTCGATACCTGCCACATTTCGAAGTACCGTGAATGGAATCGCAAGCACGACTTGGCTGGCGCTGAAAGTCTTGGTTCCAAAGGCAGTGTCAAAGGTCAGCGAAAATGAGTTTCCTTTATCTTCGATCCTTGTCAGGCGGTGGCCTTGCTTCAGCCAGGCTTCACGGGATTTCACGATGGTATCGATGCTTCGTGCGATGCCCGCAGGAATTTGGCCGTTTCCACCTTGAATCCGCGATCCTTGGTCGCTTTCTCCATAGAAAATGTGATCGGGTTTGCCCTCGGTGTACATCAGAGTCAATAAATTCACTGCTGATTGTTCTTCAGCATCGAGGCCCATTTCACCGGTGTAGGCGATCTCGACGACTTTCTTAACCCAAGCATCGAGGCCGGCAAGTTCAAGAAACTGCGGAATGTTCATTTTATCAATCGCAGATTTTACAGGATTTTGCGAGTCTGCGTGAGTGAAGATCATGGCTTTATCTCTTTGCGCAGCCGGGAAGCTACTTTTGATCAAAGCTGCTTTCTGTCGGAGCAGATTTCTTAAGGGCTCTAATTTATTCGAAAGTTCGCGAAGGCCGCGTGTTTGACCATCGATCCAGAATAAATCTTCGTCCGTTGGCCTTTGTTTTTTATTTCCAGGCTGGCCACTGGAAAACTTCTCGACTTTTAGACCAAGGTCTTTTGCCCAGGTGCGGATATGCGTATGGCCCTGATCAACAAGCTCGGCACCTAACTCAATGAACATTTTATCTGGAACGTCCTCTTGTGTGTCCCATTTTTTGTGTGTGAAAATACGGCCGCCGATGCGATAGGCATCGGCTTCATAGACCGCGATTTGTGAGGCAAAGCCTGCTTTAGCCAGATAGTAAGCGGCATTGAGTCCCGCGGCTCCAGCGCCAATGATCGCGACCTGTTGGTCTATTTGTGAACTAGCGGGTCTGCGCATGGTAGCAAGGCTCGTACATCCTTGCAAACCTCCAAGTGCCGAAGCTGCCATGAGGGTAGAGCTCCCCTGCTTCAAAAAATCGCGACGGGAAGAACGGTTCGAAGATTCGCTCTCAAAAGATGTTTCTTGCCACGCCTGCATGAGTGCTCGGAATAATGCTGTTTTTGCCATGGAATGCCCCCTGGATTCTCCATTCTGACAGGATTTCGAATCACCACGCAAGGCTCGCTCATAGCCTCGACTTTTCTCCAGCGAGCAGAATAATTAAATAATTAGACGCGGAATCTGTGTTCCAAACGAGCGCTGGGTTCCAGTCCCTCCTGAGCCTTCACAATCTGCGAATGAGCTTCAGATTTTTTGCAGACTGGATCTGCAGCCCTCGCGTCGCCTGTCAGTAAATAAGCTTGGCAGCGGCAACCGCCAAAGTCTTTTGCTTTGCGATCGCAGCTCAGACAAGGTTCCTTCATCCAATCCTGTCCACGAAACATTTGAAAAACTTTTGAATCTGTCCATGCAGCTGCGAGGGAATGACTTTGCAAACTGGGAAACTCTGCCCCCGGTAAAACCTGAGCCGAATGGCAGGGAAGGATCAGACCCGCCGGATTCACCAAAATCAGTTTTGTGCCCCAGCCACCAAGACAAGCTTTGGGAAAATCGCCAAAATAATCTGGCAGAACATGATCAATTTTTATTTGCCCCTCGAATTGCTTCTTGGCTTTTGCAATAGTCACGGTAGCTTCACGTACCTGTTCCTTGGTGGGAAGCAAATGCGAGCGGTTTTTCAAGGCCCAACCCAAGTATTGTACATGGGCGATTTCAACTTTGTCGGCGCCCACTGCCTGGGCCCATGAAATCATCTCCTCCAAGCGAGAAAGATTCTTTCTATGAACCACAATATTGATTGTGAACCCAAAATTTCGAGCAGAAATCCACTTGGCCACTTTTATTTTCTGCGCCAGAACATCTTTCCCGGAAATTTCTTTAGCGGAATCCATGTCTATGTCTTGAAGACTCAACTGAATATGATCCAATCCAAAATTTGCTAGGTCCATGAGACGATTTTCCGTCAGGCCCACTCCGGAAGTGATTAAGTTGGTATAAAGTCCTCGGGAGGAAGCCAACTGAATCAGCTGATCAAGTCCTGGATAAAGAAGTGGTTCGCCGCCTGTGAAACTCACATGATGGATCCCAAGCTCGGCGGCTTCGTTGATGGTGCGGAGCCAAGCTTCTTTAGGAAGCTCTTGATCCCTCCGATAAAGCTCTAAAGGATTCGAACAGTAAGCACATTGAAGGGGGCAACGATGGGTGAGCTCCGCGATCAATAAAGCGGGAGGTGTCATAGCTCAATGGCCCTATGGCGATGGAGCGCAAGCAAAAGATTTGCGACATCAGCCTCAATTTTTTCGATCTTTGTCTGTGGGTTCAAGGCTTTCAGTTTCAAACAAATCTCCTGCAATGACTGCTGACCAGTGCATTCATTAAGAATCATCTGCGCACTGGTATTCAGCTGAACGATCCCTTCCGGAATCAAAAGCACAGCACTGCCTGATTCGGTATTCTTCAGCCGGCAGCCTCGATGCAGCCGAGGCCGAGAGTCTTTCTCAAGTCGCACTTGCACTCTGATCCGGCTGACCCTGCAAATCCTTTGCTTCCGCAGATTGGCTCCCGAAAGCATCGGGTGGCACAAAACCCGGCGAAACATAGGAATAAAAAAGAGCATCCAATTGGGCCCACAAAATATCACATTTACTGGAGAGCGCAGCGATGCAGGCTTCTTGCTCAGTGCGCGTATTGGCATTCGCAAGGACGTATTTTAAAGCGAAGTCTGCATCCTCCGGAGCCTGCGTCAGCCGATCTTCAAAATATTTAAGCCCACCAGAAATCCAAGGATAGAGTTCCTTGAGCTTACCCATGCGTAGTGAAATGAGCTGAGAGGAAAACATTTCCGTCAGCGATGAGGCCACGGCCTCAAGAAAACTGCGCTGTGAGACCAAATTCAGATAGGCCATTCCTGCAAATCGCGCTGCGGGCAAAATTCCTTTTTGAGAAATAATTTCTTCCCGCTGAAGTCCTGTGGCCTCCGCCAAGCGAATCCACTTTTCAATTCCGCCAGGGGTTTTTCCATCACCATCATGATCCACAATGCGTTTCCGCCAGGCCAATCGAAAGCTCGCATCTTCGCAGCGGGCTAAAATCAACGCATCTTTTTGTGGAATGATGGACTGGTAATAGAAACGATTCAAGGCCCAAGCCTGCAATTGAAAGCGGGTCAATTTTCCTTCATGCATCAGCAAATGAAAAGGATGCTTATGATGGTACTTTTGTGCACCAATGGCCCGCAGCCGCTGAATCAACTGATCGGCAGTGAGTTTTGTCTGTTCCATTTGAGAGTCCTCCCAGGGTCAAATTTCAAACGATTGCCCGTCAAAGGTCAATCGCCATCCCTGGTCCCTCATTTGTTGATGACAGGATCCTTGTTCATCCAAGACTGGATTGGTATTGTTGATATGAATAAAATGTTTACCATGTTTTGGAAGCACGGATTGAGTAGCCTCCATCATTCCGCTGGCGCCTGCCATTGGAAGATGACCCATCTGACTTGCGGTTCTGCCTCCATTTTTAATCCGAATCAATTCATCTTCGGACCAAAAGGTGCCGTCCAAGAAAAGCAAATCGCAGGATTTCCAAAGGGACAATAACTCAGGAGTGATCTCACCGACTCCTGGAAAATATCCAAAGCGGCTGGTTGGATTTGAGCCTTCAATAATTAGACCGAACACTATTCCAGAATGTGGCTTTCCGCTTGATGTTTGGGAAAGAGAGGTGGAAGCTTTTTCGACATAAAGAGGAATTTGGCTTTTCATGCCGATAGGAATCAAGCTGAGAGCTGGCTCAAGGCTGTTAGCTGGTTCAAGAACGTGCCTCTCGCCCACAACCAGAGGATTCCACTGAGTTTGACCTTCGAATTGCCGCAGCATTTGAAAAAAAATATTCGAATCAAACACCGATCGATAGACAAATTCAGAGCAATTGATTTTAAAAGAGTGCCCCTCTCGAAGGAGCAAAAGTCCCAGGGCATGATCGAGATCTGCATTCGTTAGTGTCACACTTTGGATTGGAGACTGCCGCGCAGACATTTTTTTATTTTGCTGGGGCAAGGACCTTGGCCAAAGCTCGGGAGTCTTTTCAATTTGCTGCCTCAAATCGGGCGAGGCATTCAGAAGATGCCAATTGTCACCATTGGTGCTCACCATCACTTGCGACTGTGTTCGCGAAGGTCCAACGAATCGACCTTCTCGTTTTCGAAGACAGTTGTCACAAGCGCAGTTCCACTGTGGAAAGCCGCCGCCGGCAGCTGACCCCAGTACTTTCACGATCACAGATCTTTCTCAGGATCGATCTCGGCGCTACTATAGCCGGTGATTTCACAATTGACCGGAATGACTTCAATGCGAGGCGTTTCCCACTTGCTCTGTGGGACTTGAGTCGATACTTCTGTCGAATTACTTTCGGCAAGCTTTTGAGAATCAGTGATCATGAGTCCTCCTCACGAAATTTTGCCTCAATATCCTTAAGGTTCAAGTCCGAACTGGGATCCTCAGACAGACTAAAGTCTGTCTCACAAATTGCTTTATCGCTATTTTTGAATCGTATAGGAACCGGCCTGACCAAGAGTCTCTTCGACAGAAACGGAGAGGCTCTTGACTCCTTGGTCTACAAAAAGAGCAAACCATTCTTCGGCTAGCAACCGGGAGAGCCATTCCACACTGGTGTTCGGGATCGGCAATAGTATGACTTCCCTCCTCGGAAAAACATATTTTCGGTCGGAGTACCGCACTTCAAGCTCACTGTCTTTTTCTGTAATTTTTAAAAATGGATTCTCTGCCGGGAGCAGCAAATGCTCGTCCCACACTGCAAGTCGCGCGCGAACTATTTTTTTGATCTCACCAAAATCAATCAAGAAACCAGAGTCGCCCCCGTCAAATTCAGCATCTGCGACTAATTTCAACCGCACACGGTAATTGTGTCCATGGAGGCGTTCCGCATTTTCAGCGTCAAAAATCAGAAAATGGGCTGAGGAAAATTTAAAATCCTGTTTACTCAAATGAAGGCATGTGACATTGGTTGATGCGCTATTATTCATAAGCTTTGGAGCCTAACATGGAATTTGAACTCCTTCATCGTTTTCGTCTTGAAAGTGCACGCGCCCTCACTGGCCTTGACCAAAATCATCCTTGTGCCCGAGTGCACGGCCATAGCTTCCAAGTGACTCTTAAAATCTGCGGGGAACTTGATCACGAAAAAGGTTGGGTGATGGACTTCAACGACATCCAAGCCGCTGCCCAGCCACTTGTAAAACTTTTGGATCACCGCTTGCTGAACGAAGTGCCTGGCCTTGAAAACCCAACTTCAGAAATTTTGGCTCGCTATATCTTTGATCATTTGCGGCCAAAGCTTCCGCTTTTGAGGCAAGTACGAATTGCTGAAACCCCCGACACCGAATGCCGTTACCCAAAAGGCACCTCTTAACATTTCGGGATACAGCGCGATATTTAACGAGATGTGGGCTCAACAGCCTTGAATCTTGGGGTTTTTCTGGAATTTTGGTGAGATTAAGAAAACTTTACTTTATTCCTCGAATTCTGTGCATTTCCCGCGCAGGATAGCAAGATGAATATACGCCCCCAAGTTTTGATCGTCGAAGACTTAATTGATATTCCGCAGATCTACGTCGACCTTCTACTATTGATTTCGCCAATGGATTTCTACTTCGCCCAAACGGCAAAAGAGGCAATTCTGAAGATTCAGGAGCTCGGATCGGCACTGTCTTTGATTTTATGTGACTATTCAATGCCTGGTGCTAGTGGGGTTGCGGTCCTGCGATTCAATCTGGAAAATTACCGAAGACCTTTTTGCCTCATCACGGGGGGATCTTTGGATTCTATGGAGGGACTTGAAGACGTTCATTTTGATGGCAAAACGAATCATTTTATTTCGAAACCTCTGGATGAAGTTCAGTTCATTTCCAAAATGCGGATTCTGATTCAAGCTGAAGAAGCTGCAAACTCAAACCAATGATCTTGCCATTTTTCCTCTAGGCTTTATTGACTCAGAGCCTCTTGCCTCCGAAGTCAGACTTCGAGGAGCATGAACAGCATGAAGAAACCCCAGCGCAAAGCCCTACTCATTCGTTTTTCCAGCATTGGTGATGTGGTGCAAAGTCTGAGTGCGGCCACTCGTCTGAAGGAGTACGATTGCGAAGTTCACTGGGTGATTCGAAAAGATCTGAAAGAAATTGCAGAATCGCATTCCTTGGTCAAAAAAGTATGGGCTCTGGATCGAAATTCAGGAGTCCTCGGTCTGCTGAAATTAATTTTTCAACTGAGGCAAGAAAATTTCACCCATATTTATGATGCTCACAATAGTCTTCGAAGCCTGGCGATCACGCTTTTCCTGACTTGGCCTTTCCTGCCCTTTGCTTGGAAAAATGAAATCCTTGTGGTCCGAAAACCCAAGTATCGATGGAAAAGATTTCTGCTTTTTTACCTTAGAAAAAACACTTTTCAAATGCCCTTTTCTGGCCAGCGCGATCTTCTGCAGCCACTGAAGTCCTGGGGACTGACGGAGGAACTTCCTCCTTCACCTCAAATTCTTGTGAAAGACGAGGCTCTGGCAAAGGTCCATCATTGGCTTAAAAAAAATCTTTTCCCGCACAATTACGTGGTACTTTGCCCCTCGGCCTCCTATGAGCTCAAACGCTGGCCCTTGGGCTACTGGCAAAAACTAATCAATGCCAATCCGGAACAAAACTTTTTAGTCCTTGGAGGCAAAACAGATTCTTTTCTTGAAGAGTTGATCGAAGCAAAACGCGGGCAAATCCTTAAGTCCATCGGCGAGCTCAGTCTTGCGGAGTCCGTCGCTGCGATCTCTATGGCGCGAGCCGTTGTTTCGAACGATACGGGCCTCCTCCACATGGCTGAACAATTGGGAAAGAAGGCGATAGCACTCATGGGGCCGGCTCCTTTTGGTTTTCCATCTCGCTCTACGACTCTGATTTTGGAAAAAGACCTGAGCTGCCGACCCTGCAGCAAACACGGACAGGGTCCTTGCATCAATGCAGAACATCAAAAATGTTTAAAAGACATCAGTCCTGAGTTCGTCAGCCAAAAACTAAACTTGTTGCTGAGCCTATGAATCGGATCATCGAGGAATTTTGTTTTTTACTTTATAGAGTCCTCATCCATTTGGCAGTGGGCCTCCTACATATTGGCAAAAGTTTCTGGCCGCAGAAGCTCAAAAAAATGATCACAGAAAGGGACGAGCTCAGACTTCCGCTCCTCGCTGACGATCCGATTTGGATTCACGCCTCCAGTGGTGAAATTGAATACGCCAAGCCAGTGATTCGAGCCCTTCAGCAGCAGCACCCAAAAGTGCCAATTATTTTAAGTTATTTCTCCCCCTCTGCGGAACGCCTGTTGCCTAAGGAAACTGAATTCCTAAAAGTATTTTGTTTACCTTGGGACACCCGGGGACGCATGAGGAACTGTTTTCAAACTTTAAAGCCAAAAGCGCTGCTGATCGCGCGTACGGACGCTTGGCCAGAACTTGTTCAGCAGTCAAGCCAGCGCCGGGTTCCGATCTTACTTTTTGCTTATACGCTTTCCGAAAATTCCAGCCATCTTAAGTGGTGGGCAAAAGCTCTTTACAAGAGAACACTGCGCCGGATCGATCGAATCCATGCGGTCACAGAAGTGGATCGAGAAAATTTTGCGCGACTTTTGCCACCAGATCGAGTGATGGTCACAGGTGACACCCGCTACGATCAGGTCTTGCATCGCTTGGAACATCCCCAGCTGCAAATCCCTAAGCCAGCCTTTTTGAAAGGTCGAACATTTATTGCGGGCTCCACTTGGCCCGAGGATGAGAAAATTTTATTGCCCGTATTGATTGAATTCGTGAGGCGCGGAAATTCCGTCATCTTGGCTCCTCATGAGCTGAAAGCTTCTCAGCTGGAAACTCTTCGATCGACTTGCGCCTCGGCCAAGGTGAATTGCGTTAGCCTTACTGAGCTTGAAGCCAATCGCGGAAAGCAAATCCCTGCTGAAGAAAACTTAAATACTGGCGCTTTTTTGACTGTTGATCGAGTGGGAGTCCTCGCAGACCTTTACGCTTGGGCGGATGCCGCCTTTGTCGGAGGTTCATTTAAAGCGAAAGTTCATAGTGTGATGGAGGCCCTGGCCCATGGCCTACCCGTCTGTGTCGGCCCTCATCATTTGAACAATCGTGAAGCGATCGAGTTTCAGAAAATCATAGTTTCTGGCACCGCCGCAGTCACGTGCCTCCACTCAGCTTCTGAATTTGAAGCCTGGCTTCGCCAGCTTTCGAATTCTGATTTTCCAAAAGCAGAGCTTTCCAGGATCCTTCGACAGAAAGCTGGAGCAACCAATCAGGTGCTGCAGTTTTTAGAGTCAAAATTCTTCGCCAAAAACCAGAATTGAAGCTCAATAGATTTCCCTTATGCATGAGATAATCAATCGAGAGTATTGAAGAAATAGGAACGAAATTGGGCCCTCTGCCAATAAGTTTTCCATATCCGAGTGCCCTTAGCTCTGTCTCCTGCGATCCAAGCGTCAGCACGATTATTGATAAGGAAAATACTTAGGTACTGGAGGTACAGGATGAAAAATAAGAATGAAGCTTTAAATTCAAAGACTGTCATCGCTTGCATGGTCCTAGCGGCTGTACTCGGTTCTCCTGTACTGGAAGCTGCTTCTGCTGCAAATTCTCCTTCTAAAAAAGCGGTTGGTGGCAAACGCACTGCTGTGAATATGAAGGCCTCTAAAAACATGACTGCAAGTCCTTCACTGCGGACTTCGAATCGCAAACTAAAAACTCAATCGAACTTACGAGTTAATTCACAAGAAAAGGCTCTAGAAAAACTGCTGGCTCAAAATTCAACAGTGAGTACTACGGGTGCTGCAACTTCAGCTGCAAGTACGACAGGAGCAGCAGCTTCTACAGGATCAACAGATGCCGTAACTACCTCAGGTTCAACTCAAGGGACCAGCAGCGTGAGCCTTTCTGCAGCGGCCCCGGCTCCTGCGGCAAAACCAAAATTCAAAGGAGGCTGGCTTGGAGTTTTGGGCACGGCCCACGAGGTTGAGTATGATGGCACGGTAGAAAAAGCTAATACTTCCTCAACAAAAATGACAGGAATTATGGGAGTCCGCTTAGGCTATAATCTGACTGAAAAATTTAACATGACTTTTGGAATTAACGCAACTTTTGTTTCAGGCACCGTCTTGGTCAGCGAAGAATCGAAAGGCAAACCCACGGAAACGACCTTCTCAGTGATGGATGCAACCGCTGGCTACAAGTTCTCAGATCATTTTTCAATGAAGGCCGGAATTATGCGCCAATTTTTATTGCTGCACTCTCCTGTAGTTATGGGAAAAGCAGCCTTCCCAACGGCGCGCGTACAAGTTACTAGCGGCGAAAAAGATGACAACAAATTGGAACTAATTGCTCAGGCCGCCGTTCCGACTTCCACAAATATTTCGACCAAAGCCAGAGATGAAGAAGCGACTCCGTCAATGGTCTCCGCGGCTATCGGCGCCTCTGCCAAACTTTCTGTGTTCGAACTTTCTGCAAAAGTGAGTGGTTATCAGTTTACAAATCTACCTTCCGCTACGGCGAAAGCCGCAAACGATGGTGGAAATTCAATTGTGACCCGGGTGGGTTCAAAGCCTGATGAAGTCCTCTATGGCTTCAAAACTGGAATCCGCGGTATGGACGGTAGTTTGGATGTCGTAACAAATATTGGGAAATCCCTCAAATTCAATCTTGGCGGCAGTTATTCTAAAAACCTTGAAGCTGGCGAAGGCCTGGGTGTAGGAACCTCAGCTTCCACCAGCCTAGAAATCGCTGTGTCCGACGATCTAGTGATTGAACCTAACTATTCACGCTACAAAGTTGAACCCGATGTGACGGTCGCACAGTACAGCTTTGTTGGCGTCAATAAAATGGGATATGACTTGGGCATCAATTTCAAAATTGCTAAGCTTTTCGTCGTTAAACTCGGAAGCTCTGAAGTTGATATGGTCTATCTCAAGTCGGATCAATATTATGGCCGATCTTATGGGGTCGCGATCGAAACCGAACTGATTCCTTTTTAAAAATCATTTCAGCTGCGCTTCTAAAAAGCGCAGCGAACGAATTCCAAACCAGCTGTAAGATTCACCGTCAATGAGGGCTCCGCGAGGGGCCCATTTTTTTAATTCCTCCCCATACTTTTGAAAAGGATAGGGTTCGGACGAAAAAAGCGAAAAGCTGTGAGGTCTTGTTAAGTCGGACTCTGAAAGTTCAGGATACTTCTTTTCAGGATAAGCCGTCTGAATGAACTTTAGATAGTCGCCGCCGCCAAGCTTAGCAATCACATCGGCGATAAAAGTTTCCGTGGACACAGCCATCCAAGGTTTTCGCCAGATCAAATAAAGAAGCTCTTCGGTCTCAGCACCTTTACTCGCGTCCCCCGAAGATACAGTCTCGTGCAGGTCCCATTGGGGGGCTACCGCACCCGGAATTTTGGTCCAATCCCAAACTGCAGAAGGTGCTTCGATGACCCTCAGCCATCTTTCCAAAAATTGATGGAAAAACACATTGCCTGGAAAAAGTGCTATCAAGTCACCGGCAAGGCTGGCCATTGAATGCAAAGACACCACATGAGAAACCAAAACTTGTGGCCGCCGCGCCAAAGGCACTGCATCCATTTCTTTCATAAAAGGCAGGTTCTCTTCTCGATCCAGAATTAACAGGTCAGGTGCAAGCGCCATAAAGCGATCCCAGTTTAAATCCTTCGTTCCACCAATTGCGGGAATAGACTCCACCTGGGATGCAGGATGGATGCAGTACCGAGTGCGACCAACGACCTGGACACCGGCTTCGAGAAGGGTCTCTGTAAGGGAGGGAACAAGGCAGATGACACGCATTGAAACAGATCCTATCACCAAGCGCATCAAGTGAAAGTAAAATTCTTGACCCTTTTTCCATGAGCACTGATGAATGAGTATGCCTCTTACAAATCTAAATTTTAAGTCTTCAAGCTCAAGTCCCATTCAATCCGACTTTTACCATGCCATTCGGCAGCTGCGCGCACCGGAACCTCGCGGTGTCCAGTATGGACCCGGTGATTGCCTCGTCCTCTTTGGCGAGCTTTTCCAAAAGGGCTATGCCAATGGACTTGTTCAGGCCGCCACTCAAAGGGGAATGAAAGTCATCTATGCCACTGTTGGTCGCCGTGAAGGCAAAGCACTCCGAGCTTTGAATGCGGAAGAACTTGCTGCAGCCCCTAAGCCTCTGATCAATATTCCCCTTGAGGCAGGTTTCGATTTGGAGCTTGATCAAGAAGGCGAACTCGGCAAGGCCCCCGTCGATCAACTTTCAGGCCTCGGCCTAAAAGACTGGGAAGCCTGCAAAATCAATTGGGACTCCATCGAAAAATCCCGACAAAAAGGCATTCACCGCTTTCGAAGCTCCACAGAAAAATATCTGCAAGAACTAGAAGCCCATATCCCTGCCGGAGCCAACGTCCTTTTCGCACATTTGATGGCTGGAGGAGTCCCCCGCACAAAAATTGTGATGCCCATCATGAACCGCGTTTTTAAAGGAACGGGCGATCGCCATCTGAGCAGTGAATATTTTTGGGGCACTGAAATCGGGCGATTTTGTTCTTTGAATTTTTATGAAGTCACAGCAGACACCTTCAACCACCTCATCGAATTGTCGACTCCCCTGCGAGAGCGTCTTCAAGCCAAGGGCCAAAAAGTAGCATACTCCGCCTACGGCTATCACGGAACCGAAGTGTTTTTTGAAGGCGCCTATCGCTGGCAAACTTACACTCCTTATGTGCAGGGTTTTGCAAAAAAGCGCTTGGAAGATCATGCACGCCGCTGGACTCAGAAAGGCGTTACGGCCACTGTTTACAACTGCCCTGAAATTCTGACGAACTCCAGTTCCATTTTTCAAGGTGTGGAGCTGCCGCTTTATCCTCTGTTGAATGGGCTTCGCCATTGCCTTCGAAATGAGGGCGGAGCAAATCATCACCGAGTGAAAGAAATTTTCGCCAGCACGCAGGCAGTTTTGAAAGAAGAAGCAGCTTTAGAAAAACTGCTCGAAACTTGTGAAGCTGCCCTGGTATCGAATGAAATTCAAGAACACTGCTATTTTGATCGCTGGCCCCAGCACAACAATCGCGAACAGATGGATTTGATGCTGAAGACTTCCGATGCTTTTTTTGAGATGCACCGAGATCCGAAAAATTTGCTCACATCCATTCTTTCCGAAGTTGTTTTTAGCAGCTGCGGCCGAGTGATGATTGAGGATGCCTTGACTCCAAAGGCTCCCGTGTCTTGGCTGAATCACGATGTGGTCGCCAGAGGCTTTCTGGCTTGATTGCAGAGCATATTTTCGGTGGTATCAAGGTCTCAGGGGTCTCCCTGAGTGGTCTTAGAACTTGCATTACTCTTCCAGAATTCAAAATATGTTTTGATCTAGCGCAGGGCTACCCCTTCGCCGTTCCCATGCGGCATTTTTTTATTACTCACGGTCATATGGACCATGCAGGCGGGATCCCTTCTTTGATTTCACAAAAAAACATAGGACAGGCGCTCAAACCCGATTTTTATCTGCCAGAAGCATTGGTCCCGCCAATGCAATCAATCATTGGCCTTTGGGAAAAAATTGAAGAGCACAACTATAGCTACGCACTTCACGCTATGACTCCAGATTCCCGCGTGAACTTGGGTGAGCACCATTTCGTGAAGCCCTTTCGGACCCTGCACCGAATTCCTTCGCTGGGATACACTCTCTGGGAAAAGAAGAAAAAACTGCGTTCGGATCTGGCCCACTTGGATCGAGCTGCTTTAGTCGGAATGAAATCGAGAGGGGAAGAAATCAATGATCATCAAGAAATTCCACTTCTGTCTTTCACTGGTGACACTCAAATTGAATTTTTAGATCTTTCGCCGGAAGTTAAAAAATCCAAAGTGCTGATGCTTGATGTGACTTATTATGATCAAGCAAAATCAGTGGAGCATGCCCGCAAATAGGGACACACTCACCTGGAAGAACTTCTTCCCAGACTTCCTGAAATTGAGAGCGAACAGATTGTGCTCATTCATGGATCAGCTCGCTATTCTTTACCTCAGATGCAAGAATGGCTGAAGTCTCGAGTATCGAAGGAAGACTTCAGCCGCATCGTGATCTTTCCGGGTCGTTAAAGCTCCGGCCTTCACGCGAAGGACTTAAATTGTCAAGATGACTGCCGCGTATACACTTGTGGCGGCCTCTACTCAACTTTAAGAATTACTTTTGAAGGCTTAGACTTTGCAAGCGCGTCACTCGATCTATTTTCGGCTTTCAGAAATACCTACAACCTACAAAGGAATATCTGATGAAACTCTATACTATCCCCGCTGTCCTCCTCGCTATCTTTCTATCTTCCTCCTCGCAAGCATTCCTAGATGAGAAGTCAGTATATGAAAGCATAGGTCGTGATCTTCATATTCTCTTCTGTCAATCCTCCGACGAGGGACTCGAAAAAGCCATGCAAGACATCCAGGAAGAGCAACTGAGTGAGCAGGATTTCATAGTGCTGAGACTGATACGAAAATCCGTTCTAGAAACTCTGAATGATGACAGCAAAGTCCAAAAGCTTCTGAAATTGTCGCCTGAAGAACTTCTAAAATTTCATGAGAAAACTCATAACGACCCCGACCTTTCCAAGAACGCACCCAGCTACCTTCAAGACCCCTCCATTCGTACGCTTGTAGCTTGTGGACAGATCTCACTCATGGCAAAACCGATCACCGCCGAAGCTTGCCAATCGGTAAAGAAAAGCATCACTCGCCTCAAAGCGACAGTGAAACTTTGTACTCAACTCCTTAAGAAAGCTGACAGTCGCAAATAACAGGTTTTTGTTGCAAGCAAGCAACGAGTAATAGTTTCAATGACCAAAGTCTGACAAGACTCGTGCGCATTGGTGATGATAAGTAGGCCTCATCGGAGGAAATAAAATGAAAGCCGTTATTCTAATTTTCGGATTACTCGTTACGACAGCACAAGCTAGTTCCAGCGAACTTCTCAGTTGTTCTGCACCCGCAGAAGACTATGAGGAAGCCTACTTCTCAAACGCCTGCGACGAAGGCTTTAGTATTTCTCCAGTTCGATGCCGAAAGTCCGGGGAAGTGAAAGAGAGGATTCTCTGGTGTAAAATGGACAGCCTCGGAATAGGTACAGAATCGGTCACTTGTCGCTGCAACTAGGGTGAAGCCCAGAAACCTTGTGCGGAAAGTAAACGTGACGTATCGACGTCACACCAGTCACATCTGTATCAATATGATCCCCTTTTTTTCGTCTCATTGAAATTCGTCGGCAGCTATGGCAACGTGATCTTAGTTTATACGCGGATGCAGGATGCCGTCCCCAAATGGAAAATTTGCTGCTTTAGGTGCATCTTTTAATATTTATAGGGGGAAGAGAATGGCGATTCGAAATTCTCGTCTGATTTTGGCTGCATTTGTTTGTTCGATCACATTGGTTGCCTACCAAAATTGTGGCGATTCGAAAGGTCTAACGCAGTCCGATTCGCAGGTGGTTGGATTGGAGATTTCAGCCGAGAACAGTGAACAACTAGATTCCGCAATTTCGGAAACCGAGATTTCTGATTCTAACAGCGAGCAACTGAACGATTCAGGAGTCGCGTCACGTTCCGTCTCTTCCGCAGATAGCTTAGGGCCCTTGCCACCTGTCATTCCTCCAACGAATCCAAGATACAGAAGCTCTGTGAAGAGGTCAGAGATTCAGTATTTTACAAATAGGGGCGCCAGTTGGTGGATCGGTCCCACCGTGCTTCCGTCGGTTCTCGAGTCAGTGCTGGCGCAGCATCCGAGTCTTGCTCAATATCATGTCTGTCAAAACGTTCTTGGGTCTGGATATAGCATTCGCTGTGAAGGAATTATGGGTGCTGACTATGGGGCACAAAAACGAGGTGGGTATAATTTCATGTTTGGTCTTCCGAATTATCGAACCTATGGTATTTCAATGGCCATTGCCCTCGGTATGAAGCCATACTTGAAATCGAATAGTGGAATTCGTTGTCTGCCCAGACAATCGGCGATCTCTGAAGATGTCGAGTCAGGCCAGCAGATTTATGCCACGTATCCTGCAAAACCTAAAAAAAATCTGAGAGTCGAAGTGCTCTGCGAGACTCCGCTTGGATCGGAAGCTCAGTTGGCTGAAGTTCGAGCGGTCTACGAGAAGTCTTATCCGATCAAAACGCAGGTCACAGCCATCACGACTTACAGTCCGGGACGTGTCAATGTCGAGCTTCCTGCAACTTCTTTGGTTCTGAAATGCGAACCTGGGTTTAGAGAATCTGGACACCGACCCAAACCTGGTGCTGCCTATGTGAGCTGCTCGGGGCGGTTCAAGGTGGATCTATCTGCAATGCCAGAAGATTATTGATTAAACTCCTAAACATCTTTGAAATATTGTCAAAGTTTTCAAATAAATTTAGATATTTCAGGAACAAAAACTTTCGCCTTTCAAGCTCTCTATGCGCTGGAGTCTGCCTCTGGCAGATGCCCGGCATTAACATTCACTTGCGTGCTGGCAATCAGGAATTCAGGGAAGCTTTCGGGAAAAAGCTTCTTTCAACAAAGAAGAATTTGGAATTTATCTTAGGAAAAATGGACTTCATTCAAACCAAATCACTGATTGGAAAAAGAATAGCGAGACTTTCCTCGCTTCTTGTAGACAAATAGAACCTCTTGGCGACATGTTTCTCAATAACTTCTGGTAAGATATTCGGTCCCACAAAAAAACAACCCCTCGAAGGCCCACTGCGCGAATTTCACCTGTTTGAACAGAACCTCGATAGTTCGGATTCGCGCTCAGCAACAGCACCGTAGCATGACCAGCGGACTCTAAACAAGGAAGGCCTAAGGGACTGTTCTGTATTTCAAGAAACTACCTCGATTGACGGTGATATTGCTTGCCGATAAAACCGACTGGGCCCATCCAATCGAGAAGGTGCCGCCACTTGAGCCATTCTCAACTGAACAAACAAAGTGAGTGACAGAATCCAAGTAATTTGACGCCGTCGAGGTTTGGTGAACGGCCCCATAGGAAGTAATGCGAGTATCTTGAACGCTGTCATCTACGCCAAAATGAGAAACGAAGTGGCAATTCATGGTGGTTGGGGAAGCTGGACCAGTGACCGTAACTTTAAATCCCGCTGATGCAATTTGATAACGGAACAGCGTGCCCTCTATGATGTACTTGCGATCAGCAACCATAGTAAACTGAAGGTGATCGTCAAACTGCAATGCCGTGGAGTTAGTAAGAGTCTCAGTATTCGATTTGAAAACGATTGTTTCGACCTCTGAAGATTTTCCAAAACCGGTCCACTCAACTCCATCGCAGAATTCCATCACTTTGGAAGTCGAGTTGTATCTCTGCTGTCCTTCTTTCGTGGAGTCACAGGCGGACGAAGTATTACCTAGTTTTATTTCACCAGCGACATCGAGTTTCGCGACCGGCGATGTCGTTCCAATGCCGACGTTGCCTCCAGATAGAATTGAGACTTTCTCGGTATCATTTGTACTGAAGCTCATAGTATCTGTTAATGCATCATAAGAAACCTGCCCATTATCCGCACCGGAGGTGCCTCCTAAATTCAACCTTGATGTTCCGTTACTTCCACTCGTCACTGCGATTGCAGCTGTCGTCCCTGCCACCGTTGAATTTCCAAATGATGCGACGACATCACTTGTATAGGAAGGCACAGTCCCACCTTTTCGAACTTGAAAATTCACGTTTGGACTTGCAGTTCCAATCCCAACATTCCCGCCCGACTCAAAGACATCACTTGCCACTAAGGAGGAACCATTCCATTTCGAAAGCATGTTTGTTGTGTTTGCTCCCACTTGCGGATCGGATTCAGTGAGCACGACCACAGAACAGATCCAGCCATTCGCCACACTCCAAATCAATGCCTCGTTTCCAGAGCAAGAAAGATTAAAAAATTGCGTGCCATTTCGAACAACGACCCCAGTGTTTGTTGCCATGGTCCCCGCAAAATTTAAATCCGCCGGGGCCAGTGAACCGTCGCTGACTTCAGAAGTTCCGACGGAGCTCAGTTTTGAGTTGAAGGCATTCCAATCCGCAGAAGATAGGAATCCCGCGGCAGAAGATGAAGCCTGAGCAATCGCTATGACAGGAGAGGTCGTTGAGCCAGAGACCGACAGCGGCAGGCCCCCGACCGTCACGGACTCCACATCGCCAGAACCGCCTCCACTTGTCGAGCTAATCTCGATTCCGCCAGCAGTTTGATTGATCGTGATGTTAGATCCTGCAATCAGGGATTTTAGCTCATACCCGTCTCCCGCAGAGTTCACACCAATGATTTTGTTAGCGGAGCCCAATGAAAGCAAACCTAAGCCCGCAATGGTCTTCAGGGCACTCACATCATCGGCAGTGAACTCCGTCGCGGTCCCGCCCGAAGAAGAGACCCTCATAAGATTTTAAATGCCAAACCCAGAGATCTCAGAAGCTTGTCGCGCAAAGGGAACAGCTTTGATCGGGACTTTTTCTAAAGTGACAAGCGTCGGTCCGTCCATGAAATCTGCGGTCAGAAGACGATCATGATTAAAGTCCGAAGTGTAGGATGTACCAGAAGCACAGGTTGCGCCCGTGATTGTGTGACCGGTGTGATTCACAAACACATCTCGAAAACTGCTTGCTGCTCCACCGTCGGCACCCGTGAGGCGGTTCTCTGGATAACCTATTTCAATGGCAAAGGAGCCGTTTTTGACTGTGAGAGTTTGTTCTTCAGCATAAAGGAGGCACAGACTGGGTTCTGGGGAATAAATTTTTGCTTTGATGGACAGGGTTCCGGTCACAACTTTGCCATTCGGACGCAAAAGCTTTCCATGGTATACCATAGATTCACTCGTTTGCGTCGAAACTGCCCGCTGAGCAAAAGTGACGATAGGACAATAAAGAAAGCCAACGCAAACCAGAAAAGCAGCTGCTTTAAGAGAGGTGGAACTGCCTTGGCCGAATGAATCTGCCCTCATAGGTATGCTTTTCTCCGATTAGCTTCCTATCGGCTAGACCAGACCGATACTTGAGAGCATTGAGTAAAAATTCCAGAGTGAGGTGTTTCAGTTTGATACACAAAAGTGAATGGTTGTTGCGAGATTTCAACACCACCCAAGACAGTTCCTGCTTTACTCCCCACTCAGAATCACTGTGCCGATGGTCGGAGAACTAGTGAGCGAATCCAAATGCACAGTCAGTCTTGAGGGCCCGCGGCGAATTCCCCCGACAGAGAAAGTTCCTGATCGCTGCGTCGATACGGATCGCACTAAGTTGCCATTCAAGCGAAATGTCAAATTGCGTGGGGGCTCAGTCCCATGGACTTGGTAGGAAACTGAAATGGCACAGACCCCAGTGGGCGAGACTCGACACTGGGTCTGAGCTGGAATCAAAGAAATTCTCTGGTTTTTCCGGTTGGGATAAGTCATCCAGTTGGAGTGATAATCGACGCTGGTGTTCTCCCCTTCGGAGAAAAATGCCACTGCTCTAGCTGCAGCATCCAAAAGTTGCGGTCGACTTTTCCAAACTCCCTCAAAGAAATTGTTCGTAATTGAAATATCTTTGATTCTTTGATGACGAGTTTCACCCACATGAATAGCCCAAAGCGAAAGATTCTCAAATCGATTGCCCGAGATCACTACATTCTGAGTGACTCCTACTCCAGCGCCACTGTTGGAGATTTCTATTCCGCCGGAGTTGGATTGCAAGTAAATAGGATCCGTCATCTCAAAATGATTATTGAGGACTCTCAGATCACGAATATTACTATGATTGGTCAGAAAAAGTTGGCCGCCGGTGCAGAACACGGGCACACCACTTCTTTGCCCACAGGAGAACTGAGGGTCTCGATGGTTATTGATAAATCGATTCGATTGAAACAGAGTGTTCGTAGCGTTGGTGAATATGATGGCATTGGTGCCAGCATCTTCGAAAGTGTTTCTCTGAATCACTGAAGTCAAATGTGGTGTAGTGCTATGGAACATGATGCCCATAGAAGTTCCACCTTTAAACGTAGAGTCCTCAATGACGAGGCGTTTTGTTGTTTTCAATTCAAGAAGGAGAGCCTTATCTGAAATAACTTTGAGACCGATCAGTTTTATTCCCTCAGCACTATCCGCACCATCCAGGGAAACACCCCCGATTAACAGGGGTGCATAGCAAATGGTTGGATTCCACAGATTGGGATTTGTTTCGTGTGCGCCAACGCGGCACTGTCGCTTGAGATTTTCCCTTTGCCCGATGGGATCAATGACCTGAAGACCTCGAAGAGTCAAATTCTTGGAGTCTGCACCGATGACAATCAAGTGTCGGTTCCCCGGTTCCCCTGACAGGAGCCGAGGCACTGATTCTGTAATTGTAATCGCAGGAGAAGCGGCTCGAAGCTCCAGGTTTGAAACTCCGGTCAGATCGATTGTTTCGTTGATTCCCAACACAAGGTTCTGCGACAGAGTCACAATTTGAATTCCTGCGGACGGCCCCCGGGACCTTGATAGATCAATGCACCTTTCCAAATCCACAAACGAGGCTGCTAGGCAATTGACAGCCGATGGAGACTGCGGGATCGCCGGCGGTGGCGCCGTGCTCGGTTCAACTTCAGGATCTTGACCTGACCTTTCGGCCTCCTCGGGCGACCTCTGTTCTGAATCAGTCTGAGACGCCTGAGAAGCAGCTATCTCCGACTTTGGAGCACAGTTCTGAAATGCAAAGAGCAGTACAAGCCCTCCCAGTGCGAACAAGATTTGATGGGACTTGTTTTTGGCCGTCGACATGCTAACACGCTTCGTTTGTAGCAGGCTTGGGTTGACCCTGACATTTGATGTCGCCCTTGATGGTCCCTCGGCTGTTGATACAGCGAACTATTCGAGACCGCGAATTATTTCGGCAAGCTCCCCAGCCGCGAGCAACCCATCGATAAGCTTCTGGTTGGCAGGACGATACACGTGCGGGCTGAGCCAGATTTGCAGCGGAGCACTCCGAGGCAGGTCGCTGAGAGCCATCAAATCTGGAACAAGTTGCCGCCCGGACTTTGCGCCCCCCACTGCATTCAGACCACGCCGTCAGCTTCCAGAACGGTCGCTCAAGTGGGAGTTCCTGCTTTCGATCCAGTGCTCGCGCGATGGAACCTCCAAGGGTCCGGCAAGTTTCCGCTTCAAAATGGAGGCGATCGGACGAAAACACTAAATCCTCCGGATGATTTGCCCGATCCACTGGATCGATAAGTTCGATTCGCAACAGCGCAGCCACTTCGCGCGCAACAGAGTTTCTTGCCTGCACATCTTCATTCCAGGTACCCTTTTCGACCCCGTTCACTGGCGCTCCAACTGGATCGCGAGTGGGTGTCGAAAGAATAAAGACGACACGTGCGCCAGTCGCTTTGATCCGAGTCAGCATATCTATAAGTCTCTGTCTATAGGTCACAAGATCCGTTTTGTGTTTATACCGCTGGGTTTCACTGACTCGGCGAAAGCCTGAAGAATCATGAAGCCCCCAATTAACAATCACCGTCTCAAAGGGGCCGGCCTCAAGGTAAACGTCGAGCCAGTTGAGACCATTCTCGGTGCTGGCTCCGTTATGGGGAATTCTATAGTAGTTGTATCGATCGGACAGTTGTTGTCGGAGGTAAGGTAAATAGCAAAGGGAGATAGAATCCCCGATGCTGAGCACATTCGGTTTTCGAGAACTGTAGGGAACAGTAGGAAGATAATAGGAAAGGGATTTTGCTGGCACAGCATCAAATGAGTCCAATCCGAGCTGCGTCTGAGGCATATCCAACCAAGAGGCTGGGAACAATCGCTTAAACTCAGCTCTGATATCCGCATCGCTTTGAGACGGTTTAACAGGTCCGTCGGGCACATTTTCCGGATTTTGAGTGGGAGTCCCCAATGGACCATTTGGCTCAACGTCCTCCTCTGGTGTCTCAGGACCCAGGGGAAGCGTTACAGAGGATTCCGCTAGGCTTGATTCGTTTTTTGGAGAACAGTTCTGGAACGCAACTAACAGAACGAACGAACTGAAAGTGATGAGACTGTATGAACGATAGTCTAAAATCATGGATTCACCCTCCCCTACCTACATAAGTCTAACAACTGGTAGCGATAAACACTTATGAATATTTTTTGTTTCTCAGATTGAAGCAACCGCACGATAACTTTTGCTGTGTTGCGAGCTTGTAACGTCTAATGATGAGGCTGGTATGCAACCTGAAAGAAACAATTCAGCTATCGAATTACAAATCGCTCGCCGTATTCGACTTCACAAAGTTCTTCATGGCTTAGAACAAGGCTTTAATGACAATGCCTGCAAGCGCACTACTGTTATTCACAAGTCGGGAATGGTTTCTGAAAACGCCACTCGCCGCATGAGCAGCGGTTGTCCGATGGTGTCGCGGGAGCGAATCAACCAAGTTCATGCGCTTCTTGGCGAAGGCGCTCTTGTTTACACTTTCACACCGGATGAAGCTAGCCTAGCAGACGGCATCTGCGGAAAAAATCTTCTACGGTGAATCCAAGTCGCCTAAAAATTAACAAATGAAAAATTTAGGATTGATTGCTATCGACATTCAAAAGAATTTTATGGAGATCGCATTCAATCCAGCAAAGGCGCTGCTAAACATTTAAAAGGCTCTTCGAGTAGCACAGGACCAGCCGTTGCCTTTCTTTATCACTTACGAAGCTTCCGATGAAAATGACTTTTCCCATCCGGAATCGCGTGTACTTCCTAACAATCATCAGAAGTTTATAAAAACAACTTTCGCGGCAACCGATCAAATGCATTTCCGTCAATCACTATTGCAATCTGGGATCCATCGCTTTGCCTTGTTCGGTTCAGAGACTGATGTTTGTATCCTGCAAACTGCACTTGGGCTGCGTCGGCTCGGATTTGAAGTCTTGTGGAAGCTGCTAGTCCAGGGAAGTCGAGAGAGGGTGATTTTACCTGCGCTTTTTTGGCACCTGCTTGGCCCTTAGTTCATTGAGAACGAATGATTGTTGCCAGCGAGCAACACTTTGTGAATGGATCAAAAGGAGACAAAATCATTAGTGGTCCACAAAATCGACAGACGGCGGTTCACAGGTCGAAACTAATGTGCGATCCTATTCAGAGGGGGACGATTGAAAAATCAGAGCGGCTTTACCCTTATCGAAATGCTGATCGCTGTTGGGCTTTTGGGACTTGTAACCTTAGGCTCCGCAACGATGTTCACTACAATGCGCATGCAGCAAGAAGCCAACCATATTCGGCAAGATTTAACTTCACTCTACTCGGATCTTGGGGTGACGATATCAGATCCAGTAACCTGCACCCTCGCTGTGACTGGGCTAGATATTCCCTTCAATGCGGCTGCAATTACTCCTGGAACTGGACTTTCCCCTATTAGTTTTCGCTTGAATGGATCAGTACTTCGCGAGGGTGAAAAAGTTCCTGGCTATGAATTGATTGCCGATACCCTTGCTATTCGCAACGCCATTTCCGTTGGATCGGATGACTCTGGAGAAATCTATCGAGGTGAACTTTTTGTTTCAATTTCATCGGGCAAACAAATCCTACCTGGACAATCTGGCTTTAAACCACGAACTGTGGGTTCCTTTTTTCTGACCGTCGCGGCTGGAAAGGTTGTCGGCTGCTCAAATCGAATAGTAACGACAAATTCTGGGAAAACTGAGATCTGTGAAGCTCTTGGCGGATTCTTTGATACGGGTCTCACTCGCTGCGTTTTTCCGACGGATGTTCGATCCGTGGTGCTAGAAATTTGCCCTTCACTGGGTGGAACTTTGCAAGGGAGTACTTGCGTGATTCAAGCAGCGCCAGGCAGTGGCGGTGGTGGATCGACTTCGGGTGAACCCAGTCAGGAGACAGATCGAAATCCTGCTAGCCCACCTCCACCAAGCGGCCCAAGATGTGTCGCAGTTTTTACAGCGAATGCTCCTCCAAATCAGTCTCGAACATTGACCTGCACTGAAGGAAGAACCTTAAGCAATGTCGATCTTGTTCGCTATCATAGAACGGCAGGCAACAAGAGCACACCCGTTCCAGGAGCCTTTGGAAAGGTGTCCTTTACTCAAGTGGGCTACGAACCAGCTGGCTATTTGCACCACAAGCTCACCGGTGAGTGCTGTTTAAATTGAATTTACCCGTGGTTTTGGCAATAGGAAACCAAGCTGAGGATTGTTCAGCAAAAGAGTTTAGGTTTTTGCGCCACAAGAATCTATCAAAGTTCCATGATCTGGGTTAGATGTTTCTTGGGGACAGTGAAATATGCCAACGCCAGCTCAAGCGAAAGAGAGTGGACGGGATCCGGGGTCAGGACAAGCATGGATACGTATGGTCCCGCATGAGAATTGCTACGGATAATTGAGTTTGTAAAAATGAAGACCAGAAATCTCAAGCTGAACGCCCCAAATTGTGAGACGAGCGCACAACCATAGATCCAGGTGAAAGTTGTCAGTCTCAATATGAGCTGTAGTAGCCGAATTGGATCACTAAAGTTTTTGCGCATTACCGATACGGGTAAATCCTTGGACACATACCCCGCAACCACAGGGCGTGGAAATAGCGAGGGTCAACCACGTGAACTAAGGCCTGTGAATCCCACATAATTTTCGAATTCCTCCCAACGGCTCATTTTTTCGATTGCCAAATATGCATATTATGTGTATAATATATTATGTCGCCGACGATCTTTCAGGTTTGGAACCTTCGCATTGTGATCTACCCGAAAGACCATGAGCCGGCATACGTCCACGTGATTGGACCGGATGCGGAAGCCAAATTCGAAATCAAATAGTTGGAATGTGTCGAGAACCATGGATTTTTTGATAAATCACTGAGGCGAATTAAAGAGTATCTGAAGGAAAGAAAAACGAATCTTTTGGAGGCATGGGATGAGTACCAGGAATAAAAAAATATCTTATGGTAAAGTCGAAATTCCCGAAGACGCGTTTGATCCGCGTAACGTCAAAGAACGAATTACCATCATGATCGATCAGGATATTCTAGATGGTTACCGCTTGAAAGCCAAAAAGACAGGGGACAAATACCAATCCCTCATCAACCGCACCCTGCGAGAGGCGTTGGATGCTCCTGATCTTGAAAAACGCGTGGAGCGGCTTGAACAAAAGCTTAAAAAGTTGGGGTGATAGTGCCAGTAACCAGGACCTGAGTGTTCGACCAGCAAAGTTTACCTGTGTTTGTTCTGAAAAAAGATAAAAGCGATTCCAAGCCTTTAAGTTTATGAAAAATAAAAGCTGTTCAGATGGAAATATATTTTTGCGCATTGATTTGATAGCAAAGGTGTAAGAATTGAAATAGATCAAAGTGTGGATCATGAAAAATACTCTTCCTTGTCCGCACCGCTACTTTGCTCATATAGGGACTTAAAGATTCACGGGGACATATAGTACTGGAGCTCATCCCAGCGTTTGCGGGCCACGGCATGTGAAACTGTACAGTTTCACATGTGGCCGCCGTTCCTTGCGTAAGAGGGCAGGTGCTGGGCACTGAGCGTGGACCTGCGAACTTGGAGAAAGAATCGCGGGGGCCATGTCCACGGCCTAGTTGAAATTTGAAGGTTGAGTGGCTCAACCTATTCGTGTTTTCAATGTGTTACGAAGCAAATTGAAGCATGAAAAAGAAAGGGCCACCCAAGTGAGAAAGACCGTACTG
>Ga0247843_1000837_pt1 | contig 68813 bp, 44 predicted proteins | sample LaCruzMarch2017__FD_192420 | JGI IMG/M metagenome (GOLD analysis project Ga0247843, IMG submission 192420) | Freshwater microbial communities from meromictic Lake La Cruz, Castile-La Mancha, Spain - LaCruzMarch2017_8m | ecosystem: Environmental > Aquatic > Freshwater > Lake | place: Spain...
ATCAAAGCCCCGGACATCGCCGCCCTCTTCGATTTCGATCCCTACCCCGACCACGTCATGCGGGACAAACGGCGTCGTCAATCCCCCGTGGAATCAGGGATCCGGGCCTTAACCTGACGCGAATGCCTTCCGTGCCAACCTTCTCAAGTATGTTTCGTTTCAACCGCAGCATGAAGTTTCTTTTGGCCATTTCCGGACTGGCCGCCATGACCGGGTCGGTGATGGCCCAGATCACCGTGGTCAATACCGGTTCCGTGGTATCACCCGTGGCCGATGATCCGAAGACTGCGGTGCTGTCGTTCAATGCCGGAGCCGCCGCGAACAAACTGATTGTCCAGGTTAGTGCGGAGGGCCAGGAGGTGGACTCGATCACCTATCAGGGAGTCGCCCTGACGCAAGCGGTCGCCGGCACCCCTAGCGGGCGCAACAAGGGAATCTTCTATCTGGACAACCCGTTCACCGGCGGCGTGGCCCAACTCTCGGTCAGCCTTGGAGTAGGTACATCGAACGGGATCGCCATCGGCGCGGTCTCGGTTTCCGGGGCCGCCCCCGGAGTCGCCGCAGCCGCCTTGGCCGACGGTGCACGGAGCGTGACACTGACGGTGCCGGTGTCCGGAAGTTTCGTGGTCGGTGGATATGCCGCCAATGGCAGCGGTGCGATCACGGTGCCCGGGGGCCACACGGCGATTTACAACTCCACCAACATCGGCTCCGCGAATGCCGCGGCGAGTTACGCCAATGCCCAGACCATCGGCTCAAAGACCTATACCTATACCGACACCGGTGCATTGCCGGTGACGTCTGCCGCGGTCTTCGTGCCGGCCTCTGCCCCCCCGGAGATCACGAGCATCAGCCCGGCCGCCGGCGCGCTCGCCGTGCCGCCCGACGGCAATCTGGTGGCGACTTTCAGCGAGGCGGTGGTGGCCGGCAGCGGCAACATCCGATTGTGGCAGTCCGGCGGAACCTCCCCGCTCGAATCCTTCAATGTGGCCACTTCCCCTCAAATCACCTTTTCGGGATCGACCCTCACCATCGATCCATCGGCAAACCTCGCCGCTAACACCTTCTACTACGTCTTGATCGCTTCCACGGCGGTCGTCGATACCTCAGGCGTCAAAGCGTTCGCGGGAATCACCAGTCCCTCCACGTGGTCCTTCTCCACCGGCAACACCCCGCCGCTGGTGCCCACCTTCTCACCCACGGACGACGCCTTCGGCGTGGCTTTGAATGCCAATCTGGTGGCGACCTTCAGCGAGACCATCCAGAAGGGGACCGGCAACATCACCATCCGCAGGACCGACGGCACGGTGTTTGAAACCATCAACGTGACCTCCTCCGCCGTCACCGTGTCTGGAGGGAAGGTGACGATCAATCCCGTCAACAACTTCGTTGCCGGCGCTGGATACTATGTGCTCATCGACCCCACCGCGCTCCGCAACACCAACAGCCTCTATTACGTGGGCATTTCGGATCCCACCGTGTGGAACTTCACTGCGCTGCCAGACCTGGCCACGGTGGATGGACGGCTCACCCGGATGATGCAGAATAACATCACCAATCCTTATCCCAGCACGACGAGTTCAGCGGGGATGGCCTCTTACGCGCTGGCTGCCTTTCATCTTGGCACCGACCTAGTGACCGCCAACGACTACATCAACCAGTTCCACGACCAGTATCCGGTTCCGGACAGTGACACGATCGACTTCGACTCCTACTTCTGGCTGCACCTGATCTGGCGCATCTACCATGATCCCGCGATGAACGCGCGGCTGACGCCGCTGGCCCGCACCGACATTCAGGACATGATGTGGCTTTTTATCCGGACGCGCAGCAACACCAGCAACGCGCAGGGCGACGCCTGGATCTATAACGGCAGCGAGAACCACGACGCCATGCAGAAGGGCAGCTACCTGCTCTGCGCGGAGGCCCTCAAGGATGCGCCCGGCTATGGCCCGGGCAGGGTCCTCGCCGATGGACAGACCCTCGCCCAGCACGCCACCGCATGGAGCGGCTATTTCCAACGCTACTTCATCGGCCGCGCCGGGGAGGGCATCAATGCCGAGATCGCCAGCCCGATCTACGCGAAATACAGCGTCGGGGTTTATTACAACCTCATGGACTTCGCGGAATCGCCGGTGCTGCGCACTCTGGCACAACGCTTCATCACGCTGTATTGGGCGGACACCGCGTCGGACTGGACCCTGTCCGGCGTGCGGGGCGGTGGGGAGGCGCGCTGCTACAAGGACAACTACCTCCGTCTCGGCAGCCAGTATTCCTTCCGATCGCTGCTCTATGGCTATGGATGGCATGCCGCTTCCAGTACGGTCGGCACCTATGGCCTGATTCCCGCCGCCAGTTCCTACCGGGTGCCCGCGATCATCACCGCCTGCGCCGCCGCTCCCGCCCGCCCGAACTACCTCTACACCTCCCGCCGCTTTGGCCGTGAGGGTGGCGGCAGCGTGATCGCCTTCGACAGCGGCAACTCGAACCTGCGCCGCGACACCTGGGTCACGCCCGATTATACCATGGGCACCATCACCTTTGACATGAACCGGGATTACGTCCAGATCCTCGACCAGAACCGCGCGATGGGGGTGATGTTCGCCTCCGGTTCCAACAACCGGGTGATGGTCTTTGGCAGAGGTACCACCTTCGACGACAAGAGTTATGCCGACCTCAGCGGTGTGACCCGCGCGAACTGCATGGTGGTGCAACGCGACCAGAACGCCAATAGCACCGGTAACGGCACGCTGGTCTTCGTTCCGCAAAGCCTCTGGAACGCCCGCGTTGAGACCAGCGGTTGGCTATTCCTGCAAAGCGGCAACGCCTACTGCGCGGTCCGTCCGGCAAGCGGCGGTTACACCGCGGAGACCGCAGCTTCCGGCGTGGATCTTTCCCTGGGAAACATCTGGGCACCGGTGATCATCCAGATGGGCCAGGCGTCGAGCTATGCCGACTTCGCCGCGTTCCGGACATCGGTCATCGCCAACGCGCTGACCTTCGTTACCAACACGCTCAACTACACCAGCGAAGCGGGCGATGTTTTCACCTTCTACGCCAACAGCAAAACCACCCCGCGGGTGAACGGATCCACCGTGAACCTCAACCCGACCAAGACCTACGACAGCCCCTACCTCTCGATGACCCATGGCACGGATCTGGCCACGCTTTCCTACCCGGGTTATGAGAATCTGTTGCTGAACTTCGACCCTTCCTCCACCGGCTTCGTCGCAGTCAATACCAGCACCGGGCAATATCAGAGCACCGCGCAGACCACCAACACCATCAACTTCACCGTGCCCGGCGGCAGCAACCGCAAGCTGGTGCTGATCGCCAGTTGGGAAAATGGAAATCAGGGCATTAGCGCGACTTGGAATGGAACCCAGAATTTCTCGGCGGCAGTCAATTCCACGTCCGACAGAAACGCGGCCATCCTTTACCTCGATGCCCCGACCGCGGGCACCGGCAACATCGTGGTGACTTTCCCTGCCTCGACCCGATCACGCGTCGGAGTGCTGAGCCTGGTGGGCGTCGCGCCTGGCGTGGCGAGAACCGCGACCTCCTCCGGCAGATCCGGCAGCCTGAACCTCCCGGTGGATTGGAGCTTCGTGACAGGCGTCTACACCTCCAACAACTCACCCACGATCACCGGCCCCTTCGCCAGCATCCTGTATAACGGCGATTCGGGCTCATGTGTCGGTAACGCAGGCTACCAGACTGTGCCAACGGCGGGTCCCGCCACTTACACTTGGACGGTCAGTGCCCCTTTGGAAGACAGCCAAGCTCTCGCAGCCTTCGTGCCGGCGGTTGCCGCCCCGGTGATCACCACGACCAGCCCGGCGGACAATGCGACCGGTGTGCTCGTCGCTGCCAACCTCGTCGCAAACTTCAGCGAAACGGTCGTCAAGGGAACCGGCACGATCACGCTCAAGAGAACCTCCAATGACAGCACGGTCGAGAGCTTCAACGTGGCTTCCTCTCCGAGACTCGTCTTCAGCGGACAGACCCTGACCATCAATCCGACCAACGACCTCGGTCCGGGAGTGGCTTATCATCTCCTGATCGACTCCACCGCGATCGTCGACACCTCCGGCGGCAATGCCTTCGCAGGCATTTCCAGCTCCAGCGCATGGAACCTCACCACCGCCGGCACCCCCGTTAACAGCTTCGCAAACTGGATTTCCGGCTTCGGACTCGCTCCCGCCGACCAGGATCTCTTCGACGATCCCGATGGCGACGGCATCGACAACGGAGTGGAAAACTTCTTTGGCACCAACCCCGGCACCTTCACGCAGGGACTCGCCGCCGGCATCAGAAGCAGCAACACCTTCACCTTCACCCATCCGAAGAACGCCACCCCCGCCGCCGACCTCACCGCGAGCTACCGCTGGTCCACCGATCTCGCCACCTTTAACCTCGGCGGCGCGACAAGCGGCGGGACCACCGTGAACTTCACCACCCAGGCGAACACGCCATCAACAGGCTTCACCCGAGTCACGGCCTCGGCCACCGGGACGCTTCCCGGGCGCCTGTTTTTCGATGTCAAGGTGACGGGGCCTTAAACGCTTATTCAGGCATCTTCCGAAGATGGAACCCAAGCCGACTCTGAGAATCATCGAAGAATCCTCAAGTTGGGCGATCAAAGCGAGCGGCCCTTCAACGGCGCGGACTCGAACAGGGACAGATTTTTCGGCTACCCTGAGCTTAGCACGCCCGCATTGCATGAAATCGCAACACTCGAAAGCGGCCAGCCGATAGAGGAACGGTCGAAGAAGCAGTCACTGAGCAGTTCCGACTGATGAAACCCTCCATCACCCTCCTCACCACCCTGCTGCTGGCACCTTTGGCCGCCTGCCGGTCCGCAGCGGAAGAGAAGGCCATTCCCGAAGTCCCGGTGGCCACCGCAGCGGGTGAGAAATGGGAGCGCCAGGCCCGACCGCTTCTCGAGAGTTTCAACAACGTGTATCAGCCGTGCGTCGCCGAGGTTGGCGGCGAGTGGCGTTCCCGCATGTGGTTCTTCGGCTCGGCGACAGCCACGGGAACCCCGGGCGTGCCGAGCTTCGACGCCATCTTCCACGCGCGCTCCAAGGATATTCTGAACTGGGAAGTTTACAGCCAGGGAGAGATCTGGTATCGTGACATGAATCCGGCGAAGTGGGCTCCCGTTCTTCATGCCAGCGAGCGCTGGTTCGAAGAATGGCATATCGGCGATCCGTCGATTGTCAGGAAGGACGGCAAATTCCATATGGCCTACAGCACGACGTCGAAGCACTTCACTGAAAAATGAAACCGAGCCCAACCCCACGCAGAGCGTTTACCCTATCGTCCCTCGCGCTCACGGCGCTAGCCCTGTCTACTGTTGCCACCGTCTCGGCGGCGGAAGCGCCAATCCCGAGGCCGGACAATAAACCGGCCGACATCAGCAAGCCCGTCCAGGTCTTCATCCTGATGGGCCAATCCAACATGGTCGGCCTAGGAAGAATTGACGCTGGCGACAAAGGCAAGCCTGAGGGCTCCTTGGAGTTTGCCGTAAAGACCCAGAAGAAATATCCCTATCTGGTGGATGAGGCCGGCAACTGGTCGGAGCGCAAGGATGTCCGCTTTGTGCGGATGATGCAGGGAAATGGCTTGATGAACAACGAGTGGCTGGGCGTCGCTCAACCCGGGCAGATATTCAAATCGACCACCATTGGCGTGGAGTTCGGGATCGGACATGTGGTCGGCAATGCGGTCGATGCACCCGTGATGATCCTTAAGAGCTGCATCGGCAACCGCGCCCTTGGGTGGCATCTTTTGCCTCCGGGAAGCGCGCGGTTTGAAGAAGGGGACAAAGTGTATGCCGGCTATCGAGACGCCACGGATTCATGGGCCAAAGGGACTGAACCAACTCCGCCCGTCATCAAAGAAGGGGCCATAACTCTGAAGGGTGACAATCCGGCAGGCTGGTATGCCGGAAAGCAATATGACGATGACACGACAGATGCCAAGAAGGTGCTGGCGGATCTCGACAAGCACTACCCCGGGGCGAAGAGCTACGAGGTTGCGGGTTTCTTTTACTGGCAGGGCGAAAAGGACGCCGGCAATCCAGTCTGGGCGGCTCACTACGAGAAGAATCTGGTTCTGCTGATCAAGGCGCTGCGCAAAGACTTCAACGCGCCGAATGCAAAGTTCGTGCTCGGCACGATGGGTGAAAGCGTCAAGGGCAGCGGCGGCAACGGCGGCAGGATCCTCGAAGCCCATCTCGCCGTGGACGGCACCGCGGGCAAATATCCCGAGTTCAAAGGCAACGTCGCGACCGTCTACACGCATCCCATGGCCCAAGGCGGCAGCGGCAACGGCCACTACGGCGGCAAGGCGGAAGTCTACATGGACGTCGGGGAAGCGATGGGGCAGGCCATGGTAAAGCTGTTGAAGGATCCCAAGTAGCGATGCCACTCCTGATCACCGCCCATCGTGATGAAGCGCATCTAAAGCGCTTGGGTCTCGCTATCGTTGGTCGCCGCAATATCTCATGACTTCCTCATCCTCACTGCGCATTGGCCTCGTCACCAGCTGTGCCGAAAAGCTGGCCGACTATTTTCCGACCGCCGCCGAGCCCGGGTTCGTGCCGACCGAGCCGCCGTTCACTCCAGACGACCAGTTGCTCGTCGATGAACTCCGGTGCCGCGGGCATCAGGTCGCGGCTGTGGTCTGGGGAGCGGATACCTTGCGGCTGGCGGAGCGGTTTGACCGCATCATCATCCGCTCGCCTTGGGATTACATGGACAGCGATGAGCTGCGACAGGGCTTTCTACGCTGGCTGGAAGCGTTGGCGGCGACAGGGGTGCCCGTTGAAAACGATCCGCAGGTGATGCTCTGGCTGATGGACAAACGCTACCTGCTCGACTTCGCGGCAGTCGGTGTCCCGATCGTCCCCACCCAGCTGGTTCCGGTTGGCGGCACATTCGATCTCGAATCCTTCGTCGAGCGACACGTCGCCGCTGTCATCAAGCCCGCCGTGTCCGCGGCCGGCGCAGGATTGGAATTCCTGCCTGACCTCCCGACGGCGCGCTTGTACCAGCAGGCGTTCAACACGAGCTGCCAATGCGGCGCTCAACTGGTGCAGCCCTTTCTTCCCGAGATACAAACGAACGGCGAATGGTCGCTCGTGTATCTCGGCGGCAATTACAGTCACGGTGTTCACAAGGTCCCTGCTCATGGCCAGATCATGGTGCATGCCGAGCGAGGCGGCTCGCTGCGTTTCGCCGATCCGCCCGCGGTGGTGCGCCAAATGGGCGATCGGGCGGCGGCGGTGATTCCACAGGCATTCGCGAATCGCGGGGAGCGCAGCTGCCGGACGCCGCTCTACTTGCGAATCGACATCATCGAGACCGCCGCTGGCGCGCTCCTTTCCGAATGCGAAGGCGTGGAGCCTGAACTGTTCTTCCGCGCGCGCGGCGGGAGTGCTGCTCGATTTGCGGAGTTGATCGAACACCCGGAACCATGAGACCCATCCCCACCTTTCTCACCGCCTGGCTGCTTTAAACCTTGGTCGTGCTTCAAGCTGCCGATGCTGCGAAGACCTCTCGAAGCAACGATGCCAAGGCCGACTTCATCATGGTCACAAGTTGGAGCGAATGGCACGATTCCAACATGATCGAACCGTCCTCAGGCCGAGTAAACCACCACCGGCCCGGTGCTCCCGCCCTGGACCCGCCGCAGCTTCTCCACCGCCTTTTTGACCGCCGCCGCCGCAGCCAAGGCCTCGTCCATCGTGGTCAGGCACGAAAAGCCGAAGCGCAGGCTGCTCTTCGCCTTCGCGTCGGAAAAACCCATCGCCTTCTGGACGTGCGACGGCTGCTGCTTGCCCGTCATGCAGGCGGATCCCGCCGAGCAGGCAACTCCCATATCGTCTAACAAAATCAACAGCCCCGCCGCCTCACAACCGCTGAACGACAAATGGCTGGTCCCCGGCAGCCGGTGCAGCAGGTCGCCGTTCACCGTCACCCCTTCCACCTCCCCCACCACCTTCGCTTCGAAGGCGGCTCTAACAGCACCCGGATGTTCCTTCGCCGCCAACCGCGCCAAGGCCAGCTCCGCGGCCTTCCCCAGACCGACGATGCCCGCCGTATTTTCCGTCCCGCTCCGCCGGTCCTTCTCCTGACCGCCGCCGCGGACCATCGGCTCGAAACGGCAGCCGCTCCGGATGTAAAGCGCGCCGACGCCCTTCGGCCCGTGGAACTTGTGCGCCGACAGCGATAGGAAATCGACCGGCACCTCCCGGACGTTCACCGCAATTTTGCCCACCGCTTGGATCGCATCGGTGTGGAAGGCCAGCCCGCACTCTCTCGCAATCGCACAGGCTTCCTCAATCGGCTGGATTACCCCGGTCTCGTTGTTCGCCCACATCACCGAAGCGATGCCACCGCCCGCCCTCGCCGCCTCGCAGGCCGCTTGAAATTCCTCCACCCGCAGCCGCCCGCCGCCATCCACCCCGGCCCGCGTCACCGGGTAGCCGACATCCGCGAAGGTCTCGATCGGCCGCAGCACCGCGCTGTGTTCGATCGCGCTGGTCACGACCTTGCCGGTCTTCCGGCCGATCAATCGAGCCAGCCATTTCAACGCCATGTTCGTGCTTTCGGTCCCGCCGCCGGTGAAGACGATCTCGTCCGGCTCCGCGCCGATCAGCGCCGCGACTTTCTCCCGCGCTTCTTCGATGGCCCGCCGGGCCTCCTTCGCCCCGGCATAGCTCGCGCTCGGATTGTGAAAACCCTCGCGCAGCCAGGGCAGCATCGCATCGAGCACCTCCGGCAGCAGCGGCGTGGTGGCGTTGGCATCGAGATAAATCACGGAGCGACCTTAGGTCCGGCGTCCGCTCCAGGCAAGCCAGGCATCCACGGCTTCAGTCCGCGGCCTGAGCAGCCGGGATCAAGCGCTCGACCTCCTTCGCCGCCACCCAGCCCTCGGTCGCGCCGCCATCCACGCTGACCCAGAAATATCCGTTCGCCTCACGACCCAGCCGCACCTCGCGCCCGCCCGCCAGGCTACCCCGTTCCTCCGCCTTCTCGAAGGGCGAAATCCTCACCTTCGCCGGGTCCCCGACCACGATTCCCCGCGCGTCCTCGCCCTTCCGCCCCTGCAGCGCATAGAGCGAAAGCCCCAGCGCCGCCAGGCCCGCCACGCTCGCGAAAATCGACACCGCTGCCGCCCCGCGCCGCCGCGACCGCAGGCCCAGCCACAACCCCGCCGCGGCCGGCAGCAGCAGCGCCGAACCCAGCGCGAGGCCCGACCAGAACTTCCGCGACGGCCGCTCCAGCCATCCCCGCCAACCCTCCGCAGGCGGCGGCGGGAACACTGCCGCCTCATCCCGCACCAACTTCAAGTTCGCCTTCAAATCAGGATCCCCCGGCTTCAGCAGCAGCGCCCGTTCGAAAGCCAGGATCGCCCGGCCCACATCGCCGCTGCGGAAATACGCGCTACCCAAATTCTGCAGCACCGCCAGCCGCGGCCCTCCGTTATCTAACAGCTCCTCATACGCCGCGGCCGCTTCCTCGAAACGACCCGCTTCGAAGTCCGCGTTCGCCCGCTCGAAGCGCTCCACGCTCTCGTCCGCCCGTGCCGACGCGAGGCACGCGATCATTCCCAGCAATGTCAGCAACACCTTCATCATCGTTCACGCGGCAGGTCCCGCCGCCAGCTTATCGAGCCCGCGGTGCAGCTTCTCGCGCCACGCCGTCAAGTCGCCCGCACCCGCCGCCTTGCCCGAGTAGTCCACCCGGTCCGCCTCTTTCAAAATCTCCACCACGCCCTCATCGCCGATCCCCCTCAAGTCCGCCAAGGTGACCGCCTCCGGCTTCATCCCCGAGCGCTCCGCCACCCGGATCCGCAAGGCCTCGCGCGCCGCGAGGAAGAACGCCGCACCATCGCCCGCATGCGCCGCCCGCTCCGCCGCCGATAGAGCCGCGCGCGCCGCCAGCTCGCCCGCACGCCGCGCCAGCTTCGCCGCATCCACCGCCCGTCCGCTCCACCATCCATAGCCCGCCAGCAAGGCCGCCAGCAAACCGCAGCCCGCCAGCATCGGTAAGAATCCATCCTCCGATGACCACGGCCGGTAATTACCCACCCTCCCCAATTCCGTTTTCAAGGGCGCCAGCCGCGGCCCCTCCGGCTCCGCCTCCACCACCTCCTTCGCCTCCGCCGCTTCCGGCAATGCCGCAGCCTCGCCACGGATCACCACCTTGCGCGGCACCGACTGCACCGATCGATACTTCCCCTCTTCCGGATCGAAGAAACTGAAGCCCAGCGAAAGCTCCTTCTCGCCCGGCACCCGCGGCACCGCGCTGAAGCGAAAGACCTTGGTTCCCGCAAACGACGCCTCGTCCCCCGGCACGAATTCCCCCGTGCCCTCATAGACTTTCCATTCCGCCGGCGGCATCGGCTGAGGCTCCTTCAAAAGCGCGAAATTCCCCGCCCCGCGGATCCGCGCCTCGATCCGGCACGGCTCCCCGGTTTGCAACGACTCCGGGATCTGCACCGCATCGAAATCAAACTGCCCGATCGCCCCGGCAAAGTCCTCCGGCCGGCCTTCCAGCGGCAATTCCGTGACCTCGATCTCCGGCGGCTCCGGCGTCGTCAGCGAGACCTCCTTCTGGATCATCGGCGCGAAAAAATCATCCATCACGCCGCCCCGGAACGGCGAGCGCCCGCCGCCGCCCGAGGTGTCGCGCACCGCCACCGTCCCGCCCAGCGTGAAGCTCGCCGGATACTTCCCCGCCTTGGTCGCCGACAGCCCGCCGGTCCACGTCACCGCCAGATACTCCACCCCGTTGACCAGCTCCCGCGTCTGCACCGGCTCCGGCGACAGATGGTGCAGCGTGAATGCCGCACCGTCCGGCCGCGGCGGACCGCTCAAGGAAACCCGCGCATCCATCGGGAAATACGCCCGGATCAAAACCGGCGCGATCTCGCCGGGATACACGTTCTTCCGATCCTTCTTCGCCAGTTGGAAGGTCAGAAACCCATACTTCCGCCCGTCCTCCGGCACCTTCGCTTCCTCATCGTTCATCCCGCCCGGCAGCCCCGCGCCCCCCACCGTGATCTTCAGCGGCTGCGAGGAAAGCTCCTGGCCCGCCACCCGCACCGTGATCGACGGGACTTCATAAATCCCCGCCTCATGCGAGCCGACCGCATAGTTGAAAACCAGCGCCCGGTTCACCTGTCCGTCGACGATCTGAATCTGCTGCGACTGGCCGCGCGGATTCACCACCAGCCCCTTCACCTCCGGGATCACCGGGGCCGCTTCCGGGGCCCCGCCCTCCACCCTCAGCGAAAGCAAGGCCGCTTCCCCGACCTTCAGCGTGTCGGTCGAAAGCTGCGCGATCACCTCCGCCCCGTGCAGCGCGCGCAGGGACAGGACCAGACAGGCAATGACCGCTCGTATCATCATGTTCACCAGGTCTTGCGGGTTCCCGTGCCGCCCTTCTGCGGCTCGCGGTTCCGTTCGGAAAGCGGCACCGGGATCACCAGGCGTTCATCGTTCGCCAGGGTTTCTAACAAACGGATCGCCTCTTCCCGCGACATCTCCCCGGCCTTCCGAGCCTCGGTCGGACTGCCGCTCCCGGCATCTCCTTCCTTGCCACCTTCCTTCGCCTCACCCGCTTCGCCCGATGGCTTCGCGGGCTCCTGCGGGGCCTTCTCTTCCTGACCCTTCATGCCTTCCTCCTCGCCGTCCTTTCCTTCGTCGGCTTTCTGCCCGTCCTTGGACTTCTCTTCCCCCTGCTTGTCCTCGCCAGCTTCCTTCCCGTCCTTCGATTCGGCGTCCTTCTTCTCGCCATCCTTGCCTTCGGACTCGCCCTGCTTCCCGTCCTTCTCGGACCCCTCTCCGGATTCCTTGCCCTGCTGATCCTTCGGCTCGCCATTCTGCTCCTCATCCCCTTGCCCGCCGTCTTTCTTCTCCTGATCCTGCTTCTTCTCGTCCTTTTTCTCTTCGTCCTTCTTGTCCTGATCCTTTTGATCCTGCGGCGGGTTCTTCTGTTCCTGCTGCTTCTTCAGTTCGTCGAGCTTCCGCTGCACCAGGTCCCGGTTGAAGCGGGCGTCCTCATCCGTGGCGTCCAGCGCCAGCGCGTCGTCATACGCCTTGATCGACTTTTCCCATGACTCGATCGTCTTCTTCGGATCCTCGCCCGACCCCATCTGACCCACGCGGTAAAGCGAATTACCAAGGTTATAGTAGGCCTTCTGCTGGATCTCGAGATCGGACGTCGCCAGCGATCCCTTGAGCTTGTCCACCGCTTCCTCGAACTCGCCCCTCTCGTAGGCTTCCGTCCCCCCGTTGTAGTCCGCCACCCCGCCCGCCTCGCCGGACATCGAGGAAATCCCCCACGCCAGCAGCAGCATCGCCGCCGGCCGCACCCGCCGCGCCACGGAAGCCAGCGCCTTGCTCTTCCGCTCCCGCCGCCGCTCGCCCATCACCGCTTGCAGGGCGAGGAAGGCGATCGCCAGACCCAGCGGCCACTGGAATCTCTCCAGCGCCACCTTCTCCATCTTCTGCGCCAGCTCGCTCTTCGGAGCCAGCGACAGGCGCTGCTGATAGATCGCGTCCAGACCCTCCGCCCCGCGCCCCAAGGGCACATACAGCCCTCCGGTCACGCTCGCGATTTTCTCCAGCGTCGTGGCATCCAGCTTGGTCTTCACCACCTCGCCTTTCTCATCCTTCAAAAACTCCTGCCGTCCGTAAGCCCCGCGCACCGGGATCGGCTGACCGTCCGCGGCGCCCACGCCGACCGTGTAAATCGTCGTCCCTTCCTTCGCCGCCTCTTCCGCCGCCTTCAAGGCCTCGCCCTCCAGGTCCTCGCCGTCGGTGATCAGCACCAGGAAGCGCTGGTTGTTGCCCTCCGCGTCGAACAAGCGCCCCGCCTCGCGGATCGCGCTCGCCAGATTCGTCCCCGCCTGTGGGATCAGCTCGGTGTTGATCGCCCGCAACGACTCGCGGAACGCATCGTAATCCACCGTCAGCGGGCACAGCGCGAAGGCCGTCCCCGCGAACGGCACCAGCCCCACCCGGTCGCCCTCCAGCCGTTCCAGGAAATCGACGATTCCCAGCCGCGCCCGCTCCAGCCGGTTCGGAACCAGATCTTCCGCCAGCATGCTTCGCGACGTGTCCACCGCGAACAGGATATCGATCCCCCGCCGCTTCACCTCCCGCCACTCATGGCCGAACTGCGGCCGCGCCGCTGCCAACGCCAGCGCCATCACCGCCGCCAGCCACAGCCCGCGCCGCGCCCACCGCAAGGCCGGCGACCACCCGGCGACCAGCCGCTCGTGAAAGCGCGGGTGCGCCAGCTTTTCAAGGTCCGCCCGGCGACGGCGGTCCGCCCGCAGGAATGCCAGCAGGCCGGCCACCACCAGACCCAGCCCGACCGCGATCCACCACGGCTGCGCGAAACTCAACGACTCATCCATTCCGTTTCAAAGGTTTATCGTTCATGGCAAATGACGGTATCGGGTTTCCGCCAGCAGCCGCTCCAGCAGCACCAAACCCAGCCCCGGCAGCAAGAGATACAAGAACAACTCCTCGTAGTCCTCATACTTCTTCTCCGTCCGCTTGGTCGTCTCCAACTCGTTGATCACCTCGTAGATCTTCGCCAGCGAATCGGTGTCCGTCGCGCGGAAATACTGGCCGCCGGTCGTGTTCGCGATCGCCTTCATCGAGTCCTCGTCGATTTCCACCTTCACCATCGCCATCCGCCGCCGCCCGAAGCCGTCCTGCACCGGCATCGGCGCCTCGCCCTGGATCCCGGCGCCGATCGTGTAAATCTTGATCCCCAGGGTCTTCGCCGCTTCCGCCGCCGTCACCGGATTCGCCGCGCCCGCATTGTTCACCCCGTCGGTCAGCAGGATGATGATCCGCGACTTCGCATCGGAGTCCCGCAGATGATTCACCGACGACGCGATCGCCGACCCGATGGCCGTCCCGTCTTCCACCCGCCCGATCTGCACCTCGACCAGGCGCTTCTTCAGCCACTCGTGATCCAGCGTCAGCGGGCTCACCAGATACGGCCGTCCGGCGAAGGCCACCATCCCGATCCGGTCGCCCGGCCGCCCGCCTACAAATTCCTCCACCACCTTTTTCACCACCTCCAGCCGGTTCACCGCCTTGCCGTCGATCTTGAAATCCATCGCCTCCATCGAGCCCGACACATCGACTGCCAGCACGATGTCGATCCCGCTGGTCTCGATCTCCGTCCGCCCCCGCGCCAGTTGCGGCCGTGCCAGCGCCCCGATCAGCAGCGCCAGTCCCGGCAGCATCAGCGCCAGCGAAATGCCGCCCGCCCGCGACTTCGGCCGCACCCCGGCTGCGCGCGCGTCGGACACCGATGGCAGCCGCAGCGCCACCGCCCGGCCCGTGCGGCCGCGCAGCAGGGCGATCACCGGCAGCGCCGCCAGCAGCCACAGCAAAGCCGGATCCGCGAACTGGTAAGTCGTCTCCATCAGGACGCCTCCTCCTTGCTCGCGTTCACCGGTGCATCCACGATTTCACGAGCCCGCGCCACCAGCTCCCCGCGCTCCCCCATCCCCAGATCCTGCCCGGCGAACTTCGCCAGATCGCACGCCTTCAAGAAGCCCCGCAAGGGCTCCAGACGCGACTGCAAGCCGCCGTCCTTCCCCGTGCTCAGCTCGCGCAAAAACTCCTCGGTCGTCCGCCGCGGTGCCGCGAGGCCGAATCTCCGCTCGATGAACACCCGCACCACCTGACTCGCCGCCGCCGCGAAATCCCCGGCCTCCATCGTGCCGCCATCCCTGCCCAGCCGATCCAGCTCCAAGCGCGCCCGGTTCTCCGCCGAAATCTCCACCCGCTTCTTCTTGAAGATCCACCACAGCAGCCCGCCCAACACCACCAGCGCGAGCAAACCCCACAAGCCGTACTCCAACCACGGTGTGGCCGGCTCCGGCGCGGGAATCTCGATCACCGGCTTCGGCCCGCGGATGTCCTCCTCCGGCGCACCCTGCCCGAAAGCCGGCAACGCCGTCGCGACCAGGATCATCGTGGATCCCGCGATGTGCGCGGACATCCTCATGCCTTGCTCCGCCGCTTGCGGAAGAAATTCATCAGCGCCGGCATCCAGTCCACACCGTTCACGATCTCCAGAAAATCCACGCCGCTGCCACGGATCGCCGAGGTCATCTCCTCCCGCCGCTTCACCGCGCGGTCGCGATACTCGTCGCGCACCTTCGCCTTGCCCGTGTCGAGTTCCACCACCTCGCCCGTCTCCGCGTCCTCAATCCTCAGCACGCCGACGTCCGGCAGCTCATCCTCTCGAGGATCGTTCACCGACATCGCGATCACGTCATGATGCCGCCCGGTCACGCCCAGCTTGTGACGCAGGTCCTTCGGCGTGCTCTCCCCCGTCAGGCGGAAGTCCGAAATCAGAAACACCACCGCCCGCCGCCGCAGCACCCGGTTCACGAAATCCAGCGCCCCGTTCAAGTTCGTCCCCCGCCCCGTCGGCTGGAAGAACAAGGCCTCGCGGATCACCCGAAGGATGTTCGAGCGACCCTTGATCGGCGGGATGTAAAGCTCCACCTCGTCGGAAAACAGCACCAGCCCCACCTTGTCCTGGTTGCGGATCGCCGACGCCGCCAGCACCCCGCCGATCTCCGTCTGCAACTCGCGCTTGCTGCCTTCGCTCGACCCGAAATCCGACGACGCGCTCACGTCGATCATCAGCAGAATCGTCAGCTCGCGTTCCTCCGTGAATGTCTTGATGAAGGGTTCGCCGGTCCGCGCCGTGACGTTCCAGTCGATCACCCGCACATCGTCGCCCGGCACGTAGTTGCGCACCCGGTCGAAGTCCATCCCCCGTCCCTTGAAGACGCTCGCGTAGCTCCCGGAAAGATGGTCGTCCACCAGCCGGCTGGTACGCACGTCCATCCGCCGCACCCGTCCCATGATCTCGGACACGCGCGCCTCGTTCTCTTCTTCCGCCTTCTCCTGTTTCTTCGACTTCGCCATCCCGTTCCGTCTCTGACTTTCGACTTTCGACTTTCGACTTTCGACTTTCGACTTTCGACCTTCGACCTTCGACCTTCGACCTTCGACCTTCGACCTTCGACCTACCATCTACCATCTACCATCTGCTCCCCTCAAGGCACCGGCATCTCGTCCAGGATCTGCCGGATGAAATGCTCCGCATTCAGCCCCTCCGCCTCCGCCTCGTAGGACACCACCACACGGTGCCGCAGCACGTCCGGCGCGATCGACTTGATGTCATTCGGCGTCACATACGAGCGCCCGTCGAGGAAGGCTCGCGCCTTGCCGAGCAGGGTCATCGCGATCGATGCCCGCGGCGACGCTCCCACCCGCAGATAGGGCCCAATCTTCAGCCCGAAGTCGTCCGGCCGCCGCGTCGCGTGCACCAGGCTCACGATGTAGCGCTTCACCTTGTCGTCCAGATAGACCCGGTTCACCACCTGCTGGGCATGGCGGATCACGTCCAAATTCACCACCGGCGTCGGCACCGGCATGTCCCGGGTGCTCGCCGCCACGTCGATCACCGCCATTTCCTCGTCCATCGTCGGGTAGTCCACCACCACCTTCATGATGAAGCGGTCGAGCTGCGCCTCCGGCAGCGGATAGGTCCCCTCCTGCTCCAGCGGGTTCTGCGTCGCCAGCACGAAAAAGGGCTCCGCCAGCTTGAAGGTCTGCTCGCCGATCGTCACCTGCTTCTCCTGCATCGCCTCCAGCAGCGCGCTCTGGACCTTCGCCGGTGCCCGGTTGATCTCGTCCGCCAGGATGAAATTCGCGAACACCGGGCCGTGCTTCACCTCGAAGCGGGCGGCCCGCGGATCGAAAATCTGGGTCCCCACGATGTCCGCCGGCAGCATGTCCGGCGTGAACTGAATGCGGTGGAAACTGGCATGCACCAGCTGGGCCAGCGTCTTGAGGGCCAGCGTCTTGGCCAGCCCCGGAACGCCCTCCAGCAGCACGTGGCCCCGCACCAGCAGCACCGCGATCAGGCGGTCCACCAGCTCGTGCTGCCCGATCAGATAGCGCCCGATCTCCGCCCGCAGCGGGCTCACCCACCGCGATGCCGCCATGATTTCCTCGTCGCTCACTCCCGCGCCCGCCGCGGCACTCCTTGGTTCGATGTCCAAACTCATGAATCGTCTCGTTCTAAATTCCCCGCCGACAAGCGTTCACAGTCTCTTGGTCTGCTCAACAAAAACTTGGCCCTGCCCGCCTGAAGAAGGCGATCCCGTCACCCGCCACCCGGATTCCCGCGACTCTCCGCGACGCAATCGTCACGTGAGGATATCGCCACCATGAAACCCATGCGGACCTCTTTCAGACATGAAGTATCCCGACCGTCCGGGGAAGATCCGATCCCACCCGAACCCAACAACCGAACCCCTCCATTGCATACTCGCATGAAACTGCACTCCATCCGCCGCCAACTCCTGCTCACCGCAGGCCTGATCGCCTCCCAGTCCGCCTTCGCCGGCACGGACATCTGGTTCACCCCGCTGACCCAGTCCGCCCCGGTCGTTCCCGCCAACTCGCTCGGCGAGCTCGCCTCCCCATGGGTCACCCCGGAAGGCATCCACCAGAAAAACATCATCAGCCTCCGCGAGGTGGAGGACCAGGTTCTCAGCCCCGGCCAGTCCATCGTCCGAGTCCCCGGCGCGACCACCAGCGCTTCGATGTTCGACATGCTGGCATTCGACCCGACCGGCAACTATGTCTTCATCCCCCATGAAACACCGGTCGGTGCCGGCTGCACCCGCATCAGCCTTTACGACAACCACGCCGAAACCATCTTCGCCGGTGACCAGCAAGGTGCCGTCGGTAACTGGACCAACGACTTCGGTGCCTTCGACCCGAGCCGCTGGACCCCGAACAACACGCTTTTCCTCGCCGAGGAATGGTCCGGCCAAGGCCGCGTCGTGGAAATCCTCAACCCGCTTGCCCCTGCGAACCAGATCCAATCCCGCGTGCTGAACAGCATCGCCAACGTTTCCCACGAAGGCATCAACTTCAGCGAGAAGTTCGACGACACGATCTACTTCATCGACGAATGGAATTCCGGCTCGATCTACAAGTTCGTCATGAGCACGGTCGGCGACTACACCAAGGGCCAGACCTTCGTGCTTTCCGTCGATGACTTCCTCTCCACCGGCGGCAACCCTGGCGCGAACTACAACGCGGGTTCCAATGCCACCGCCTCCCGCGCCGGCATGGCGACCTGGGTCCCGCTGACCGACAAAAACGGCATCCCGCTTCCCGGCATCACCGACCCCTTTGTGGACGGTGCCGCGGGTTCACCGGTCCTCTCCGGCCGCAAGGCGGCGGACGATGCCACCGGCACTCCCTTCGGCCGCCCCGAAGACATGTCGGTGGGCCGCCTCAGCAACGGCCGCGAAGTCCTCTACATCGCCGTGACCTCGGAGCAGAAGGTGATCTCCATCGAGATCCTCGAAACCCGTAGCGGCAGTACCTTCACCCCGACCGGCAAGGCCGTCGTCCGCACCCTGGGCGACAACTCGACGGCGAAGAACCTCGGCTTCGCCCCGACCAGCGGCACCATCAGCTCCCCGGACAACATCGCGCTTGATGCGCAGGGCAACGTCTACGTCATCGAAGACGCGCCGAACGGCTCGTCCACCGGCGGTGACATCTGGTTCTTCCGCGACAAGAACAGCGACGGCGTGGCCGAGTCCGTGGATCACTTCATGTCGATCCGCGTCAATGGCTCCGAAGCCACCGGCATGATCTTCAATCCGGCCAACCCGCTGGAATTCGTGGTCGCCGTGCAGCACCCGACCAGCACCGACCTCGCCGTCGTGCCGAACGGCCTCGGCGACGCGGTGTGGATGTTCAACCTGTCCAACATTCCGAACCAAGGCTTCGTGAAGGCACTGGGCAGGGGCCGCACGAACACCAACCAGTGATCCGGTCCGCCTGACGACCCGGCCCGCATCCCGGGTCGTCACCGCTTTCCCGCGTCCGATGAAAGGGCGGATCCGCCAGGGTCCGCCCTTTCCACGCGCATCGCCCTCGGCATGTAGCGAAACCGCCCCAGAGCCGCGGTTCCGTTCACGCCGCGGCATCCCTTATCTCAACCACACCTCCCATGAAGCCCACCCGCGCGCTCCTTTTCTCCCTCCTCAGCCTCGCCACCGTGAAGGCCGAAGCCCCCCCTCTACCGGCAGATCCTCGACACGCTGAAGACCTCCGGAAACGTCCTGCCGCAGCTTCCCGATGCTGCTCCCGTCCACACGCTCTACAACGCCGAGGGCGTGGTGCCGCCGATGTGCTACACCCGCACCGAGATCCGCAACAACCCGTGCTACGTCTGCCACCAGGACGCGATCAACGGCCGCGAGAACGTGATGAACGACGCCGACTTGCAGGAGGCCTACAGCTTCAGCGACGTCGGCATGACCAACCAGTGGAAGAACCTCTTCGAAGACCGCAGCGACCGGGTCAAGGCGATCTCCGACCGTGAGATCCTCGATTACATCGCCGGCGACAATTACTCCGAGCTTCCGTCGCGCCTGCGCGAGGCCGGCTTCAAGGGCTGGATCCCGGATTTGAAGAATCTCCAACTCGGCAAGGACGCTTTCGACGGCCAGGGCTTTGCCAAGGACGGCAGCCAGTGGGTGGCCTTCAACTACAAGCCCTTCCCCAGCACGTTCTGGCCGACCAACGGCTCGACCGATGACGTGATGATCCGCCTGCCGCAGATCTTCCGCAGCGACAAGCAGGGCAAGCCCTCACTGGAGATCTACAAGGCGAACCTCGCGATCCTCGAAGCCAACATCAAGGGCGTGGACCGCATCGGCTCGCTGCCGATTGATGAAGCCGCCGTCGGCACGGACCTCGATGGCGACGGCGCGCTCGGAAAGGTGATCGAGATCCGCAAGACCGATGCCTGGGTCGGTGCCGCGGAGGGTGCCCCCATTGAAGCCCACCTTTACCCCGAAGGCACCGAATTCCTTCACACCGTCCGCTACGTCGGCATCGCGGAAAACGGCCATATCGGTCCTTCAACCCGCATGAAGGAAGTCCGCTATTCAAGGAAAGCTAAGGCCTACTCGAAGCCGATGTATGCCCGGAAGTACGAGCTGGAAGCGATGGAGAAGGAACGCGGCAACCTGCCCGCCTACTACGACCTCGGCCACCACGGCCTCGACAATGGCAACGGCTGGGCGCTTCACGGCTTCATCGAGGACCGCAAGGGCAAGCTGCGCGCGATGACCTACGAGGAGAACTTCTCCTGCATGGGTTGCCATAACTCGGTCGGCTCCACCATCGACAAGACCTTCAGCTTTCCGCGCAAGATGGACGGCGGGAAAGGCTGGGGCTACATCGACCTCAAGGGCATGCCGGACGCACCGAACAAGGGCGAGACCGTCGGCGAAATCGCCACCTACCTGTCCCGCGCCGGTGGCGGCAGCGAGTTCCGCAACAACGACGAGATGACCGGAAAGTGGTTCCGCCCCGACGGCTCGGTCGATCATCTGAAGCTCCAGTCCGCCAAGGATGTCTACGACCTGATCACCCCGTCGAAGGAACGCGCGCTCTCCCTTAACAAGGCCTACCGCACCATCGTCGAGGACCAGGACTTCATCTTCGGCAAGGACCCCGTGCTTTCGCCTCCGGTGAACGTCTACGAAAAGATCGACAACGAGAACACCCCGACCCTCCCGCCGGAGCGGATCTTCAAGTGGAACATCGTCCTCGACTGGCCGGAATAGCTCCGGGTAGCGGCCGCGTCTATGACCGCCGCACTTTGTAAACGAAGCCACTTTCGCGGCCCGGTTTGGCATCTCACCGTTCAGCAGGCCCTCCCGTCGCTTCATTTACAGTCACCGTCGGTCGCAGACCGCCGCTACATTCCCCCCGCTTGTAGCGGCCGCGTCTATGACCGCCGCACTTTGTAAACGAAGCCACTTTCGCGGCCCGGTTTGGCATTTCACCTTTCAGCAGGCCCTCCCGTCGCTTCGTTTACAGTCACCGGCGGTCGCAGACCGCCGCTACAGGACAAGGCTTGGCCCCGCCCTCTCCCGCAGCTAGCGTGCCTCCATGCCCGGCACCGACGGCTTCCCCTACCTCCTCGTCGCGGAACTGCTCGCGCTCCACCTGCTCGGCCTCGCCCACGTCATCCACGCCATCATGACGGTGCGGACTTCCCAGGGCACCATCGCCTGGATCGTCTCGCTTCTCGCCGTCCCGTGGATCGCCATCCCCGCCTACTGGTTCGCCGGCCGCAGCCGCTTCTCCGGCTACGTCCGCGCCCGCCGCGGCGTCGACGCCAAGCTTCGCAAGCTGGCCGAAGACATGCACCGCCGCCTCCGCCACTACGAAATCAAGCCCGACGACGCTTTCGGCCGTGCCGCGGAGGTCCTCGGCGGACTGCCCTTCACCCGTGGCAATGAACTGTCCCTGCTCATCGACGGTGAGGAGACCTTCGAGTCCATCTTCGAAGCCATCGCCTCCGCCGAGCATTACCTCCTGATCAACTTCTACATCATCAAACACGACCGCGTCGGCAAGCGCTTCCAACAGGCCCTCATCGACCGCGCGAAGGCCGGCGTCCGCGTTTACTTCCTCTACGACGAGATCGGCTCCAACAAGCTCTCCCGCAGCTACCTCAAGCAACTCGACGCCGCCGGCATCGTCCACCATTCCTTCGGCGCAAACCGCCACTGGTGGTCGCGCCTCCAGATCAACTTCCGCAATCACCGCAAGGTCATCGTGGTCGACGGCAAGGAGGCCTTTCTCGGCGGCATCAACGTCGGCGACGAATACCTCGGCCAGGATAAGGAATTCGGTGCCTGGCGCGACACCCACCTCAAGCTCCGCGGTCCCGCCGTGCAGGCGATCCAGCTCGTCTTCCTCGAGGACTGGAACTGGGCCGCCAACGAGGTTCCCGACCTCGACTGGACCGGCCACGCCGAAACCGCCGACCAGGTCGCCGCCATCATCCCGACCGGTCCCGCCGACCCGCTCGACTCCTGGCAACTCGTCGTGGCCGAAGCCGCCAACACCGCCCGCGAGCGCCTCTGGATCGCCTCACCCTACTTCGTCCCCGACCCCGGCGTGCTCACCGCCCTCCAGGCCGCCTCCATCCGCGGCGTCGACGTCCGCATCCTGATCCCGCAGAAAGCCGACCACCTCCTCGTCTGGCTGTCCGCCTACACCTACTTCGAGCAGACCATCCCCGTCGGCGTGAAGGTCTTCCGCTACCAGCGCGGCTTCCTCCACCAGAAGGTCATGCTTGTCGACGAGCGCCTCGCCTGCGTCGGCACCGCCAACCTCGACAACCGCTCCTTCCGCCTGAACTTCGAAATCTCCGCACTCTCCCCCGACCCCGCTTTCGTCGATGAGGTCGCGCACATGCTCGACATCGACTTCGGCCACTCCAACGAAGTCCGCGTCGAGGAGTTCACCGAGCGCTCCTTCGCTTTCCGCCTCGCCTGCCGCATCGCCCGGCTGATGGCCCCGGTGCTGTGAGGGAAGCCACCTTCCCGCTTGCCATCCGGCGGAGATGAATGCACAAATGAACACCATGAAAATCATCCCCGTGATCTTCGAGGACCGCGAAATCCGCCGCGCCTATGACGAGCAAACCGAAACCTGGTTTTTCTCCGTGGTGGACATCATTCAGGTACTCACCCAGCAACCGGATTTCCAAGCGGCCCGCAACTACTGGAAGGTCCTCAAAAGCCGTCTGGCCAAGGAAGGAAGCCAAGTGGTTACAGATTGTAACCGGTTGAAAATGACGGCAAGCGACGGAAAGCAGCGCCTCACCGACGTCGCAACCGCCGAGACCCTCCTGCGCCTCGTCCAAAGCGTTCCCAGCCCAAAAGCCGAGCCGATCAAGCTCTGGCTCGCCAAGGTCGGCTACGAAAGGATGCAGGAAATGGCTGATCCCGCCCTTTCGCTCGACCGGGCCCGCGATACTTGGCGGAAACACGGTCGCAGCGACAAGTGGATCCAGCAGCGGATGACCGGCCAGGAAACCCGCAACAAGCTCACCGACTACTGGGCCACCCACGACATCAAGAAAGGAACCGAGTTCGCGATCCTCACCAATATCATCCATCAGGAATGGGCGGATATCGGCGTGAAGGATCACAAGGCTCTGAAAGGCCTCGAAACTCAGAATCTCCGCGACCACATGAGCGAGGCCGAGCTCATCTTTACCGCTCTCGCCGAACTTTCCACCCGTCAGATCGCGGAAACGACCGAAGCCACCGGGCTGGCGGAGAATCAAGTCGCCGCCAAATCCGGCGGCGGCATCGCCCGGAATGCCCGCCTCGAACTTGAGTCCCGCACCGGCCGGAAAGTCGTAACCGCCTCCAATCACCTGCCGCCAGCCGATTAAACCTCAGGCCGGCCCACCGATTCACCGATTCACCGATTTACCGGCTCACTCGTCCTTCCCGTCCGCCACCCTCGCCGGCGGCATCGGCTTCATCTTCGGATAAACCGCCCGCTTCTTCTTCTCAAGGATCTCGTCCGCCTTCGCCAGGATCGCGTCGCGGCAGAAGGCCTTGAAACTCTCAGCCCCCGCCAGCCGGCTTGCCACATCGGCCCGGTCGAACTGCTCGTCCGTCTCGAAAATCTGGTTCCACGGCGGCACGTCCGGCCGGATCTCCTTCTGCCGCGCCGCCTCCAGCGCCAGCACCCGGGTGATCTCCTCCATCAGCTCCGGCGTCCGCTTGCCCTTGGGCCCGAGGTATTGGCGGATCGTGTTGTCGCTCAGCTTGAGCTGCTTCGCCAACCACTTCCGGTCCTTCCTGATCGTCGCCAAAAGCCGCGGAATGTCCTGATGCTCAATCACCGGACCATGTTAGACGGCGATTCTACAGGCGGGAGCTTTGAGTCTAGACCGAATATTGGGAATCTTCTTCGGCTATTTCACGAGGCTCAATCTGATATATCTCAAGTCGCTTGCGGTCTGCGATTTACGAATCTTTCACGAAACCCTATTGAGCGTGAAGCTTGCAGATCACCGACAAATTTTGTCTTTTGTGTATATCACTTTCGCCAACCCGATTTCGCGCCCTCTCTCCCTTTCGCCCTTTCGCCCTTTCATGAAAACCGTCCGCGATGCCTGCCAGCTCCAGCCGAACGCACTGTCCATTAAGCTCAGCGACCAAATCGAGCAGCTCGACGAACTGATCCATGCCGCAGGCGACGGCGACGAATACTTCGCGAAGACGTTCATCACCCAGGGAATGAAGGACCTCGTCACCGAGGGCATCGCCCGGCTCGCCGGGAAATCCTCGCAGGCGATCTTCCACCTCAAGCAGGCGATGGGCGGCGGCAAAACCCACCTGCTCGTCGGCTTCGGCCTGATCGCCAAACATCCCTCGCTGAGGCCGAAATACTGCGGCGGCATGCTTCACGCCGATGCATTCACCACGGCAAAAATTGCCGCCTTCAACGGCCGCAACAGCCCGGACCATTTCTTCTGGGGAGAGATCGCAGAGCAACTCGGCCGAGGAGACCAATTCAAAGGATTCTGGAACAGCGGGCCAAAGGCTCCGGACGAAAAGGATTGGCTCAAGCTCTTCGATGGCGGCGAGCCGGTCCTGATCCTGATGGACGAGATGCCGCCCTACTTTCACTACCTCGACACCCAGAAAGTCGGCAATGGCACGGTCGCCGATATTGCCACCCGTGCCTTCGCCAATCTGCTGAGCGCGGCCGGCAAGAAGGCAAACGTCTGCATCGTCGTCTCCGACCTTGCGGCTTCTTACGACTCGGGCACCAAGCTCATCACCCGCGCGCTCGACGACGCACGCCAGGAACTCGGCCGCCAGGAGCGTAACATCACGCCGGTCGATCTCGCAGCGAACGAGATCTACGACATCCTTCGCAAACGCCTTTTCGTGTCGCTGCCTGACAAGGCCGAGATCGAAGACATCGCCGACGCCTACGGCCGCAAGCTTGAAGAGGCTTCCAAGTCCAAGGTCGCCAGCCGCGGGGCGGAGTCCATCGCCGATGAAATTGCGAAGACCTATCCTTTCCATCCTCGGCTCAAGAACGTCATCGCCCTCTTCAAGGAGAACGAGCAGTTCAAGCAGACCCGGGGCTTGATCGAGTTGATCTCACGGCTGCTCCGCTCCGTTTGGGAAAGGAAGGACAACGATATCTTCCTCATCGGCCCGCAGCACTTCGATCTCTCCATCCCAGAGGTCCGCGACAAGCTCACCGAGATCTCCGGCATGCGAGACGTCCTCGCGAAGGACCTCTGGGACAGCAACCACTCCGCCCACGCCCAGATCATCGATCTCAGCACCGGCAAGGAAGCCGCCACCCAGATCGGCTCGCTTCTTCTCACCGCCAGCCTTTCGACCGCCGTCAACGCGGTGAAGGGCCTCACCGTGATGGAAATGGTCGAGTGCCTCGTTTCTCCCTTGCGCGAGCCGTCGGACTTCATCTCCGCCTTCGAGGAACTCGAGAAATCCGCCTGGTATCTCCATCACACCGCGGACGAGCGCTACTACTTCGACCGTCAGGAGAACCTCACCAAGCTACTCCAGAGCCTCGCCCACGATGCCCAGGGCACTCCACAAGTCGATGACCTGATCCGTCACCGACTGCGCGACATGTTCAAGGCTTCCCGCAAAACGGCGTACGACGACGTCCTGCCACTGCCGAAACTTTCGGAAGTGGCCGACCGGGTCCGCAGAAGCCGGGTTCTCCTCATCGTCAGCCCGGACGCGAAGATCCCGCCGGACGAAGTCCAGCGCTTCTTCGACAGCCTCACGCAGAAGAACAACCTCTGCGTCCTCACCGGCGACAAGACCGCCATGGGCAGCGTGGAAAAGGCAGCCTGTCAGCTCTTCGCCGCACAGAAGGCCGACACCCGAATTCCGTCCGGGCACCCCCAGCGCGAAGACCTCGAACGGAAGCAACAAACCTACGAGCAGGACTTCAATTCAACCGTCCTCAACCTGTTCGACAAAGTACTCTTCCCCATCCAACGCGCAGGCAAGCCGCCCCAGCTTGCCCCCAAGCCTTTGGACATGACCCGCGATGCTTCGAAGCCCTTCGATGGCGAGGCACAGATCGAAAAGACCCTCACCTCGAATCCTCTCAAGCTCTACCTCGACGCCGACAAGGACTTCGATGCGATCCGCGACAAAGCCGAGACCCTGCTTTGGCCGGAGAACCTCGACGACACACGCTGGTCCGACATGACCGACCGCATGGCCGAGCAGGCCGGCATGTCATGGCTTCCACCGAAAGGCTTGGAGACCCTCAAATCCATCGCCTTCAACCGTGGCCTGTGGGAGGACCTCGGCAACGGCTACCTCACCAAGAAGCCGAAGAAGAAGCGCACCTCCGTCCAGATCGTCGCCGAGTCCGAACCGGACGACGACGGCAAGGTCCGCCTCCGCATCAATCCCCAAAACGCCGGTCCCGCCCCGCGCATCCACTACGCGGAGGGCGGCCCGGTGTCCGATACCAGCCCGCAACTCAAGGAGCAGACGCTGGTCACCACAGCACTGCGGCTGACATTCCTGGTGGTCGATCCGTCGGGCCAGTTTGAAACCGGCGATCCTGTCACCTGGTCGAACAAAATCATCATCCGCAATCGCCTCAGCGAAGAGGGCGGAAAAAGACGAGTTGAACTCATCGCGCCCACCGCCAAGGAGATCCGCTACACGCTCGGCGGCGAGGAACCCCGCGGCGGCGCTCTCCACGAGGCTCCCTTCGAGGTGGGCGACGGGGAAGTCATGATCAATGTCTTCGCCGCTGCCGACGGCATCGAAGCGAAGACCGTCATCCGCTACCCCGCGAAGGGAAAAAAAGGCGTCGAGATCGATCCGGTGAAGCCCGGCCGGCTCGCTCCGCGCTCCGGTTGCAAACTCGACTCCCGCGCCAAGACCTTCGAGGCACTTACCCAGGCGGGCTCGAAATCCGCGGAATTCGAGAACGTCACGCTGGTGGTCGGGCAGGGAGCGCAAGCCGTGCAAGTCCTCGTCGGCGAGGTCCGCGTCGATGCCGCCTTCATTGAGGATCTGCTCAAAAAGGTCCTCGAGAAGTTCACCCCTGACACCCCGGTCACCATGACCTTCCGCAAGGCCCACTTCGCCTCCGGTCACGATCTCAAGGACTTCGCCGGCAAGCTCGGCATCGAACTCCATGCCAACGACATCGAGCAATAGGGAGCAGGGGCACTCCTGTCCCGACCTTCATGACCCACTTCCATGAACCCGCCGGTCAACTTCGTGGACTTCGGCGCACCGGACCAGTTCGGTGCGCACTTGTTCCGCGTCGAGATCCCGCCCTCGCGGGTCGATCCGGTCGTGCTCGTCGAGGACTACGGCTACCGCGGCTTGGAAGGCGGCATCCCGCGTGACGAACAACGCGCGATTCTTCCGCGGGCGGTCTGGCCCGCCATTGCCGACACCGCCCGCCGAGAATTCAACGACCGCCTCAAGACCGCCAAAGTCCCCACCGGCCGCTGGCACTCCGGCACCAACCTCGTCGACCGACTGCTCGGCAAAGAGCTCTGCGTCCTGGCCTGGGCCGCCGAGACCGCCGGCGAGGAACAGCTTCCCATCGTGTGCAGCAAGTGGGCCGCCCTCCGCCCCGAGGAACGCTGGTGGCTGTTCTCCATGACCGTCGCCGAAGCAGGCCTGCCCGAAGACACCCAGCGCGGCTGGCGGCGCGCGCTCTTCCACGCCCTCTCCGACGGCGAAAAACCGCCCCCCGGCCGCAAGCGCCGCCGGCCCGCCGAGTCCGACCTTTTCTCCCTGCCCCTTTTCCAATCTCCCGAATGAGCCAAGTCATCCCATTTTCCCTCAAAGACGCGCCAGCACTGATCGAGCGCCTATTGCCGGTGCAGAAGCTGTCGGCTGAAGTCTTCAAGGAACGCAAGGCGGGAGCCGGGCAGACACTCGTTCCGCTTGGTGCCTATTGGAAGGGCAGGAAGCCTCTTATTCTGAACAAGGCATGTATTCTCGGATGCTTGTTGCCAGCGACCGACAACCCGAAGCGTGACCTTGAGATCTTTGAGAAGCTGATGGGGATGGACGACGAGACCTTCGTTGTCCGCAGTAGATCCCGCCCAAAACCGAAAGACATCCTCGCAAGGATCGCACTGGCCGACATCCGCGAGTATTTCACGGTCTTGTCGGATGATGATTTTCCGATCTCCTCTCCCATTGATTGTTCAGCGCCGGACCTCAAAGATGTGAAAGTAATCTGGCGCGACGACATCTCCGAGATGGATCGTCGCAGGATCGAAGTGCAAATGCTCGGGTTCAATTCCATGAGCTACCGCCAGCGGGTGGAGAAGACCCAGCGGCCGGAAGAAGTATCCAACGCGCATAATCACATCTGGCAGGCAGTGAACGAACATCTCGGCACCTCTGCATTCACCTTCCCGGAACTGACCGAACAACTCGGCATCATGCGCTTCGGACGCCGTCCGGTTCTCGCAGACACCTTCAGCGGCTCAGGCCAAATCCCCTTCGAGGCAGCACGCCTTGGCTGCGAAGTCCATGCCTCGGATTTGAATCCCATTGCCTGCATGCTCACTTGGGGCGGTTTCAACATCGTGGGTGGATCACCCGAGCACCGGCAGGCACTGGAAAAACAGCAACGCGACCTCGCCCAAACCATCCTCGAAGAAATCGACCGGATGGGCGTCGAGACCGATGGCCAAGGCTGGCGGGCAAAGGCCTACCTTTATTGTGTCGAAGCCCGCTGTCCTCAATCCGGTTGGATGGTTCCGCTCATTCCTTCCCGCATTCTCAGCTATGGCAAGCGGGCCATCGCCGAACTGGTCCCTGTGCCGAACGAGAAACGCTACGACATCGTGGTTCGTTCGGGTGTTTCAGAGGATGACATGAAGGACGCCCCCGCTGGCACGGTGCGTTCTGAAGGACGCGGAACAGATTCTTATCTCGTCCATACCGTCAACGGAACCGAGTATCGAACAAAAATCTCAACGCTACGCGGAGACTTCCGGACTCAGGAAGGTGTATCCGGCAGTCGGCTGCGCCTATGGGAAAAGACCGATTTCAAACCTCGCCCAGGCGACATCTTTCAAGAACGCCTCTACGCCGTTCACTGGATGCGGAAGAGACCCAACACCAAGAAATTCGACTACGAGTTCCGCAGTGTGGGCGACGCGGACCTCAAGAGAGAAAAAACCGTTGAAGACTTCATTGCCACTCATCTCGATGAGTGGCAGGAAAAGGGATGGCTCCCGGATATGAGGATTGAGGAGGGCATGGAAACAACTCGCCTCCTCCGTGAGCGAGGATGGACTCACTGGCATCACTTATTCTCACCGCGGCATCTGTTAATTCTGGGGCTATCCAAAAAGCATGCAACGAGCGGAGAGGAGTTGTTGTTGATTTCGCGAATTTTGGACTACACCAGCAAGCTATGCCAATGGACAACATCCAGGGCAGGTTCATCTAAAGTAGGTGAAGGCGGACGAACGGGGGGAGCTAGCGACAATCCTGCTCACGTCTTCTACAATCAAGCTCTCAACACTTTTTATAACTACGGTTGTCGAGCCGCCTTTCCGCTCATGAAACTCGTCGAGGCTTCGCTGCCCGACGATCAATTGGCAGGGTGTGCGAAAGTTACCTGCCACGCTGCCTCGGAAATTTCCATCTCACCCGATCTTTACCTCACCGATCCTCCCTACGGCGATGCGGTAAACTATCACGAAATCCTCGAGTTCTTTATTGCTTGGATGCGGAAGAATCCACCGACGGAATTTGCCGATTGGGTTTGGGACAGTCGGCGTGCTTTGGCGATCAAAGGCCAAGACGAAGACTTCCGGCGCAGTATGGTCGCTGCTTACAAGCGCATGACCGAGTGCATGTCGGACAATGGCCTGCAAGTCATCATGTTCACCCACCAATCGGAGAGCATCTGGGCGGACATGGCCAACATCGTCTGGGCCAGCGGACTGCACGTCACGGCGGCTTGGTATGTGGTTACGGAAACCGAAAGCGCCCTTCGCGGTGGGGCCAATGTTAAAGGCACAGTTCTGCTAGTTCTCCGCAAGCGCCACGGCACCCACAAAACCACCCGCGACGACCTCGCGTGGGAAATCCAGGAAGAAGTCGAGGCGCAGATCCATGCGTTGACCGGACTCAACCAGGAAGCCAAGGGCCTTTACCGGGACGAGAACGTGTTCGAGGACGCCGACATCCAGATGGCCGGCTATGCTGCCGCGTTGCGCGTGCTCACCCGCTATGCCGTGATCGATGGTCGCGACATGACGGCGGAAGCGATCCGTCCCCGAGTGAAGGGCGAGACGACTTTTGTGGACGGGTTGATCGAGTTCGCCGTGGATACCGCCAACCAGTGCCTCGTCCCGCAAGGCATCGACGAGCGGCATTGGAAGGAATTCGACGGCGTCGAACGGTTCTACCTCAAGCTGATCGACCTCGAAGCCAAGGGATTCAAGACGCTGGACAACTATCAGAACTTCGCCAAAGCCTTCAAGGTTCGCGATTTCCGCGCGCTGATGGGCAACCAGAAGGCGAACGAGGCCCGCCTCAAGAGCGCCGAGGAATTCGGCAAAAGCGAGATGAGCGAGGGAGCGGAGCTTCATCAAACCGTCCTCCGCGCCGTGCTCTACGCATTGATGGAACTCGGCAAGGAAACCGACGGCAACGAGGTGCTCGCCCACCTGACCCTCAACGTGCCCGACTACTACGCCGACATGACCCGCCGCGAACGCGTGGTGGAGATCGCCGACTACCTCGCCCGCCACCTCGAAGCCCTCCGCCCGGAGGAAGCCAGCGCCGCCCGGGTCCTGCGGGAACTGGTGAAGAATCAGCGACTGGGGTGAATCAACCGCCGTCAGCGAATCCCCTCTTGTCGTCCCAACAACCACTCGTTGGCCATCTGTACATACTCCACGAATTGGACCTCGTCCTCCTCGAGCGAAAGCCGCGCGAGGATCGTGGGGATATCGGCTCGAAACTCCCCGTATCTCGATTTGATGAGCGCGGGACCGGGGAGTTCGCGCTTCCCGAGCGTGGCCAGCCAATTGCGAGTGACGGCCATGGCCTTTTCCGGATTCCCCTCATGAGCACGGATGTCTTGCCCAGCGATGTCGGAGACAAATTTTTGATACCGGTAGGCTTCGGTATCGAGAATCAGGCAACGCTTCTTCTTTTGAGCGGGCTCACCGGAATATGCCTTTGCTCCGAGAAAAAGTCCGAGTTCCAAAGGCATGTTGAACCGCGGCAAGCCGTTGGCCACATCCAACTCGACCCGCGAAATGTCGTGGATGCCGAATTTCGAATCTCGGATGATTTCGACGATTTTGGAGATTCTTGGCTCACCGGAATCCTCGCGCTCCCGAGCGCAACGGACGACGAAGCCGCAGGACAAAATGGCGAAAATGATGGCCTCGTAAATCGGCCTGTAGCCGTCGTCGAACGGGCAGTTCAGAAAAACCTGCCTGCCGTAGGCCCTCGAAAGCGTCATGCGCTCTTCGGGCTTTTGGCGACGGACGGCCTGCGGGCCACCTTTTTGGCCACGGGTTTCTTCGCTTCACCTCCAACGGATGCTTTGGACGCCAAGACGAACCGGACTGCCGCACGGATCTGCCGGCGGCTGACCCTGCCCTTCCCGTAATTATGGTCCAAAACCTGAGTCATTTCCTTGGGCTGGAAGCTAGCACGGGAGCTCTGCCCCTGTCAAACCGCCACATTTTCCGAAACCCGCCGCCGTCAAGTCCATGATCCGCCGCTTTTCCTCCCGCCGCCAGCGCCTCGACCATGCCTTCCTCGCAGATAAGCTGAAAGGGGCAAAGTCTTACGACCGCATTGCCGGCTACTTCCGCAGCTCGATCTTCGAGCTGGTCGGCGAGGAGATCGCGGTGATCCCGAAGGTGCGGATCGTTTGCAACAGCGAACTCGATGCCGCCGACGTGGTGATTTCGAAACACGTCCGCGAGACCGCCCTCAAGGAGCGCTGGAACGAAGCGCCCGCCGAAGTGGAGGCATTGCTGCACCGGGAGCGCTACCGGAAGCTCCACGACCTCCTGACCAGCGGCCGGGTCCAGATCCGCGTGGTTCCGAAGGACCGCGTCTTCCTCCACGGCAAGGCGGGCGTGATCGAAGCGGCCGATGGAACCAAGACGAGTTTCCTCGGATCGATCAACGAAACGAAGAGCGCCTTCGCCGGCAACTACGAAATCCTGTGGGAGGACGCTTCAAAAGAGGGCGTGCAATGGGTTGAAGAGGAATTCGAAGCCCTGTGGCAAGACAGCTTCCCGCTACCGGATGCCATCATCGAGGAAATCCAGCGCGTCGCGGAGCGGATCGAGATCCGTTTCGAACAAGTTAAACCTGAGGAACTGGCCGGTGCCGCACTTGCCGAAAGTCCGATCTACCGCGGGGGCGAGCAGCTCCAGCCGTGGCAGCGCGCGTTTGTCACCATGTTTCTCCGGCACCGAGGGACCTACGGCAAGGCGCGCCTGTTGCTGGCGGACGAAGTCGGCGTCGGCAAGACGCTGTCGCTCGCAGCGAGCGCGATGCTCTCCGCGCTGTTGGAAGACGGCCCGGTGCTCATCCTTTGCCCCTCGACCCTGACCTTCCAATGGCAGGTCGAACTGAAGGATCGCCTCGGCATTCCCAGTGCCGTCTGGTCGTCGAACAAGAAGGTCTGGATCGATCCTTACGGCCACACGATAAAAACACGCGGTGCTGAGGACATCACGCGTTGCCCGTTCCAGATCGCGATCGTTTCCACCGGGCTGATCTTCCAGCACTCGGAAGAACGGCGGCTCCTGTTGCTTCGGAAATTCGGCACGGTCATCCTGGACGAGGCGCACAAGGCACGCCGCTCCGGGGGCTTGGGCGAGGACAAGGACAAGCGGAACAACCTGCTCGATTTCATGATCCGGATCGGCCCACGCACGAAGCACCTGCTGCTCGGCACCGCTACCCCGATCCAGACCGAAGTTCATGAGTTGTGGGATCTCCTCGCCATCCTGAACTCGGGCGCAGAGTTCGTTCTCGGCCGGGAACATCTCAGCCTATGGCAGGACATGGCGCGGGCTCTTCCGATGGTGAAAGGCGAAGAGAACCCTGCGGACGAGCGGGAAGCTTGGGAGTGGTTACGCAATCCGCTGCCACCAGGTGAGGAAGACTCGCTGATCGCAGGACTCCGGCAGCAGATGGGTTTGTCAGACAACTCCTTCTTCACTGACAAAGGATTCGGTTCGCTCGATTTCTTCGCACAACAGTCCGTAGCCCAGACCCTTTCAGCGGGCTTTTTCCAACAGCACAACCCGATTCTCCGCCACACCGTGCTCCGGCGGCGTCAAACACTCGAAGACGCGGGCCTGCTTCAGCGCATCGCGGTCAATGTCCATCCGCTGCCGGATGCCCTTCCGGACGCGTATCCGGGCATCCATTTCCAAGGGCTCGGGCTGATGACCAATCATCCCTTCGATCTGGCCTACCAAGCAGCAGTGGATTTCACTGCCGCATTGCAAAAGCGAACAAAGGCGGCGGGCTTCATGAAATCGCTGCTGCTACAGCGGATCTGCTCCAGCTTCGCCTCCGGCCGCAGCACCGCGACGAAGATGCTCGCCCGGATCCTTCTTGAAGACGAGGAGGACGCGCAGCTTCTCGACAAGCCACTTGAGGGCCTGACACCCGAGGAAGCAGGGCATCTTCGAACCATCGTAGAGGAACTATCGCGCCCAGAAGCGCATGATCCGAAGCTCGGTGCCGTCCGCTATTTCCTCACGGAGCACCGATCCGAAGGCAGAACGTGGCTGGAGCACGGCTGCATTGTTTTCAGCCAATATTTCGACACTGCCTATTGGATCGCGTCCGAGTTGGCCAAGACCCTTCCCGATGAACCGGTCGCCGTCTATGCCGGCGCCGGCAAGAGCGGCATGTTTCGCGGCGATGACTTCACAGCGGTCGAACGCGACGAGATCAAACATGCCGTCAAGAAGCGCGATATCCGTCTCGTAGTTGCCACCGACGCCGCGTGCGAAGGCCTCAACCTCCAGACGCTGGGCGCTCTGATCAATGTGGACTTGCCGTGGAATCCCTCCCGACTCGAACAACGACTGGGCCGAATCAAGCGCTTCGGCCAAGCCCGCAACAGCGTGGATATGCTGAATCTTGTGTATGACGAGACCCAGGACCAGAAGGTCTATCAGGTCCTATCTCGGCGGCTCAAAGACAAGTTCGACCTCTTTGGCGGTCTCCCCGATACGATTGACGACGACTGGATCGAGACCGTGGAGCGGATGGAAGAGAAGATGGACGAGTACGTTCACCTGCGCCAACAGGCCCGTGACGCATTTGAGCTGCGCTACAAGGAGACCATCGATCCGGATCAGAACCGCTGGGAACTTTGCTCGCGGGTGTTGGCGAGGAAGGACGTGACAGAGAAGTTGTCGGAGTCTTGGTAGCTTCAGCTTGGGGGTGCTTCCGAGAACGCCAAGCAGCTCCAGATGAAGCGGGCGGAGTGGTCTTGAGACCCACCCCGCCTCCAAAGCCCTGTTTGACAGCGAGTTGGAAGCTGGAAAGCTGGGTCCATGAAAACCACGATTGATCTTCCGGAAGACCTGGTCCGCGAGATGAAGTTCCGCGCGGTCCGAGAGGGGCGGAAACTTCGTGACGTCGCGGAGGAAATATTCCGCCGCGGCATGTCCGCCCCGGCTCCGGCGCGCGCGCCGGGCGAGGGCCATCGGGTGAAGTTGCCGATCGTGCCGGCTCCGGCCGGAGCGAAGCCTTTCAAACACAGCGGAAAGCGCTTGCTGGGGCTCGAACGGGACGCTGAGCGAAGAGGCCGGAGCGCTTGAGGCACTTCTGCGACAGCAATCTTCCTCCTGCCATCACCGGCGGCCTTCGTCTGGTCACCTTGGACAAAGACTTCCGGAACTACGAGTCCGCCGGGCTGGATCTGCTGCTGCTAAAGGTCTGACCCATCCAACAATCCCCACCCTCAAAACTCCCCTTCCCCGTCCACCATCGTCACATTCTCGATCCCGACGCCGGCGAGGCAGTTGAGGACGTCGATGAAGCGCTGCTGGGCGGCGTTGTTGGCCACGTTCATGACCACCGGGATGGCGTCGGGCCGCGAGGCGTCGCGGGCCATTTTCAGGTGGGTGGCCAGCTCGTCGAGCGAGGAGCCCGTCGTTGAGTCCGCCACCACCATCGCGCCTTCGTCTTGGCCCAGCGACACCGTGCCGTCGCCCGCGATCCCGATCCACAGCGGCAGCGTGGGGATCGCCGATGTCTGTCCCGGCGGTGGGATGGTCATCGGCAGGTCGTTCTCCCGTTTCATGATGGTCGAGGTGACCAGGAAGAAGATCAGCAGCAGGAACGACACGTCGACCAGCGAGGACACGTCGGTTTGCGGTTCGTCTGCGGACAGGCCGTGGATGCGTTTGCGTCTCATCCAAGACGGAACGTCCCGCGACGGAGGATCTTGGATCGAAAGCCAACTGCCACCGGCCGGACTCGAACCGGCACGCAGGTTGCCCTGCAACAGATTTTAAGTCCGAAGTTTTCAACGTTCTTCCAAGGTTTGAAGCCCCTCGTTACCACGATTCTACCAAAACCCCTTGCCTTTCCGTTCTGTTCCGTCAGGTTCCTCGGCATGGCCAGACCGCGAAAGCTCCCCGAAGTCGTTAGCCTCAAAGAGGGTCACACCTTCCGCCGCCGTGGCTACCTCTACAAAGTCGATTTCAGAAATGCGAAAGACGAGCGGATTCTCAAGCTCTACCGGCACGGCGAAAAGGAGTTGGCGGAGTCATTCGCCAAAGCCGAGTTGGTGAAGATCCAGAATCATGGGACGGCCACTGCGGCCTTGCTCACCGATTCCAACCTCCGCGAGGCTGCCGACTGCATCAGGAAGCTCTCGGCAGTCGGAAAGACCCTCACCGACGCAACCGCTCACTTCCTGGCACACCTCGGAGCCAACGAGTCAAGCATCCCGGTATCGAAGCTGTCGGAAGAACTTCAGGCCGCGAAGAAGCGAGAGAAGAAGTCACCCCGCTATTTGGGCGATCTCAAGCACAAGCTGAAGCGCTTTGTCGCCACCTTCGGCGAGCGTCAGGCGGAATCCATCACCGCGGACGAAATATCGCAGTGGCTGGTCGGATTGAACCTTGGGCCGATAGGTCAGAACAACTATCGCCGGGTACTCGTCCTCACCTTCAATTACGGGCTGAAACGGAAGTACTGCCGCACAAATCCGGCTGCCGACTCCGACAAGGTCAAAGAGGTTGAAACGGAAGTCTCGATCCTTACACCGGCCGAGGCCGCGAAGCTTTTGGAAGTCGCTGACGACTCGATCTTGCCCGCCATCGCCTTGGGTCTCTTTGCAGGGTTGCGGAGGAGCGAATTAGAAAGCCTCGACTGGAAGGAGATCGACTTCACGCAAGGGCACATCCTCGTTCGCGCCGAGATCGCGAAAAGCGCCCGCCGCCGATTCATTGAAATGCCGGACAACCTCCGCGAATGGCTAGAGCCTCACGCCAAGGCCAAAGGCCCCGTGACATTGAACACCCACGGATTTCGCAAGAGCTTTGACAAGGCGAGATCGGACGCGGGCCTCCTCATCGGATGGGACGGGAACGAGCTTCGCCACAGCTTCGCATCCTACCACCTTGCCGACCGCAAGGACGCCGGCGAAACCTCCCAAGCTCTCGGGCACACCTCACCGTCCGTAGTCTTCAAGCATTACCGCAAGGTCGTGACCGCTGGGGAAGCCAAGGTCTTTTGGTCGATCACACCGGCAACCGCCGCCAATGTCATTCAACTGAAGTCGGCCTAATGGAAAACCCGGACCTTTCGCGGTTCTGTGAGGAGTCGGTCGCCCTTCACAATCTATGGGAATCTGTTCTCGCGAAACTGGCGAAAGACGAAGGATTCAAGATTCCGTCTGAGTTCCTCCACCTTGAATCCTCGTTCGAGTGGCCGAAGTTGGTTGGGGTAGCCGCCGCGTGGGCAGGGGTGCGCAGGAGCATCCAACAATTACAGAAGCTCGGCCAGTTTGACGACGCGATTGCGCGACGCGCAGACTTCATCGCCTCCATGTCGGAGGAAGGCTTTTGGGACGCAGCATCAGCTTCATTTTTCAGTCCCCCGAACGTCTCGGGAGACGAACTCGAAATTGTGCTGCTGTCCCTCCTCGGGCCAGAGTTCCCGGACCTGGCTGCGGTCCTTGCGGGACATCTCAAGCCACGACAACCGGGAATCTTCACGGAACTTGGGAAAGTTTTGGTAGGACGGAAAGTGAGTTGGGGGGGGCAGCAGGAGGAAACTTTACGCCGACTCCACGAACCCCCGGTCTATCTTGATCCGAGGCTGGGTAAGTCATTATTTTTGGATGATGAACAGGGCGGCACGCCAGCAGTTCATCGGAAAATTGAATGGAGTTGCGGAGTTGACTAAAAGCATCGATGAAAAATTGATCCGGGACTTTTCACTCACGGTGCATCCGGATCCGCCCATCCTTGGCATCAGAGAGGGGGGCACATTGGACTTCAAAAGCGGCTGGATGGGGCCGAGACCGACACTCGCTCAACTTCTGAACGTCAAGCCCTAAAAAGCTCCGAAATCCTGCGAAACGGCAGCGCCTCGTGATCCTTCACAAATTTGGGAAATGAGCGGAACTCTCATGGCGATATGAGAAGACCACTGTTGACCATCCAAGAGGTATCCGACCGCCTGAGTTGCACCGAGCGCCACGTGCGGAACCTCACCAAGCGCGGGACACTTTCCTTTGCCAAGCTCGGCGGCTCCCTGCGATTCGACCCGGAGATCCTGGAGTCCGAGATTGAAGCGCTGACAGTCACAAGCCAAACGCTCGCACCCGCGAAGCGCCATAAGCCGGCCCGCTAAACGACAAAACCCCGTATCTCCGGGGCATGTCTCAAGGCGGTGAGAGCCCTTGAGAGTATTCGGTGCCCGCGGGGATTCAAATCAAACTTTGAGTTTCCCCATGAAAAGAAGAACCAACCGGCGCAGGCACGAGCAGCGCGTAAGAAAGTGCCTAGTTGTCGATGTCGCTCCAATCTTGAAGGACATTGAGCGGGTCTTGCCAACGGTGAAGACCCGCAGACGGAGAGAGGCGATTGAAGAGGTGCGCCACTTCCTTCTGTCGGTTAGGCTGCCCCAAGGCAGCGGATGGGACACCGCCCCACCACCTCGTGGACCGCAGTGCCCGCCTCTATCGAAGTTCTTGGAGGCTTTGGAGACATTGCGCGTGTGCGGCGTTCTTGACCGGCTGCCTTTGGCGTTACTCAAGCAAAGGGCAGCCGCCCTGGCTGCTGCGAGAAAAGCGGGAGGGATCAAGCCATGAGCCATCCCGTCGCCGCCGTTTTAAAATTGTGCGGAACAACCGCACAAGCGTTCGCACCGGCCGAGACAAACACCATTCCGTTACCTGCCGCACCCAAGGCTTCGAAATATCTCCCGTACAATCCGCAGGGGATTCCCCAAGCTATCCGCGATCACCCTCATTGGCTCGTCGCGAATCCAACGGGCCGACCGGTAGGAACCGCGAAATCCGGCAACTCCAAGACGAATCCGGCTCACTGGATCGACTTTGAGACAGCCTCTCGCCTCGCGACCGAGCGACTGGAATCTTGGCCTTATATGGTTCTAACAGATAGCACCCGGATCACCATTTTTGACGTGGACGGGAAACCACGAAAGGCGCACGAGTCCGCGGCGGATCTCATCGAAAGGCTGCGAAAGCGCGATGACTCGTTGGCACGGCTCCGCGAGTGGTTCCCCGTGCGGTATGAGGAGCGGTCGAAGTCAGGGAACGGCTTTCACATTGTCGTCTCTGGCACTTTTCAAGGCACCGGAGGAAACGGAAAAGGCAACTGGAGCGAAGTCGAGATTTACACCCGGGCGCATGGCGTCGCCTTGACCGGCAAAATCGTGACGGGATCGACGGTGCCCGGGAGGTATCCGCCGGAAACTCTGCAATTGATCCGCGACGAAATCAAAGGCGAGGATGGCACTGTCGAGCCAATTGAGCACAACTCCGATGGAACCGTTCCGCCCGAATGGGCGCGGAAAGTATTGGAGGAGGTAGCGGAGAAGCTCGGCAACCGCCCGGACTACCCCGATTGGCTCAAAGTTTCGTCCGCGGTTTTCGATGGCGCAGGGGTAGAGGCGGGGATCGGTCTGTTAGAGGAAGTTTGGCCCGAGGAGAAGCGCGGCGAGTACAAGCGCCTGGCCCGATCGCTGCGGGCGTTTATTCCGTGGGGCACCTTACGAGCCTATGGAGTGAACCCGAACGACCCGGAAGAATTGCTTGTCGGTCTCCCCGTTGAAGACGGGAGCGAGGATCCGATGCCGGCCTCTCCCGAGATCGAACCGTTCGCCATCTTTCGCGCCGGACTGAGCGCCGGGATGGCGGTGGCTGCGGACTTCGTGGAAGGGCTCCTAACGGAAGGCGGGGCAAGTGTCATATATGGCCCGAGCAACTGCGGGAAATCTTTCTGGGTACTGGACCTTGCGGTTGCAGTTGCCACTGGAAAGCCGTTTCGGGGAAATCGGGAGGTCGATCAAGGCGCGGTGATCTACGTCGCTCTGGAAGGATCGCACGGGGTTAGGAACCGCATCGAGGCATTGAGACGCGAGGGCAAGCTACCGGACGACGCGCCGCTCTTCCTCTGCTTTGCTCCGGTGTCGCTCCTCGACAAGAAGCACGCCGCCAAACTCGCTGCATCGGTGAAGGTCGCAGCCGAGCAAAGCGGGCAGCCTTGCCGTCTTGTCATTCTCGACACGCTCGCCCGCGCTATGGCGGGAGGTGACGAGAACAGCGGGAAAGAGATGGGAGCAGCCGTGAAATCCATGGACGCCATCAGGGCGGCTACCGGGGCGCACGTCTTGCTTGTCCACCACTGCGGGAAGAACGAAGCGCTCGGAGCCCGGGGGCATTCGAGCCTGCGGGGGGCGGTGGATACCGAGATCGAGATTTCTCGACCCGACGGAGAAACCATTTCCACCGTCCGCGTCACGAAACAGCGGGACTTGCCAATGGGTGACGCCATGCCGTTTTCCCTCGTGTCGGTCGTGCTTGGAACCGACCGCAGGGGAAAACCCGTCTCCTCATGCCTCGTGCGTCACGAGGGCGAAGAGATGGCATCGAAGCCAAGACGGCCGGGACGGAAGGCCAAATGCACCCCCGAGGAAATGCTGCGGTTCTTGCCTGCCGCGAACGTGAAAGAGTGGAAGGTGCGGGTGGCGGACGAATGCGGCCTGGGGGATAGCCAGTTCTACGACAACAAGAAGAGACTGGAGGCTGCGGGAAAGACCCGGCGGGAGGAAGGGAGCAACCGCATTCTGCCGGTTCTTTCCGCGGATTTGCTGGCCCTCGAAGATGAGCCGGAGGAGTGACCTGCCTGCCGCTGGCCCCGGTCTTCAAAAGAGGGGGGCCACGCCGGTTTCCGGGGAACTCCGGTATTCCGGTATTCTAAAGACATACCGGAATACCGGAGTCTGGTTCCGGTATTCCGGAAACTCATTTCCGGAGTTTCCGCAATTTCCGGAATTCTCGGGGCATCCGGCCGCCCTCGCTCGCGGGAAGCCCGGTCCGGTCAACCCCCTCTTTCGACCTCTTTCACAGCCGCCCCGCCAGACTTCGCGAAGACTCCGAGGCTCCGGGGTTTCTCCTCGACCGGCCGCACCGGCATCCTGGCACCGGCCGCCGCCGCCCGGGCTTCCAGCCGCTCCTTCTCCTTCAGCCTCGCCCCCGCCGCCTCCAGAGCCGCGGAGACGCCCGCCATGGCCGCCCACTGCCGTTCCGTGGCCAGCATCGCCCGACTGACGGCGGAATACGACTCATCGGCCGGCGACAGCCCCCGCAAATGGGTCTTCAGCCGGTCCACCTCCGCCCGCAGGAAATCACAGTCCGCCTTGTGAGCATTGAGGGCCGCGGTGCTTAGACTCAGGACCAAGCCCGATTCCCTGCTACTTGCTGCCAATTCCTCCGACTCCCGCCGCCACCCGGGCAGGTGCTCCCGAATCGTCCGCTCGGCCGCACCGGACTGCCGCACCAACTCGGCAACGTTGGTGACGCGGAGCCCCCCGGCGGGGCCATAGAGGAAAAGTTCCCGGGCGATCTTCGTGGGAAGGTTCATGCTGGAAATCTAGCACATCAGAAACCGAGGGGAATCCTAATTCCCTTTTACAGCCCGACTTGTCGCCTCAGTTCCCTGACCCTCTGATTCACGTTCCTGTAATCCTCAAGATCCGTCAGTTGGTGCCCTATCTCTTCGAGAGTAGGTTGCTCTCGGGAACTGATTTGCTCGTTGAGATCAAGGATCTCACCCAGCAGCGTGCTTTGCGCTTCCAACGCCTCGATCTCCTGTAGCTTCGCCAGACGAGATTTCATGGTATCAATTTGGCGCTGAAAATCTTCAAGGCCCGGAATACTCTTCTCCAAGTCGCCCAGCGAACTGCTCTTCTCTTTCAACGCCTTGATTTCCTCTTCCGTCGCCAAACGAGATCTAAGGGAGTCACGTTCACGCTGGAAATCCTCAATGCTCGGAACACGACCTCCCACTTCGAGGGGACTATAGTCGTCTCTCTCCGGACCACCAGAGACACCCGCCCGTTGAGCTTCCATCGCAAGCAAATCTTCGAGAGGAACGCCGTCGGCAATCCCCTTCGAAATCCTGCGCACGGAGCGTTTCATTCGAAACTGAAACAGAAGTATCGGCAGGAAATGTCCGACCACGAGCCACCACAATAAATGGAACTTGGAAACGGGAAGTAGCAGCAAGGCGAGGCATCCGAGCATCAGAAAAGCCCCCGAAATTCTCTCCATCCATCGAACACCAGCATCTTCGACATCACCCGCATACTTCCCTACGCCGACAAGCAGAACGAATGCCCACAGAATCCACTCAAGTATCGTCCAAATGATCATCAGATTTTCAGAAAATCACGCGGTAAGTATTACCCCGGTTATCCGTCGCCACCCCTGTTCCGTTATTGGTTCCACTGCCTACGGAACCAATGAACTCAATACGCCTTCCTCGATCGGTGATCAGCATCCCTTGAATCGGAATGGTTCCCGGAGCAAGCGAACGCGTAAAACTTCGACCGTATACCGACTGGTAGGTGTCGTACATCACCGACGCACCCCCGATCTCTCCCCGGAAATCCGTGAACCCGTTGGGACCGTAGGTTGATCCAGTGACTCCCCGAGGTCCCGTAGTGCCGTAGGACGAACCAGATGAGTAGCCGCTGTATCCGCTGGACGTGGTCGCAAAATTTGCAATCCCAGAATACTGGCCAGTGCCGGTTTCTCCGTCGGGCCACGTGAGCTTGATGCTCCCCCGATACGGTGATTGAATAGTCGCCATCCCCACGATCTGCGGCGACTCTTCCACTGCTTTCCCGCGCACGGCGTAGAAATGGACTGGATGCCGATAAGTGCAGCTTGTCACCAGCGTCGAAGTAGCAGCGAGAAATGCTAGGCGAAGGAGCTTTGAAGGGGAAAGTTTTCGATTCATATACTGCGAAGTTCGTGGGTGTGAGGATTCCCAGAATCAAATTCCCGCGGCAAGCGGAATGTTGCGCTTCCGCTACACCCTTACCGCACATACACAGCGACCCGTGCGCTTGCGAAGCTGCCAGATGGCCAGCGTCCAAGGGGAAAGAATGGTGAAAGAGATGGCGAACGTCCTCCGGGAACGTCGGCTCAAGATCGGGGCCAGCATGAACGCCCTCTCAGCGGCAAGCTACCTCGACCGGGCAGCCCTACACCGGGCGGAAGCCGGCGACCGCATCCCGTCCCTTGCCTTCTGGATCGACTGGGCCGACACCCTTGGCACCTCGTTGGAAAAGGTGGCAGCGGAAGCCCGCAAGAGGGTCGGCAAGGAAGCCGGGAAGCCCCCGGAACGAAAACCCCTCTCCTAAGGCACGCAATCGCCCCCACCGCGGCACCGGTGCCGAAACGCGGGCAGCACCGGTGCCGCGACCGGGGAAGAGCGCACGAATCCCGAGGCCAAGCACGATCCGACTGGACCCGTGGCGGACGTTCTGCGAGGAGTCGATGCACTGCCGGAGTCCGGCGCTTCGTTCACCCGAACCCGTGAGATCCCCGAACCCGTGCCCTACGAACTCGACCGAAAGCTCTCAAAATTCTTCACCGTTCAGGAGCGGATCGACCACATTTGCGAGTGCTACGCCAAAGGCGAGAAGATCCTCGCGGGAGTTGACCCTGGAGAGGTTGCCGACACCTTGTACGTGGATCTCAATTTTGGAGAATCGGACGACTACCACTGGACGATCGAGAACGTGCTGGACCACGAGATCGACTTAGAGGCCCTCAACAAAATGCCGTCGTGGAAAGTGGCGCTCCTGGTTCAGTATAGCGACCTTGAGCCTGATGAAATCCGGGTGGCTCAGTTGCACGCAAGGGAATCCGAAATCCGGCGAGGCGTGCTGAAGACCACGCGAACGGTTGTTGATCTTCTCGGCCTGACTGAGGAAGAGATCGAGTACGCGATTGATTGGGCGAGGCAAGAAGTCTTCGACAGCGACAGCGGGTGGCACACCGAGGGAATCCTTGAGTTTGAAGCCAACAACGGGTGGTGGATTATTTTCGAGATCACGGGCACCGGCCTTTCAATCGACTACACGATCCGGGTGGAGCCGCCGCAGACCATGGAAGCACTGGTCTCCCCGGAAGAAACGGTCAGAACGGGATGGAACTACCTCACCGACTACGACAAATTCGAAACCTGCTTCCGCTCGCGGGCCGGGACCAACGAGGAGCCGACCGCCCCGCTAGCGACGGAGAACCGCCCCGCTTCCGAGGGTTGAAACTCCAGCCGACCCAATCCCCGCCCCCACCGCCGCGCCTGTCGCGCCGGACGGAATTCCGGGCTGAAGCCCCACACCGGTCGAACCCACCCGCGTCGGGGGTCCCTGAAGCCCCGGATGGGGGGGGCATTGCCGGTCGGAGGCAGGTGGCGGGGGCTCAACGCTGCGAAGTGGCCGAGGAGCAGGGGCTCACCCCGTACCAGAATGCTACCAAAACCAGTTCCGTTTAACGCCGTTCAATTCCGCTCCATACACAACCCCCACCAACCCCAAAATCACTCGTAACCCCCTATTTTACAGAGATATACTGTAGAATCAAAGTGCCACCGGCCGGACTCGAACCGGCACGCAGGTTGCCCTGCAACAGATTTTAAGTCTGTCGTGTCTACCATTCCACCACGATGGCCTCTTGCGACCCTTCCGGACCGCGGCGGGAGCATGGAGAGCTGATCCGGGGCCGTCGAGCCCCATCAGAGGTTGTCGTCGAGGATCAGGATGGCACCGGTCCAGTTCCCTCGCGGGAGGCGGAGGGTCTGGCCGCTTTGGAGCGAACGCGAATGCACGCGGACCACCGTCTTGCCGGGATCGTCGTAGGAGAATTCCAGCGGCTCGGCGGACCAACCGGCGAGGTCGAGCGCGGCCTGGCCGGTGGCGGTGGCGGTGGCGATGCGGACGACGGTGTCGCGCTTCGCGGTGACTTCGAGCAGGCCCTTCGCCCCGCCGTCCAGCCGGGTGAAGGATTTGCCGGCGAGTGCCGCGGGGACGTCCTGCCAGCGGTAGCCGCGGTTCGAGAAGGCCTTCGCGCCGTCCTCCAAGCGCGCGATCTCGAAGCCGCTGCCGCGCAAGGTGAGGTTCGCGGTTTCCCGGACGGGCACGGCCAACTCCGGCATCGGGACGTCGTCCGAGCGATCGAGTGAACGGAAATCGGGCCAGCGGTGGAAGGTCAGGAAATTCGCGTCGTGGTTGTTGCGCGCCCCGCCCTGCGCATCGTCCCAGGCGGTGCGGCAGGCGGCGATGAGATCCCGGCCGTCGAACTGCCAGTCGACGTATTGGAAGCCGTGCCGGACGACATCCGGATGGTAGAGCAGGATGCTGCGGGTCTCCCATTTCCGCAGGTCCACCGAGTGCAGCAGCGCGAGCGTGTTCCGGACGGCGGCGGGCCGGCCGTCGTCGTGGTGGCGTTCGGGAACGATCGTGGCGAGCGTCCAGTACCCGGGCCCGGCCGGATCCTTGCGGATGGTGAACTTCTTCGAGCCGCCGGGCAGATCGACGAAATCCTTCACCGGATCGAAAGTGGCGGTGCGCCCGTCTTTCGACAGCCGGACCATCGCCGCTTTCTCCGGGTGGCGGGAAGTATCGACGCGGAGGAGGTTCACGATGCTCCCGTCCGGAGCGGCGACGGCGTTGCCTTCGAGCCACGCGGCGAAGTCGTTTCCGAGCCAGGTGGTGTCCCGCGCCAGCGGGTTGCTGAAGGTCCAGCTTTTCGCGTCTAACAGGTCGACATCGGCCGGAGCGGACATCATCAGGGCGCGGTAGCGTTCGCCCCACTTTTCGCTGGTGTGGGCGTCCTCGATGGCCCGCCAGACGCGGCCGTCGTGCTCGATGACCGGCATCGGCGCGGTGTGCCACTGGCCGTCGGCGATCACCGCGGGCTCCGACCAGGTTTTGCCCGAATCCTCCGAACGGCGGATGACCACGCGGCCGTGATGCTTGTCGGTGCCTAACAGCCAGGTCGCGCCGCGGTGCACGAAGAGGCCGGTCCAGAAGAAGCCTTCGAAGTCGCGGACGTGCTGCCAGCTTTCCCCGCGGTCGGTCGAGCGGTAGAGCCGGCCGCGGGCCAGTTCGTATTCGCGGCTTTTTGGCCCGAAGAGATCGTGGCTGGCAAGATAGGACCCGTCCGGCGCGACGCACAGCGCGGGCGATCCGATGTAAAGTCCGGTGGCCGCGGGCGAGTGGTGGATGACGGTGCCGGGAGGCGGCGGGAGATCGGCCTCGACCGCGGCGGCGGGCAGCAGCGCGGCGAGGGTGGCCAGGAGTCGGGCTTTCATGGGATCAAGGGCGAGATTACGGGATTCGGCGGGGTCGGTCTGGTGGTCGTAGAGCTCGCGGGCGACGATGGAGCCCGAAGTCCAATCGCGCCACACGGTGTAGCGGTGGGTCGTGGTGCGGGCGCTGTAGCCCATGGTCTCGGGTTTCCCTTCGTAGTAGGCGGGACGCGGGAACTGGCTGATGGCGGCCGGCTTTACCGAGGCCGCGGGGTTTTCGAGGATCCGCCGCAGGGAAACGCCTTCGAGTTCCTGCCGTGTGGGGAGCTGACAAAGATCGGCGAGGGTCGGGTAGAGATCGAGGAGTTCGACCGGCGCGGATGCCGGCGCACCGGATTCTGTTAGACCCGGTGCGGCGATGAGCAGCGGCACGCGGGTATCGAGTTCGAAGTTCGAGGTCTTGGCCCAAAGCGTGTGCTCGCCGAGGTGGAAGCCGTGATCGGACCAGAGGACGACAATGGTGCTGGCGGCGAGGCCGAGTCGGTCGAGTTCATCGAGGACGACCCCGATCTGGGCATCGAGGTAGCTGGTGGCCGCGAGGTAGCCGTGGCGCAGTTCGCGGACGGCGTCGACCGACAGCGTGCGTGGCGTGTCGCCCCAGCCGAGGATCTCGCGGGACTGATGCCAGGCGATGCGGTCGGTGCCCTCGGGCCAGCCGGCGGGATCCGGCAAGGGGATGCGGTCCCGCTGATAGAGATCCCAGTATTTCTTCGGGGCGTTGAAGGGGGCATGGGGTTTCCAGAAGCCGACCGAGAGGAAGAAGGGCCGGCCCGCGGCCTTGAGTTCGCCGAGCCGCCCGACGGCGCGGGCCGCGATGCGGCCGTCGATGTAGGCCTCGTCGGGCACATCGCGGCACTCGCATTTCGGATCGCGGGCGAGGTTCGGCGGAAGCACGCCCGCGAGCTTCGGCTGGTCTTCGCCGTGGGGCCCCCAGTGCATTTCCTCGGGCGCGGACCATGACTGTGGATCGCCCTGGATCTTGTGGAGCCAGTTGTGGAAATTCTTGCCGATGCCGATGGTGGTGTAGCCGTGGTTCTTGAAGTGCTGGGGCAGCGTGACGGCGTCCGGGGTCGTGTCGCGGAACTGGGTCGCGAGGTCCCAGACGCGCAGGGTGTCGGGTCGCAGGCCGGTGAACAGCGAGGCGCGCGATGGATTGCAAACGGCCTGCTGGCAATGGGCGTTGGTGAAGACGCGGGAACGCGCGGCGAGGCGGTCGAGGTTCGGGGTCTTGGCGAGCGGTTCGACGCGGAGATCGTCGGCGGAGATGAACAGGACGTTCGGCCTTTCCGCGGCGGCTGCGGGAAGTGTGAGACAAAGAGCGAGGATGGGAACGAGGCAGTTCATGGGACGGAGATCACCAATGGATCGATGCGGTGGAGCGGTGGCGGCCGAGGGCTTCCTTCAGGCGGGAACGGGCGAGGTCGGCCTCCGGCGTGGCGCCGGGCGGGACGGACGCCCGCATCAGGGGATCCGCGACGATGTCGAACAGGCGGCCGTCGGAGAAATAGCGCCAGCGTTCGTCGCGGGCGGCGTGGAGGATGGCCGCGCGGTGGCGGACCGGATCGTGGTAGACGCGGTTGCTGCCGTCGAGCGTGCCCCAGGTGAAGGCGACGCGGCGCGGCTCCGGATGGGGAGTGCCGCGCAACCACGGCAGGAAGCTGGTGCCGTCGCTGCCGGTCGCGCGCTTGCCTGCCAGTTCGAGCAGCGTCGGGAGGAAGTCGGTGAAATCGAGCGGTGCCCGGGTGCTGCCGCCCGCTTTCACGCTGCCGGGCCAGGCCGCGAGAAAGGGCACGGTGGTGCCGAGTTCGTCGGCGTGGTACTTGCCGCCGCCAACCGCCTTGCCGCGCCACTGCGAGCGAAGCCCGGCGGCCTCGCGGACATTGTCGGTGCCGTTGTCGGAGGTGAAGAGGAAGAGCGTGTCCTTGGTCAGGCCGAGCGTGTCGAGTTCGGCCCGGAGCCCGCCGACGATGGCGTCCAGCCGCGTGATCATGGCGGGGAAGTTCGCGGTCCGGCCGTGCTCGTTGAAGTCGGCGGGCCCGGGGTGCGCGACCTTCACGAAGGGTCGGTGGGCGAGGTAGGAGGCGTAGTGGAGGAAGAAGGGCCGGTCGCGGTGGGTGCGGAGGAAATCGCGGGTGAAATCGAGGTAGGCCTGCTCGCTGTGGAGGCCGGCCCGCGGCGCTTCCCGCCGGTCGTTCCGGATCAGCGCGGTTTTCCAGTAGGCGTTGCCGGCGCCTGGAGACTTGCGTGATTTGAGGTTCTCCTGGTCGACGATGCAGGACAGATAGTGATCGAAGCCCATGCGGCCGGGGCCCCGCCTGCCGGTCGCGTCGGGCTCCCAGTTGCCGAGATGCCACTTGCCCGCCATGCCGGTGACGTAGCCGGCATCGCGGAGGCGGGTCGCGAGGGTGACCTCCGCCGGGTCGAGGTGGGCCCAGGTGTCGTAGTTGCGGGAATTGTAACGGCCGGAAAGCAGCATCGCCCGCGAGGTGGCGCACATCGGGGTGGCGACGCAACTGTCGAAGCGCATGCCGTCGGCGGCCAGGCGGTCGAGGTGCGGGGTCGGGTGCGAGGTCCCGCCGTAGCAGCGGAGGGTTTCGAAGCCGAGGTCATCGGCGACGAACAGGATGATGTTCGGCGGCCTGCCGGTGACGGCCGCCGTGCCGGCGGCGAGCAGCATGAGGAACAGCAGCGCTTTCATGGCTAGGGGCGGGGCAGGCGGGCACCTGCTTCGGCGAGGCCCTCGAAGAGCTGTTGGTGTAAACCGGCGGCGCGGTCCTGCTCACGCTCTAACAGGTCCGTCGCTTCCGAGGGATCGGCAGCCAGGTTGAAGAGCTCGTCGCGCCCGGTCTCGAAGTGATGGACCAGTTTCCAATCGCCTTTCCGGACGGCGGCCTGCGGGCGGGTCTGGGAAACGGCGAAGTCGTTGACGCCGGTGGTCTTGCGCGCCTTCTCGAAGCCGGTCTCGGGCTGGTAAAAGGGAAAGTGCCAGATCAGCGTCCGCTCCCGCCACGAGGGATCCTCCGGCGCGCCCTTGAGGCGGGGCAGGAAGCTGCGGCCGTCGGGGGCCGCGGCGGGATCGAGCCCCGCGGCATCGAGCAAGGTCGCGGCGAGGTCGCTGCCGATCAGCGGATCGGCGCAGGTGCCACCCGCCTTGACGGTGCCGGGCCAGCGGACGAACCAGGGGACGCGCAGGCCGCCCTGATAGAGGTTCCACTTCGAGCCGCGCAACGGGCCGTTGGCGGAGACCTCGGGGTGGCCGCCGTTGTCGGAGGTGAAGACCACCAGGGTGTTGCCCGCCTTGCCGGACTCCTCGAGCGCGCGGAGCAGCCGGCCGACCTCGTGATCGAGAGTTTCGACCATTGCGGCGTAGCGCGCGCGCTTCGGATCGGCCCCGGCCGGGAGGCGGGCCTGGTGCCAGGCGACGCGGTCGGCGCAGAGGCTGTGGAAGGGATCGTGCACCTGGTAGTACGACATCCATAGGAGGAATGGCCGGTCGTGGTCGCGGCGCAGGAACTCGATGGCGCCGTCGGTCAGGTGGTCGGGCGGGAAGGCGTCGCCTTCCAGCGGCGGCGGGGGCTTGGCACCGTATCCGTAGGGATGGGCGCCGAAGTCGTCGACGCCGTGGTCGAAACCGAAGGACTCCGGGCCGTGGCCGGGCCGCCAGCCGAGGTAGTGGTCCTGGTGGCGGTTGAGGTGCCACTTGCCGGCGAAGGCGGTCGCGTAGCCGGCGGCCTTGAGCAGCGAGGCGACGGTGGGCGTGGCGGGCGGTAGATCGGTGGGAAAGTCAGGAGTGATCATCGGCCAGGGACCCTGCTGGCGGCCGGCGCTGAACTTCGGGACGAACTCGTATTTCAGCCGGGCCGGGGATTGCCCCGTCAACAAGGCCGCGCGCGACGCCGAGCAGATGGGGGCGGCGGCATGGGCATCGGTGAACATCATGCCCTCGCGGGCCAAGCGGTCGAGGTTCGGCGTGCGGTGTTGCCCGTGACCGGTGACGGCGAGGTCGCGCCAGCCGAGATCGTCGGCGAGAAGCACCAGGATGTTGGGTTTCGGCACCGCCTCGAGCGGAAGAGCCGATGACAGGACGATCAGGAAAGTAGTGAAGGTCGTGTTCACTGGCGGATAGGATTATCGAGCTCGGACGCGAAGGGCATGGCCACGGCGGTTCCCCGGCGGGTGACTTGCAGGGAGGCATAGCGGGTGGCGAAGTGGCAGGCTTCAGGCAGATCGTCGCCCTGGGCGAGGCGCGCCGCGAGGGCACCATTGAAGGCATCGCCTGCTCCTGAAGTGTCGATGGCTTCGACCACCGGTGCCGCAAGGAGCAGCCCCCTGCCCTGCTGGGAGTATCCGATACCCCGCCCGCCCAATGTGATGACAATGGCCGCGGGTCCCAGCGCATGGAGCCTGCGCGCCGCTTCCTGCCAATCCCCCAAGTGCTCGCAACCGGCTAACGAAGCGGCCTCGGATTCGTTCGGCGTGAGGATGTCGGTCAATTCCAGGAGTTCGGCCGGGAGTGGCGAGCGGGGCGCGGGCGCGGGATTGAGGATGGTGATCGCCCCGGACTTCCGTGCCAGACGGAAGGCTTCCAGCGTGGCTTCGACCGGCGTTTCCAGTTGGGCGAGCACCACCTTGGCGGAGCGGATCGCGTCCGCGGCGGCGTTGATCTCGGCGAGTCCAAGCGCGGCATTGGCACCGGCATCGACCGCGATGCAGTTCTGCCCGTCATCGCCGATGAGGATGACTCCGACGCCGGAGGGCAGGTCCGGGTGCGCCGTCACGTGACGGGTGTCGACCCCCTCATCGGATAGAAGCTCGAGCGGTTTGCCAGCATAGGCGTCATTGCCGGTTTTCATGACGGGGACTACGGACGCCCCGCAGCGGTTGGCGGCGACCGTCATGTTGAAACCCTTCCCCCCGAGCCCTTGCTGAAACTTCCCCGGCAGGGTTTCGCCGGGTTTCATCAGATGCCCGACGCGGAAGATCAATTCGCTGACATAACTCGCGACGATGACAACCTGCGGCGGATTCATGGCTTCAGGATGCTGCTGGGAATGGAGTCCCATGCCGGTTGAAAGCCATCGAGAGCCTGACGGACCGTGGGGTGATCCAGCAGTTCGCGGAAAAGCCCGGTGAAGATGATCGCGCCGGTGCTCCCGGAGTTCAGGGCGAGTTCGAAATCACCCGCGTTGCGCACGCTGGCGGGGATGATTTCGGTGGCGCTGCCGAGGCGGGCAAACAAGGCGGACGATTCCCGGCAGAGCGCGGCGGGGTCGATCCCGCAGTCGCGCAGGCGGGCGAAGTAGGGACAGAGGAAGCGTGCGCCCGCCGCGGAGGCGGCCGCGGCTTGGGAGACGGTGGCGACCGCGGTGATGAGGACGGGAAGCGCGGGAGCGAGGCGTGCTGCGGCCGCCAGTCCGGCGGCGGTGGCGGGGAGCTTGGGAATGAGTCGCGAATCCAAGGTTTGGATGGCTTCCGCTTGTTTCAGGAATCCATCGAGGTCCGGGCCGAAGAGCTGGAGGAAAACCGGCAGGCCGGTGTCGCCGGCGAGGCGGGCGGCGGTTTGTTCCGGGGGCTGACCATCCGCTTTGACCCAAGCCGCGAGCACGTCGGGATTGGTCACGATGGCCCCGACCAGTCCGGTGGCGCAGGCGTCGGCAATTTCGTTTACGGGGCCCGCCACCCACAGTCGGGGTAAACGGCAGGAACTTGGGTGGAAGAGTGGATTCATGATGGGGTCGTGGTTGGCCCGGAGTAGGTTCATGCTTTCAGGGTGCCGCAGAGATTGACGGAGATCCCGAGTTCGCGGGCGAAGGCGATTCTTGCGAAGAGGCAGGCGTCCGCGGATCTGGCGTCGGTCGCGTAAACGACCTGCACGTGGTTGGCGCGGTGCTTGGCCATGAACTGGTCGCGCGAGACGCCGTAGGTCACGGCGTGCATGATCGGCCACTGGGGCGTGGTGGCTTCAAGGCGGCGGCGGGTTTCCTCGGGTGGGAGTTCGATCGCGGCCCCGCGGCCGATGTCGAGGTGCAGCTTTTCGTCTTCCACGTAGATCCGCGACCAGACGATCTCGCCCGGCTTCGAGACGCCGTGCAGGGTGGATCCGCCGTTGGGGAAATACATCGGCGGCTGGCGATAGCCATGCGCGCCTTTCCAGCCGCCGGTGAAGTGGGCCGGCGGCGCGGCGCCGCTGATGAGAAGCACCCAGACGTGGCGACCTTCCCAATCTTCGCCCCAGCGGACGTCGTGCAGCGTGCTTTCCAGCGGCTGCCCGAGAGCCTCATGGACGCGGCGGATCATCAGGGCGTCCAGCCCCGCGCACTCGTCCACTTCGTTGAAATGCGGCAGCGGCTGACTTTTGAAGAGCGTCCGCCGTCCGTCGCGCGATTTCACCGGCGGCCGGTCGCTGTTGTTGAGCATGCCCTCGACCAGGTCGCTGGCAGGAAGGAGATCCTTCAGGCCTTGCTGATACTGGATACCGATCACCTCGCAGCCGAAGTCGTCGGCCATCCGGACGGCGGCGACATACATTTTGCACTGCAAGCGGATCTGCGCGGTCGTGAGGTCTTCGGCGTGGCGATCACCGGTGTGGAAGGTCATGCCTTTCTTCTCCAGCCAGCGGTGGACCGCGGCGGCTTCCTCGTCGGAAACCTGGAGCGTCTCGTGATAGAGCGCGGACTGGCTGAGCCGCTCCTTGAAGACGCCGCAGGCATGCAGCGCGTGGTCGGGGATGATCGCGTTGAACATGCCCATGCAGCCTTCGTCGAAGACCCCGAGGATGGCCTTGTCGCGGCGCAATTCCCGGGCGAGCGCTTTTCCGGCCCTAGCCGCCGCGGCCGGCAACTTGATCTCCGCGGCGGGGGTGACGTGGGACAGGTCGTGACCGATGCTTCCCTTCCGCAGCCACTGGCGAAGGCCCTCGCGGAAGAAGCCGTCGGTGAAGTCCTCGCTCCACAGCGTGGAGTATCGGATGCCCGCCTTGGCGAGCGAGCCGTTCAGATTGAGCATCCCCACCAGACCGGGCCATTGGCCGCTCCAGTTGGCAACGGTCAGGATCGGGCCACGGTGGGTCGTCAGTCCCGGCAGGACGTGGTGCGAGTACTGCCAGACCGCTTCCGCGACGATCAAGGGAAGCCCGGGATCAATGCAGCGGAACACCTCGAGGCCTTCGCGCTGGCTGGCGATGAAGCCGTGGCCCTCGCGCCGCCTGAAGGGGTGCGCGCGCTTGACCTCGTATCCTTCCGCGGCGAGGGCGTCGGCCAGCTTCCGCTCCATCTCCTGCTGGGCCGGCCAGCAGGTGCGGTTGGCGGCGGGTCGCAGGTCGCCGCTGGCTACCAGTTGGATCTCTTGTTTGGCTTTCATCGGGAATGGATCGTGTCTGCCAAGCTACGATAGTCGTCGTAGATCGGGCTGTAGAGTGCGGAGTTGGGGCCGGGCTTCACCGTCCGGGCTTCCGCGGTGGAGGTCATGGCACGGATCGCGGCCGCCGCGTCGGGAAACGCGCCTCCGGCGAGCGCACCGAAAATGGCAGCCCCTAGGGCCGGACCCTGGCGGGCGGGCGGGATGGCGATTTCCTCGCCGATCACGTCGGCGTAGATCTGCATCAGGAGCGGATCGTGATGCGGCAGCCCGCCGGTCGCGATGAAGCGCGTGACCGGCACGCCGCCTTCGCGCAGCAGGCCGATGATCCAGCGCAGGCCGCAGGCCGTGGCCTCGATCAGCGCGCGGTGGAGGTGCGCGGGGCCGTGCTGCAGCGAGAGTCCGGTGAAGGCTCCCCGCGGAGTGCCGTCCATCCACGGCGTGCGGCAGCCGTTGAACCAGTCGAGGCAGCGCACGCCGCCGGCACCGGGCGGCAGGGCGGCGGCCTCGCGGGACAGCCGGCTGAAATCGTTCTCCCCGGCGAGGCGGCGCAGCCAGTCGAAGGCATCGCCGACCGCGGCCTGTCCGGTTTCGTAGCCGTGGAAGCCCGGCAGGATGCCATCGTGCACCACGCCGGCGACCCCGGGAATCGTGGCCTCCACGGTGCTGTTCAGCATGTGGCAGGAGCTGGTGCCGAGGACCATGACCAGGGTGTCGGGTTCCGAAGCGCCGGCACCGGGAACGCCGGCATGGGCATCGATCACCGCGGCTCCGACCGGGATGCCGGCCGGGATTCCGAAGCGCTCCGCGAGGGCCGGAACCAAGAGGCCGACAGCTTCGCCGGGCACCCTCATCTGGCGCGGAAGCTTGGCCGCCTCCGCCGGCAAGCGGGGATGAACGGCCGCGAGGTAGTCGTCCGGGACATCGCCGTCCCCGGCACTCCAAAGGCCCTTGTAACCGGCCTGGCAGGTCGAGCGCGCCGGTTCGCCGCCGGTCATCTGCCAGACCACCCAGTCACCGGCTTCCATCCACCACGCGGTGGCATCCGCGACCCTTGGCGCCGATTCAACCGCCTCCAGGATCTTCGGGAAAAGCCACTCCTCGCCGATGATGCCACCGTAGCGGGCGAGAAAGGATTCGCCGCGCTCCCGGGCGACCGTGGTCATCCGCGCGGCCTGCGGGATGGCCCCGTGATGCTTCCACAGCTTCGGCCAGGCTTGCGGCTCGCGCTCGAAGCCGGCGGCGAGGCACAAGGGGCGGCCGTCCTTGATCAGCGGCAGCATGGTGCAGCTCGTGAAGGCGACGCCGATCCCTAACAGCTCGTGCGGACCCGCCATTCGGACCGCGCCTTGGATCGCCCTGGCCGCGGACTCCAGCCAGTCGTCCGGATGCTGGAAGGCGGAGTCGGGCGGCAAAGGATTCCCGCCAGTTGGCAGTTGGCCGGTGATGACTCCGCGGGCGTAGTCGCACGACGCAGAGCCGAGTTCGCGGCCATCAAGACCGACCACGAGGGCGCGGACCGACAAGGTGCCAAAGTCGAGGCCGAGAGATGCTTTCACGAGGTGGGAAGTAGCCATTCGATGCGGAAAAAGCGATGATTCCCCGCGGCAACAGGGATGTCCAAGAGGGCATTACTCTCGCCGTCGCTGCCAGTCACGACCGCTTCGATCCGCGACCAATCGCGCAGGTCGTTGCTGCTGCGGACGGTGAAGACCGCGCCGGGGCCGGATGGCCAACGGAGGCGAAACGTGCTCTCACCGGATTGCACGAGGCTTGCAGAGAAGCGCGAGAGCCCGTCGGCGGGATTCCAGCCCAGCAGGAACTCGAGGCCATTCGGCACGCCATCACCGTCGGGATCGTCCTGCTTTCCGATCCCTGAAAGTCCGCCGTAACCCCCGATCCAAGCGTCGTAGGGATCCACCTGCGGCACAACCACCATTGAGGCGTGCTGGCTTGTTAGAGGCATGAAAGCGCGGGTCAGGGCGGAGCTTTCACGATGCCGCCAGATGCCGTGTTGATAGGTCACCACGTGGACTTCGCCGAAGAGTTCGACTGCGCTCATCACGATCATCGACGGCAAGCCCGACACCAGTCCCGTGAGCCCGCCGTCGCCGGGTGCGAGCCGGTTGAGGTAGCCGCCGTAGCCGGCCACACGCAGCGAGTCGCCATCGGCCAGCAGGCCCTGGGGTGCGCGGAGATCGCCGCGCAGGATGCGGACGAATTGCCCGGCCGCATTGAACTCATAGACGGGCCGGCCGGTGCTGTTGGTGGCACTTCGCGAAGACAGGTAAAGCTTGCCGTCCAGCCAGGCCAATCCGCGAGCATTGTTGAGGTCCCATGCCGTGGGAGCGCTGCGGTCGATGAAGCGGGCGAAGGAGGTCCCGTTGACCGCCAGACGGAACACGCCTTGGCCGGAAGAGGTGCCGAAGGCGGTGCTGAAATAGAGCGATCCGTCCGGGCCGACCGCGAGCTGCTGGGTATCGGCCGTGGTCCATCCCGCCGCGAGCGCGGCACCGGCGTTCCGGGTGGCGAGGGTGGTGGTCGCCCCGCTTTCGGGATCGATGCGATCGACGCGGTCGAAGCCGGCACCGTAGAGGAAGCCCTGATGGAGGATCAGCGACTGGTAGGCTCGCGACGTGAGTTGCCGCTCGTAGGTCCACCCGCCGGCCGCCGTGACCTGATAGAGATCGACGCCTGCTGATCCGGCCAAGGCGATCCGCGCCTTCCGGGCCATGCCGGCCGGGGTGCTGCGCGGGCGCTGCGGGTGGGATCCGGCGAGAAACTCGTGGCGGTTGGTGAAGCCGTCGTGGTCCGCGTCATCGTCCGGAGCCAGATCGCCATCAGTCGAGAAAGCATGCCGCCAGGCTCCGGGAAGATCGCCGCTTGCGAAGTCGCGGAAGCCGCGGATGCGATGGAAGGTCAGGTGGTTGGCATCGTGGTAATTCGCCGCGCCGCCGGCGGTGTCGATGAAGGCGGTGCGCGAGGTGGCGATGAGATCGTCGCCATCGAACTGCCATTCGACATATTGGAAGCCGTGCCGCGTCGGGTCGGGATGCGAGAGGACGGTGCCGTGGTCGGTCCATGCGCGGAGGTCGGGCGACGACACCAGCGACAGCGTGTTGCGGGTGCTCGCGGGATGGCGGCCGGCTTGGAAATCGCTGGGCACGCGATTGGCGAGCGACCAGTAGCGGTTGCTGGGCAGATCGTGGCGGATGGCGAATTTCTTCGCACCGCCGGGCATTTCGACGAAGCCGGTGGCCGGGTTGAACGACGTCGTCAACCCGTCGGCCGACACCGAAAGCAGGGCGGCTTTCTCGGGATGGTCGGTGTGATCGACGCGCAGCAGGTTAACCAGATTTCCGGCCGGATCGACCACCGCATTTCCCTCCAGCCAGCCGCCGAACTTTCCGCCGAGCCAAGCCGACTGGCCAGGCAGCAGGTTGCTGAAGGTCCATTGCGCGGCATCTAACAAGTCCGCACCCGCCGGGGCCGACATCATTCCGGATCGGAAATTCGGAGCCCAGCCGCTGGCGGGATCGCGGCGTTCCATGGCCCGCCAGAGGCGGCCGCCGTGCTCGATGACGGGCATCGGGGCGCAGTGGTATTGGCCGCCATTGGCCAGCAGGCCGTTGCTTGCGCTGCCGGGTGAGGTCCAGGTGAGGCCACCGTCTCCGGAGCGGCGGATCACCACGTCGCCGTATTGATGGGTGGTTCCTAACAGGTAGAGCGCGCCGCGGTGGACGAAGAGGGTGCTCCAGAACGCGCCGTTGATCACCGCGGCGGGAGTCCAGGTCAGGCCGCGGTCGGTCGAGCGGTAGATGCGGGTGATACCGCTGGTGTTCTGACTGCTGCCGCCGCCGAACTCGTCGTGGGAGGCGACCAGAGTGCCATCGGGCAGCTTGGCGAGCCCGGGTGATCCGATGTATTTGCTGGATGCAGAAGCGGCGTGAGCGATCGTTGTTCCTGGAACCGATGGTGACGGTTCTTGGGCGCAAAGAATCCCGGACCATGAACAAGCCGTGCCGATCGCCAAGACAGGGATGCGGATCCGAAGAAGCATGCGTGTAGGATGGGAGTGAATCGGAACCGGTGTTAGGGCGAAGTGGGGAGCTCCACCCGCAGGCGGTAGAAACGGCGTTCCCCGGCCGGGGGCACCTCTGCGAATTCCAGAAACGGGGGCCCGCCCTCCGCCGTGTCCGTGGCGAGCCGCGCCTGCCACACGGTCGTCTTTAGGTCGCCGGTGGATTCGACCGTGTAGCGCCGACCGGGAATGACAGGCCACCTCAGATGGATGCCGGTGGGCTGGCTTGCCAGCACGGTCGGCTGAAATCGCGAGGCCGATGTGTCGGGCATGGTGCCCGTCAGCCACTCCATCCCGGTGCTCTGGCCATCGCCGTCGTGATCCAGCGTGATGTCTTCCACGAGCCTCCCAAAGTGCTCCATTTCCCAGTCATCGGGCAGACCGTTCAGGTTCGAATCGCCTAGGGTGATTTTGACTCCGTCGAAGATCGCCTCGGCGATCTCGTCTGGGCTGAAGGCATTCACCACGAGGCCGGCTTGAAGCGTGACGGGGAGATCGAGCGTGGTGGTGCCGAGGCCGGTCCAGTTGCTGCCATCGGTCGAGTAGAGCGCCTCGAAGCGGTTGCCCGCCCGCCGCAGGCGCAGCCACGGCGTGGTCGGGACGGCGGACGAGAGCACGCTGGTGGCGTTCGCGCCCGCGGTGGCCCGCTGGATCCGCTCGACCAGCGCGCGAGGGTTCCAGCAAACCAGGACGTGGGGTGAGTCGGCGTTCCCGTTTGCGCGCATCATCAGTCCCGCTTTGGCGATCGGCCGGATGGCGTCGAAGCTGCGAAGCCGGGCCTCGATCGTGAAATCGCCGGTGACCGGCTGATGGACGAACTGGAAGGTGTCGGCGGCGTTCCAGATGTCATTGCCGGACCCGCGCACCGCGAAGTCGCCGTTGATGATGCCCGCCTCGCCGAGATAGCCGTCGGTGCCGACACTGGTGGAAGTCCAGGGCGAAGGCAGCGGTTCGGTCAGCCAGAGGTCGTCGAAATACAGGGGGTTGGCATTGGCGGACGAAGGCATCGTGACATAGACGGTCGCGCGGTCGGCGGCCGGACCGGTGGTGAACGGGTGGAAGTGTCGGGTCCAGGTCCAGTTGTTGACGGTGCGGGCGCTGTTAGCCTCCGCGGCACCGTGGCCTTTCACGCCGAGGCGGAAGGTCTGGCCGTGGGATTTCCCCCAGCCGCTGAGGTGGTAGAGAGTGCCGGGTTTCAGTCCGAAGACCTCCTGTTCGCTGCCGGCGGGGAAAGCTCCGTTGGTGAAGCGGAACATGAAATCGCCGGAGCGGGTCTCCCACGGCGTGACCGCCACCCCGCCATACTCGGTGGACGGCCAAACGGCACCGCGCTCGTAGTCGCCGTTGGTCACGGTGCCGGCGCGGCGGACTTGCAAGTTGTCGAGATGGCCTGTTGTCCCATAACTCGGCAGGTAACCGTAGATCAGGGCGGTGGTGGAACTTCTCCCGGTGGTGAATGGGAGGCTGCCGCGCGACCAGGTGGTGGTGGTGAACGGGAGGAAAGCCTCCGGCATGCCGTGGTTCTTCACGCCGATTCTCACCTGTCCGCCCGCGGCTGCCATCTTCCCGTCGCCGAAGAGCACATAATCGTGGTCCGGCAGCAGGCCGCGGATGGCCTGCTCGGCGGCGGCGGTGGTGCCGGACGCCCCGTTGGTGAGCTTCAGTCCGACGGTGTTCCACATCCCCATACCCGCGGCGGCCGTGCTGTCACCGCGCCGCGACCAGGGGGGCGGTGCCCTGACCGAACCAGCTGTTGAGCGATTCCGCGCTGCGGCTGTAAACCCGGATGTAATCGATCTGCGTGTAGTTCGGGTCCGGCGTGGTGCCATCCCATCCACCGCGCATGCCGGAGTTGAGAATGAAATACATCGACTGCGTGGGAATGTGACTGCCGGTCACCTGGTGGACCACTTCCCCGTTCTTGTAATATTTGAGATACCCGGGCCCCCATTCCAATCCCCAGACATTCCAGTTCCATGCCCCTTCCGCGGAGGTATTGGTGCTGTCCCAGCGGACATCCTGCCAGTCGGCACCGGTGGCCAATCCGTGGTGGACGCGATAGTCGCCACCGAAAGGTTCGGCGATGTCGATCTCCGGTGGCCAGCCGTCCGAGAGCGTCCAGAAAGCCGGCCAGGTTCCCTTGTGGATCGCAAACTGCGCACGGATCTCGGCGTAGCCGTAGGTCGCGCGGAACTTGCCGTTGGTGTGCGCGAATCCTTCGGTCCACGGGATCCACTTCCCGTTCACGGTTTTCCCGATCTTGCGGCAGCGCAACCACAGCTTGCCGCCGCTCAAGTAGGAGTCTTCGGAGGTGATGTAGCTTTGATACTCGTCGTTGTGATGGATCCCGCCCCACGGCAGCGAGCCCCAGGACCACTTCGAGGAATCGAGGGACGTACCGTCGAACTCGTCGCTCCAGATCGGGCTCCAATGCCGGTCCGGGGGAGCCGCGGGCAGATTGGCCGCCGCCCCGATGAGGATGAGGATGCTACCCGCCATGGGGCGTGTGAGCTTCGTCACCCGGTTACGGAGTAAGGTCATCGTTCAAGAGGTATGTAACGCCGGCGGCACCACTCGTCCGGGAAAAACGCCGCTCCCCTCTCCATTCCGGACACGGTGGCAGATGCCCGTCCTGGAGAAGCGGTTCTTTCATGGCCTCCGACGGCGGAGCAGCGCGAGTGCGGACAACGAGGTTAGCAGGAAAACCGAAGGTTCCGGGATGACCGTCATGGTGACGAAGCGGGCGTTGGGGCCGCCTGCCTGATCTCCGGTGAAGTTCGTGCCGCCGGTGGTGTCGTCGTAGTCGAAGCGCCAGAGGTTGGACCCGGCGACCAGTTCCCCGCCATCGGCGATTCCGGCGAACAAGCCGCCATTCCAACCGGGCGTGAGTCCGTCGATATCGGAGTAGCTGATCAGGGTGATCTTGTCGTTGAGGTTCCAGCCTGCGAGGTCGGCACCGCTCAGGTTCAGGGTGACGGTGCCGGTGAGTGCGAGCTGGCCGTTGGCGGCGACGAGATCGGCGAGGCCGGCACCGGCGGGGTTCATCTCGTAGGCAAGTGCCGAGCCTGTCAGGAACGACAGGCTGCCCGTGGCGAGTGACTCGATGCTGGCTCCGGGGGCGAGGGTGCCGTTGATGGATACGGTTCCATCGATGGATCCGGTGCCGCCGAGGGTGGCCGTCGCGCCCACCGATACGGCGGTGTTTCCGAGCGATCCGTTCACCAGCAGGGTGCCTGCGGAAACGGCGGTCGCTCCGACATAGGTGCTGGATCCGGAGAGGACGAGGGTTCCAACGCCGGCTTTGGTGAGCCCGCCGTTGCTCAGGCTGCCGCTGAGTTCACCATCGACCGCGGCGGTTCCGTTGTTGACGTGAACCGTGCGGATGGCGGCGTTGAGATCGACCGCGTTGGCAAGGGTGATTTTCCCGTCCGCTTTCGCTTGGCCGAGGATCAGGTTCTGCGCGTTGCCCACGAAACTGGTGGTGGAGGCCCAGGTCAGGGCAGCGCCGCCGTTCAGGGTGACGGAGCGGTCGGCACCAAAGGCGGCGAATCCACCGGAGGAGTTGAAATGGACTTTCCCGCCGGTGACACCGAGATCGGCGGTGAGGTCGTAGCCGACTCCGAGAATGCCGCCGAGCGTGCCCGCCGCGCCGCCGTCCAAGTGCATCCAGGAGTTGGCGCTGAAAGCGGCGGCGGAGTTGAGGATGACCGCGCCTTGGCCGCCGACAATGGTGCGGCCGGTGTAGCTGTTGGTCGCCGAAAGCATCAGGTTGCCATTGCCGAACTTGACGATGGCATTGTCGGTGCCGCTGGCCAAACCGCTGCCCGTGATGTTGCCGCTGACATTGCCGGAATATTGGGCGACTCCATTGACGACGAGGATCAGGCTGCGGTCACCGGAACCGAGGTTGATCGGGTTTCTGAAATCGACGGTGCCGAGGGCGGTGCCGTTGACGTCGCCGAACGCGATCCGCGAGTTGCTTGACCCCAGGGTGCCACCGACGAAGCCGCCGGTGTTCAGCGTGAGGGTGTCGGGAGTGACGTTGTCACCGATGTTCACCGAGCGGGTGGCGGCATCCATGACCGCGAAGCCGCCGGAGGTGTTGATGCCGGTGGCCCATGAGATGTTTCCAGGTGCCGTGCCCAGGGCTCCGGTGTAATCCGCGAGCAGACCGAGGGTTCCGTAGTCGAAGGTGGCGTTGGTTCTTCCCAGCACGATGTTGGAAGAGGCGGTGTTGTTGGTTTGCACCACCCCGTTCTGGATCTGGGTGCTGCCGGTGTGGCTGGCGTTGGTGAGGGTGATGATGGAGTTGGCACCCGTAGAGCGGACAATGCCCGCGCCGCTGATGGCGTTGGCGAAAGTGGCGGCGTTGCTTCGGGCAAGAACCAGCGCGGTGTTGGAGGCGATGGAGACCGCGCCGGAACCCAGATCGCCTGTGGCTCCGCCGGTGCCGACTTGGAGAGTCCCGCCGGTGATTTGGGTCTGGCCCTCGAAGGAGGGGCTGTTTCCGGACAAGAACATGGTTCCGGTTCCGGTTTTGGTGATGCCAGTTGCCGCAGTGCCGGTGATGGCACCAAGCGTGAGGGTGGTTTGGTTGGTGTCGGTGGTGAAGGTCGTACTGAACGAGGCCACACCTGTCAGGGTAGTGGCACCGAAAGTGAGGGCGCCGACATTGGTATTAAAGAACTTCGCAACGGTCAGGGTGTTGGCACCGATGCTGAGGGTTCCGAGGGTGTGGGAGATGTTGCCGATTTGACCGGACACCTTGGTGGAGGCAATGGTGGTGTCTCCGGTGACCGACACGTTGTTGCTGAATGCGGTGTTGGCATTGTTGATGAGATGAAGCGCGCCGCCTGCCAAGGTGACCTGTCCCGTGCCCAGCGAGCCTGCAGTCAGTGCCTGGAGCGTGCCGGCGTTCAACGTGGTTCCGCCACTATATGTGTTGCCGTTGTTTTGAAGGACCCAGGTGCCGGCGTCGTTTTTGGTGATACTGAGTTTACCGCCGCCACTGCCGTTGCCGACGATTCCGCTCATGGCATTCGCAGCGGTGTTGGCACCGTTGAGGGTGAGGCTGGTGACGTTCGCGCCGGTCGAGACACCGGTGACCGCGCCGATATTCATGACGCGGGTATTCAGGGCGGAATTCGTGAAGGCGGCGGTCCCGCCATCGCCTTGGATTTCAATCGCGCTGCTGATGGTGTCGGTGTGGGCACCCGTCACACCAGTGGATTGGATCACGCCGCCGCTGCTCAATTTCAAACTGCCGCCGCTGAGGGTGTAGCCGAAGGCGGAGGTGTTGGAGAACGTGATGCCGCCGATGTTGCGGTTGGCATCCACGGTGACAGTTTTCCCTGAAGTGACGAGGGTGAAGCCGAAAGTCGCAATGTCCGGGCTGTTGAGCACGACGGTCGAGCCCGGGACATTTCCCCCGGTCCAACTGGCGGTGTTGTTCCAGTTGCCGGCGGCGTTCGCTTTCCACGAGTCGCTGGTGGCAGAGGCCGGGGAAACCAGCGCGAGGGTGGGCGCGAGGAATCCGAATGCTTTCGAGTATCCGTGTTTCATGGGGATGGGTTGGTTGAAATTTGAAAGGGGTCGCGTCTGAAGGATGCTGCTTCCCTAACGCACACGCAGGAACAGCCGCCGGCCGTCTCCCGGATCGAGGAAGGTAGAAGAGGTCGATCGTCCGCCGGTGGCGGGGACAATTCCCAGCAGCCTCCAGATCGTCAGGTCGGGAGACCACTCGATGCCGTATTCGAAGCCTGGCTGGCTGGTCCACGCGAGCTGGCAAGTGCCGCCGGGGACGAGCTGTGAGCTTTCAATCAAGAAAGGGTCGCCGACCGCATGATTGAACACGGTCACGTCGCCGATCTGGCCTTCGAAGTTGCCGTTGAAGGCGCGCATGCGGCCGATCATCCACTCCGTGTTCTGGCCGATCGCCCCGGCGGAGCTGCCGCTGGCGACCACCTGCCCGTCGCGCAGCAAGCTCCAGTCGTTGCCCTTGCGCATGACGCCGACGCGGTGCCATTGGCCGTCGAAGACCGGGCTGTTGGCTTCCACCAGGGTGACGCCGCCGTTGTGGAACCAGGTCAGGGCACCGCTTTGAACGTGGAAATTCGCCCGGCCGGCCTGACCGTTGTTGTTGGAAAAGAGATGACCTTGCGCGGCGTGGAGATCACCGGTCTTCATCCACACCAGCAGCGTGAAGTCGCCGGTCGCGGGCAGTGCGTCGGGGCGGTTGGTATTGATGCCGGAGATCCCGGCGTCCGGGGCGAAATCATAAGCGCGGTCTTCTCCCGCCTGCGGCCCGACCCGGTTGACCACGGTGCCGTTGACCGCCGCCTGATCGCCCTCGGTGTAGCCGTAGAGCACGCCCTCGGTGCCGCTCAGGGAGTCGATGATTCCGCCGTAGCTCGCGGCGGCCCACGGAAGGGCGGTTTCATCAAGCTTCCAGTGCCCGATGGTCCGCCGCATCGCGGGGCCGAACTGGAGCATCCGCTCGGCGTAGCGGCGGCCGAAGTCGAGCTGGCCGAGGGTGTCGAAGTGGATGCTGGTGCTGTCGCCTTTCAGCGCGACGGCGGAAATGAAGGCGGCGCGGGCCGTCTCCGCGGCGGCTTGCTGTTGGGCGGCGCGGGTGTTGGCGTAGGACGATTGGGACTGGATGAGTTCGCCGATGAGGAACGGCAGGTCCGGTTTCCCGAGGTCGGTGCGGATGGCGGTGATGAATTCCTTGAGCCGGTCCTTGTAAACCGCAGTGCTCAGGCCGCTGTCGTTCTCACCCTGGTGCCACATCATTCCGCGGATCTCGTGGGTGTGGCCTTGCTGGGTCAGCGTCTGGAGCGAGCCTTGCACCAGCTCTAACAAACCGGCGTAGCAGTGGCCGGCGTTGGCATAGGTGGCGATGTTGTAGGCGCGCCCCGCCGCGGCGTCCCAGGCCCCGGGCGCGCCCGCGGTGCCGAAGCCGGTGGCCCCCTGCGAGTATTTGATGACCGCGACTTTTCTCCCGGGCCGCCCCTCCCGGATCCGCTCGGCGAAGGTCACCTCGGCCCCGAAAGGATGGTTGACGGTTTCCGCTCCCAGCTGATTCGGTGAACCGCTGTTGTAGCCGTAGAGCGAGTAGCCCGCCTTCATCGGGATCCAGCCGTCGCTGCGGGCATCCCACAGAACCGGCTTCGCGGCGCTCGGATTGCCGCCGCGCCAGTGGATGAACAGGGTGCCCGGCTGGGCCTGCAGGTAGGCGGTCTTGCCCAGCTCCTCCAACCCGTCGTCGCCCTGCGGGCTGAACTGCGAGAAGCCCCGGCTGACATAGCCGTGCCCGCCGGCATTCGATTGGCCGGCGAGGATGTAAACCTCGTAGTGATCGGCGCTCGCGGCGGACCAAGGCAGCAAGGCGAGGACGATGGCGCGAAGACAAGTCATGAGGAAACGGCGGAGGACGGAAAGAGTCCTCTTCCCGCAGCCGGAGCGGCGGGAAGAGGCGGAATCGGAATCGCGGCATCACGGGGATGCCGCTTTCCAAGACGAGGTCAGGGAGTGAACTCGATGCGGTAGAAGCGCTTGCCTCCGGTGGCGGCGGGCGCGGTCCAGGAAGCGGTGGTTTCCCCGGCGGCGCCGAGGATGGTCGCCTCAAGGGTGCTCCAGTCGCTCAGGTTCCCACTGCTTCGCACTTGGAACGACACGCCCTCGGCACTCGGCCAGGTGAGGGTGATGCCGGTGGCCGGAGCTCCGCTCCGGGTGATGGCGAAGGCGGAAGTGCCCGAAGTGGGACTCAACCCGAGCACGAACTCGACCCCGTTCAACGTGCCGTCGCCATCGAAGTCGCCGGTCTCGCCACCCTCGGGAGTTTCCGGATTCAGTCCGAAACCCAAGGCCCACGATGCGTAGCTCGGTCCGGCCGGAACGCTGAACACCGCCATATCGTTCAGCGCCGCACCGATGGAAGAAAGCACCGTCGCAAGCGCGGGCTTGAATACGTCCTTCCCGACGCTGCCGGCAAAATTGGCGACGTGGACTTCGCCGAGGAGTTCGATGACGTCGGGATTCGTCGCGAGTCCGGTTCGGACCACTCCGGGGGCGACCGGTGCGGTGGCCGTGGTGTCGAGGGCGACAAGCGCACTGGCGGCGTTGGTGCCGGTGACCCACAGCGTGTCACCATCGACCAGAAGTCCCTGCGGCCCTCGCAATGTGGTTGCGAGCGTCCTGACGAGATTGCCTGCGGCATCGAACTCGTAAACGGGTCGGTTGGTGGCATCGAAGGCCCCGCGGGAAGTCACATAGACCGTGTTCGAGCCCTTCCACGCAAGGTCGATGGCATTGAACAGGGTATACTGGGCGTTCGTCCGGTCGAGGAAGCGAGTGAAGCCGCTGCCATCGGTATTCAAACGGAATACACCCTCTCCGCTTGGAGTGCCGAAGGCGGTGCTGAAGTAGATCTTTCCGTCCGGTCCGATCTCCAACCCCCGGGCGCCGCTGAGAGCCCAGCCTGCGGCAAGAGCGTCGCCGTTGTTGGCGGTGGCAAGGGTGACCGATGACCCGTCCGCCGGATCGACCTTCAGGATGGCGCTGGGACGAGCAACGTAGAGCTGGCCCTGGTGGAAGGCCACTGAGATGGTCTCCCCTTCAACCAGACGGCGCACGAAGGTCCAGGTGTTGTTGGTCACCGAGTATTGATCGAGCCCGGCGGCAGTGGCGAGGGCGACGGTCACAGTGTCTCCCACGTTCTCCGGCGTATTGCCGCGACGTGCCGGATTGGACCCCGCGGTGGACTCGGCGAGATCGGAAAATCCGTCCTGGTCGAAGTCGGTGGTTTCATTCTGGTCCAGATCGCCGAAGTAAATGCGTTCCCAACCATCGGGAAGACCATCGTCGTCGTTGTCCGGTTGGGAGGCAGGATTATTGGGATCGCTTGCACCGCTTTGCTCGGAGATATTGTCGGCACCGTCGCCATCGGGATCGCCGCTTCCGTTCTGTGAGGTCAGATTGCCGAATTGCGCAAGCTCCCACGCATCGGCCAGCCCGTCCGCGTCGGTATCCAAGGGAGTGGAGAGCGGTTCACCGGGGTCGGAGCCGGCAACGAACTCGGCATCGTTTAGGAAGGTGTCGGCATCGCTGTCGGTTCCCGGGCCGGCGGAAAGACCGCTGAGGTAAGTGTATTCCCAGCCGTCCGGCAGGTTGTCGTTGTCGCTGTCCGGCTGCGAATTGGCATCGTTCGGATTGCTGGTCCCGCTGAAGGGCGTGCGGCCGATGACATTGCCATCCACGTCGCGGGAAATCAACAGGCCGCGCGGGGTCTGATACTCCTCGAGGTTGGTCGAGCCGTCGTTGTCGGAATCCTGGAGAGGTGTCGCCACCTGATTGCCGAAATTGGCGACCTCCCAGCCGTCCGGCATGCCGTCGGCGTCGGAGTCGGCGAGCGAGGGGTTGGTGCCCGCCGCCTGCTCGGCAAGATTGGCCAGGCCGTCGGCATCGGCGTCGAGCGCGCTGTCGTCGACGGTCTTGTTGAGTCCGTAGAAGTCCTCGTACCAATCCTTCATGCCATCGGAATCGCTGTCGTTGAAACCGAGGTCGGCGGCGGGCACGACGCGGTCGTGGATGCGGAGCCGGGCGATGGTCAGCGAGCCCTTCTGGCCGGCGGCGCTGAGGGTGCCGTTGGCGGCATTCTGACCGGCGACCCGGATCGGCAGCGGGCGGGCCGCGGCGGTGTTGTCGATGGCCCAGGTGTTGAGCAGGCCGAGTGCTTCGGTGTTGGCGAGGGTGCCGTTCGAATACACGGTGCCGACATTGGCGGGAGCGCCGTCGTAGGTGTAGACCACGTAGGTCCAGGCGCCCAGCTTCACGTTGGAGGCGATGGCGGGGGCATCGGGGCCCCAGGCCATGTCGGGAGTGCCCCAGTTGCCGACCGCGCCGAAGGTCGGGTTCGTGCCGTGGAACAAGGCGCTGGAGGTGCCGTTGGGTCCGTCGCGACGGCCCCAGGAAACGATGGTTTCTTCAGCCGAGGTGTCGGGATTGAAAATCCAGGCCTGGATGGTGCGGGGCGAGCCGCCGGTGAGGTTCGACGGCGCGACCGGGCCGGTCATCACCTCGTTGCCGAAGAAGGTGACCCCCTTCACGCCGCCGATGCTGCCGACGACCGGCGATTGGTCCGCGTCAAAGGAGCGGCCGAGCGTGCCGACGTTGCTCCACGACGAGAGCGAGCCATTGGGCAGGGCGATCGCATTGAGATCGACCAGCGGCGTCGCGGAGGAGGCACCGGGGGTGCTGGCGTTGCTGACCGGATTGGTGGAGCGGGCGATCTCGAGATAGTCGTTGAAGGTGTCGCTGTCGGTGTCGGCGAGATTGGGATTGGTGCCGGTATCGGTGGCGCTGACATAACTGCCGCTGTTGTTTTCCTGGCCATCTAGCAGGCCGTCGCCATCGGTGTCGGGCTTGAGCGGATCGGTGCCGGTGGCAGTGGCAGAACTCCAGGTGCCGGTCTTGCTCTCAACAGCGTCCGAAAGACCGTCGCGGTCGCTGTCGGCGAGGTCCGGACGGGTCGCGGCGTTGAACTCCCCGAGGTTGTCGAGGGTATCAAGGTCGGGGTCGCCGGTGCCGTTCTGGCGTGCGAGGATGGTCACGCGGTCCGTCACCGGATCCTCACCGGGAAGGATGAAATAGGAGAGCTCCCAGCTATCGGGCAGGCCGTCGGTGTCGTCGTCGCCGACGAGGGCGATCACCGCGGACTGGGTGAGCGGGCCGTCGTGGAAGCGGACGTCGTCGAAGGCCCCGAGAAAGCCGGTCTCGCCGAAGTTCGGGCGCCTTCCGAGCCAGACGCCGTTCGCGCCCTGCGTGAAGGAAGCGGCATCGGTGGCGGTTCTGAGCAACTGGCCGTTGAGATACCAGCGCATGGCGTTGGTGCCGGTCTCGCGGGTGACGGCCATGTGATACCATTGGTTGGTGTTGAGGCCGGTGGCGAAAGTGAACGCGCCGGTGCCTCCTTCGTGGAACCAGTCGAGATTGAAGGTGCTGCCGCTGAGGCCCGACGTGCTGAGGTTCCAGCGGCCGGGCTGCCCCTGGTTGCCGGAGATGATGTCGTTCTGCGGCCCGGTGCCGCCGGTGCCGTTGCGCTTGAACCAGAGGGAGATCGAGAAGGGGTTGAGGGCGGGTGCGACGTTGCCGAGCTGGATGCGCTGGAACTTGTTCCCCAGTGCGATCGAGGTTCCGATGCCGGCGGCGGCCCCGGGCCGATTGGCCACCGGCCAGAACGCGGTGTTGGGTTCGTTGGCATTGTTCGCCAACGCGGCGCTACCACCGGCGATCTCATTGGTGAGGGGCGCGCTGCCAGCGGTGAAAGTCAGCGTCGGCTGGTCCATTTTCCAATGCTGGGTCAGCGTCTGGGCGACGAGTCCCGTGGGAAGGAGCAGGCTGGCGGTGGCGATTCCGCCTAGCAGCCTGTCGGACTTAGAACAGCGACAAATCCATCCGACCCTGTCATGCTCCGCGCATGGCCGCCCGGTTCGTCAACATCGACCACGACACTC
>Ga0247843_1000838_pt1 | contig 68747 bp, 77 predicted proteins | sample LaCruzMarch2017__FD_192420 | JGI IMG/M metagenome (GOLD analysis project Ga0247843, IMG submission 192420) | Freshwater microbial communities from meromictic Lake La Cruz, Castile-La Mancha, Spain - LaCruzMarch2017_8m | ecosystem: Environmental > Aquatic > Freshwater > Lake | place: Spain...
ATAAAAGCCCCGCTGAATACGAACGGTTAGTTTTGCAGGGGAAAACAATACTAGCTAACTTGGGCGTTCCTACAGTCGTAAATGTTTGGTCCTAAACTGTCCAACAGAGGGGGCCACTCCAAGTTTTGGGTGTAATAACCTTCTTTTTTACAAACGCCTCTGGATGGTCGTCAAACCATCGGTCTTTTTCTCCCGAACTCCATTGATCATAGTCAGGCGGTTTCAGAGCTGGGACAATCTCTAGTTTGTCATCTCCTTGCTCGAGATCCTTAATATCAGCCTCAAGCACTTCGCTAGCCTCTTCTATGAATTTAACGGCATTTTCTTTTGCTGTCTTTGGATTCTGCTTGCGAATTTCGATTCCATATAGCGTGATCGCTTGTATCATGTCTTCTTTAGAAAAGCTTTGATTGGATGCTTTAGTGTCAAAGAGCTTCTCATTTGCATCCTGAGCCTTCAAGACTATTGTATTCAAGAACGCGTTACTATCTGCATAATCCAAAAACCTAAATCTAGCCCCCTTATTAGAGAATTTCGTAATTATGGGTTTTTCGGGCCATACTGCAGACATCCGCTCATTCATCCAATCCAAGAATTTCCCGTTTAGAATAGGATCAACATTCTTTTTCATAAAATGTTTAGCATGCGCCCAAGCTAGGTCTCGATTACCTTTGTCGATACACAGAAAGTACTTGTAGATATCCGCAGTCGCATTCGTTCGCATTTCTTTCTCGGTTTGTATTTTACGGAACGCAGTAAAGTGAGGGTTAATAAAAAATCTCAATATATTCCAGTGTTTTTCACCATCAAAATCTATACTACCGTCTCCCAGTCTTTGGTCACCGATTCGATTTCCAGTGATAGGATCCGTCTTAATTTCTCCGCCGTACTCGTTAGCATAGTTCTCAAAAAAATCTACCTCCGCTAGGCTCTTTGGTACGTTGGTTGACTTTCTTATTTGAGCTTCGTTCGTAAATGGAGAGACGGTAGAGGCGACTGAGTATCCCAGCTTCCCTAAAAAACTTTTAGGATTATAATAGAATCTAAAGTGTCCTAACTTGTTTACATACGATTCACTAGGGACATCATTTCCTACACCAAAAGCTTTTTTACAGTACTCTCCAAGAATTTTCACACTATTATCATTTAGACTTGGGTATACGAACTTCCAGAAACTAATGGCTAAGGCAAGGTCCCCGCCGTCTATGAAACTTTTCGAGCTGATTTTATTTTTGGATTTTAGATACTCTAGAATAACACCTGTTTTTTTTACATGATCTAAGAGAGGCACTTCGGGATCAATGCGAATATGTTCGATCTTAGAGTTTATCTTCCGAGCGTTTAAAAATTTAAGAGCTATCAGATAAGCCGATTCCTCGTGCTCCTTGGTTGCATTACACTGTGGATTCATTTCCTGCATTCGTATCGGGGCAGTGTTTAGGCAGGCTAGCAGCCTCTGCGGCATGGTACCCGTTTTCGCAATTAAGAGCTCAACGTAGCCTTTCTGTGCTTTTTCGTTAGCATCTGGAGGTTGGTCTGAGGTAAAAGAACGGCTGCCCTGGTCGTCGCTAAAGTCTTCGGGTAGATCGCAGATAGAGGTTTTTTTCTGGTTCTGGGTGTTTAAGCGCGCCGATTCGGTCGGATCCTCACATACAATAGGGTCTGGTCTACCCAGATTTTGTGCGTGGAGTGTGGGCGCATAAGTGTAGCAAGAAAGTAGAATGACACAGATAGGTTTGTAGAAAGTTAAATATCTAATATTCAATAAATACATCCAATTTGAAAGTATCTGTTAATCTACGCAATTAGAACATAAAATTTAGATATGTATGTGTAGTTATGGCTCTCAAGCTTAGGTTTATAACGCTACTGGGATTAATTTTCCCATCAGATGGACAGCGCCTGAGCGCAGCCGATAAGTCGCCTCGAATACTTGTGCTCTCCTGTAGTAGCGGCAAAAGCGAAATTCATTTTACTATCCTCTTCTACAACACTCAGGAAGATCCCGCCTTTCTTTAGAAAAATGCGAGCCGTTGGCTCGTGTGTATTGAGTTCGTATGGACTGCCTCGTTCGTAAAAATTGATCAACTTAGTTCCGTCTTGATATTCATACAGAAACAAAGATTGAAGGCTTGTCGGATCCTTCATTTCATTATTGATTGAAATAGATCTACCTTGTGCTCGGTTTCTGCTGTTTACAGATATCGTTAACGCGTGGTCAGTCCATTTGATGTTTAGCGTGCCTACGTCGTTAGCCTCCAGGTAAGGCAATCCATCTAGGGGTAGTTCTTGAAAGTCAGAAGAGAAGAAGTTTACGAGTCTATTATCTACGTTCGTGCTCGGTATAAGGTCTTTGAGATCTTCAAACGAAATGTGCTTAACCGTCTCGCCCCGCGCGTGCAGAGAGAAGGTCGCGATGAAAACTGTAATGACCAGTAGTAAACGGCGCATAACTATACCTCGGTTGCGGGTACAGCTACCCTAGCTTACTTGCAATGGCAAGTGGTGAGTGAAGGATGAATGGTCTACGTAGTACGCAGAACAAAGATAAATTGGGTATATTGCCAGTAGGGCTGAAAAATGTCTCTCAATGAGGATCAGATTACCTATTAAGTGGAGAGCGCTTTAGAGCAACCTATAAGGCGCCTCGGGCGTCTATTGATTCCTCTACTGGCATAGACAAAAGCGCTCTTATCATCCTCGCTTTGAATATTTAAGAAGATGCCCCCTTTCTTTAGATAGATTCGCGCAGCTGAATCTTCCTGACCGTGTTCGTAAATGGCAATCATCTGAGTTCCGTCTGCATATTTAAACAGAAATAATTTAGGCATTTCCCTCGGATTCTCCATGTCGTTTTCTATTGTAATGGAGCGACCCTGGGGTCGGTTTTTACTTGTTACAGCTATCGTTACTCCCTTTTCAAACCAAAGTATGTTTAACGTTCCTACGTCCTTAGCCCTTAGTCTTGGTAGATGATCAAGGGGTAGTTTAATAAGGTCAGTGTTGTAGAAATTAACCAGTCTATTTCTTACGTTACTGCTAGGCAAAAGGGATTTTAGATCATCAAATGAAATAGGTTCAAACGTCACTCCCAACGCGTGCGACGAAAAGGTAGAGACAGCTACGATAATAACCAAAAGTAAACGGTGCATAGGTGAACCTCTTTTTTCGGCACCAATAGCTCAAGGGACTCCGGAGTGTCAAGTGTTGTGCCGAGTGTATTCCTTAAATCGCCGTATAGACCCTATGCACATCATCGTGATCGTCAATGGCAGCAAGAAACTCAGACGCTTCTTTGAGTGCTGCCTCACTTAACACAAGCGGCGTTTTTGCCTTGTACCCTAATTCACACAGAGAGACGTTGAAACCTAACAAAGTTAGTTGTTTCTGCGCTTGGTCCAGATCACTTGGATCACAGCTGAATCTACCGCCGATTGCTGCGTCTGATTTTTCTTCCTGGGATAGCGGTTCAACGCTTTGAGCGCCCACTTCGATTGCGACAGTCTCTAGATCTAACGAACCATCCGAGTGCGTGGCTTCAATCACGCCCTCGCGATCAAACATCCAACTCACAGCGCCCGTATTTCCAAGCTGTCCTTTACGGAAAAGCACACGAATATCAGCCGCAGTCCGGTTCTTGTTGTCTGTTAGGCACTCTACAATAACAGGCACTTGGTGGGGGGCAAAACCCTCGTAAATAACGGTGTCGTACTGAATCGGATCTAGGAGTCCTGCTCCGCGCTTAATTCCACGCTCGATCGTATCTCTAGGCACAGAAATTTTTCTTGCGTTCTCAAGCGCGGCCCTGAGTCTGAAATTACCTTCAGGATTAGGACCGCCCAGTTTAGCGGCTACAATAATTTCTTTGACAGCCTTACCAAAAACAGCCCCTCGCTTAGAGGCGTTTGCCAATCTGCCTGAATGCTTCCACTGCGCTCCCATAGGATCAGTGAGGGGAAGCTTCCGGCAAAACAGACTTTACTTCTGAGATCGCTATCGTTGGTAGGAATCTGACGAACAGTAGGAAGAGCGAGAAAAACACGCCGAAAGATCCGAAAGTCCAACCCCAGTCATACCATGTTGGGAAGTACATCGCCCATGAAGAAGGCAGGAAATCCCTGTGGAGAGAAGTCACCACAATCACATAGCGCTCAAACCACATTCCGATATTGACGTAAAGACTGACCACAAACATGACAGCAATATTTCTTCTCGCAGCTTTAAACCAGAAAATTTGAGGTACAAGCACGTTACAGGTTGCCATCGTCCAGTACGCCCACCAATAAGGGCCGAAAGCGCGATTTAGAAATACGTAGCTTTCAAACGGCGACCCTGAATACCACGCGATAAAAAATTCTGATGCATAGGCGTAACCTACGATCAATCCTGTCGCCATAATCACTTTATTCATGCGCTCTAAATGATCCATGGTGATGTAGTTCTTAAATCCGAACAATTCACGCATAAACACGAGCAGAGTGACCACCATCGCAAAGCCTGAGAAAATAGCGCCCGCGACGAAGTAGGGCGGGAAAATCGTCGTGTGCCAACCCGGAAGCTGAGCCACCGCAAAGTCAAACGAAACGATCGTGTGCACAGAGAGAACAAGCGGAGTGGAAAGGCCAGCCAGAATCATATAGGCCATTTCGTAGTGGTTCCAATTTTTATTCGAACCTCTCCAGCCCATAGATAAAATCGTATAAATGGTTTTACGGATTTTGTTCTTCGCACGGTCCCGAACAGTTGCAAGGTCGGGGATCAAGCCCACGTACCAGAACACGGCTGAAATCGTGAAATAAGTCGAAACCGCAAAAACGTCCCACAAAAGAGGAGACCTAAAGTTCACCCAAAGTTCGCGCTGATTCGGATAGGGTAGAAGCCAGATAGCTGCAAGCCATGGCCTTCCGGTGTGAAGCAGTGGAAAAGTAAGCGCCGTGATCACCGCAAAAATCGTCATTGCCTCTGCGCTTCTATTAATTGCCGTTCGCCACTTCTGACGGAATAGAAAAAGAATAGCGGAAATCAAAGTACCTGCGTGACCGATACCCACCCAGAATACGAAGTTGGTAATGTCAGTACCCCAGCCAGAGGGTTGATTTAGTCCCAAGACCCCTTGCCCTTTAAAAACCATGGTACCCACTGAGAGTGCCCAAATGCCTAAGGCCCCCAGAGCAGCTAGAAAACACACCCACCATTTTAGCGTGGGAAAACTCTCAAGCGGCCTTGAGACATCATCGTTGATGTCTTTCATGGTTTTACCGCCTGTAACGTAGACAGGATTTAAAATTGCATCTGCTTCTTTAGAATTTAAGTTTGATGGCGACGACATGGAAATACTAGCTCCTTGGTTTCGACCGCCAGAATCCTTAACTATGAGGTTCTCTTCAACTAAAAATTTTGATTTGATGCCCTTCATATGAAAATAAAATGGAAACCCACGTTTACGGTACTGATCTTAGGCATTGCCTTTGGCTATGGAATGACGTTTTTGTGGGACGCTTCTGCGCATCCTTGGCTTGCGCTCATCGCCAGAATCGGTCTTGCTTTTTCTGTCGCGTTTACGCTCTCTGCTTGGGCCCACCAGAAACGCCCGCAAGCCGCAATTAGCGGGCTTCTTGTGTCAGCAATCGAGAGCGTACTCTGGAGGGGGGTATACCTCTGGCAGTCGACCTCGGAGCTGCCGAATACTCAGCCACTGACGGGGAGTTTTTTTGAAATGTTAGTGCGCCTGGGCATGGGCTTTATCGCGGTGGTACCGATTCTTGCGATTGTTTGCTTTGCGGGTGCAGAGCTAGGTAAGCTCATAAGGGAAAGATTTCTACCACATAATTAAATGGAAGAGGGGATGACCCAGGATGAAGCTTTTTAGCCCAATCACATTAGCGGGTGTGACACTTAAAAACCGCGTTGTAATGGCATCTATGCATACGGGCTTGGAGGATTTGCCTTTTGCCAGTGCTCGGCTAAAGCAATTTTATGTCGAGCGAGTTCAGGGTGGAGTATCGCTCATTATTACGGGAGGGGTTTCACCTAATTTCAATGGGCGGGTTTCTTGGATTGGCTCGCAGTTATCTTATGCTTTCCAGAAATCTAAGCACAAGCGCATCACTGATGCGGTTCACCAGGCTGGTGGTCGTATCGCGCTCCAGATTCTCCATGCCGGTCGCTATGCGTTTCATTCGTTCTCAGTCTCGCCGAGTGGGCGCAAATCTCCGATCACTCCTTATAAGACGAAGGAGATGAGTCTATCAAAGATAGAAAGTACTGTGAGGGATTTTGCTACCACCGCACGTTTGGCCCATGAAAGCGGTTACGACGGTATAGAGGTTATGGGAAGCGAAGGCTATCTACTGCATCAGTTTTTCTCTGAGCACACCAATCAGAGGTCAGATTCGTACGGAGGAAGTCTCGAGGGAAGGATAAGGTTCTGCCGTGAGGTTGTGAAAGCGATTCGAGCACAAGTGCCTCAGAATTTTATGATTCTCTACCGCGTTCCTATCTTGGATTTAATTCCTAGCGGTGGAAGTTCTTGGTCTGATGTTGAAGCTTTGGTGCGAGCACTTGAAGACGCCGGGGTGAGCGCGTTTACTTCAGGAATCGGTTGGCACGAGTCTCGAATTCCTACGATCCTAACACGTGTTCCAAGAGCCGCGTTTGCCCAGTCGATTGCCGAGTTAAAAAAAATCACAAAACTTCCCGTCCTTGGAACCAATAGAATTCCAACGCCAGAGGTCGCTGAAAAACTGCTCATAGATGGTGTGTGTGATGCTGTGGCTATTGGAAGACCTATGCTCGCAGATCCCGCATGGGCAAAGAAAGCTGAAGCTGGTGAGTCCGCGCTCATTACTCCGTGCATTGCTTGTAACCAATCGTGCTTAGACGCGATTTTTGTCGGTAAAGTTGCCTCCTGCCTCGTCAACCCAAGAGCAGCCTATGAAACAAAGATCCAATCGCTTCCTGCAAAAAAACGAAAGAGTGTCCTTGTGGTGGGAGGGGGGGCTGCAGGCTTAGCGTTCGCAGAAATTGCGGCTAAGCGCGGACACAGGGTAGAGATCAGAGAAAAGAGTGCGAAACTCGGTGGGCAACTCAATCTCGCTATGGTGGTGCCCGGTAAGGCTGAGTTTAAAACGCTTCTCGCATACTATCAATCTTCTCTCTCTCACCTTGGTGTTACGGTTAAGCTCTCGCATGAAGTAGGCGCACGTGATTTCGAGGGGAATCATGGTTTCGATGCAGTGGTAGTGGCTAGTGGGGTACGACCGAAACAGGCGCCTAAACTGGTGCGTGATGATTCCAGGACCGTAAATTATTCTCAGATCCTTTCCCGCTCGGTTTCAGCCGAACAATCGGTGGGTATATTAGGGGCAGGTGGAGTCGCGGTGGATACTGCGGAGTTTCTTCTCTCCAAGGACGAAGTGGGAACTGATCCGGAAGTTTTTAGGAAGCACTGGGGTATTTCGCCGCAATCCATCGGCGGTCTCGATTCAGGGGGTAGAAAAACGCAGTTCCAAGCGAGAAAAGTTTATTTACTGATGCGATCACTGGACCCATTTGGAAAGAACCTAGGTAAAACATCAGGCTGGGTTCACCGAGCCGAGCTTAAACTTGCAGGCCTTGAGGTTCACCAAGGGGTGAGGGAAATTAAATGGCAAAACGATGGGCTCTTCATCATGAAAGCCTCTCAACAGGGAACGGAGACCAGTTTACTGCTTCCGATCATGCAGCTCATCGCCTGCGTGGGTTCTGAGAGCGTGGTGCCGGAAGTTTTTGCCGAGAGTGACAAATTTAAATTGCCCGTATTTAGAATTGGGGGTGCATTTTCTGACCAGAAACTAGATGCCGCCCGTGCAATTAGAGAAGCTACTTTGCTTGCAGACCAAATCGAAGATAAGCTGTGAGTATATGGCATCATCAGTTTACCGGTTAAAGCTGCGAGTTACATCCAAAGGTAATCAAAAATGGTCTGAAAAGTGGGGTGCAACACTAGGTCCCCAAGATCTTTTTGAAGTGACGGATCAGCTCTTGAAATTAAGCTTGTTTAAAAAAAATAAACCCTCTTCACTCTTAAGGTTCAGGCAAGAGAAAGGGCGAATCGTTTTTGAAATAGGAGAAAGAAAAGATGAGCCGCTCTATTTAAATGGTCAGCGCGCGCAATCAGGTGCTGTGAAACCTGGGGACCGAATGACCTTCATGGATGTGATCACTATTGAAGTCATCGAAGCCGGTGAAAAATCACAACAAGCAGAAATGTTACCGCCTCTTGGGGAGGAGGATGGTCCTACACGTGTGGCTACCTCGAATGACCGCAATCAGATTCGCCAGGCTAATCAGGCCGAGGATTCTACTCGAGCGATGTCAATTCCAACCCCTGTTGAAGATGGTGATGGTCCTACCAGATTGCACCAAGGCCCACTTCCTGGTTCGGAGAGCCCATCTGCTAGCGGTGATGGCCCAACCATCACGATGTCTGTTCTTGAACCCATTGTGGAAGAGCCCGTCTTGAATGCTGCTCCCTTGCCGAAAAAAGCTGTTTCAAAGCAACTTGACCATGAAGTCAGGTTTGATGTGGTGGAAGATGTGGTTGACGATGGATTTGTAAAGTCTCCCGAAAACAGAGAGCAGCAGAAGAGCGCTCCACGTTTGTCTGCTGAGAAAGTGGTCGCATTTCTTAAGAAGCTAGACCCTGCTCCAGTGTTTGGGGTGGCTGGGGTTCTGATACTGGTCGTCGTATTTTATACGATTTTTTCAACGGGTTCTAAGCGTTCAACTGAAGCTGCCAAAACTACAGAAACCCAAGCGCCTGAAGTTGTTCCAGAAGCGAGTGCTCCGGTTGTTTCGACGGAAATGCCAGTCGCACCGTCGCAAAATGCGCCTGTCCCCGAGCTTGCGGTCACTACAAAGCCTGTGGAAGGCCATAGCCGTGAGCAGAAAATAGTAGCGCCACTTCAGGTAGAGGTTGGTATTCCGATCGCTGAATTGGAGCAAAAGGCTCAGGCGGCTGGTTTATAGGGATCTACGGACTCGGATCAGAAAAGCTTAAAGGCTGAGCTATGGTCAGCTATAAAACATCTTTTCAAAAAGGTCATAGTGTCCATCGTCGTAGTTTGTTTTCAGATACGCTTTCTTAGCCCTTAAATTCCCTCGCTCCACATAGAGTCGCATGCCGATTACATTGGAATCGGCTCGGAGCAGAGTTTCTAGAAAATCTTGAATTTCTTTAAAGACAGATTTTCCTCGGTAGGGTTTTTCTACATACACACTATGTAACCAAACGACCCATTTACCTCTCCAGTCGCTCCATTCTGGTTGGATCAGAAATGAACCCACAGGAGAGTCATTTTCCTCCGAGTTGCTAACGATAAAATACTTAAAATATCGCTGGTTCTGAGAAAATACGTATCTCACTCCACGTTCTCGGTCCTCTATAGGTATTTTTAGGGACTCTGTTTCTACCATGGTTTGGTGGTTGAAGCGTATCAGAAGAGGAATGTCGGATTCGCTAGCCTCTCGGATACGGTAGGTCATGATTCAGTCTTCTGTGGAGGTGTTGTCGTGGAAGGTGGTGCTGCTGTGGGTGCAGACTTTGGCTCACGCTCCTGGCCTCGCGCGGAGCCGGTGAGCTCTCCTAATGTGCTTGAAATCCATTGATACCATGGGGCTTTCTGCAACCTGGCTTCTGCTTCTTGAATAAGACCAATCGCGAGAGGTAGAAAGCTTTGTGCTTGTTCAATAATCTTCTCTTGGGAAGTGTTAAGTTTCTGAGAAAGTTGAGCAATCATCTCATGTCCTAAAATGGTTTTTACTTGTTCATGCGATAAAAGAAATTCTTTGCCATCTTTAGCCCATGCTTTCAGGGCCTCTGGGTTGATACCCTGAGCTTTGATCCGCTCCTTCATGCTTCCCCAGAGGAGTGGTGCTTGCATCAGTTGAACGATGAGTTGTTCCGCTACTTTGGCGCCTTCAGGATAACGCTTTGAAAGTTTCTCAGAAACATTCATGAGCTGGGGCATTAGTTTATCAATGATAGAAGATGACATTTTAAAAGCTCCTTACTAAAGATCCTATACCTTAGTTATGGGATTCAAAGAGGGAAAACACAGCCCACCGAAGGCTTAACTCGAAATAGTATGCAGTGCTGATGAGTTTGCCATTATAAGCAGATTGCATTGAAACCAATGGAGCGACCGAGAGCTGTCGATAAGACTTGGGGTAAAAAGGCAGGGAGAGAGAGACTCCCCCCACGGCTGATTTTCGTCTCTGGTACTTAAGTTCGAGGCGATTTTGAAGGTTTCTCGAGTATTCGACGTGCTGGATTCCTAGGTCGAGGCTTAGGAGAAATGGTAATTCTAGATCCGCCAGGAGTGCTTCGCCTGAGAAAAGAACCTGAGTGACTCGCAGCTTTTCGCTTTGTTCGATCGCACCTGTGCCGCGTCTAACAATCAGACCGTAGCCAGAGTTTTTAATGGGATTAAATCTAAGCCAGGACATAGAGAGCGCGGCAAAACCTGCGTTCACATTCTTTTGGGATCCACTGTCCGCGATGAATTTCTCCCGGAACATAAAACTAGACACTCCAAACCCAAAGCGATGAAAAGGGGATGAGGTGAAGTCCTGGCTCCCTTTTTTCACAGGCCCTCTCGCGCGTGGGGTGTTTTCATTCTCTTCGTGTTCGTTATCCCAAGGTTTCTTCATCGGAGGTGCCTGAGTCGGTACCATTCCGGGTGCAGTATCAGCACCCGATTTCTCAGGTGCCCTGACTTCGCCTGAGGTTGCACCCCAGAATGGAGGAGGCTCGTCCTGCCATTGTGCGTGAGCGCTTAAAGGGAAAAAGGTCACAGCATATGTCCAAACGAAAAGTGAGAACCACTGGGCAGGTGCGTTTCTGGGTTGAGTTTCCATGTGGTGCTCTTAAGCACTTTCAATGCCACTCTAAGGTCAAACCTGAATCATGTGCGCTTAGTAGTCGCGTCTTTGAGCAATAAATCTCAGCACTCTGAACTCAGCAGCGCCGGCGGTAAAAAGTACTTTTCTAAGTGTATCATAGGGGACGCGTCTATCGGCCGTTATAGCCATGATTCCGTCAAACCCAATGGTATTTCCAGCCGAGTCTTTCAGTGGATACTTTGCGCGTAACATCTCTGTTTGTTGTTTAACCTGAACAAGAGCATCAAAAAGAGGAACTATCCTGCGACCACCGTCGTCTAAGTCTTTAGTGCTGAACTGATAGGACTGATCCTCAGACGCTACAGGCGTTTGAAAATCGACCAATCGTTTACCCTCGAAGGTAATGCCTTCGCTCGTGATGATCACTTGGAGGGAGTCACGGGGTTCGCTGGTACTGTAAGAAATGGGGAGCTTTAAACCCGGCAAAACGGCCAAATTGTTCTGGGAGGTCTGATAGCTTTTTAGCATGAATACTAAAATAATAACTAAAACATCGAGCATCGAAGTGAGTTGCAACTCAAAAGGTCGATTTAACTTTCTTCGGGCTTTTCGCCTCTGGAGTGCTCTTCGGGACATTAGGAATCGTCCTCACTGCTTAATAAGTTACCGAATGTAATTTGAGGGAACAAATAGGTGATGGGTTCTTCTACACCGGACGAGCCCGCTTTAAAAATTGGGGGGTCAGTCGGATCGAGAATTTTTGCGGCATCAAACAAACGCACGAGCGAGTCGTATGAGGTTGCACTTGAAGGGGCAAAAACAATCTGCTCCTCTTGCGGAAACTGCGCCTTTATTTCGATGAGTTTTTCATGAATGAGTTTCGTATCTGGCGATCCGTCGGGGAGATGCGGGATTGAAGTAGAAGGGATTTTTTTGAAGGCGCTCCACACGAGAGTTTCTGATTTATTAATACTAAGTGTGAGTTGAAGGGGTTCGGTTTTTAGTTTCTCCGCCAATTCGGTTGGGCTCGAGGTCGGTACGGGCGAATCCGTGGCCACAAAAGACAGAAATGCCATCGTATATAGCAGAAACCCGATGAGAGTAACAAAGGCGTCCATCATCGGAACCAGGTTAAGCTCTACTAACTCGGATCCTCCAGATCGATTTCTGCGAGACGGTCTTCTAAGCACCGGGTAATGAGCCTTTCTCAGAGGAATGGCGGTAGCGTCTTGCGCTTAAAAGGTCCATCAGTTTTACACTGAATTCGTCGATTTGCTCGATAATCTTTTGAGCTTTCGTGGAGAGCACAGCATGAGCCACCATCGCCACAATCGCAGTCAATAGTCCGAACGCAGTGGCGTTCATGGCCTCTGAGATACCGCGCGCAAGAAATTCTTGTCTTTGTGCTGGGTCTGCCTTGGCGACCGCCGCAAACGCTTTAATGAGTCCTGAAATAGTGCCTAAGAGTCCTAAAAGTGTAGCGATATTAGCGATAAGCGCTAAGTAAATAAGGTTCTTCTCAAGCTTCGGCATGGCTTCTAAACTAGAGGCATCTAAAGCATTTTGAATCTGTTGATCGTCTCTAGAGGCTCTTTGAAGGCCAGATTTTAGTACTTTTGGAAGGACGGCGTCGGTTGAGGAATTACAAGCCCGGATAGCTTCGTCGATGTTGTTATCTAAAACAAAGCGCTCTATTTGCATCATAAAGCCCTCACCGTTTGTGGGATACTTCACAAAAAGCCTGACCGTTCGCTCAATGATGAGCGTAATGGTCGCTAGCATACAGAATAAAATGGGGTACATTACAGGCCCCCCAAGTTGAAAAGCATGGATAAGACCTGTTAAAAAACTGTCCGATTGCACTGTTAATGTCTGCATGTAAACACCTCTAGGCCGGCACCATGACTCAAAATCACAAAAGACTCAAGTATTTGAAATGTTTAGTAAGTCAAAGCGGCTAAATCTGTTTTTAAGTGTGCGCTTAGGTAAGGGCCGGGCCTCTCATCTGAGGCCGCTATTGAACCGAAACCTTGATGTATAACCTATAGATCTCACGGCCCTTCGCGTCCGTTTTTCTAAGTTCCAAACGCTTGTCTAAAAGCCCTCTGATCTTAGAAGGCCCTAGTGGCTTCATGCCCGCATCACTTACGGCTGTGACATCGGTCGAGATGTCCACGCCCATCGCCTGAAAGGAGCCTTTTTTTCCGGAGTAGTTGCCGTAGAGTTCGCCCGAAATATTGACCGCAGCGGATGAAAAAAGAAGCGTGCCCTTCTCTTTTTCCTTAACGGTGAGAGACGATCGAGACATTTTCTCTCCAGGAATCATGCATGTCACATCTAGCTCCAGCGTTTCGCGGATCCGTTTTCTAGAAATCGACTCTTGCTTCGCTTCTTGTAACGTCTGCTTCTCGCCCGATCGTGATTCAACTTCTAGAATACCCCCGCCATCCTCTGCGCCTAAAGCACACAGAGAATGACCGGAGTATAGAACTAACACCGCGTATGCGAAACAAACGAACCAAAAGCCTTTATTCATGGGCCATGACTAAGCTAAGTGCTTCTGCACAAAAGCTTGGACATCTGACTTTGACTTCAGTCCAACGAATTGATCCACGGGTTTGCCATCTTTAAAGAGCACGACTGTAGGAATTCCTCTGACGTGAAACTTCGAAGGTGTCGTTGGATTCTCATCAACGTTCATTTTATAGACTGTAATCTTATCTCTGTATTCGGCAGCTACTTCTTCTAAAGTAGGCCCGAGTGTACGGCAAGGACCACACCACTCTGCCCAGAAATCGATCATTGTCACACCTTTTGAGCTTTCAATATCACTTGGAAAGTTCTGGTCGGTCGTGGTTCGAATGGCTGCTCCGCTATTTTCTTTTGAAGTACTCATGGGCTTCTCCTTTTTTTCTATGTATAACGTTGGGTATCCTTAAGGAGGAAGCAAGTGGCTATGACAGAAAAAGTTTTAAATGTGAACGAATCTCAAGCTTCAGACGCGAAAACCTACCTAAAAGATACGTTTGAGGAGTCTATGGCACTGAAAGTTAGGTTCTTTGAGGAGTATGGACCTTCACTCATAGCCGGGGCTAAGCTCTTGGGCGAGACCTTAAAAAATGGAAAAAAAATCCTTATCTGCGGAAACGGCGGGTCCGCTGCGGACTCGCAGCATATGGCAGCCGAACTCGTGGGCAGGATGCTTCTAGAGAGAAGGCCGCTCGCAGCACTTGCGCTCACGACAGATTCTTCGAATCTGACTGCGATCGGAAATGACTACGGATACGACTATATTTTTTCGAAACAGGTGCAAGGGTTAGGGCAGAAAGGCGATTGTTTAGTCGCCATTTCGACGAGCGGGAATTCAAAGAATGTCGTTTTAGCGGCCGAGGAAGCTAAGAAAATCGGGATGACCTTGATTACGCTCACCGGCGGTACAGGTGGAAAGCTGCACGCGATGGGAGATGTGACCCTCAATGTTTCATTAGCGAAAAATTCAAGTCGTACTCAGGAGTCGCATATTTTTGCGATCCATTCCCTTGTGGATCTCATGGACCGGTACTTTCTTCCTCAGATCTAGTTCCATTTTCGTAAATTATTTCTGGGATATCACATGAACAATGATGAACAGCTAAATCTACTACAGGGAATTCAAGTGGCCAGCCCGGCAACTAGGCTAATGGCCAAGTTTACTGACCTATTATTCGTGCTCGCTATTGGAATCGTAGGTGGACCGATTGGAGCGCTAGTAGGCTTCGTTTATAGTCTCGTTGCAGATGGGATGGGTTTTGAGTTTTTAGATGGGCAGAGTTTAGGCAAAAAAATCTTTAAGCTACGAGTGATTGCTCCTCAGACAGGACGCCCGATTCGCTGGAGGCGTTCGGTGTTCAGAAACACGCCGGTAGGAGTGGCAACTTTTTTTGCCATGATCCCTGTGTGGGGACATATTTTTCTAATCTTTATCGGATTTTTTCTGATGATTTTTGAAGTCTATATGATGTTAAAAAACGCGAGACATAGAAGATTTGGTGATCTCTTAGGCGACACCGAAGTGATCAACGTCGCTCAGGGCGTCACTTTACCACACGAGGTAGAGGAATTGATTCGGAAGTTTTTTGCGCGCTTAAGATCATGAAAGATAACGCTCACGTTCTTTATGTTATCGATATTTCCTCATTTATTTTTCGAGCATTCTACGCGGTAAGAGAACTCTCTAACTCGAAAGGAGAGCCTACCAACGCGGTATTCGGTGTGGCTCAAATGTTGATTGCGCTCTTTGAGACAGAACTGCCTTCTAACGTTGTTGTAGCTTACGACTCTAAAGAGCCTTCTTTTCGAAAAACACAGTATGATCTCTATAAAGCCAATAGGCAGGCTCCACCAGAGGCTCTGTTACCACAGTTTGCGCGCATCGAGTCGTTGATCTCTGGTCTTGGGCTGGCTTCTATTCGAGTCTCGGGCTGTGAAGCCGATGATTTAATCGCCACGCTTACGCGATTGTGGCAGGCACTTGATTCGAAACATGAGGTTGTGATTGTCACTGGAGATAAAGACCTCATGCAGCTTGTGAATCACAAGGTGTCTATTCTTGATACCCTTAAACAGAAGTTATTTAAAGAAGCAGAGGTGATAGAAAAATTTGAGATTGCACCTCATCAGGTTCGTGACTATTTAGCTTTGATTGGTGACTCCAGCGATAATATTCCGGGAGTGCCTTCTATTGGTCCTAAAACAGCTGTTCAGCTCATTAAAGAGCACGGAACTTTAGATGAAATTTACGTTGCACTCGAAAAAGGATTAGTTTCAGGAAAAAAAGCAATTACCTTAAAAGAGCATGAGAAGCTTGCAAGACTTTCCTATGAGTTAGTTACTTTGAAAGATGAGCTTTTTTCTGAATATGATTTTGAAAACGCAAAAATAAAAAATAAAAGTTTTACTCTAAACAAGGAACTAGGGTTGTTGCTTGAGGAGTTAGAGCTTCGTTCGCTTTCGCGAAAACTTAATGCTTTTCAACCCATCGAGGACCTCCCGTCTAATCCGAGTAGTCTTTGGGTTAAACCTCACTTTGAAACAGTGACTTCGGTCGAACAGTTGGATGCGTGGAGCGAAAAGATTCGAGAGCACAAGATTTTCGCGTTTGATTTTGAGACGACATCGCTCTCGCCACATGATGCGGAAGTCGTGGGTATTTCGCTGTGCGTGGACGAAAAGGGTGCTTGCTATATACCCGTGGGACATACAGGTTTAGAGGCTAGGAAGCAGCTTGAGTTAAAAGTGGTTTTTGAAAAAATGGGTCCAGTTTTTTCAGATAAAAAAATCATTAAATTAGCGCAAAACTCAAAGTACGATCTTTCTATTCTAAAGGTTCAAGGTGTTTCTGTCTCAGGGATCACCGAAGATACGATGGTGGCTGATTATATCTTGGATCCAGACGGGCGCCATAGTCTTGAAGTTATGGCCGATAAGTATGGCGGTTATAAAGTCATGACGTATGAGTCTGTCTGCGGAAAAGGCAAAGACCAACGTTTGTTTTCTGAGGTTTCTATCGAGCAAGCAACGCAGTACTCGGCTGAGGATGCCTGGGTGACCATGAAAATTTGGAAGCTCCTTGAGGCACAAATCAGGTCTGACCCTGGAAAGCAGAAGATCTACCGAGAGCTCGACCTTCCTTTAGTCGCGGTTCTTCGAGATATGGAGCTGCAAGGTATTTGTTTGGATGAAGCGCGTGTGAAAGCGCTACAGGCTGAGTTTCAAAAAGAAGCTAATGGCATAGAGACACAGGTGAGAGCTTTTTCTAGTGACCCGCTCTTAAACCTGCAATCGCCCAAACAATTGGCTCATTTTCTTTTCGAAGAGTTAAAGCTACCTGTTCAGAGTAAAACAAAGACAGGGTACTCCACCGACGCGAGTGTCCTTGAGGCTTTGGCCCCCCTTCATGATGTCCCTCGACTATTGCTAGAGCACCGCGAGCTTATGAAGCTTCTTGGGACCTATTTAGATCCTGTGCTAGCGCAGAGGAGTAAGAAAACATCCCGAATTCATACCCATTTTCATCAAGCAAGTACTTCTACGGGAAGGCTCTCTTCTAGTAATCCCAACCTTCAGAATATTCCTATCCGCACAAAACGAGGCGAGCGCATCAGACAACTCTTTGTGGCCAGTCCAGGCCATGTGCTTCTGGCGGCCGATTACTCGCAAGTGGAGCTGCGTATTTTGGCAGAACTGAGTCAGGATACGGATTTGGTGAATTCCTTCTTAAGTAAACTAGATATTCATAAACGAACGGCCGCAGATATTTATCATGTAGATATAGAGGCAGTGACAGACGATATGCGTGCGGTCGCTAAGGCAATAAATTTTGGACTCATGTATGGGAAGACTGCTTTCGGGCTCTCTCAAGAGCTCAATATTCCAAGAAGCGAAGCTGCTCATATGATCGCAAATTATTTTGAACGTTACTCGGGTGTAAAGCGATACTTGGATGGAGCTATTCAATCCGCTAGAGATCATGGTTATGTAGAAACTGTCTTCGGTCGAAGACGCTACTTACGAGATATAAAGTCACAGAATGCGGCCGTGAGGGCTATGGCTGAGCGGCTTGCGATGAATTCGCCCATACAGGGAACTGCAGCTGATTTCATGCGTTTTGCGATGATAGACTTGCATGAAGCGTTGCAGTCTTATCAATCGAAAATGCTGCTTCAGGTGCATGACGAGGTTGTTTTAGAGTGTCCTATAGAAGAAGTGGCTCCAGTGGCATTGATTATAAAGTCATGCTTAGAAGGTGCATGGATGAAGCGAAAGCCCCACCGCGTGCCATTTACTGTTAACGTTTCTAGTGGGCCAAATTGGTTAGATCAAGTCGAACTGAGTTTCTGAATATTTATTCCGAAATCGTGCCAGTTTCTTAACATCGATTCTTTGTGTTTTAGGGTGTGGGGCATTTTTGTAAATAAATCCTCACTCCACAAAAGGCCATATTTTATGGCGTCTTCGGTGACGAGATTCACGTTTGTTACAAGTGTGTGATCGGCAAGTAGAGGAAGCTCGATAAGGGCACGATAGAAGGGATAGGACCACAAGTGTTCCATGAGAGAATCGGGCAAGCGGAATTGGCTTAAAGCAGACTCGATTTCGTCAGCGAGAGAGCCTTGTATTTCTCGTGCCTGGTTAGTTGGGATGAGTTTGTATCTGGATACGAGATCGAATCTATCGTCATACTCTGGAGGATAGTCGAGTCCACGGTAGAGATCAGAGACTGAGCATGTGGTGCTTAACAGGTGGATGTTTTTTGCGTGAGAGAGCAACAACTCTCGAATGATCGTCCAAAGCGTCAGCGCAGGATCATTCATACATTTTTAGACTTGGGTCTAAGAACACTCCAAGAACCTCCCTCGGATCGCGGCATCAAATCGCTCATCACAGGGATTTCTTCTGGGTCAAAGGGCGCTCCCGGAGCCAATATCTTTCCTTTAAGGGCCATGATCAGGTGCTCCCGTTTTGAGAATCCTGAAATCGGTAGAGAGCGCCTTTGTTTTACTTCTGTTGTTGGCGTCTGAGTTTGAGGGGTTGATGCTAAGTCCTGAGACTCTGGGACGGCATGAAGGGATTCGATCGAGTGAAACATGAGGGTCACTATTTCTGCTTCTAGTGTAGGTAGAGCTTGGGCTTCTTTTTTTGGGTTGTTTTTCGTGTTCAAGGGATCTCCGTGCAAATAATAATCTCTATACTAGGATTGTTTAATTATGTGGGAGAGATCAAGAGGAGGAAGTTAGTCAGTTGCTTTAGGTGTCAAACTATGGTCGCGGTAAACATGGTCCAAGATAGCATTTACGAAAGGTGCGCTCTCCTCAGTACCGAAAGACTTAGCGAGTTCGATGGCTTCATTCAGGGCCACGTGGGCCGGTACATCGGGTACAAAAAGAAGTTCGAATGCCCCTAAACGAAGAATCGTGCGATCAATGCGGCTCATGCGTGAAAGGCGCCAATGATGGGCGTGTTTCTCTAAGTATTGATCGATAATGGCTATCTTCGTGATGATACCCACTACAAGACTTGAAGCAAAGCCACGGACTTCGTCTCTTACGCCAAAGTGGGCAAAATGATCCGACAAGTCTTTGGAAATCCTTTGAAGTTGGAGCTGTCTATCTTCTAGATGCTCCGAGAGTTCAAGAGTATCTTGATTCTTGATCTCGTACTGATAAATGAATTGAAGCGCAGTTGAGCGCGCTACGTGCCGGTATTCCTTCATGATTTACTCGGGTTTAACATAGCCCACTTGATCTGGCGATGAAGAATCCGGTGCATCTTCTGTATTTGGGCGATCTGGGGTGGGATCGATGTTTTGGGATAGGGCCGAGGGGTCGGTGATTTCAGCTACAAATTCTTCAACATCTTGAAAATTTCGGTATACCGAAGCGAATCTCACATAAGCTACCGCATCCAGTGCGTGGAGTTCCTTCATGACAATACGGCCTAAATGGTGGGAGGGAATTTCCTTTACGCCCGTTTGAGCCAGTCCTTTTTCGATACTCGAAATGACTGTTTCGATTTGTTCTCTTGTAACAGGCCTCTTCTGACAGGCTTTTTCTAAGCCTGACTTTAATTTGTCTCTCAGAAACGCTTCTCTGCGACCGTCTTTTTTGACGATCCAGGGCACGCTTTCCTCCACGCGCTCGTAGGTTGTAAATCTTGCCTCGCACTTAGGGCAGGCTCGCCTGCGTCTTGTGCTATCGCCGGTCTGGTTTAATCTAGAGTCGATGACTTTTGTTTCGGCAAACGCGCAATGAGGACACCACACGAGCTTAGCCCCCTTTCAATAAGGTAAAGGAAACTCCCTGCACATGGCAGTGACTTCCTTATGGATTTTAGAAAGAGTATCTAAGTCTCCTTTGCTCTCAAGCGCTCGTATAATCCACGAGGCTAGTTGATTCATTTCTGTTTCTTTAAGACCTCGTGTCGTGATAGCGGGGGTGCCAATTCTAACTCCGCTTGTGACTGAGGGAGAGCGTTTCTCATCCGGAACGGTGTTCTTATTGACCGTCATACCCGCAAGACCTAACCACGTCTCGGCGTCTTTACCGGTGATTTCACCAGAGCCGGTTTTTGTGAGGTCCATCAGTAGGAGATGATTGTCGGTGCCCTGTGAAATGAGTGAAACTCCGCGACTCATCAAAGATCCTGCAAGGGCTCTAGAGTTTTTTACGACCTGTTGTTGGTAAGTTTTAAATTTCGGCTGTAGGGCCTCCCCAAAAGCAACCCCTTTACCAGCAATCACATGCATCAGTGGCCCCCCTTGAATGCCAGGAAAAATGAGCGAATTGATACGCTTCATCCGAGCCTCATCATTAGATAAAATGATACCTCCTCGCGGGCCCCGTAAAGTTTTATGTGTAGTCGAAGTGACAAAATCAGCATACGGGATAGGCGAGGGGTGTTCGCCTGCTGCCACGAGCCCAGCAATATGAGCCATATCGACTAATAGAGTAGCACCCACTTCGTTTGCTATGTCCCTAAACGATTTAAAGTCAATGACTCTAGGATACGCAGACGCTCCCGCTATGATCATTTTTGGGCGTTCTCGTTGTGCGATCTCTCGAATCAGATTAAAATCGAGAAGGTGAGTTCGCGCGTCCACTCCATAGAAAAAAGCATTAAATAGAATTCCCGAAAAATTCACAGGTGAACCGTGAGTCAGGTGTCCGCCTTGAGCGAGGTTCATTCCTAAAATTTTATCCCCAGGCTTTAAACAACTTAAATAAACAGCCATATTGGCACCCGAGCCTGAGTGAGGCTGGACATTCGCGTATTGGCAGTTGAACAATTTTTTTACCCGCTCGATCGCTAAAATCTCAGCGCCGTCCACCATTTCGCATCCGCCATAGTAACGCTTCTTCGGATACCCCTCGGCGTATTTATTGGTAAGCACAGAGCCTTGAGCAAGCCTCACAGCTAAGCTTGTAAAGTTCTCAGATGCAATGAGCTCTAGGCCCTGTTCTTGTCTAGTGCGCTCTCCAGTAATCCAGGTGGCCATTTCTGGGTCTGCTTCACTTAGCCATTTTTCTTCGTTGTTTTGAATTTGGTCGCCGAACTGTCTATCTGCACTCGTCATGATTTACAACCTTAGCTGAGATTTGATAATTTTTCGATTCTTCTTACGTGGCGATCTTCTTTCGAGGAAGGCGTGGTGAGAAAAGCTCTTAAAATTCGTTCGCTTTCCTCTTGAGTCTGAGTCCTGCCACCAAGACAAATCGCATTTGCAGCATTATGTTCGCGCGCTAATCTCGCTATATTCTCAGACTGTGCGAGCACGGCTCGTACCTCTGGAAATCTGTTTGCACCCATACTGATTCCTACACCACTCCCGCAAATTAAAACGAGTGCGACTGCAGCCTGTGAGTTTGAAGGCAAACTCCTATACTTTAGCACCGCAGCCTTAGCCTGGTCTGGATAGTCTGATGGGGTGTCACCACTAGCGACACCCACATCGTATATATTTATTTTCGGATACTGGCTTTTAAGCCAAAGAATGAGTTCAGCTTTTCTTTCAAAGCCAGCATGATCAGATCCCAGTATTAGTCCTTGAAAAATGGAACTCACACTTTTCCAAAAATCAAACAAGCGTTCGTGCCGCCGAATCCAAATGAATTCGAAGCTGCATACTTGATTGGTGCTTTGACTGAATGATTAGCAATAAAGTTTAACCCAGTTGCTGCGCACGCTGGATCTAAGTTATTGAGGTTAATCGTCGCTGGAATGATGCCTTCCTTAAGTGCCATCATAGTAAAGTAACCTTCCATCGCGCCCGCAGCACCCAACAGATGCCCCGTCATGGATTTTGTTGAACTGACCATGAGGTTTTTACGAGTAAACGCAGAAACGATCCCTTGAGCTTCGCCGATATCCCCAACAGGAGTTGAAGTCGCATGCGCATTCACGTACTCGATGTCGTCAGAATTAAGCCCTGCACTCTTAAGTGCTAGCTTCATCGCACGAGCGCCACCTTCGCCACCTTCCGGTAGTCCTGTGATGTGATAGGCGTCTCCGCTCAGTCCGTAGCCCAAGATCTCTCCGTAAATTTTAGCGCCACGTTTTTTTGCGTGTTCGTACTCTTCTAGCACCATAATGGTCGAACCTTCTCCCATGACGAAGCCATCACGATCTTTATCATAGGGACGACTTGCCCCTGTAGGGTCAGCGTTATTGGCGCTTAAGGCACGCAATGCCGCAAAGCCACCGATCCCTAATTTACAAATCACAGACTCTGCGCCACCCGCGAACATAAGATCTACGTCACCGCGTCTTATGGCGTTGAAGCTTTCACCAATCGAGTGACCGCTTGATGCACATGCGGTTGTGATACAGAGGTTAGGTCCTTGCAAATTAAGAGCGATAGAAAGCATTCCGCTCGCTAAGTTTGGAATGGATTGAGTGATGAAAAAAGGCGTGATTCTTTTGTAGCCCGTTTGCATAAATCCTTCATGAACCTGTTCAATTTCAGGAAGGCCACCCATGCCGACACCTATGTTTACACCAATCGCAGTGGAGTCCAGCTTGTCTCGAATCAGATCTAGTCCAGAATCATGATACGCTTGAATCCCGGCCGTCATCGCAAAATGAGAAAACCTGCCTACGCGTCTAGAGTCTTTAGCCATCATAGGATGGGTCAACGGCGCAGCATCTTTACCTCGAGGATAAAGCACTTGTGGCAAAGGATGCGACACATCGTAGTTTTTGACTTCTCCTGCAAACTTTACTGGCGCGTCTGAGGTATCAAACAAAGTAATCGGTCCAATACCAGATTTTCCTTCAAGTACATTGTTCCAAGTGTCTGTAGGATTATTCCCTAGCGGGCTAATGACACCAAGACCGGTGACGACGACTCGTCTCATAGGACCTCCAGAAGCGTTTGTGGTTTTAAATAAACTAGATGTAATCACGCGTTTTGCTTTGAAGTAACGTATTTTACAACATCGCCTACGGTTTTCATTTTTTCTGCATCTTCGTCTGGAATGTTGAGATCAAATTCTTTTTCCATAGCCATCACAAGCTCTACGATATCAAGACTGTCTGCACCCAAATCGTCAATAAAAGAAGCCGTAAGAGTGACTTTCTCAGAATCCACTGCTAGTTGATCTACAATTAGGTTTTTCACTCTTGTTTCGATATTTCCGCTCATTTTTTTTAATCTCCTTTAAGATTTTTATATTCGTCCAATAAGCTACCCATAAAACGGTGCGATATTCGTCGCTCAACTTTAGAGGTACATTCCTCCGTTTACCCCGATCACTTGCCCCGTAATGTAACGAGAGTCGTCTAATGCGAGGAATTTAACGAGAGAAGCAATATCCTCAGGTTGTCCCATGGTGCCTAGTGGAATGTTGCGCAGGATTCCCTCTTTTTGCTCCTGCGTCAAGGATTCTGTCATGTCTGTTTGAATGTATCCTGGTGTCACAACGTTACTGCGGATCTGCCTGCTTGCGAGCTCTCGTGCGACCGACTTAGAAAACCCAATCAAGCCTGATTTAGCCGCAGCATATGCGCTTTGGCCAGCATTTCCCATTTCGCCGATCACGCTCGAAATATGAATGATTGAACCTTTTTTGTTACGCAACATTGATTTCGAGGCAGCCCGCGTACAATAAATTGCACCTTTTAAGTCTACATTGAGAGTCTTGTCGAGATCCTCGTCCTTCATGCGCATCAGGAGCCCATCAATCGTAATACCGGCGTTGTTCACAAGCACAGCGATGTTACCGTGGGCTTTAATAATTTGATCAAAGCTAGCATCTACTTCGGTAGAAGAAGATACGCTAAATCTCTGAGCTGAAGCCGCTCCGCCATCTGCGATAATCTGGCCTACTACTTCGGTAGCTTTAGACTCGTTGGAAGTATAGTTTACAACAACGTGAAAATTGGCTTTTCCTAAAGCTTTTGCGATAGCGGCACCCAGTCCGCGACTGGCTCCGGTCACTACAGCGACAGGTCTAGGGTTAGGATTTAAATTACTCATATACTTTGGCTTCCTTTGTTACACTATTAGAATTTAAAAATAAATTATGATCTTTATCGAACATTCATTTAAGTCAGAGTTGCCTTCAAAGTGTCGATATCTTGGACACCATAAAGACCGATTTCAGTACCTTCTGGAAGGTCCTGAAATCCTTGGGTGGATCTTTTTGCAAGCCCCTGAAGGACTTTTCCTGGACCAAACTCAATAAATTGAGTGACTCCGTTTTCTAGAGCTGTGGTCATGGATTGCATCCATTTTACCGGTTGTTCGATTTGATCCGTTAAGAGTGGATACACTTGTGAGGCATCGTTCACGATTTTAGCGGTTACATTTGCAATATACGGAACTTGAAAAGGGCCAAGGGGTGTGCGCCCCGCGAGGTTTTTAAACTGTAGTTCCATATGCTTTCTTGCGGGCTTCATGAGCGCGCAGTGAAATGGGGCGCTTACCGTAAGAGGAATTCCCTTCGCACGAGGCAGATTCGATTTTTTGAGATTCAAAAGAGCGAGTTCAACGAGCGGGGTATGTCCTGCAATGACGATTTGTCCGGGAGCATTGAAGTTTGCTGCCGACAGTACGCCTTCTTTTTTCTCAGTGCTCACGTACTCTGAAAGAGTTTGTTGAAGGAGGAGCTCTAAGGGTTCAGGATCCACATTCAAGATGGCTGCCATTGTGCCTGTCCCGACAGGGGTAGCAGATTGCATGGCTTTTCCGCGCTCTCTTACTAATTGAATGGCATCCGAAAACTTAAGGGCACCTGTGACCACAAGTGCCGCATATTCTCCTAGCGAGTGACCCGCACAGAGAAAAGGCTTTAGATCAGACTCACCCTTAAAAACACGGTAAGCGCCCACACCCATCGCTACAAGCAACGGTTGAGCATTTTCTGTAAGCGTGAGATCTGAATCAGGACCTTCAAAACAGATTTTCTTTAAATTCAGCGATACGACGTCCGAAGCCTCATCAAGTGTTTCTTTGAAAACACTAAAATTCTCGTAAAGGCTTCTTCCCATTCCCACATGCTGTGAGCCTTGGCCAGGAAACATAAACAACGTTTTAAGATTGGATTTCATGATGAACTCTCTTTCGTCTGAAAAGGTGGGTGAGCACTATGAAGAAGGACCGACTCCATTTCTTCAATAAACCTAAGGTCCAAGGCTTCATCAGCGCGTTTAAGTGCGGACAAAATCGCGTGACGATCACTTCTGCCATGACCGATAAACGTATAGCCCGCTACTCCAAGTAGGGGAGCCGCTCCGACCGATCGATAGTCTGTGTGTTTTTTTAAGGCCTTAAAAACAGAACTCGCTAAAAACATACCCACGATTGCTAGAGGTCGTTTTGTAGCTTCTATACGGATAATATCGCGAATCGCTGTCTCTAATCCTTCAGCGCATTTAAGTACGAGGTTTCCGGTAAAACCGTCCGTCACAACGACGTCCACTTCCCCGCGAAACATCTCTTTTCCCTCGCAGTTTCCCATAAAAACTACGTTGTTTTCGCTATTTTGAAAAAACTGCTGTGCATCTAACAGGGCGTGCGTTTTTTTGACTAAGGTATTGCCTTTCGTGGGTTCCTCGCCGTTTGAAAGTAATCCCACGCGGATGGGTCCATAGTTTTTTGGCCTAATAAACTTCGCGTACTGAGCCCCCATGAGTGCAAACTGTTCTAAATGCGTGGGTTCGCATTCTGTGTTCGCCCCTGCATCTAAAAGTACCACGCGTCGACCCAAGATGGTGGGTAAGGTCACGACGATCGCGGGTCGCTCGAGATGTTTAAGTCTCCCTTGTTGCAAAAGCGCCGCAGCCATCATCGCCCCACTGTGACCGGCGCTGATGAAGGCAGAAGGGTTCTTAGCTTTGTAGGACTCACCTGCGATTTTACATCCCATCATGATCGCCGAATTTGGCTTGGCTCGCAGGGATCTAATTGAGTCAGTCATTTCAATCGTATCAGTCGCCTGCACCCACTCTGTGGAGCGCGATAGACGCTTACCAAGTCTGCTAGACTTAAGGTCGGCAATGTTCCCGATTAGGGTCAATGGCCGTTTGAGGCTTTTTTCAGCCAAAATTACGCCCTTAAGGCGTTCTTTTGGGTCTTGATCCCCTCCAGAGAGATCTACAACTAGGCGAGATGACATGTCGCATCTTTACTCTTTTTGACGGGATAAGTTCAATGACTTTGAGAGCTCGGCGCTTAAGCGTGAAAATGGGTTCGATTTCTGTAGCTTGTCACAAGCACATTTCCCCTTATTGAAGTCTGTTCCACAGTTTAAGCACACCCCTTTACAGGATGCCTTGCAAAGAGGCTGGATAGGTAGGCTCAGCGTTAGGTTTTCAACCAGAATCTCTTTTAAATCGATAAAGTCTTCGGTCACATAAGTGATTTCTAGGTCGTCTTGTACTTCTTTTCCAGAGAAACTCGGGTTAAAATTATGATGAGCCTGCTTGCCACGGTTTTTGCCGTGGAGTTTGTCATCTTCCCCTACGTAGGCAATACCAGCCATTTCCGCATCTTTCGTAAAGAGATGCGAAAACTTGCCGTGTACTTCTTGCTCCGTTTCAATGCCGCACCTGCTGCACAGTTTCGGGACTCTAAAGTCCATGGTTCCAGAGAGGACATACAAATCGTCGACACGCCTGACACTAAAGTCACAGACGCCGGAATCGGGCTTCATGGTCTGCGACAGTGTGGATTTACTGTCTAGGGACCTTGGGGTGTTGGTGCGCCCACCGGTTTCGCTTAAAGATAAAAGCCCGTCTGAGACCCAAGAGTCCTTGAGTGATGCCTTGTAAGTTTGGTCCTGATCTCTAATTTCTTTTAGGTATATTTTCATAAATTACAATTGCCTAGACGAGTTCCCAGTAAATAGACTTTGTAGAAGAATTATGCCACTGGATTCTGTGGGACTTGTTACTAAGGTCACGGGGGAGCTTCGAGGTGGACTGATAGAGGGCTTTAAGTGGGTGGTTCCAGGTAAAGTCGGGCAGGCCTTTTAATACAGAGGCCGCAAGTTCGTGGTGGAAAGAGCTAGGTGAGCGCCTTAGGGTTCTTACGGTGTGTTCCATCATGCATGGAAGAGTGTGCGAACCGCCACAGAGTTTACCGTTTGACGTGAAGCTAGCGTTCTGTCGATAGAAGGCTCGAATAGGGCCCATTGAGACGCCAGCAATGCACTGTTTAGTTACAACGCGTGAGGCGACCTTAGACAAGCTTGCAGGGGTGCCGTCGCTTACAAAACAAAGCTTGCTTGGGAGATGCATCGCCAAGGCAAGGTGTTCGGCCCCAACGTGAGTGAGGTCTGGAATGATTTCGGCAGTTGTTTCCGGATAGAGGGCTAAGGACATCGCTCCTGCGTCTCGGTGGTGAGTGCTCATGGCATTAAAAAGGTGGGTGACCGAGCGAAACCCATGCTTAAACAGTCTATGCACCATCGCTGCCGAGCAACTCGTGTGACCAAGGGAAAGTTGAATAGAGTGTTTTTCTGCGAAGACTTGAAGCACTTTTAGATCCTTTGGAGCAAGTGATTCGGAAGCTAGAGTGATGATTTTTAGCGTTCCTTGGCTCTGCTCCCACAGTTCATGGATGCGAGCCCGACTAAAACGAATGAGTTCACTTTCGGGGTGTGCGCCTGGAGCTGTGCTCGATAAGAAAGGCCCCTCAAGGTGAATGCCAAGGGCTCTTGCTTGAAGTGTTAATTTTTTAGGTGTTTTTCGAATGAATTGACCTATTCGCTCACAAGCAGAATTAAGCTCAGTATGGCTAGCAGTCAGGGTTGTTGGACAGAAAGCTCGCACTCCAGATCTATAGAGTTCATGTGTAAAAAAATCCCATTGTTTGTGATCCATATCCATCAAATCAACGCCAAAACCACCGTGAATATGGAGGTCACACATCATCGGGTGAGTCAGGCTTGCTTCTTTCTTGACGACTGGACGCTTAAATGGCACGAGATTGAGACTACCATGGCAAAAACCAAAACCGTAAAAAAAACAGAATCTGCTAAGAAACCTATCCCCGCTTCTAAGACACAGTCTCTCGTGAAAAAGGTTTCTTCAAAGTTAGGTGCCATAGCTAAAGCAGCCATGAAGTCCCAGAACAAGGTTGCTCCAAAGTTAGCCGCCGCTGAGCGGAAGGGTGCAAAACAAATCGTTCAGACTGCTAAGAAAACTTCTGTGAAGGACGACGCCAAGAAACTTTCCCCCACCGCTTCAAAGGCAAATGAACAGAAAAAAACAAAAACAGTAAAAGCGTCCGCCTCCAAAGCTGTCGCTGTGAAGACAACTCTTACTCAGGTCACCGTGACCCAGCAAGTCGAGGCTTATGCCTATGATACCATGAGTAAGCTTGGCAGTTCGACTAGCCGAGAAATGCAAGGTGCCACCAGAACAAGCCCGGGCGCTGAGGCCCCTAAGAAACCAAGAAGAGGTCCGAAGCTTCATTTTGCAAACGTGGCGAAAGCTGCAGCGAAACGTCAAGCCGCTAAAGAAGAAGCTGCGAGAGCTAAGTTAATTGAAGCTCAAGGCGGCGCAAAAGCAAATGCGAGTGCAACACTGAGGTCCCCTTTAACCGCAGTAAAAGCGCAAGGAAATTCCTCAACTGCTAAAGCATCTGGCGGTAAGAAAACGAAAGCCGCAACTGGCCAACAGCCCTCAAATATTTTTGATAGACTTTATTATATTAAAAATTGGAAGCGCATTAAGCGTAAGGAAGCCATTATACAAGAAGGTAAACTCGATGCCTTTATCTTGGAGTTGCTATCGAAGTACCCGGATAAATTTGTTGAAGCGATCAAACAAGATCTCGAAGAAGAAACTGCATTTGCTAAGGTTATCTATGATCTAGAGCTAGAGGATCGGGATGATGAGGTGGATGGTTCTATGGCAGAGAGCGATGCAGACGAGCCTTCTATTGACTCACTAAAAAGAGAATTCGAAGATGTCGAGAGCGATTTCTAGATTTCTCTAAGGCTATTTCTATTTAGGATTTCTGTAATCTAAGGGGGCCAAATTTAATCGCTGGCGCCATTTAAAACTATAAGCTAACTAAAAAAGTTGATTTTATCTTGTTATAGTATAATTAATGTCCCCAAAAGTAGGGGCCTAGAGTGTTTAGCTACAAAACAGCCATAACAGACGAATCAAAGAGAAGGCTTGGCCCTTACCTATGTGCGTGGTTTCTTGCTCTTCTCTTGCTTAGTTCTAGGGTTGTTACTTCCGCTGTCGCCGAACTTAATCCAAACACTACGGTAGGAGACTATTTTGGAGTAAATCGAAGACTGCTAGATTGGATTCAATCGCCTGGAGTTCCAGATGATCTACCCGTAAATTTCAAACTAAGTGAGAAAGAGAAAGACTTTTTAGAGAGATCTATTCGGATACTAAACTCCCATGCAGCTCCTAGTAACAATGGCTTGCACCACAATCCAGCTGAGACTGGCAAAAACAGTTTGTTTCTTCAAAGTTTAGAACCCCGTTGGGTTGAGACCCTAAGAGACTTTGAGTTCCTGTCCTTATGGCTCTTACAATCTACCAAAGCATTGAATCTGAAAGTTTCAGACTGCGATTTCTACGTTGTTACAGGAAGAACGGAGTCCGTTTACCACTTCTTAAGAGCGATAAATCATGAGAATGGGTGGATACCTCCAGAGAATATCTTCCCTCTCGAACTATCTAAGACTCTTATTAATCAGAACCCAAGGGTTGAAGACTATTTGCTAAAAAAGACAGAGAGGTCTTTTAGAAAAAATAGGAATATCATTCTTCTTGATACAGTGGTTAGTGGAAATAGCCTTGTCGCAATAAAGAGTCTGTTAGAAAAAAACAGGAATTCGTTTAACGTTGATGCGGTTATAAATCAGCGTACGAATGCGCTTAAGACTACTAGTAGGACACCGATATACCTTATGGGTGTATCCGAGGAAAGAGACGCTGTATTTTCTCAGCGCTACCTATTTACTGATCAAGTCGATGTTTATAAAAGCTTCTTGTCTGGGATATTTCACCCCTATTACTTGAGGTTTGAACATCCAGATCGGAATTCGATTTTGTTAAATACTTCGTTTTCTGAGGAAAGTGTAATCACTAATTGGATTGGTTTGACGGGCCGATTCTTTGGTCATGAGACATTCGCAGCAATGGTTAATGATACTCCTTATTTTAATTCGTTTAGAAAAATATCTAAGGAAGAAACATGGGCGAGTGTCTTTGCGGATGGCGCTAAAGTAGAGTTTATTCTCCAGAGACTGCGGGCTATTCAAAGGGCCGAGAAAGTATATCGGTTAAGTAGAGAATTCGCGTTAAAGTCTGTTGTAAAGAAGTTAAGTGTTTTTGATGATGAATTTCATAAAGACTACTTTTCGAGTAAGGGTAAATTTTTTGAATTGAGATCAGGTTTCTTATTTCATCGACATGGCAAACATATCAAGCCTTGGCTTGATTACACAGAGGATGAGAAGCTAAATAAAACCGGAGCGCTTTCTTTAGTTACTAAGTGGCTTAATGCAAACGATAACTTCGAGAAGTATTTTTCTAGCTTGGAGTCTTTCTATTGGAAGCATAAAGCTAGCATCCATCCTGACTACTTTTTTGCTCATTTGAATTTTCTGAAAGAAAATGTGGGTTTGCTGCCTTACACTTCCTCACTTAGTAAGGCAGAATCTTTGAGTCGAGTAGAGCGCCGAATCAGTCAGATATCTGCGTTAAAAACGCAAATCGAAGCTGATAAAGCCTGTCGGTCCGCCATGTCAGCTTAGTGCTTAATCTTAGAAGAATTGATCTTACCGGTGACGAATTTCGTTTTTACTTCGTCCTCTTCTACCTGTTCTATTTCTTTGAATTCAGGATCGTGCTTGGTTAACCACTGATTGGTCGCTTCCTCGAGCGAAGGGTTCGATTTGTCAGCTTTAATAAACACTTTTCGTTTTTCTACTTCGACCTCGGTCCATGAATAGGGAACGTCGGCAAACGGTTCAAAAGCATTCATGCTGGGGGATAAAAGCGCTTCTCTTTTTTCTGGTGTCGAGGACCCCTCGCCCAAGTATCCCTCTAGCCAGCTGCCCGCGGCGTCGACGAAAACATCCAGAAGATCTTGAGCAGTAGGGAATCTAGCGGCTGGGTCAAAGTCAGCGCTGATATGAAGCGTAGTGGGTGCGATAGAGTTTTTAAAACCCAGCGATACCGATAGAATGATCTCATCGGAGAAGATATTTCCCGATACGGTAAACATAGGTTTAGATCCAGATTCTTTCTCAAGGAGATCGATGTTTCTCTGAAAGTGTTTTGCAAACACATCGGCTACCATTTTTGTGTAATCGAGTGGGAGAGAGCTTGTGGATTTGGTTTTTGGCTTCAGTAAGAAAGCATCGGGGTTTTTTCTTTTTTCCATAATTTCCTTTTAACTATATGACATCCGGGTCCATCGGCGTGTCTGATCTCGGTTCTTCGAGTTTCATTTTTAAAGTACGTGCGATGCCTTGGTAGATCAGTTTAAACACCACAGTGTCGCCAGGTTTCTTTAAAAAAAGTTGTTTCTGCAATTTTTCCGGAGTCTCGGTTGGTGCTCCGTCTAAGTGAGTCAAGATGCTACCTAGATTTAGCCCTAATCTATTTGCGGGGCTTCGTACGAGCATTTGAGTGATGAGAACTCCAGGCGGGCTCAGTTTAGTTTTTGGAAAAGATTTCACTAAGATTCCAAGCCATGGCCTAGGCACTCGCCCAAATTGAACAAGATCTCGTTCAATTTTCTTTGCTTCCGTAATGGGGATTGCAAATCCCAGTCCAGCGCTTTGCCTGACTTCCGCCGCTATCGAAGTCGTGATTCCAATGACTTCACCTTGGCAGTCAAACAGTGCGCCGCCTGAGGACCCCGGATTTACCGCAGCATCGGTTTGTAAGATGTTGTCCAGTAAGCCTGTTTCACTTGTACGGTCTTTCGCAGAAAGAATTCCCGCGGTGACGGTACTTGAAAGACCAAAGGGATTTCCTACAGCAAACACCGTATCTCCGACGCGCCTCATCTCTGGTTGCCCAATTTTTGCGGGTGAGAGTTTTAGAGTTTTCGGCACTTCCATCTGAATGAGGGCAAGATCTAGTTTCGGATCTCTGCCGATGATTTTTGCTTTAAATGCTGAGCCTTTTTCGAAGCTCACCATGATTTCATCGGCCCCCTTGATCACATGATCGTTGGTGTAGATGAGGCCGTCTTTAGAAATAACAACACCGCTGCCTAGAGCTTGAGAGCGCTCTTCTCTAGGAACGCCGTAGAACTGAAAGTATTCGTTCAAATGCACTTCGATAGACTCATTAATCTGGACGGCGCGGATGTTGACCACGGAGGGCCGGGTGCGCTCCACTAGATCAGCAAGTGGCAAGGAGCACGCCGGGGGAAGCCCAGCGTTTGCAAAATCGCACAGCTGAATCACCACAACAAAAAACCCGAATGTCAACCTAAACGCAGCGCTGAAGTTCATGTGCGCCCTTTCTTACCTGAACAGGTGACGGATGCGAAGAGGCCTGATAGAAGAAAACTCATAATTTTTGAAAACCGCCTGCTAGTTAAAGAAGGAGCCATTATGTCATCGAATTTAGAAGCGTCTGTATTTGTTTTGTCGGCAACGAGGACTCCGCTTGGAAGTTTTATGGGGTCCCTGTCTTCGATAACAGCTCCAAAGTTAGGCGCTGCGACGATCTCCGAGTCCATCAAGCGCAGCGGGCTAAGCGCTCAAGAGATTGAAGAAGTGTTTATGGGAGAGGTTCTGCAAGCAGGCGTGGGCCAGGCCCCTGCAAGGCAAGCGCTGATTTACTCTGGCATTCCGAATACGGTGCCCGCCGTCACAGTAAACAAGGTTTGTGGCTCGGGACTTCAGTCGATCATTCTAGGGGCCCAAGCGCTTAAGCTAGGTGAGAAAACTGCCGTCGTCGCAGGTGGAATGGAGTCGATGAGTTTGGCGCCGCATTTACTCGCTCTCTCTCGCGCAGGTTACCGAATGGGTCATGCTTCTACTTTAGACTCCATGATTCACGACGGACTATGGGATCCTTACGGCGCAAAACACATGGGTAACTACGGGGATCTCTGTGCAAGCGAGAAGCATTTTTCAAGAGCCGATCAGGATGCTTTTGCAAAAAGAAGTTTCGAGAATTCGATTCACGCAGAGAAAAATAACTTATTCCACGACGAAATAGTAGAGATCACCATACCTTCTAAAAAAGGAGACATCATCGTAAAAACAGACGAAGGTCCCTCTAAAGTTCAGTTCGACAAGATCTCAACTCTAAAGCCAGCTTTCTCAAAAGACGGCTCAGTAACTGCTGCGAATGCCTCCACATTAAATGATGGCGCAGCAAGTTTAGTCTTAGGTTCGGAAGGTCTGGTAAAACAGAAAGGACTAAAACCGCTCGCGAAAATTGTGTCTTATGCAGGTTCGGCAGGAGCCCCCGAGTGGTTCACAACCGCTCCTAGCGTAGGGATGAAGCGTGCCTTAGACAAAGCAGGTTGGTCTGTGAAAGATGTGGATTTATTTGAAGTGAATGAGGCTTTTGCCGTGGTGGCGTTAGCTGCTCAAAGGGACTTGGAAATACCATTAGAAAAACTCAACGTACGCGGCGGGGCGATTAGTCTCGGTCACCCTATTGGATGCAGTGGTGCTCGGATCTTTGTGACCCTTATTCATGCGCTCAGACAAACTGGCAAGAGGCGCGGGGTTGCTGGTATTTGTATTGGTGGCGGTGAGTCTTTAGCAATATGCGTGGAGATCGTATGAGTCAGTTGTCTTGGGATACGTTGAAGCTAGTAAGCGGTCCGGATGAAGCCATCGCGGACGTGAAGGACGGCGCAACGCTTGCGATGGGTGGCTTTGGTCTGTGTGGGATTCCTGAGAATCTGATTGCGGCACTTGTTAAAAAAGGTGTGAAAGGTCTTACCTGTGTATCTAACAATGCCGGGGTAGACGGTTTCGGAATTGGATTGATGTTAGAAAAGCGACAGGTAAAAAAAATGATTTCTTCTTATGTGGGAGAAAACAAATTATTTGAGCAATTACTCCTCTCGGGTGAGCTGGAGGTGGAGTTGAATCCACAGGGAACACTAGCTGAACGATTACGTGCGGGTGGGGCCGGAATTCCGGCGTTTTATACACCTGCAGGGGTTCAGACAGAAGTTGCTAAAGGCAAAGAAGAGCGCAATTTTAACGGTAAAGCCTATATTTTAGAAAGTGCCATTATCGCAGATTTTGGACTCGTGAAAGCGTGGCGTGGTGATGGGATGGGTAATCTAGTCTTTAGAAAGACTTCCAGAAACTTCAATCCGCTTTGCGCCATGTCGGGGAAGATTACGATCGCCGAAGTAGAAGAACTCGTACCTGTAGGTTCTATAGATCCAGATCAGGTGCATCTTCCAGGTATCTATGTGCACCGAATTTTTCAAGGCGCTAGGTATGAGAAACGCATAGAACGACGCATGACTCACTTATCCTAATGGAGAGAGGTTTTCGGAATGAAAGATAAAATGCTCAGTAGAGAACAGATAGCAGCGCACATCGCACTTGAGCTTCGTGATGGTTATTATGTGAATCTAGGAATTGGAATTCCTACCTTGGTAGCAAACTATATCCCCAAGAACATGCGTGTGATTTTGCAGAGTGAGAACGGCATCTTGGGAACAGGGCCTTATCCATATGAGGCTGATATCGATCCGGACCTTATTAATGCAGGTAAAGAAACTGTCACCGTGATTAAGGGTGCTAGTTTCTTTTCTAGTGCGGATTCTTTTGCGATGATTCGCGCAGGCAAAGTTGACTTAACAGTTCTAGGTGCAATGGAAGTGAGCGATACTGGCGATATCGCCAATTGGATGGTGCCTGGCAAACTTGTGAAGGGCATGGGAGGCGCCATGGATCTCGTAGCAAGTGCTCAACGGGTTATCGTGGCCATGCAACACTTAGCAAAAGATGGTACATCTAAAGTCTTGCCCGAGTGCACACTGCCCATCACCGGAAAAAGGTGTGTGAAGAGAATCGTCACCGAATTATGTGTTATGGATGTATTGCCGAATCAGGAAGGGCTTCTTCTTCTAGAGCGTGCGCCCGGTATTCCTATCGACTATATCAAGCAATCAACCAAAGGTCGGTTGACGATTCCGTTAGATGGTGTGCCTGAGATGAAGGTTGCACCTCTAAGTGCTTAGATTACTTTAGTTAAGGGGCAGTCGTCGTGAGGTTGGGTTGGTAGAGGCTGGATAGGAGCTTAAACTCAAGGTCTAGAGACGGGGCTGAGTTGGCGTAAGTGAGAGATGCTACTTGCGTAGAAGACAGCCATTTCGAGCTCGTAAGGATTCCTCTCGAGTCCGTGAAGAGTTCGTAACTTAGATTAATAAACTGATGATCTAGATTAAATAAACCATATGGCTCCCATTGTGGTGCTTTCAAGGAAGCTACTTTTAGGGTGGTTCTCACTTGGTAGGACCCTTTAGGTAACAGTCTAATGTCAGAGGAGTACCCTAAGAGTGGTCTTGTAATTCGATTTTTGTCCTGCATCAATTCCACTCCGAAAGCATAGAGTTCTTTTTTATTCTTATGTTCCAAGAAAAAATTAGAAAGCACTTCATGTACCCAATGCGCCTCTAGAGATTTTTTAGACTTAGTGTTGGCGTTCGTCATGTGTTTTACGCTCCAGTCATTGAGGCCAATGATCTGAAAATAATAGCTCATGAGGGCCTTTATGTCGGAGCTGCTGAAGGGAATTAGATAAGGTAAATAGGGCGACTGATAGTCTATCGCTTTTGGCTCTTTAAAAAAACCTGAGCTGAGCACCCAACCTAAAGCAAGATCAGAAGTTGAGCGAGAAAGAGCTCTTGTTCTTTCGGACTCCTGTTTGACTAAAGGGTAGTCAAATCGATTTCGTGCGATATCGTATTTTTCTGCGGGAGAGAGGCGTTTTAAAACGCTTAAACGCTCTTCTGGTTTAAGTTTTGCTAACTGCGCTTGCGTGTAGAGTTTATACGACCACGGCGGGAGACTGCTGTTCTGACCCATGCTTCTGCTTGCGATACCTCCATTTCTCGCTGGCCAATGATAGTCAGCGTAGACGCTTTGGCCTGCGGGTCTGGATCCGAATGAGGCTAACTTTGAGAGTTTTCTCTCGGCTTTAAATCCTAAATAGGTGTCGATACTTGTTGTGTTTCTGAGCCTCGCCATCAGTAGGCCTGCTCCCGTCAGAGAGAAGACCAACAAGATTAGAAGTACTCTAGATCTTGGCTGCTTCGCGCTCGTCATGGAGTTAGCCGCCTTCTGAAGGGTTAATACCTTTAGGCAGATACTCAACGCGCGCGCTTTCTAGTCCAGTGATCTGAGCAGTACCAAACAGACGTATCGCAAACCCTTCGGATAGCAGCAGGTTTGTAGGTGCTACGATCTGATAGTAACTCCCAAACCCCACGTACTGCCACCCGTTGATCGCACTCTCTGCAAGCTGTTCTTCTGTTCCGTTTTGTCTTATGCGAAATACTTTAATGGTAGCTGGATTAGGTTCTTGGCCTAGAAAAATCGTTCCTATTTTGTAGTCAAGTTTAATAGTATCAAGTTCATTCGCGATAGAGTCTAACGCACTCGATGCGACACTTCCTGGCTGACAAAGATGAAAGCTTGACCCTAGCATTTGGGAGACAAAGTTAATGTAGCGGGTCGCTATCGTGGATATTCCAAAGCAAGAACCTCCAACCGTGTTGACGACCGAGTAAGCGCGAACATTAGGGTCAAGAGCTGTTGATTTAGATTGTTTTAATCTTGTAGCAAAGGATGCATTTACGGTCGCAGGCGGAGCGATTGGAAAAATACTGGTGTCTAGAGGCTCGGACACGTCGTCGCCGTTTGAGATAAACAAAGAGATAAATTTAGCATCTTGGCGCATAAAGACAGACTGAACGTCTGCACGGTTTGCATATTCCGCTACAACAGCGATCCCTGGTTCATAGGACGAGGAAATATTAGCTTGAGGAAAGCCGCTGTAACTAGTGGGTGGCACATAGTAGTTTGGGTTCACGATATCGGCACCTGTGTTATCAGAGGCGGCGATAGTACCTAAGGGAATGTTAGCGATTGCAGAGGCTAAGTTAGTGTCCGCTCCGTTAGGAACTAGTGGCACTGAAGTCATTCGGTAGTTCCATCCGCGAGAATTCAAATTAGTGAGAAAGTTTCTTAAATTACTGTTTAAAGCGGCTTGATTAGCTGAAGAGCTCATTGAGCCCGAGTTATCGACTCCAACCAAGAGGTCGATCTTTGGTCTAATGCTTAGTATTCCAGGAGCTTCGACGATCTTCTGAGATTTAACGACATCGAAAGACTGTTTTCCACAGCCGACACTAAAAAATCCTAATCCGGCTAGGATCCATAAGATCGTTGGGGGTTGATAGGTTATTCTCATAAAAATTCTCGCTTCAACTCTGGTATCGCAAGGGTGGTGCCAAGATTACACTCCATTAAAGGTGGGTTTAACGGCTCCAATGACCTCGCCCCTAAGACAGGTGTAAAAAGGTTAGACGGATCTCTGGCATATCTCTCAAATCTGTTTTAGTAGTGAGGCAGTAACTGAAATACAGGGGAAGAGCTGAGTATGAGCGTTAGAAGCGGAGAATCTGGTTTAGGCAGCGAGAGCACTAATAAGATTTGGTATTTAGCAGACGGCGGCAAAGCCCTTGGGCCGTATACATTTCTAGATATTCAGCAATTACTGTTGAAAAAAGAAATCTCTTGGGTTCATTTTGTGTGGAAAAATACTTGGAAGGACTGGGTTAGGATTTGTGATACGACGGAGTTCCAAGTAGTCCCAGCACCCCTTCAACCCGAGTCTCCACCCCCCACGCCTTTACGCGAAGAAGCGACAAAACCAGCGGTTACAAAAGAAACTAGAGAGTGGTTCTGCTACGAGAATCAAACTCAGACTGGGCCATATACTTTATCAGAATTGAGACTTTTTTTAACCCCTTTTGGCGAGCTTTCTCATGTCTATGTATGGAGGCAGGGTTTAAAAGAATGGGTGTCGGTCGGAGATGTACCTGAGTTTAGCGACCTGAGAAAAGACACCCCCAAAAATGTCTCATCCCAAAAAGCACGCGAACGCAGGGCTTCTCACCGGGTTCCCGTGATTGCTAAAGTACGCATCGTTGAGGCGCCGGATTCCATTGAAAGGGCCAGGTATTCGGTTGCTCTTGCAAGAGACTTAAGTGTGGGTGGAATGCAGGTATTGACCGAGCACATTCCAAGAGACGTAGGCGCGCAGTTGAAAGTGATCATTTCCCCAGCAGAAGACAAGGATTCGACATTTACCCCCTTTCAAGCTCAAGGATTGGTCGTGCGATTTTTGGAGGATGGACGAGGTTTTAGTTTCAGATTTGAGAAACTAGACGCGCAAACCATATCGCGTATTCAGAAGCTTGTGGAGGCGGGCGCTTGAACATCCCTTTTCACGGGAACCTTTACCCCCAGTGCTTCAGGTCGTTTGAGAGTGAGGCCTTTACACTTGAGTTAGTCTCATTTCCTGTGGGTGCGGAGATGGGCGGTTTCTGGAAGGCGGTTGTCTACCGCAGGAAGACCGCGTCTGGGGCAGTGTCACAGTTGAGCCCTTCAAAAGCGCTCTTTATCGTACATGGGTTTGGAGAACATGCGGGTCGGTATGCTCATTTTCCAAGCTACCTCTCAAACGTGGATCTTTTTGTGATGTTAGACCTTTATGGACACGGTCTTAGTCCAGGGATTAGGGGAGATGCGCCTCACTTCGAGGGGTTGACTTCTGGCCTTGTACAAGCGTTTAAAAAGGCTGTAACCGATGATCCTAAGTACGAGTGGAGTTTGTTTGGTCATTCCATGGGAGGTGCCGTCGTTTTAGACGCAAGTCAGTCTGGAGCCTTGAGCTATGTGACTCGGTTCATTGTGTCGGCGCCGTTTCTGGCCCTTAAGTCACCGATTAATCCGATCAAACGAAGTGGCGCATGGTTGTTAAATAGGCTCGTGCCCGAACTCAGTTTATCGGCCGATGTCGACTCTGATATTTTGTTTTCAGATGAGGTGGTGAAGGAGGCCTTTCTCCATGATCAGTTACGCCACACTCGAATGACTCCTAGGTATTATGTCTCTCTCGTAAAAGCGCAGGCACGGATTCTAAGTCATCCGGATAAGCTTCCTCACAAGCCTTGGTTAGTTCTTCTTCCTAGTGAAGATAGGCTAGTTGATGGTGAGGTGACGAAAGCTTTTTTTGAGAAGACAAACGCTTTAAAACAGCTCATACCCCTCCACGGAGCAAGGCATGAGGCTTTTAACGACCTAGGAAGGGATGAGGCATTTCAAAGCTTAAATACGTTCCTAGGAGGCTAGAAAATGATTACGGAATTCAGCGAGAAATTGTTTGATCTCATCAAATCAAAAAGTTTTAAATTCGGAGACTTCACACTCTCCTCAGGACTTAAGTCCTCGTACTATCTTGATATCAAGGCTACTAGCCTAGACCCAGAGGGCGCTCTTCTTATTGGGAAGGCTTTTGCGTTTAGAATATTGGAGCTTTTCGGAAAACATATTTCTGAAATTAAAGGAGTAGGCGGTCTTACTTTAGGAGCAGATCCGCTTGTGACCGCGACGTCCATATCCATGTTTGAACACGGACATAGATTAAACGCTCTTTTGGTAAGAAAAACTGCAAAAGAGCACGGAACCACAAAGACCGTCGAAGGTGCTGACTTTCTGCCTAAAAACTCTACAGTCATCGTTCTAGAGGATGTGCTTACGACGGGTAAGTCTGCCCTAGAGGCAGCATTTAAACTTAGAGAGGCTGGTTTTAGAGTGGTCGACGTGATGACTGTTGTCGACAGGGAGCAAGGGGGGGTGGAAGCGTTAAAAGAGCATGGCCTCACGACCCATTCGCTATTTAAAGCCAGTTGGTTTTTAAAATAGTTTATACACTGGCAAAGTGTATTAAAATAGTCTACATCTCCATCACGTGAAAACCAATTGGAGTACGTGTTAGGATGAGAGCTTTCTATGCATTGGTAGGCGCAGTAGTTCTGGCGCTATCGATTAACTTTTTCTTAAAGAGCAGATTAGAGACACCTTCTGACCTCAGGCAACCGGCTTCACTTCCCTCTGAGGCTGGGCAACTTAACGGAGTCCAAGAGGATGCTATGTCCGATGATGCTCCTTTTATCGTGTCTGAAGGGAAAGTAAACGCCGCACCTTCGACTGCGCCAGGCCTTAACGCTACCACGCTAGCAACAGTAAATCGTTCTTCGAGTTCTTCGAAGGATCCAGAAGAAGACTCGGATGACGCTCCTTTTGTTCCGGACCCGAAGACGCCTGATGGGAGTTCAATCCCGTCACAGTCAGGTAAAATGCAATCCGGACCTACGATGATAGAAGATGACGACGAAGATGAAATGGAGGGATTTCCTGCTCCCTATCAGTTTCATAACTCAGAGCTTGCGCAAATGAATCTAGGTCGAGTGATGAATTCGAAGCATTATCCAGGACGCATTGATTACTACGGCGATAGGGAATCGGAATCGATCTATCCTACCCAAAACGAGATGAAGACCGATCAGGCTAAGCCCACCGGGAGTTCCACGCAGGTGTCCAGTGGCATCATGACCATGATGTCGCCCGAGTACTCAAAAACAGTGGCAAGGGAGCGATCAGAAGACGCGAAGGTCCCAAGGAGTATCAGTAGCGGAGCAGGGGCGAGGCTCCCGTCAGCACCACAGTCCGATGCGCCTACCTCTTTGGGTGGGCATGGACAAGTTAGCGGCACTACGATTCAGCAGACTTCCGGAGAGGCTATATCGACCGAAGCGAGTGCGCCAAGCATGGTAAGTATTCCTGAGAATAATTACGAATTTGTGAGTATAGCGCTCGGTCGCAATGACAATAAACAACCCATCAAACAGGAAAAAAACATCAGAAAAGCAATCTTAGGTCCGGATTTTGATTTTACAGGTGGACCTGACATTAAAGAACAAGATCTGACGCAAGTAAAATCCCGAGTGGTGAGCTTGGGGCATGGTGGTTCTATCGTACTTAAGGTAAGTGGCGAGGGGATCATTCTTGATAAAGAGGGTCCTGACTTTACGGTTTATGAGAATGTCTTTAAGGATGCCTCCACCGGACTCTTATTTAACGAGTTTGCTATGGTAGGAGTTTCACTAACGGGTGCGTCTGATTCTTATGTGTGGTTTCCGTGTAATCCGAAGAAGAAGGAAATTAAATACTGTGCTGGTGTGGTTCCGACCTCGGATGGAGGAGACCAATTTGATCTCGCGTCTATAGGTGTCAACCAAGCAAAATTTATTCAAATCAAAGACACCGGAACAAACTACCATCCTTCGATCGAGAGTAGTCCTGATTCCGGAACCGAAGGATTTGACCTAGACGCTATTGCTATTATTCATGGATTTAAGCCGCTAACTTATTAACTAATGGAGACAGAGAGTATGATGAAGTATATAAAAAAAGTTGGAATATTTAAGACGGCACAAACAGTGCTCCCTGTACTTGTCCTACTAACTTCAGTTGCTAGAGCGCACGAGATTAAAGTGTATCGAAATCTAGAGACCGAAGGAACTTTAATCGCTTTTGCGCCTTTGAATGGTGTGGGAGGGCTTGTTGAGAAATATAAACAGTTGCAAATACAGACCTACCGTGTGGAGACAGATGCCAGATGTAAACTCAGTAATGAATATTCTGACAAGGTGAACTACTACAAGTCTTACCTAATGAGTTTAAATGTCTTATGCCGATTCAATGAAACTAAAAATAGAATCGAATTTGTACAAAAGTTCGACGTCAGTCCTTATGACTATTCGATTGCCTTTTTAGAAAATCGAGAGGGTATCCTCTACTACGCCATTAACGGACGCTCTATGTCTGAGGATGTTAAGGCGGGTTACCTGAAAATCAGACACTACAACACTAAAACGAAAGAAGTAGGTGAAATGTACCTTAATTCAGATGTGCCTGGGTACTCTGGGGGTATGGATACGTTTCGCGGAAGCTTCTATTTAGTATCTTGGTGGAATAAAATGAATACAATATATAAAATGAACGTTCGTCTTATCGTAGATGCGGCTCTAAATAATAGTAGTATTACTTTTGCTCAGACACAGAATGAAGCTAGTTCTGTGACTAAATTTAGCCGGATCACTCTTGGAATACCGGGTCTAAGTTCTACACTCATTGTAACGCCAACCCAATATATGGTCGCAAACAGCTATAAAGATAGTTATCAAGTGAGCAAGGTTGTGACTAGTACTAAGTACGTTTTTCTGCAGCAACCCGTATTCTTAGACACAGATTGTGTCCCGATTTCAAAGGCAAAGACGGATAATTCTTTCTGGGTTCACTGCAAAGACGGCGGTCTTAGTGTGAAAGATTATACGCCTCAGATACCAGAATGATAGGCAGTATATTGATTTATTATTCTTAGTAGATTTAAAAAAAAATGTCTGTTAAACGGCTCTCATGAAGCAGTTATTAAAGATCTTAAAAAATAGCTTTGTACTATCCATAGGACTTCTTCTGGCATGGGGATCGATGTCTTATGCCCATAGCGAAACGAGGACCGATAAGCAAACTTTCCAGACCCGTTCACTGAACTCTAAACCCTTGCCTGATGCAGTAGTTGAGATCTATAGGGTACCAGATTCGGAATTAATCCGAATTACGCGACAGTCAGGCGTTGATGGAAGGGTGGTTGCGATTAGGTCAGTGTCAGAAGAAAAATTCCGGAAACTAATGGATAAGATGGTTTTTCAAGGGTTAGAACGTATGCCTTTTGATCTACAGAACGGATCGCTAAAAATTCAGGCGCCAAATAGTACAGGTTTAAAGTCTAACTTCGGCGGTTTTTTGGAACGAAATCTAGACTTGATGTATGACGGAAGTTGGGTGAGTGGTCGTAATGTTAACGAGTTAAGGGCTTATCTTGCAGAAATAGATGCACTCTTAGAGCCCTTTATGAGCGCTTATAGCCGCGGGATTCGTTCTGACGATGCTAAATTAACGACAGATGTTTACCATGATAAAATTCAAAGCGTAATCGATTTGGCTCTAGAGTCATTATTGCAACACACGCAAAAAAAAGCGCTCGATAATGCCTCTATGACCTCTAAAATAGAATCGTTGATTGAGCCGCACGGGTGGGACATCAATCAGCTACGGAGTAAGAGTGATTACTCCGTCGCAGGTGGAATTTATAAGGAGCTGTTTCCTAAGGAGCTTTGGTCATTGTCTGCAGTTTCCTTAGGGTTAGGTACGGTCGTTACGGGAATAGCCGGATGGGCGCACCCTGAAATGCTCAGATCCGACCCTGGTATGTTCTTGGAGTTGTTTTCGGGTACTTTCTTTACAATGCTCTCCGGAGGTTTTCTAGTTGGTACTGCAATTCAACAAGTCCCTTTACTCTTTTCTACCGAACCTCATCCTGTAGTGGTTCGAAAAAGAGAGGCCAAGCTCGCTAAAACAGTATTGCCACATTTAGATAGTTATTTTAAGAGTGCCTCACTTTATACGTCGTTACAGATATTAAAAGATCTACTGGCATTTCATAACGGGGTGTTTAAACATTTAGAGAGTAAAAATCCTGACATTATCGTCCTTCATAAATCAGTGGGTAGTGACAACCAGATTAAAAATAAGATTATTTTAAATTGCATGAAGGCTCTTAGTAATTAGGTATTAACTCAGATGAAAACGGGCACGTGCCGACAAGATCACCTCGCCAGCCAAAGCATTCACGGCAGAAAAATACTAAAAATGAGAAGTTGTTTCACATTGTACTCCTCATGCTTTTAAGGGTCTATTTTACTTTTTTCTCAATCACCTTCTTTAATATGACGCCATCAGGACTAAAAAATTGCGGCCTCTCGAAGGGATAAACATCCGTGTCAGCTGATTCGAATCGGAGATTTCCTTTTTCCGTCGCCATGATACCAGGAATTACAGTGGACTTTGCGGGTGATCTCGAGCCTGCGCAATCTAGCCCATTCACCTCTCTCGGAGTATTCGTATTCCAGTCATTCACGCCGCAGAAACTTATGTTGTTAAACTTGTCACGACTTAGGTCGGTTTTAGGATTTAAAGTATGTGATATCATAATTAAATCTATTGCAGTTCCCTCGTATACTTCAGCCTTTTTCGCCGTTGCATAAGATAGGCTTGTAGTATTTTCAAACGTAACCCCACCCTGGCAATTAAATTGCCCAAACAGACGAGTGGTTTGAGTCACTGTATTCATTTCCAACTTAACTTCTTGAATAGACGAGGTGCCGTCTTCATCGTCTTTTACGTTTATACATTTCGTCTGGTAGAGCCCAAGAGTAAACGAACCGGCCTTTAAGTCTGAGGAAAAAACAGCGGCTGATGCGAGCGCACTGAAGACTATTACTTTATAGTTTATCATGACTTTGTCTCCGAAACTGTTTAAAAAAAAGCTAATCGCTGATAATGCATGGTCCACGTACAACGTTAACTTTCAGTAGGCAAGCCTTATCGTGACGGGGCTGGTGGTCTACCCCCCAGACTGCTGTAGTGTCTCATTGAATCGTTTTATTTTTTTCTGCGGGATCCCGTACTTTAAGACTCCATGCCGACTTTTCGCTCACTAGCGTATAGAGGGTTTTTAGCTGTGGGGTAGGGATTGAATACATTTCTCCCAGTTCGATCACCGCCCCTAGAATTGGGTCTAGCTCAAGAGTGTTACCTTTAAGATAGTCTTGATGGGTCGAAGTCAGATGTCCTCCAACGCTTTCTGCGATCCTAATTCTCTGTGCTAAATCAAACTTCTTTTTTACCCCAGCGGATTTCGCAACAGCGGCAACTTCTTGCAAAAGTGTCATGAGCAATCCATTTAAAGCAGGGTTACTTGCAATGTATCCTTGCGGAATCTCTAGTAACACACTCATTGGGTTGATTGCAGCATTTCCAAGTAACTTAAACCAAACGTGTTCAGATAAGTCTTCAGTTTCTAGAACTTCGGTGTCGGGCGATCGAAGGGTCTCTACTAACGCGGACAAGCGTTCACTATTCCCGCCTCGCGCCTCTGCGAGAACAAAACTTCCTTCTGAATGCACTTTTATATGCCCGGGAGAAACGAGATGAGAGGCAAGAGTCGTGACCGCGCCTATGGCTCTGTCTAGTCCAATAATTCTATAGAGGTGGCCATGTGGGTCTACCGAACGAAGTGGGCTCGTGTTTCCGACTGAGCGATACCACCACGGAATGCCGTTAACAACAGTAAGAACAGGAACATCAAAACGACGTAAGAGGCGTTCCAAATGCCATGCTATGTTAGGGAGCATATGCGCCTTCATGGTACACACGATCCAATCTGGCGGATCATGAGATTCAAAGTATTCTTGGAGTGAAGCTTCCCAGGCAGAAAGCTCCGAAAGATACGGCAGCACTCCGTACAAAGCGTATGCGATTTCGACGCCGTTTTCAGATACAGTGATTGAGTTTTTATTATTACCCTCGGCGTCTAGAAATGGACGGCGGACTAGAGCACTAACTCGATGGCCCGATCGAGTCCAACGAGCGGCGAGATATCCGCCAACTGCGCCTGCGCCAAAAACTATAAAATGCTGTGAACGATTTATTCTCACACGACAGTTGATGCCAAACAAACATCATCGAGTCCATTTAGAAATGAGGTTTGAAACATTAGCTATAGACCCTACTGTGAATGAACCGGATATCTTTCATCAGTGCGGCTTTCCTGATGCATGGGACAACACGATTAGAGAAGTGTGAGTAAAATCGTTAGTAAAATAATCACACTATGGTATCACGCTTATAGTGTTGATCGTCTCGCATCGGATAGTCGACGTTCCAGTGAAGCCCTCTGCTTTCGCGCCTGTTCATAGCGCATTCTACTATTTTCTCAGACACTAGAATGAGGTTTCTTAACTCTATCAACTCAGGGGTGAGTTTGTATTTCCAGTAATAGTGTTTTACTTCATTGCTAATGGTTTCCAGCCTTTTTGCTGCACGGATCAATCGATGGTTACTTCTTACAATGCCCACATAATTCCACATGATCCACCTGATCTCGTACCAAGTGGCAGCGATATCAATTTGATCTTCGATCTCAACCGCTTGTCCGAACTCCCATTCCGGCAGTGATTCTGGTGTTCTGAGATTTCTCTTACTATCTGATAGAAGTTCTAAGATATGCGTAGCCGCTCTAGAACCAAAAACCACTCCTTCAAGTAACGAGTTACTCGCGAGACGGTTCGCGCCATGTAGACCAGTACAGGCCACTTCTCCGACTGCGTAGAGTCCTGAGATTGTCGTTAGACCCTTGTCGTCTGTAAGTACTCCACCGCAGGTGTAATGAGCGGCTGGAACAATCGGGATCAGATCTCGCTCCATCTGAATTCCTAGTTTTAACAGCAAAGTGTATATGTTTGGGTAGTGCGATTGCAGATGGGTCTTCCCTAAATGAGTCGCATCTAACCATACGTGTGCGGCTCCCGTGCGCTTCATTTCTTTATCAATGGCTCTGGCGACGATATCCCGTGGGGCTAGGTCCTTCATGGGATGAGCATCCTTCATAAAAGGATGTAGCTTTAAATTCTTTAGTACCGCGCCGTCACCCCGCAGCGCTTCTGTAATAAGGAAGGATCTCTCCAGTGGATGAAACAAACACGTCGGATGAAACTGCATGAATTCCAAGTTTGCAACTCTAGCTCCAGCACGAGCGGCCATCGCGATGCCGTCACCAGTGGAAGTGGCGGGATTGGTGGAGTATAAATACGCTTTGCCGGCCCCTCCCGTAGCGAGCACTACAGAGTGAGCAGGGTAGGCTTTGATGTGATTGGTCTTTGTGTCTAGGATATAGGCCCCAACACAAGACCCAGTGGTAGGATCTAAGATGAGATCTATGGCAGTAGCATTTTCTAAGATCTTGATCTGCGGATGAGACTTCACTGCTTTGATGAGGGCTCTTTCAATTTCCGCCCCAGTTAAATCATCTTTATGTAAAATTCTACGCTCTTGATGTCCGCCCTCGCGGTGCAAGTCGTAGTCGGTCGCGGTCTCTTTATTGGACTGCCGTGTGAAGTTTACCCCCCATTCGACCAAGTCTCTGATCCGGGCCGGACCTTCGCTCACACAAAGGGAAACGATGTCAGGATGGCATAATCCGTCGCCTGCTTGTTCTGTGTCCGCTTGGTGTTTTGCAAAGGAATCGTCTTTATCCCATACGGAGGCAATGCCGCCTTGGGCGTACACAGTGGATCCCTCGGAAAGATTCTTCTTAGCTACAAGTGTAATTTCAAAATCACTCGAAGGTCCTGAGGCTAGCCCGCTGCCATCTAATGGCTTGTTCGGTACAAGCTTAAGCGCTGTAGAAAGACCCGCTATTCCACTACCTAGGATAAGGATTTTTCTTTTATTTCTCATTGGAACTGAGTGAGTGTTTCGCTTGGCATGATGTTATCGCCTACTTTCCATACGCTTAGGGTACAGTTTATCAAAGACCCCGACAGATTGCGGGCAAATTACGCTTTTCTTCGCACTCTCGCTAGTGGGAAACCGCTACTTCCTATGGTTAAAGGTTCGGGGTATGGCCACGGAGCGGGTTGGGTCGCTAAAACATTAAGCCGTGTGCCCGGTATCTACGGGTTTGGAGTGGCGTCTCATTCCGAGGCCATACAAGTAAGAGATGAATACAAGGGGTTAAAGCCAGTATACTTGTTTTCCAATTCCTATCAGGGGTTACCGACCGAGGAAGCGCTGGCTTTTTTTTTAAGATATAATATCCGTCCGGTGCTAACCACAGCCCGGGACGCAGTAAGGCTGTTAAGTGCAGTAAAAGACTCGAGGGCCCGCTCGCGAATCAGGAAAATAAAATTCCATATCAAATGGGATACTGGGATGCACCGAAGTGGTATTCCGTTTGATGAGGTAAAATCTTTACTCTCTCTTCTTTGCGAGGCGAAGGGTTCTATTGAAGGGCACGCCACTCACTTGGCTTGTGCCGACCAAATCGAGCATCCGACCACGGTGATTCAGATGAGCAGGTACCGCGAGCTAACTCATGTATTGAGGCTTGCAAACCCGGAGGCGCATTTTCATTTTGGCGCAAGCGCTGTTTTGGCCCAGTCGTCCCAGTATGAGAAGTTAGGAGCATCGGACCTCTATCGACCTGGAATCTCTCTTTACGGCGTGGATCCATCTCCAGAGCTTGTTTTAAAAAAGCTAAAATTAGTGGGAAATGTACAGATCCGAGTTCTTGCTGTGAAAAAACTAAATGTAGGAGAAACTGTAGGATACGGGGCACTCTACAAAAACGTGTCCGGCGCACCTGAGAAAATCGCAGTACTTGGCGCAGGTTACGCAGATGGAATTTTGCGTTTATCTGGAACAGAGCAAGGCTATGTGTGTGTAAAAAAAATTCGTAGGCCCATTGTCGGTCGGATAAGCATGGATATGTGTACCATACGGGGAGAGGGGTTGCGTGCAGGTGAACTTGTAGAATGGTACGGGGATCGCACGGACGTCTGGCATTTGGCCCGCGCTCTTGGTACGATCCCGTATGAGTTGATGACAGCGTTTCGGGGGAGAATGCTGGATGCCTCGACGGGTCTAGATCATAAGCCCTCATGAAGGAGTGTTTTTCTGGAGACTAAAAAGACGAGTGCAACGCAATCCGATCTTGATGGTGTCGTCAAAATGATTGGCGTAACCAAAGCGTTTCGTAACGGGCGAGATAAAATTCTAAAAGGAATTAACATAGAGTTTCCGAAAGGCAAATTGACCTATATTTTAGGTAGTTCAGGTGCAGGTAAGTCGGTGACACTAAAGCACATCCTAGGCTTACTAAAGCCAGACGAAGGCGAGGTGTGGGTCAGTGGAAAAGACATGGCTCAACTTAAGGGAGAAGAGTTAAAGCTTCACCGCTCACGATTTGGGATGTTGTTTCAGAACTCGGCTCTTTTTGATGACATGACTGTTTTTCAGAATGTCGCATTTCCTCTAAGGGAGCACGAGAAACTTTCAGAGGCAGAGATTAAAGAAAAAGTGGTCAAATCACTTACGATACTTGGGATTCCAACGAATCATGACAAGCTGCCTAACGAGATTTCAGGCGGTATGAAAAAACGTGTCGCGCTAGCTCGTGCAATTATCAGGAAGCCAGAGATTCTACTTTACGATGAGCCGACTACCGGTCTTGACCCGATTACAAGGACCACGGTAGACGACCTCATTTCTAAATTAAAAACAGAGCTAGGTCTGACCTCAATTGTGATCAGTCACGATATTCCTGCGGCTCTGCTGCTAGCGGACCAGATCGCATTTCTCCATCAGGGCGAGATTGTTTTCTGGGGGCCACCTAGAGATTTTTACCATGCGCCCCATCCTGCAATCAGAGGCTTTATGGATGCAGAAGCAAGAACCATCCGTGCGTTACAAGGAGCTCATTTAATATGACATCAAGTCCATCATGGTTAGTAAGAACAAGAGAGTTGGTGCTCCGGGGGCCTTTCTCTCGAGCCGCCTTGATTTCAATGATTACCAAAGGTGAGCTTCATCCACAGGATGAGATCCGCAGTGGGGAAGGATATTGGATTTTTCTAAGAGAGTCAGAGGAGCTTCAGAAGCAGCTTGGAGTTTCTATGCCTAATCTGTTTAACGGAAACCGCACAGCCTTGGGTGTAGATGAAGCGACCGAGCCTGAAATTTTAACCAAAGCTTCTCAAGTGTCTCCTAAGGCTAAAGACTCCGAGGCGCTCACAAAAGTACTAACCTCCAAAAATCGTTTCTTAGACACGTTGGTCAGCTTCCCTTGGTTGATTGGGATTTTATTTTTCTTTTTGGCCATGATGATCGGGAAATTGCTCCAGCTCGTTCGGGGCCCTGACTTCTAAAATTTATCCCTATAATGGTTGGCATTTCTCTGAGGCTGTCGTCTTGAGCCTTTTTTTCGTTAAGCTTTGTAAGGATCAGTGTTTGTTGAAGTTTGAGTTCGTTCTGCCATGCAGGGTGCGCGCATCTTACGGTTAAGACTTGTTTTTCATATTGTGTAGCTGTCGAGTGTTTTGCGATGTCTGGCCCTACGGCAAGCGCCCAGAGAGCTAGTATTCGTTGTTCTGCAATTTTTTCTCTTAACTTTGGGCTTCGTGATTGCAGTTTCTGTAAGATATCCGATAAAGCATTAAATCCCATGGCCTTTATAAAGTACGCTTATTTTTGCGCTTTCACATCGATTTTATGTGGGTGTGGGTATGTTTTTCAAGGGGCGCGCACTCCGAATATCCTGACTGAAGAACTTGGAATTCGAAAAATATATTTGGCGACACCAAAGAACTTAACTTACAAACCAGGGGTTGAAGTTCTAATTTACAACGAAGTCCAACGAGCTTTCAAATCTGGTAATCGAATTGAACTTGTAAGAGAACCGAACTTGGCAGACGCAGTGTTAGAGGGAGAGATTGTAAATGCGAGCTTTATTCCAAACTCACTCACATCTTCGCAGTCTATCTTTCCGGTCAGACAGAAAACGATAGAAGTTACAGTAGCCACTGAATTTCTAGCGACTCTGATCGTTAGTTTTAGACTTGTAAAACCAGATCCGAACATTCCCTATGGGTCAAAGCTTGCTGATAACGAGAGGCCCAAGAACACAGTGCTATGGGGCACTCAAATAGCGCGTTCCTCAAGGTTCTTAGGGAATAACCAAAAAGGTGAGTTTGGGAGTACCTCTGCCCTTATCAATGCCTCCGAGTTTGATCGCACCATTCAAGATTCTTCGCGGCTTGTTTCGCAGGAACTTCATGATTCACTGCTTGTGATGTTTTAGGTAGATGAGGAGTATTAAACCACTATGAGTCGTCACCCGAACTTAGAGCCTAAAGACATTCAGAATCTCCTAAAAAAGGGAGAGTACTTTCCTCTGTCACTTTGGGTAGGCGACGAGGCAATGAAAGTACGAGAGCTCTTTCTTAGAGTTGAGAAAGCTTTCTCTGAGTCAAAGAAAACCGAAGTAGATGTTTCTCATGTATCAGCGCAGGAGGTTGATTTTGTAGATCTTTGGGCTGACATTCAAAGCTTGTCTCTTTTTGGTAAACCTAAAGTCATTCACGTCAAAGACGCAGAATCCATAAGTGAGCTAGGCAGCGAGTGGTATCATGCAGATCTGTTTAAACCTAGGCAGCTGACAGACATCGATCATTTAGTGGTTTTTCATTTCACAAAAATCGACAGTCGGAAAAAAGTTTCAAAGCGACTGCTCGAATTGGCGCCTATAGTCCTGTGCGAAGCAGTGGAAGCGGCCGATCAGCTGGCCTGGATAGAGTACCTTGCAAAAAGGCGAAACCTTACGAGTCTCTCCGAATCTCAGATGGTAGGACTCCTAGGTTTAGATCCTTGGACTTTGGACCGCGTGGATAATGAACTTTCAATTATTGAACTGAATCCCAGCTGGGGCCGCGATCAAGAGTCTCTGGGATTAGATAGTATCAGGCTTGTTAATGAGTTGATGACCAAGGAAAATAGAGAATACTTAAGACTCATTCCCCTGATTGCAAAAAAACCAGAGTGGGCTCTCCCCTGGCTTGGTCTTCTAAGTTGGAATACTCGAATGCTTTGGGAATTAGTGAGTGGTCACGCAAATCAAAGCGGATCACAGTCAAAATACTCACCCCACAATAAAGTGTCCAAGTACCGACCGCACTGGTCCAAGGAACAGCTGACTCTCGTTACACAATCGATAAAGAATATTGATTACGCTTTCAAGGGAGGTGCAGTCACCCCCCTTGAAAGTTTATGGGAGTTAGGGAAGCTTTGCGAGAAGGCCCCCAGAATTTAGTGGTAGTCTAACAGCAGTTTAACTGAAGACGACGAAACTACGCTAGAATGCCGGGATTCGTTTTTTGCGCTAGCTTTGTAAGTCTGGAGATTTTTCTAGAAGCGCGTTTCTTAGGAATTGCGCCTTTTGAGCCTGCTTTTGAAAGAGCTTTAATGGCTCCCATAAGAGCGGTTTTACCTGTGGCTACAGGAGCCTTGGTTTGGATGGCCGTGATCGCTGCTCTTACAGCAGTCTTCGTAGCGCTCTTGTTAATAGTGTTTATTGCTTGTCGCTTCAGATTTTGTCTGGCGCGTTTTGCGGATTGTTTCGTATTTGCCATGTGATTTCCTTGTTACACCGTCGTTGTTTAATTGAATAGACGGTTCGTCCAAGGTAATAATGCTTTTTTGAAACAAAGGCAAAATAATTCTAAGCTCCGGTCAGACCATACTAAGCCTTGGATTTGAGCCAATTTACAGTGTTTCTGACGCCATCCTCTAGCGAGGTAAAGGGTTTTAGATAGCCCGCTTGTTTCAGTTTATCCATCTTTGCCTCGGTGAAATACTGATACCGTTCACGCAATGCCTCTGGCATGGGAATGAAATTGATTTTTTGGGGTAGTTGCAGGGCCTTAAAGAGAGCCATTCCGAGATCGTAAAACGTCCGCGCTTTTCCGCTACCAAGGTTATAAATCCCAGAAGGGAGTTGGGACTCCCAGGCAAAGCATAGGACCGAGACCACGTCTTCAACGTAAATAAAGTCTCGCTTCTGTTCGCCGTCTAAGATGCCTTCCTTATGGCTTTTAAACAGTTTCAGTTCGTTAGACGAACAGATCTGATCAAAGCCATGAAGTACGACGCTTGCCATTTTGCCTTTATGGCGCTCCCCTGGTCCATAGACGTTAAAGAACTTAAATCCAGCCCATTTTGGAGGCCCAGGCTGTTTTCTTGCCACCTCATCAAGAACAAACAAGTCAAAAAGTCTTTTGCTTTCACCGTAGGGATTTAGCGGCACTAAGTGTGAAATGTTCTCATGCTTATCCTCATAGCCCCATTCTCCCGCCCCGTAGGTTGCAGCGCTGCTAGCGTATATCAATGGACAATTGAACCTACTCGCCATACTCCAGATTGACTTGGAGTATTCAAGGTTGACTCGCTTTAAATAGACCTCATCCATCTGAGTGGTGTCTGTGCAAGCCCCCAGGTGAAAAATAACATCAATATTAAAATCTGGATTTACGCTTCGTTCCGTTTTGACCCAGTCTAGAAACTGATCGCGGTCTACTATTCTCACGCCCTCTGCGCGGTCCCACTCTATCCTGTCTTTAAAGTGTGCAGGATGATCTACAGCAATGACCTCGTGGCCCTTTTGTTTTGCCCAGGTAGATAAGTGACCACCGATAAATCCTGCTGCCCCTGTAATGACGACGCGTTTTTTCATACGCCTCTATTTAGATCAGACTTTTAGCGTGAATGGATTAAAATCTGTGGTCTTGTCAAAATAATCCTCACGCTCGTAGCGTTTCAGCTTGTTAACGACGACGTAAGTCACCGGAGTCATAACCGCTTCCCATAGAACTTTAAGTGTATAATTCGTGATCATGACCTTTAGCACAAGGCTCGTCTCCCACAACCCGATAAAAGCAATAGGGTAAAAAATCAACGAGTCAACTCCTTCTCCCGCAATCGTGCTACCAATTGTTCTGATCCATAGAAAACGCCCTTTTGTCGCTACTTTCATTTTCGCGAGCACGTAGGAGTTTGTAAACTCGCCAGCCCAGAAGGCTAACAGAGAGGCTCCAACGATCCTCCATGTATTCCCGAAGGCTATCTCGTAAGCCGCTTGATGAGGCCAGCCCGCTGCTGGTGGCATCGCGACTATAAACGAGGCCATGATTGAGGCAAACGCAAGTGCTCCAAAACCGGTCCACACGATCTTTCTCGCACGAGCATAACCGTAAACCTCTGTCATGACATCGCCGAACAGGTAACTGAGCGGAAAAAAGAAAACACCAGCGGTGAATGTAAAACCACCGACTTCACAGACCTTTGCCGCTCCGATGAGATTAGAGCACAATAAAATAGTTACAAATGCGCCCAGCAAAATGTCATACATCTTGTAATTCTTGCGGGCGGTAGATGGAGATGATTCGTGTGAGCTTTGGGTCATAGGTCTCCCGTGATTGCCTCAGGATCCAAGGCTTTGTCTAGATTTTACTTTGCCTAATTTAGGGAACGAAATTCATGAATTCCGCATATGGAAAACGAGAAAACTTCAACAAGAGAGTGCAGGTATGACCCCTATGTCCGAACAGCCATGGTTTAGCTTAGAGTGCACGGAGATCGAGCGATCTCCTAAAACACCGCATGGGGCTGTGAATGTAAAGCTATCGTGTTCGGTAGAACAACTCTTGGTTTGGCGAGACGTTCTCCTTAGTCTTTTACAAGAGCCCGCAGCAACGATTGAGCGTGCGCTATGGGTAAAAGGAAATCATCATTTTTATATAAAGAAGATAGAAAGCGGCGATTCTAAGGCACTTTGTGCCCGCCCTGAGAAGGATGTTTTCGTGGCGCGGTTGGTTCTTGCTCCGAATGTTATCACTGAAATTGCACAAAATTTAGACAGGTATGCGCATGGACTGCTTAAGGAGCCAATCGGCGCGTGTTCGCTAAGGAGCCTCGTCAGACTCTCCGGATTCTCAAATCTTGAAATCATCTGGGCAAAAAGCCTTTAAAGCTTGACGAGAGAAGGGGTTCCCCTTTAGAGGCTATGCATGGCATTAAAAATTAGACTTTCCCGTCAAGGCGGCAAAAAGAATCCAGTATATTTCGTAGTTGTGTCTGAAACGAAATCCAAGCGCGATGGTGCAGCCATCGAGAAATTAGGCATTTATCAGCCTAAAGTCACCGATGCTGCAAAAAAACTCACAGTTGATCGCGAGAAGTACGCTGCTTGGCAAGCAAAAGGCGCCATAGCAACAAGAACCGTTGGACAACTTTTAAAAGCTGCTCCACAATCTTAACTATATCTTAGTTAAATATTTTCTAGGATTTGTGAGGACTTTTTAGTTTCTTCTCTTGAGTCCTCCTTTATCTAAATAAGGGGGCTTTTATCGTGCAAGCAAGTCATGGAGATACAAATAGAGAAACAGGACCAAGCGCTTTGGCTGAACTGATTTTGGTGATTGCAAAAGCACTCGTCGATCAACCGGAGCAGGTGAAGGTAAATGAGGTTGTGGGCGATAACACCACTGTCCTAGAGCTGAGGGTTGCACAAGAAGACTTAGGGAAAATCATTGGAAAACAAGGTCGTACTGCGCGCTCGATCCGTACAGTTTTAAACGGGGCTTCTACGAAACTCAAGAAGCGTACGGTGCTTGAAATTCTAGAATAGCCCTTACCCATCAAGGTAATGGGAGATTGGGAGCACATACGGGAGTGTACCATTTTAAATGAATCAGAAGCCCGTCGTGTTTACCGTACTTACTTTGTTTCCAGACACTCTAGAGGCGCTTAGGTCGTATGGCGCTATTGGGAAAGCCCTGACCCAAGGACGCGTTATTTTGAATGTAACTTCAATAAGACAATTCGCTCAAGATGGTCACCGTACGGTCGATGATAGCCCTTACGGTGGTGGGGCTGGGATGATTTTGCGGGCTGATATCCTTAAGCGAGCTTGGAGTGCCGCTGTTGAGGCTTACCCAGACTATCCCCATAAAACATTGTTTCTGAGCCCCCAGGGAGCCACTTGGACGCAGGCGCGAGCTAGAGAGGCCTTGGGGGAGTTGACTACTGGACTGCATTTTATATTCATCGCGGGTCATTACGAAGCTATTGATGAGCGCTTTATCAGTCGGTATGTCGATCAAGAAATATCTATTGGGGATTACATTCTCACCGGAGGCGAGCTACCTGCAATCGTCGTCCTTGAGTCCATTATCAGGCTTCTGCCAGGGGTCGTTGGAAATAGAGATAACACGGAGGCTGATAGTTTTGATTACCAAGGTGGACTCTTGAAGTATCCCCAGTATACAAGACCGCCTGAATTCGAGGGCGAGAAGGTTCCAGAGGTTTTGCTATCGGGAAACCATGCGAAAATTGAGGCGTATCGGGCGGAGGAGGCCCTTAGGGTAACCGCTGCAAAAAGGCCCGATTTACTAGCAAAAAAAAACCATAAGAGCTAGATCACTTGCATGAGTATAGGTCGCACGGGATTCTTTGGCGTTAGATTTATTTACATCGTCGTTGTGTGCTTTATAGGACTTGCAGGTTGTGCAAATCTAAAACCTAGATCTAATAAGACGCACGTTAAAGCAAAAAAGCCTGTAACTCTTAAGAGTGATGTAGCCTCGGCACCGAAGGACGATGCTTCGAATCCTGGTGAAGCTAGAGCCGAGCAGACGAAACTTACGCTGACAGAAGCTAAGAAACTGATTCGATCTGAGGCGTCCACAAGAAAAACACTGGGTGCATTGTGGAAGCAGATCGATAGCGGTACAAGCTGGAGTTATAAAGGGCGTAGTTTTAGATCTGCACCGGATCCAAAGTCCGCCTTACTGAGCTCGGCAGACCAGTGGACTGATGAAGAGAGGAGTTCTGCAAAGAGTTTTCTCGATCATCCTAGTGCCTATGATATTTATGATGGCCAAGCAGGTGCTCTGACGGTTCGAATTGCAATGTCGCTTTTCGAGCCGCATTTGAACGATAAGGAAGTGAATCGTTTTTTTGAAAAAACAGAAAGTTTGAAGTTACATCAGTCGTTTAAATACATATGCATGGAGGCCTTTGGAGAGTGCTTTGATTATGTGTTCGAGCCCAGTGAGTTATTAGAAAATTTGTCTACATTTTGTACACTACTTCACCCAGGATCAAAAACGCGAACGCAACTTTTTAGCGCGTTTAGATCAGCGTTAAGGAAGTATGCGGATCTCCCTGAATGGGTCAGTCCGCCAAGCTTTCCAGGTGAGTATAAACCTAAACCGTCTGAGGTCAGAGCTAAGATAGACACATATATCCTTGAGTCCAGGCAGCTTGAGAAGACCTGTCACTAAGGCTATGTCGTCGTTGCCAGATAAAAGCTCGTTTATGGGCCCTAGACGCCGCCCTCTCTATGTGGTCTTACTCCATTACCCCATGGAAAATAGGGCGGGTGAAACCGTGGCTACGGCGGTCACAAATCTCGATATTCATGATATCGCTCGTACTTCTCGCACCTATGGTGTGGTGAACTACTTTATCGTCACACCCGTGGAATCACAGCATGAAATTGTGGGGCGGATTTTATCCTACTGGAAGCGCTCCGCGAACGAAGAATACCACCCGAATCGATCGAGTGCTGTATCGCTGGTTACGCTTGCTAAAACGTTCGATTCGGTGCTACAAACGGTCCGAGCCAAGCATACCGGTACAGAGCCAGAAGTCATTTTGACAGACGCTAGAGAAAGTGTGGCGAGCTCGCTAAAGTCGATTTCATATTCAGAGTTGAGAGATGAATTGTATCTGGGAGGTCGGGACGGCTCTTATGCCCCTGATTCTCCGGTGATCTTGGTCTTCGGAACTGGGTGGGGAACGGCTAGCTGTTTTTACCCCGTGGTAAGTCGAGTGTTAGTGCCGATTTACGGGCTAAGAACGAATTTGAGTGATGAGGAATACAACCATCTTTCTGTTCGATCAGCGGTAGCAATTATACTAGATCGGCTCACCCATGCGCGGTCTTGATAGTTTTGCTATTTAACCACTTGAGCTTGGGAGGCGTTATGGCTTTCTGATGCCAAGTTTCAGGCTAACGGTTTATTTATTTGTTTTAAGTAAGGTAGAAATTGTCATGTCAAAGATCGTCATTAAAAGAAAAGTAGCAAACAAAGGTTTTTATAAGCGTCAAACAGGCCTTGAACAGAAAGTTGAGCAAGTCGCAAAAGAAATCTCAGCACAAGGCGCCATCGATATTCCACAACTCGCAGCAGGTGATTCTGTAAAGGTTCACGTAAGAATTAAAGAGGGCGAGAAAGAGAGGATTCAGATTTTCGAAGGTCTCGTGATTGCACTTTCGAACGTAAAGATTAACCGTACGTTTACGGTGCGTAAGGTTTCTCACGGTGTTGGCGTTGAGAGGATTTTTCAAGTTAGATCCCCTAAGATCGCTAAAGTCGAAATCGTGTCTCAAGGTAAAGTGAGAAGAGCAAAACTTTACTTCATTCGAGAGCGTGAAGGCCGCGCGGCGAAGTTAGAAAAAGCAAATGACGGTAGAGTCGTGCTTAATAAAGAGTCTTCCAAATCTTAATCCGTTGATCGGATGAAAGAAGAACCATCGCTTGCTTTTGAGACAGAGCTTGTAGCTATTTCGGGCGTATCCCATGTGATTGGGGTCGACGAAGTGGGTCGGGGCTGTCTTGCTGGTGATGTTTTTTCTGGGGCTGTTTGTTTTAGATCAAAAGTATATTCCTCTCACGAGAGTGCGCAGGAAATCTATAAATCTCATCCTTGGTTACGGGCCATAAAGGACAGTAAATTACTGACTCGTATGGCCCGTAAGTATTTATATGGTGAGCTGACGGGTAGGTTAGATGTGGAGCAGCTCGGCGCTGATGTTGCTTTTAGTCTTGGCAGAGCTAGTTCAGCTGAGATTGATCAGATTAATATTCTTCAAGCTACATTTCTCTCGATGGCGAGGGCAATCGTCGGACTCCTGATGCAGCCTTTCATGAAAGCAACAACACCAGATGATGTCATTGCCGTGATAGTAGACGGGAAGCTTCCTTTGAGTCCTTTTGCTTGGGTCAAAGCCTGGGAGGAGGTCGGGATTTCTGACCCACCTAAGCTCCTGTCTAAACCAAAGATAAAAGCGGATGCGAGTTGTTTATCGGTTGCGGTAGCCTCAGTACTTGCAAAAGAGGCCAGAGATATTTACGCGGAAACACTTCTTGAAAGCGCGTACCCTGGCTATGGATTTGCAAAACATAAAGGATACGGAACAAAGGCTCACCTTCAAGCGTTAAATAAACTTGGACCTACTCATGTTCATCGCTACTCCTTTTCTCCGGTTGCACGCCTAAAGAACCAAAGCCTGTAAAGACAAGGTCCGCAATTTGCACAAGTGAGTTTCTATCATGGAAACTTTGGATCTTATTTCTGCGAGTCGCTCAGAGCGGGGTGCTTACTTTGAACGCGTAGCAGATCATTATTTACGGCATTTAGGCTATAAACTCTGGCGCCGTAACTTCCGTGTGAGGGGTGGAGAGTGTGACTGGATCGGTGTGCACAAGATGCATACCCTGGTATTTGTTGAGGTTCGCAGTAGTTTTGCGACGCGACCATGGTTGTCGCTCGAAGAAGGCTTTTCTAGCGTGAAGGTAAAGCGGTGGAAATTTGCGGCAAGTATGTTTCTCTCGCGATATGAACAAGCGCTTAAAATGTCACAGATTAATGGAGTTCGCTTTGATTTGATATTATTCAAAAAAAACGCTCGAGCGAAGACTTGGCCTGTCTTTTCGCTCGAGCATCTTACCGGAGTAGCAGAAGCTTAGTTGTCGAAGCGACTTGGAGAGTGATCCATTTCGGAATCGAATTTATCAATAAACTCTAGAGATTTATCGGGATCAAACGCTTTAATAACACGCTGGAAATCTTTAGAGGCCCCTAGAATCTGAGGCTTTAAATTCATTTGATCTCCAAAGTCTCGCATATTTTGAACGAAGTAAGAGATCCCGGCGCTGCCCGCAAATTCAAGAGCTGAGAGATCAAAGAGAATACGGAGTGCGGCTGTGTCTCTTGGTTTCTTTGAAGTTCGCGTTGCAGAGAGGTCCTTTAGCGTCTTTATTAAATCGTCTTGATTATCAAAGTTAAGCCTACCATCGACTGCGATGATGAGCGTATTTCCAACCTTCTGAATGTTTGATCGCATTTTCATTGAAATTCTACCCCACTCCCTGACGTAAAAAAGTAGCACCGACGCTTGCCGTATCAAAAGAGGTAGAAGTTTCCCTTTATGCGTAAGACACCTAAGGATAGAAGAGTTTGCTATGGAAAACGAGAATCGTAAGCCTTTTAGTTCCTCTGAGAGGGTCACGCCCCTTCTATGGGTTGTAGCCTTGCCTATTGGGCATCTGGGGGACCTTACGCCAAGAGCTAAACAGGTATTGGAACGCGCAGACCAAGTCCTTTGCGAAGACACGAGGGTGACGATGCAGCTTGGTCAGGCGGCTTCCGTGAAACTAGATCCAAAGAGACTAGTCCGGTGGGATCAATACGTGGAGAAGGCTCAGTTTGAAGAGTTCTGCAATACCCTTAAGGGTTCGAACCTTGAGTTAGCGATTGTTTCAGACGCCGGCACGCCTGGCATCCAAGACCCGGGAGCAGGCTTGGTCAGAGAGTTTTTTAAGCGCGGATGGAAGGTAAGTCCTGTCCCTGGACCCTCTAGTCTGGCGGCGTTTCTTTCGATTTCAGGATTTCAATCAGGCCCAATCGTTTTTGGTGGGTTTTTTCCAAGACAAGATGGGGATCGTAGAAGCGCTCTACTACCAGTTCGGTCCCAGAGCGGGACTCAAGCCTATGTGTGGTTTGAAAGTCCAGAGAGGATTTCAGGGACAATAAAGAGTTGGATAGAGGCTCTGGATGATAAGAACCAAGCATTTCAGATGTGCCTTGCGAAAGAGCTCACTAAGGGATTTGAGAAAATTTGGTGCGGTGATCTCTCTCTTCTAGCGCAGGTGTTATCGGAACTAGAGGCGGACCCTTTATTGAATAAAGGTGAGTGGGTTATCGGATTTCAAGCCACGACGCGGGTTTCTGATCCCGATGCAGTCGCGTTAGATCCTAAAATTTTACATTTTCTTGATGTATTTATGAAAGAAAACCGAGGAATGGTAAAACTTGCCGAGCTTGCGAAGGCCGTTAGTCAGGGCTTTGGCGTCCCAAGAGAACAAGTGTATAAATATCTTCTTAGTATTTAAAAAAAAATTGAGGGGGGGTTGCTTTCTGTTTTTATTTATCCCTAAACTTTAAGTGTGGTTGTGGTCGAATCTACGGATGGATTCATAGACCCAGATTGAAGTAGCCCCGGTGAATTCAGGAAGAGTTTATCGGGGCCTTTTTTTAGGTGTTTTTCATCAGGTCCAAGGAAGGATCTTAAGTGTTGTTTTCCGATAACTCACCAACGGCTATTTACGAAACATTTAGGAAGTTGGCTTCTACTTGTGATCAGACGGCAGATCATTCGTACCGCGTTTGTCTATTGATGAAGCAGGTCACAAGACGCCTACTTTTGCCGGTAATCGAAGCTGAGAAGTATGAGTTAGCGGCATTGCTTCACGATATTGGAAAGATCCATGTTCCTTTTCAGATTCTAAGAAAGCCAACCAGCTTGAGCCCGATTGAGAGAATGCAGATGCAAGAACACTCGGAGTTAGGTGCAAAAATCGCAAGCGACATGAGTTGTGACTTAGAGATACAGCTTGGACTCCTGCATCATCACGAGTGGTATAACGGCGAGGGCTATCCGTTTGGTCTAAAAGGCTCAGAAATTCCTAAGATTGCGAGAATGATCGCTGTTTTAGATGCTTATGATGCCATTACCTCAGACCGACCCTACCGATCGAAGCGTTCCTCCGAAGAAGCTTGCATGGAGTTGAGCAAAGGAAAAAATACACAATTTGACCCCTCTGCAGTCGAAATCTTTTTGAACTGTTTGGGTCAACCTGCTATGAGTCACCTACACACTCATGGCATGGTTTGATGATCTAAAAACTCCTAAGATTAAGTCCCAAGTTACCGAACGTACTGTTTCAAAAGTACCTGAGGGTCTTTGGGTTAAATGCAGTATGTGTGCGGAGATTCTACCCGCTAAAAACCTTCGCGAGAATCTACTAGTTTGTACCGAGTGTGGGCACCACTTTAGAATGTCAGCGCTTGATAGGATTCAGATGCTCTGTGACGACGGGATGTTTGAGGAGTATGGGGAACAGTTGGTCTCCAATGATCCGCTCGAATTTGACGACGTGAAGTCCTATAAGACGAGACTGTTTGCTGCAGCCAGCGCAACTGGAACACCAGACGCGTTCATTTCAGGTAGCGCTAAACTTAAAGGGTTGCCTTATCAATTGGGTGTTTTTGAGTTTAAGTTTATGGGCGGCAGCATGGGGTCTGTAGTAGGGGAGCGGGTTGCGTTAGTTTTTGAAAAATCTCTTCAGACCAAAACACCAGCCGTCGTGGTGAGTGCAAGTGGCGGGGCGCGCATGCAAGAGGGGATTTTTTCTCTGATGCAGATGGCAAAGACTTCCGCTCTCATTGAACACTTGAGAAAAGAAGGAATTCCTTACATTTCAATTTTGACTGACCCCACGACAGGCGGTGTGGCCGCCAGTTTTGCGATGTTGGGTGATGTCATTTTGGGTGAGCCGAAGGCGCTGGTTGGGTTTGCGGGTCCGCGTGTCATCCAGCAGACTATCAGACAGGCACTTCCGATTGACGCCCAAAGATCAGAGTTTCTATTGAAGCACGGCTTCTTGGACCGTATCGTTTCCAGGAAGGACCTCGCATCTGAGCTTAGGACTTGGATGCTTAGGCTTGGTTGGAGGACGTGCGCATTTCCAAAAGAACTATTAACTCTTCAGAGCTTGGGTACTTGAAGCCATTTTTTGGCGCGTATTTTTTTTCCATTACACTAGGCCTCGTGTTTTCTTTGCATGCTAGCGCGAAGCCTAAAGGTCCTTTGCATTGGTCGGGCGATGAGACGGTTTTCTTAAGAAATCAAAATCAAGTTGAATTGATCGGGCACGCCGCCGTTCATCAGGAGAACGAGTCATTATTTGCTGACCGCATTCTGATAGAGCTTGATACGAAAGTGGCTCACGCTTTTGAGAATGTCGTTTTTACGAGTGAATCTTCGATGATTCAAGCGGCTGAGATGCACATGAATCTCGAGACCAGGACCGGTACTATACTGAGGGGAAGAGTGTCCACGCCAAATATGTCCCTAAGTGGCGAGCAAATTCACAAACTAGGCGAAGGTAAGTTTCAAGCCTACGACGGGGAGTTTACGACATGTCGAGATTGTCCGAAATCATGGGTATTGAGTGCCGAGAGCGTCGAGTTAGAGGTTGAAGCCTATGCTTACTTAAAGAATCTAACTATTCGCATTGGAGAGGCGCCGGCAATGTGGTTGCCGTATTTTGTCGTGCCAATCAAAACGAAGCGACAGAGTGGGTTTCTGATGCCGAGTTTTGGTTTTACGAACGAGGGGTTTACCTTCGTTCAGCCGTTTTTCTGGGCCACTTCAAAGAGTACCGATATGACTTTGGGTGCGGGTAATTTTGGTGGTCGAGGAAACCGGGTGCAATGGGAGGGACGCTATAGGCTGGATGAGGGCCAAGCGCAGGGTAGGTTTTACTATTTGAAGGATCGCACGTTCGAGCCCTACCTTGCGTCTAGATCCCAGTTTCTCACACAGGGGAGTCCAAGTCAGAATCGCTACGCTATTCAGGTCTCCCAAATGCAGAGATGGTTTGGTTTTTTAGATCAGCGTTTAAGGATCGAAGATGTGAGCGATACTGTGTATCCGAGTAAAGTAGGAGATGTGGGAATGCCTGGCGATGCTTACCTAACCTCTGAATTGAGTTTATCTCACTCGAACGATTCGTGGACGACGTTTCTGTTGGCCTCTAGGTATCGCAATTTATTGCTATCTTCTTTAGATAATAACTCTGGATTCGATCCAAGAGAGCGAGATCCAGGCACTGTACAGGTATTTCCACAGTGGAGCTTAACGACGACCGACCGGTTTTTAGGGAGTTTACCTGTAGCAGGCGGATTAAATTTCGGGTTTTCGAACTTCGCAAGAACCGGAGGGCCTTATGATTCGTTAGTAAGCGTGGACGGTTTAGCAACCAATACTCCCAATCAATTTAGACCGGGAATTGACCCTCTTCGAGAGGCAACTCGATTCACTCTCGAGCCTTCAATCTACACTACTCTCAGACCCTTTGATGCCATCTCTGTCACTCCACAGGTTAAGTATAAAAATTATCTGTACGATTTTCGAGGCCCTACAGAAGGACTCTATAGAAGCTATGTTCTTGCTCAAACCGAGGTTGCGACACAGCTAGAGCGAGTTTATAATCCGGGCGCTAAACCTCATGAAACAAAATATAAACATGTCGTACGTCCGGCTGTGAGTTACTCGCTAATACCGCATAAATATGAGCCTAATCATCCCTTTGTAAATCAGATTAATTTTGCGAATGAAAATGCTTTTTCTGGGTTTAATTTTGATAACCAGGACATTGTACCGTTAGATGCAAGAAATGCTGCGAATAACTATTTCGTTCCGCTAGGACATTCGATGACATACGGCTTAACCTCTCGGTTGGTCCAAAGGCGGCCACAGAGATTAATTCGCTCACAAAATCAAGTGACATTGAGTCCTGTGTCACAAGAGGGACCACAAACTCCAGTTCTACCCTCATACTCAAACACCCTTGATTTCCAGGCTGGACAGTCGTTTAATTTTAGAGAGCTAAAAAAAACAGAGCGCGAAGATCGTAGGCCAATGAGTAGGGTGTTTGGTCTCTTAAACGCTAACCTTGGGCGCACCACTAGTTATGTCGATTATTACTACACCCCGTATTTAAATACCGGCGCCTCTACCAGTAGGCATGTTTACTCAACAGGAGTGCAGTATTCCTTACGAAAACAAAAACCAGGTAGCGTAAATATTTTCGATCGAACCGTTGGCATGACCTATTCCTTTAATCGTCAGAATGCGACGTCTCAAACTCAAACTTACGGAGGACAGATTCGCTATTCTATTAATGACTCCATTCTTCCTAGTTTCATGATTTCCTATGATCTCATTCAGAAAAGACTCCAAAGCACGACGACGACTCTTTCCTACCAGTCGCCATCTGAGTGTTGGCGCTTAGACTTAGGATATGTGCGGACAATATGTGAGTCCATTCGTCCTGAGGACCGAGGGTATTGCGGGTTCTTTTCGTTTAATCTCTCAGTGAATCTTACGGGATCTGGGTATGGAAATGTTTTCGGGAATGGCGGTCAGTCCTCAATGTTATCTCCCGGTGCTGCTACCACGCCCCAATAGAGCCAAAACCAACGTGTTTTGTTGGCGCTGTTTGTGTTGACACGAAGCGCTAGATCGCTATTGTGAGGGACTTCCATGAATTCGATTAAAAAGTTTCCTTACCAAGAACTGGTGACTCGAAAAATTGCCGAGTCTTTTGAGAACAATCAAGAAGTCATGTCTGTCATTTTAGAGAAAGTGATTCTTTTAGGACAGAAGCGTAGGTTTCTTTTTGGCTTTGGCTCAGGACACTCTGCTTTGTTTCCGCTAGAGCTATACCACCGCGCGGGAGGTTATTCACAGTTCATCCCAGTAGTAGCAGATTACCTTATGCCGCAAGCAGGCCCTCATACTGTGCGTGCGCTTGAACGATCTCACCAGGTTGCCAATCATTTGCTGGCGCAGTATTCTCCTGAAGTCGGAGAAATGATTTGGATTATGTCTCAATCTGGCATTAACCCGGCAGTAGTTGATTTTGCGTTACATGCAAAATCGATAGGCCTTGAGACCGTGGCATTCACAAACGTGAACCATTCTCAAGCTGTTCCCTCTAGGCATAGTTCTGGCAAACGGCTTTATGAGGTTACGGATCATGTGATTAATTTAAGCGGTGAAATAGGAGACGCGGGTTGTTTGATCCAAGCTCCTCATTTGAAGGCAGGGCCTACGAGTTTGGTAACTTCCGTTGCTTTAGGACACGCCATCTTGGTAGAAGCATGTCGTGCGTTAGAGGAGTTAGGGGTGAAGTCAACCTATACGAGTGTTAATACTCCTACAGGCGAAGCTTTAAATAAGGAGCTTGAGCGGTTTGCAGCCTTGAAAGACTTTCGTTTAAAAACGCTATGATTTTAGGTGCTTAACATTTCGGCAAAGGATGCCCCTTTTTTTTAAATAACAACAATTTATAGGATAAAGATGATGAAAATATTGATCTGTAATGACGACGGAGTACATGCGCCAGGTATTTTGGTCTTAGGCAAAGAGCTTCGCAAAATTGCTGACGTGGTTATCGTTGCTCCTCTAGAAGAAAAAAGCACCACAGGTCATTCCTTGACTCTGCATAAGCCTCTTAGGCTCACCAAAATCGAAGATGGAAGGTACGGGGTCAATGGTTCCCCAGCTGATTGCGTGCATCTAGGGGTACAGGTGGTCTTGAAAAAGAAGCCAGACATCGTCATTTCTGGAATCAATCGTGGCGCTAATTTAGGTCAGGATGTCTACTATTCAGGAACAGTGTCTGCAGCGAGAGAAGCAACGATGATGGGAATTCCTTCGCTAGCAGTATCTTTGTGCGTAGATTTCTATAATCGCAAATCCGAGGAGGATTTAAATTTCAAATCAGCCGCAGTGATTGCCAAAGATGTCATCAGAAGTTTTCTCTCAGGGAAACGTGCCTTAGCACTACCGAGAGATACTCTCTTTAATTTAAATGTTCCGGATAAACCACTCTCTAAAATTAAAGGCCTATCGTTAGCAAAACAGGGATATCGTCATTACTCTTCTTCCATCATCAAAAGGCGCGATCACCGCGGAAAAGATTATTTCTGGGTCGGTGGTGGTTATTTAGGCTTTAGGAAAGATCCTGAGACAGATTGTTCCGAGGTGGATCGTGGGTATGCGACCTTGACTCCGCTGAGATTAGATACGACCCATGATGACTATCTTGAGCAGCTTGAATCCATGCTCTTATCAAAGAAGGACTAATGACTCATACAGAAAGACCCAGTAATACTAGACTAAGTTTTGACCTTTGGGTTGCTGTGGGTTTTTTGCTTCAGGTTGTACTTTTTGGCTGCGCATCTGTGGATGCTAGGCAGGATGGGAGGGCCTCAAGCAAGCGAGTGCTTTCTGAGAAATACCGTAAGTCCGTACGAGCTAAGACAGCTCACTGGGTGTCTCCGTTAAAGAATGTTTCTGTTTCATCGCACTTTGGTACTCGCAATGGTGATTCTCACGATGGTGTGGATCTAAGGGCGGGGGAGGGTGTTTCCATTAGGGCGGTTGATCAAGGAAGGGTCATTTTTGCAAGTTCCAGGATTTCTGGTTATGGCCTGATGACGATCTTAAAACACCCTTCGGGACTTGCGTCGGTGTATGCGCATCAGTCTCGAGTGTTTGTCAAAAAAGGCCAGTATGTAAAAAAAGGCACTCTCATTGGAAAGGTAGGGCAAACGGGTAGAGCGTCTGGGCCGCATTTACACTTCGAGATTAGAGACGGCGTGCGGGCGCTGAATCCCGTTCTGTTCATGGCAGCTTTAAAGGCCCCCTCACGAGGTAGGCTTGCCTCTCGATCTTCACGTGGGTGGAATGCTAAGAAGTCGAGCGCTCCACCAAGAATTAAACGTAGCAGAGGTCTTGCGTCTGCTAGAGATTCCTCTATAAACGTAAATCAAAATCGACTTTAAGTTATCAGGCGCGCCTGCTTCATTCTTACATCGGTCCCATAGTTAAATGGATATAACGGAGCTTTCCTAAAGCTCAGTTCCAAGTTCGATTCTTGGTGGGACCACCATGAAGCGAAAAAGGATCGGTCTTGCGACTGGTGTTGCCCAGGGCTTCCCATTGCTATAGTTGGCAATGAGACGCCATAAGGGGTTCTTAAATAGGTCTTCTGAGTAAGCGGTTACCTCCCGCGTAGTTGGCAGTTGAAGGGGCCTGCTGCCTTAAGAGGCGTTATGCATCACTTGAAGTGCAAACTTACTTCACCCTAATCCATTTTATTTTTTACTTCTGTAGTTTTATCTTTCACCGCGTTTCCACTCTCGGTAGTGCGATGTTTAGCCTCTTTAAGAAGGCACTCCGTCTTGTTATCGCCAGTGAACTTGCCACAGATAGATTCTTGAGCACGGTGGATAGTCTTTGTAGCCGCTCTGTTAGCGTTATTTGTCGTTACTTTAGCTTTTTCAGCAGCAGTTTGGTCAGCGCAACAGGTACTGATTGCAACTAGTGTTAGAGTCAATGATAAATAATGTTTCATAAAAATATTTTGAATCCTTTAGCGTTTTAATTGTTTTGAGACTGATGCCCAGCGGTAGATCATTAAGATCACCATTGCTCCGAGAACTGCTGTGATAAACCCTACTGGCTCGCCGTACTGATAGTGACCGAAAGCCGATCCAGCCCACGAGGCAAGCACAGCTCCACCAATTCCTAGTAGAGTCGTAATGATGATTCCACCAGGATCTTTCCCAGGCATAAAGAATTTCGCAACAATACCAATAATAAGTCCTAAGACAATGATCCAGACCATAAAGTCACTCCTGGTTTTTCAAGTTAGTTTTCATTTCTAAACGAATTAACTGCTATTTTCGTGCCACGCTCAGCAATCATGCAGTCGTTTTAACGGGTTAGAGTACATCTCTACGGGAAAATTCTCCGCGTGATTGGTGTGTTGTTGAACTAGGAGGTTCAGATTGAAACTCTAATCGTGTTTAGAGTTTGAACATGAAATGAGAATATTTTCTTAGTAACAACTTAAAGTCCATTCCAATGTGCACTGTGCTCCACTAGTCCTATTCTTGGAGACCACGCATTGTTTGCATAATGCTAAAGCAAGCTATTTAGAAAAACTGTCCTATTGAGGATTCGTCAATGTAAGAAGCTTACGATTAGTAATCCCTGCAACGATCATCATAAGAATCTTGATACTAAATATTCCTAGTCTCTAAAGAATAGCGCCCATATCAGAATCGCTGCCCCTCCTGGAACACCTAAAAAATACAGTAAGATTGGTACACCCACTCTACCTTGAATGTCCTGGAGGATGTTTGTTATATATTTCAAATTAAGCATGTTGGACATGGGAGTTGCTGTAAGGTTTCTTCGATCTAATATCGCCCGAAAAAAATTTCGTAGTGCAACTCAAACTGGATAAGTAGCTGAAAAGACAGGGTTCCCGACGGTAGTAGTGTATTTTCTTTTTAGCTACAAAAAGGAGAGCACTACTATGAGTTACCGTCGGG